>Ga0070732_10001385_pt1 | contig 13287 bp, 11 predicted proteins | sample Coa_R1_5_FD_66449 | JGI IMG/M metagenome (GOLD analysis project Ga0070732, IMG submission 66449) | Surface soil microbial communities from Centralia Pennsylvania, which are recovering from an underground coalmine fire - Coalmine... | ecosystem: Environmental > Terrestrial > Soil > Unclassified ...
GCCTTCTGCCACGCCAAAATTCGTAGCTCCTTCGCGCAACGAGAGGCTGATTCCGGAATGGTCCAGCAAAGAAGTCTTGCCCGAACCACAGGCGCCCACAACCAGAAACCATGGGGTGCGATAGCGGCCGCCCAATCCGGCCGAGTTTTCTTTCAGAAAACGAAGGGCGGAACTAACGGAAGATCCAGTTTGCGCTTCAGAGATTCTGTGCGGCGCCGCGGGCGGTTTTTCCTCGGCCTCCTGTGGGACCGGAGCCTCCTGTGGCGGGGCTTCAGCGGCAGCAACGTCCTGCTTATTTTTGGTTCGCCAGAGAATCAACAAAATCAAGGCAAAGAGCAGAATAATGAGGACCGCAATGCCGATCAGCAAGACACTTGGCGACAAATCCGGGAGCCACGCCAGCTTCATTTCTGCTCTCCCTGACAGGCGGATGCCCTGCAAATGTCATCGAGATGCTGGTTGATGGGCGCGGTGAGATGCGTCCATAACAGGTGGGAAAAAACCAGCCACACAACCACAATGCAGGCAAAGAGCAATACCCATTTGCGCGGATGCGGCAGCTTCAGCGCCTTACCTTCCGCCAGCGTGTGCAGGTAAGTCTGGGAGAAAAGACGGTTCCCTTTTTGCAACAGCTCAGGGTTCTGCCGGAAAATCATGGCGAAAAGCTGGTGCTTGTAGCGGCCCAACTGGTTCTGGGGATCGTTACCGCGAAACTTGCCCTGAAATCCCAGAGACAGAGCAAAGAAATAGACCGCCGCCAGATCAAGGTAGACAGGGTCCCGCTGAAGCAGGAGCAGATCGAGTTTCTTGAATATCACTTCCCCGGCAGCGGCGGAACGAAACAACCGCGTCTCCAGCAGGGGCCAACCTTGTCTTCCGGGCCAGTTTTCGTTGAGGAAGAATTCGTCGGCCAGCGCAGCCATCATGTACTGCGCTTCGCGGTAGACCTCAAATCCGAAAGCGCCGCCGCTGCGCGAAGCGCGTTCTGCCTGGGCCTCAAGCAAGGTCAGGAGTTTTTGCCAAAGATCATGAACCTGCACCAGCGGTTCGTGCTGGTCGTCCGGGCCGTCTTGCGAAATTGCCGCCACCGGATTGATGGCAATCGCCTTCAGGCGGGCGAGTTCCTGGTAAAACTCGCGGAACTGAGTGAGCAAGAGCGAATTTTCGTAGCCCGGAAACGCCATAGATCCCCAACGACTCCTGGGTTGCCGACCGCATTATGGTTTTAAGTGGGAGCGTGCTGATGTGGCCCAGTTGCGAGAAGGATATGTCAACACCTGCCGGCGGATTGTCGTCCGGCAGGCCGCAAACGAAGCGGCATCAAACTTTAACTCCTACTGCCTGCACGTGAAGCTGTTTTGAGATCAAACGCCCGCTATCCGCCGGCGATTGAACCGGCCAAAGGGTTCTTCACGTACAAAATCACTTCCGCCGGAAGCATGCCTGCGCTCTCGCTGTCATTGACCACTTGCAACAGCTCATCCGGCTTAATAAATTGCGGGTCATAATCCAGCGCAAACAAAATGACTCCGCGCGCAGGGACCAGGGACTCATAGCTTTGAATCAACTGGCGGCCAGCCCCAAGAATTCGTTTATCGCGCATGGAACGCATTACGCTCTCTGATCCAATGCGGCATTGCTCACCCCACTCCACAACGTCTTTTTCCGACATTCCCGTTTGTCCACGCATGGCCACAAAAAGACGCCGGTCTTTCCATGCGCTGTCAAAGATGAGCGAGAAAGTCCTCTTGACCAGTTGGAATGGGATGGCCATATAGTTTTCAGGAATACCTTCTTCCATCATGGCAAAAGCAAATTCCTGAATCTGGGTAAAGCTTGTGTACAAATCGTTGTGGTTATATGGCCCCAGCACCGGAGGGACCATAGAATATCCCAATCCGGCAAGATGGCCGGCCAGAGCGCAGAACGCCTTATATAAATCGTACGGGTGCGCCATGGCCGTTCCCAGAATGGCTTCAAACTGCGGCAATCCGGAAACCAGGTTCTGAATGCGGTTTTTTGTCTCCAGCATCAGTGGCACACGGCTGGCAGACGCAGGGGAACGTACCTGCTCAGAAAGAAAAAGCGCGCGCTCACGGATCTTTGCCGCAGTCAGCGAGCAGATCTCCCAGATAGAAGAGCCGGCAGGAACAATGGTGGTGGGCGGAATGAATTCAGCCAGGCCAAAAGCTTCATTCTTGTAATGAACTTTTGCCAGCGGGAAACTTACATATTTGGCGGGAACCTCTCCTGCGATCAGCCTCAACCTGGGACGAAGCCGGGGAATGCTTACTTCGCCGTCGCCGGTGCTTTCGTCTACAACCGGTTCGCCGTCCACGGAGTGGTAGCGGGGCAGGTCTCCCTTGGTGGCACTCACGCTGCGCGCGGGAACGGCCAGATGAATGGTAACGGGCTGCTGCTGTACATTTTGCAGGGCGATCTGGAGGTCTCCCGTGGAACCGGTCTGGTGAGAAACGATCAGTCCGTCCGGCATCACGGCTTCCAGCTTCAGCACGCGGAAAATGCCGCCAACCAGCAGCTTTTCATCAATTTCCAGTCCCCGCACGCCCCAGAAAAAAGGAGCGATTGCGTGCAGGTAATACTGGACAAGGCTCTCACTACGCTGGGAAAGTTGTTGCAAGTGCTGAGGCGCCAGCAACATGCCCTCATGCCACTGAATTGCTTCCGGTATTTGTTTGCTATCCACAGTTTCTGCCCGTTTCGGGAGGGAGTTACTGATTTACAGTAAAATCTTCATCATCCAGAAAAATTGAGACTTTGCCGCTGGTCGGCAGTGGAGCGCTGTGCGGCCCGCCCGACGCGTAATTCGCAAACATCATGGCTGCCTGCACATCCACCGGCACCACAAAACTGATGGGCGCCACGCTTTGGCCTGGTATCCATTCCCAGGATTTCACTTCGATTGCCTTGGGATTCTGCCGCTGCAGTTGCAGCTTTTTCGTAAACCAGTCGCTGGCCGACAGTCCCTGGGCAGTTTTCAAAAAGTTCTTGTCTCGAATCAGAAGGACATCTACCGCTACCGGACTGTTTTGATTGGCGGTAGGAGAGATGGCGATCTGAAGAGAGAGCTTGCCATTGGACACATGAGCCACGCGCGTCGCCCGGTGTACCAAGCCCTTCGAAACACCACAACCCAGCAGCGCGTTTAACACTGTGAGGGCCAGACACAACGCCGGAACGCACCGTGGCATAGAGAACTTCAGTGAGGCGTTACCTTATACTCGCGCCAACTTGCCATGTCAACCGATTTTGCACCCGCCGGGGTGCAAATCCGGGGATCAATTTGCGCCAGAATGGGAATTTCATCCCAAAATGGCACGGACAAGAGGTTTCGGATTCAGGAATTCTCATTGACCATTAAACCTTTGGCGTAAGAAGCGCAAGGAAAATATCCACTTAACCCAGTATTGGAATGAAAAAGTGCCCGCTTTTCAGGTTTTACCCTGAATCAAGGTAGTCATTCTCATAGAAAGGCGGAAATCACTATATTGAGGGACCAGGGACAGCTTGTTTTTTGGCTTTCTCCCGGCTGGGGCATCATGGAGAGCTCTCATCTGCTGCTTTTGTTGGCGCTGCTGGGTTTAGCGGCGTTGATCCTTATCCGCATGATTTTGCTCTTGCTTCGAGGAGCGGCAAAAGCCAGAACCGGCGAGTCGCTCATGGGGGCGGAAAATACTGGAACATCCCCGACTTTTCCTGGTCCCGTTCCCGATGGCATCAACTGGCGTGAAATCAATGCCTTGGCGATATTCTCTCCTGTCCCGGAGAAACCGTACTTGCGGTTCCTCAGACACTTGAGGCTTCCCAAAATGCTGTGGCGATCGGCGGCAGGCGATCCGGGGGAGGACTCCCCCGTGGCGATGCAACAAGACGCAGTCGCCGATCCAGTGGATGGAACGCCATTTCAACCTGGCGAAAGCGTCCTGCGCTGCTCCTGTGGCACCAGCTACCATGCGCACTCATGGCAATGGATTGGAGAAAAGAACGGGGGCAGATGCGTTAACTGCAAGCAGGTTCGCGACCTGATAACCATGGCCGGCTAGCCACCACATAATCTGTGACTCTGGGCAATGGCAACAAGCTTCGTCGGCTATGCGAAGGCACAAGGGAAGATCATGGGGATCCCTCGCTGCGCTTCAGGATAAATCTCAGAACCGCTTTCTCTGGGTCACCCCCCCACACACTCCGGGTTCAGTGGGAAACCACCCACTCCTGCAAGTTGAGCCATTAGCCAAAGATACGTGGTCAGATGATGCATGCAAGGTATAGTGAGATTGACCTTGCCAAATGGAGGATTCAATTCAAATTTTGTGTTTACGTGCTCATAAGGTAGCGGCAGAATCGGCGGCAACTGCGGTACGAGATCGTGGCGGTTCGAAATCCGATGGCTGGTAGGAATGCTGGCATTGTAGACACCGGCGAAGATGTGATCCCCTGTACGCGGGCTGGCGTAGGTGTATGCGGTTGGAGTGCGATAGGAGGTGTTAAGCCCTACATCAAGGGTCAGCAGCGTTGCCAGGGCGCCACCTAAGCTGTGTCCACAAACGGTTACGCTTGCTGCACCGCCGGTATCGAGATAACTCTTGATTGAATCCTTCGCTGCAAGAGTGCCATTGTCTATACCGATTCTCAATGATTCGTACACGGCCGTAAAACCATCTTCGGTAAAGCCATGGGATCCGGTAATCGGACATGGCACCATAAGAAACGCCGCATCGTGCAGCCACTCCAGAATCGTATCTGTGCCACGAATAACAGCCACCAATTCTTTCGTTGCCGAAACCGCAAGGAACCCAAACGTAACAATCTCTCCCAAATGAGGATCGATATCCGTGGCCAGATCATCGCCGTAGAGGGTTTGAAGAAATGTATAGCCGGCATCGCTGATCGCTTTTATTTCGGGCGGACCATAGCTGCCATCGGGAGCGACTGACTCAGCGATCTTGACCAGACTTGCATATTTGATTGCAGTGTTCCAATCAATAGGTATCATGCTTGATCCCTCCAGGACTCTAATCCGTTCGTACTCATTGAAAACGTAAATTCTGGGTTATTTCCTTCGTCATTGGATAGTGCAACGGCAATGGTAAACGTTTCAAAAAAACCATGGCACGTCTGATTCCTTGTAACGAATTCCCTCTTTCCATCACTACTCCACAGAGCAGACTTTTGGACTACAAGGAGTAAATGCCATGCCCGGATTTGCTGGTTTTGACCTCTCTGGTTACCCAGGCGACGACACTATGAGTTGGCTGAAGGCCAATACCAATCTGGTTTGGTGCGGATATTACCTGCCTGCCCCAAGCCATCCGCACTCCACATGGGTAGGCAAGCGAGCTCAGCTTAGCAATGCTGGATGGGGCATTGTGCCCGTGTTCGTAGGACAACAGGTCATAGGGCCGGGCAGCAAGAACCCGACGGCGGAAACAGGCGCCGCAGATGGCAATCAGGCCGTGGCTGAGATGCAGCAGGACGGATTCCCTAATGGTTCTTGTGTCTACCTTGATCTGGAAAACGGTCCGCCGTTAACCGATGCACAACGCGACTATGTCACGAGCTGGTGCGATGCCGTTGAAAATGGCAAATATACGCCGGGTGTTTATTGCAGTCATTTGATCGCGCAGGATGTGCAGAATCTTCGTCCTGATTGCCGCATCTGGGCATTCAAGATTACCAACCAGCCCAATCCTGTCCCTAATCCGTTCCCGAATCCGGACCCATCGGGAAGTGGTTTTGCTGCGGCCACGGCATGGCAGCTTGCTCAGAACTGCTTCATCAAAGCGGACCAAACGTCTCTGCAAGTAGACCTGGACTCAGCGACCGTTCCTGATCCTGGAGCGCCGCTCGCCGTACCTCAGTCGTCTGCGTCTATCGGGTAATGGAGGGTTAGGAAAGCAAAAGGGAGTACAAAAAGAAAAAAGCTGTGACTTTGGTTATGCTCTAGCCGCCAGCTCCTGCAAGGGAGTCAACAGCGTGGATGCATGTACCGTCACAGCCCTTGATGCGATCACTGCTTTCGCAGTCCCTGACCCCAACAGATCCTCGCAGAGTCCGTCGGTTTTTTCGGGTCCGGGTGTCCAACGAATTACTTCATCGGACCGAATCACCCAGCCTACTTCAGATCAGCTACTGTTTATTGAAGCCAACCCTTTCAGCCATCGACGGGAGTTGTAACTTTGGTTATGCTCCAGCCACCAACTCCTGCGAGGGAGTTAACAGCGTGGATGCATGTACCGTCACAGCTCTTGGTGCGATCACTGCTTTCGCAGTCCCTGACCCCAACAGATCCTCGCAGAGTCCGTCGGTTTTTTCGGGTCCGGGTGTCCAATGAATTGCTTCATCGGACCGAATCACCCAGCCTACTTTGGATCAGCTACTGTTTATTGAAGCCAACCCTTTCAGCCATCAACGCGAGTGATCGTAAATGACAAAGAAGAAAAGTCAACGCCGAAGACTGGTGCAACTGCAATAAATTTTCTGCTCATTGCGTGGTGCGATTTGCCGCTAAAATTGCGGCCTGACGCATGGTGCAGTTGGAATATCCCTATTTTCCACAACAATTTCCGCAGAATTGCAGAACGGTTTACCCACTTAACTCAGGCATCACCTTGAAGCAAAAGCTTTTTAGCCGCGAGCGGGCGCGCATCTGTTTCTTGAATTGTGATTCTGTTCTGGTGATTTTTGATTTTGGTTAAGATCAGGAGCGACTGTCCAAAAAGGGGAGGTAAAAAAGTAAAGGCTGTGACTTTGGTTATGCTCTAGCCGTTAGCTCCTGCGAGGGAGTTAACAACGTGGATGCATGTACCGTCACAGCCCTTGATGCGATCACTGCTTTCGCAGTCCCTGACCCCAACGAATCCTCGCAGAGTCCGTCGGTTTTTTCGGGTCCGGGTGTCCAACGAATTGCTTCATCGGACCGAATCACCCAGCCTACTTCGGACCGGCTACGGTTTATTGAAGCCAACCCTTTCAGCCATCGACGCGAGTGATCGTAAATGACAAAGGAGAAAAGTCAACGCCCAAGATCGGTGCAAATGCAAGAAATTTTTTGCTCATTGCGTGGTGCGATTTGCCGCTACAATTGCGGTCCGACGCATGGTGCAGTTGGAGTATCCCTATTTTCCACAATAATTTCCGCAGAATTGTAGAACCATTTCCCGATGTAACCTGCGCACCATCCGGCAAATAATGAAGCGGGCGAATGCAGCGGCTCTGAAACTCCAGGATAAGATAAAATTGCGGGACGATCATGATGAAACGGGTTGTCGAACGTGGACGCAACAAGACTTATTACCGGATTCTGCACGTACCTTTATGGATCTGGGTATTCTGGATTTTACCGGGAAACCTCACTGGCGACCTGTATGCCCATGGTCCGGACCGGCGTCACTGGATCTGGTTGGCAATCGTAATCACAGCATGCGCGTGGCGCGGTTTTGCCGGCCGCTTGCCGGGCGTCGAACCCCGTCCTTATATCACGCACTATGGTGAAGATAAGCCAAACCTGTGGTACCGGGTCATCTGCTACAGCGCCGCCTGGATTGATCTCCTTGTTCCATTCCTGCTCAACCTGGCTGGGCTAGCGATCAATCTTTTTACCGGGCGATGGATTCTCGGCGGTCTCTACACTACCTGGTACTACATCCTGATGGCCGTGGTCATTGCGGGCACCGCCCTGGACATCACGCCACGCGCCCGCCGTTCAACACGCAATGAAGGCGCAGAGAAAGCATGGTTCTACATTGCGGTGTGGACGGTTGTGCCAACCCAGATTGGCGGCTGGGCCATGTGGCGGCTCGGAAAGCATTTCGCGCTGAGTGCCTCAAGCCTCAATGATCTCCGCTTGCTCACGTTTCTAGCTGTTGCCGGCTTATTTTTCACTTTAGGGGTGTTGGGCAGGCTCCCGCGAACAGCGAGATATTACCTGGACACCGAGGTCACTGGCACGGAGCCTTTGCCAGAGGCCATGGGCAGTTAAGCTGTTGGCTTTGAGCTCAAGAGTTCAAGGACGGACATCACGCATTTGCAGCAGTACTGACCTCTCGCTTCGATTTCGAGGTCAGCTCTGGACGAGAGATAGACTCTTGAGCGCAAGTCAACCCTGGCCGCGTTGACATGCCTTCAGTCTCACCATTAAGCTTCGACAGAGGTCGAAGTACCCGATGAAAACCCTAATTTTGTCGCTCATGTTGGCGTTATGTTTCTCACCATTGGCGTTCACACTGGATGACGAGCATCATCATTTTGATCCGAATGAGAAGCTGGGCACGGTTTCTTTTCCGATTTCCTGTGCTCCGGCGGCGCAGAAACCTTTCGAACGTGGCGTGGCCCTGCTGCACTCGTTTGCCTATGAAGAGGCGGGCCAGCAGTTCCAGGAAATAGAGCGGCAGGATCCGAAATGCGCGATCGCCTATTGGGGAGAGGCCATGGGCCTTTACCACCAGCTTTGGAGCCGTCCCACAGAAGCTGACCTCAAGCGCGGACAGGAATTGCTGGGCAAGGCCCAGGCCATTAAGGCAAAAACCCAGCGTGAGCGGGACTATGTTGTTGCGCTGGCTGTGTTCTATCGCAATTCAGACAAAATAGATCATGAGCAGCGCGCAATTGCTTATGCGACGGCCATGAAGCGCGTCTATGAAAGTTATCCCAAGGACCAGGAAGCCGCCGTGTTTTATGCGCTCTCGCTGCTTTCTTCGGGAAAAGACGAGACGGAGATTGCAAACGCGAAGCAGGCCATAGCCATCCTCAACCAGTTGTTTGCGAAAAATCCGGACCATCCCGGAATCGCCCATTATCTGATTCATGCCTGCGACAATCCCAACTTCGCGCAGCAGGGACTGGCAGCGGCACGCATTTATGCCGGAATAGCGCCTTCATCCCCTCATGCGCTGCACATGCCCTCTCACATTTTTGCGCGCCTGGGACTTTGGCAGGATGACATCCAGTCCAACCTGGCGGCACTTGACGCCGCGCGCAAGCAATCTCCTGATTTTCACCACATGATGCATCATCGCATCCACTCCATGGATTTCCTGGAGTACGCTTACTTGCAGATTGGAGACGATGCCAAAGCCAAGGCGATCATGGACGAACTGGCGACCATCCAACCTGAAGACATCGAGCTGGAGTTTCGTTCCTACTTGAATGAAATGCGGGCGCTCTTCCCGGTGCAATACGCGCTAGAGACGCGGCAATGGAAAGAAGCGCTGGCATTCCAACCTCCGGCGGGCATCGAGCCATACAGCAGTGCAGACACCTACTGGGGACAGGCCGTTGCTGCCGGTCATCTGCATGACGCCGCTGCCGCCCGCAAAGCAGTTGGCCAGTTCGACGCCATGCTGGAAGCCACTAAGAAGAGCGACAAACCCTACATTGCGGAAGGCATGGGCACAGACCGAGACGAATCTCATGCCTGGCTCGCCTTTGCAGAGGGAAAGAATGACGAAGCATTGAGTCTCCTGCGTTCGGTCGCACAGAAGCAGGATACGTTGGGCAAACGAGAAGTGGAAATTCCGGCGCGGGAGATGCTGGCGGACATGTTGCTGGAACTCGGGCGCACGCAAGAGGCGTTGACTGAGTATGAAAAATCTCTGCACACTGATCCCAATCGCTTTAACGGGCTTTACGGCGCGGCGCGGGCGGCGGAACTGGCCAAACAACCGCAGAAAGCCGCCAGCTACTACGCTCAGTTGCTCAAGAACTGCGATATCGGCTTGCATTCTGATCGTCCTGAACTGGCGAAGGCCAAAGAGCAAATGGCAATTGGCAATTAGCAATTGGCCAAAAAGGGATTCCTCTCCCGGGTTGCGGGACCGGAATGAAATAAAAAAAGACGAATCACAAAGCAGTAGCCGATTACTCAAGGAGTCATAATGGATCTGAATGATCAGCCTGTTCTTGATCCGCAATCTCAGGCATTTCTCAAGTTCGTCAAGGATTCCGGTCGTCCGGAGATGCACACCCTTTCCGTGGACGAGGCTCGTGCCCTGTTCGCGCGCGGCCAGTCCGTAGTTCCAGTGGTCAAGTTACCTGCCGATATCGAGAGTCGCACCATTCCCGCGGGACCTAATGGAAGTCTTCGCATTTATGTTGTTCGTCCCGCAGGCAATAAAGGCACGCTGCCGGTAGTCATGTATTTTCACGGAGGCGGATGGGTGCTGGGCGATTTTGAAACCCATGAGCGAGTGGTGCGGGACATTGTGAACGGCGCCAATGCGGCTGTAGTGTTTCCTGAATACACGCGCGCGCCGGATGCGCATTATCCCGTGGCCAATGAAGAGGCCTATGCTGCGACAAAGTGGGTGGAAGAACATGGCAGCGAGATGGGGGTCGATGCTGCCCGGATTGCGGTCGCGGGCGAGAGCGCAGGCGGAAATATGGCCACGGTTGTCTGCATGATGGCCAAGCAGCGGGGCGGGCCAAAAATCCTGGCGCAAGTGCTCTTCTACCCTTCTGCCGGCGGCACTCCAGACTTCGCGTCTCGCCGGCAATTTGCTGAAGGCTATTATTTGACGGCTGAAACCGGCAGGTGGTTCTGGCGGCATTACTGCGGCAACGCACCCATTCATACAGAACCGACGGCTTGTCCGCTGGAAGCCAGCCTGGACCAACTGAAGGGCTTACCGCCTGCATTGGTCATTACCGCGGAATGCGACATTCTGCGCGACGAAGGCGAAGCCTATGCACGCAAGTTGCTGCAAGCAGGTGTCCCTGTGACGTGCACGCGCTATCTCGGCACGCTCCACGGATTCAATGTGGCTAACGCGCTCTCGACTTCCAGCGCATCGCGTACCTCCCTGGAGCAGACCTGCGCCATGCTGCGCGAAGTGTTTGCTGTGAAGAGCAGCGTCCAGCACTCAGGAAGCAGCACCCAGTCTGCAAGCATATCGGGCTGAAAGACACGATCAATATCAAGGTCTGCACTCCTGGAGTGCGAGTTCCGGAATCTTCTCTTCTACTTGAAGTAACACACTGGAATGGTTGAAACAGCGCAGCTCTCAGTCCCAATCAACCATTACATCTTCTTCAGCAGGGAGAGCCAGCGTTCCCAGGCTTCATCATGGGCTTTCTTGTTGGCCTCGATGGTGTTAGCTGGATCTTCTCCGGCGCGCATAAAGCCATGCTTGGCGCCCTCGTACGTCACGGGGTCATATTTTTTGCCGGCCTGCTGCATCGCTGTCTTGGTATCGGGAATGGTGGCGCCAATGCGGGAATCGTCTCCGGCATAAAAACCGTAGACCGGCGCATTAATGCTGCTTACGTCTTTCGGCGGCGGGCCGTAAAAAACGAATGCCGCACTCAGGTCATGGCGATTGGTGGCAAAGCGGAAGGACTGCCCACCGCCCCAACAGAACCCGGCAACCGCAATTTTGCCATTGGAGGCAGGCAGCTTCTTCACGTAATCAGCCGCCGCATTCAGGTCAGCAGTCACCACGTCCGGATCAAGTCCGGAAATGGCCTTCATGGCATCCTGGGAGCTGGCAAACCCGCTGCTGCCGGCGCCGTTGGGACCGAAACCGGAGAGCAGGTCGGGAGCAATGGCGATATAGCCGTTTGCCGCCAACTTGTCGGCAACGCTGCGCACCCAGTCGGTCAGGCCAAAAATTTCATGGATTATCACCACCGCAGGCGCTTTTCCCTTCACTTCCGGATATACAACAAAAGCCTGAACGCTGCGGTTATCGTGCTTGAGCGTCACCCACTCCTGGTGACGGCTAGATTTTTCCAGCGACTGTTTGGCCCAGTCCTGAGCGGACACTGCAAGACTCATCAGCATAACGAAGGTAAATGCCAGTGCTCGTTTCATGGGCATCGAGTTTACATGAATCGGGGTCATCGGTGCATCGGAAAGACAAAAGACATTTTAAGAGAGGGTGGAGGTGGCGCTCCTCCACCCTCGTTTTGACGAGCGTCTCTTCCCTTCTCGTCATCGCTACATGGGTAACTCATCCGCCCTTTCGATGAGCAGAGCGCAGGAGGGCGCGGGAAATGTTGTCAGGCTCAGGATCCCGTTTTGGTTTTGCCTGGTGAAGAATGGGCGTCCTGGCACTGGAGTTAATGTCCCTGACGAATGAACGCGCCAGCCGTCAACCGCTCCCTGGGCAAACAAAGAGGCATAAACAAAGTTGCCGGCGCGCGTGGTGGCAATTCCTCCTACCCAGTCGTCACTGGCGAATGGAGATTCGGGAACAGGCCTCAGGAACCCGCTGTGTTCCACCATCAGCGAGGAGACAGTGGAATCAAATGCATTGCTGGCAAGCAGGAACTGGCTATGAGGACTCAAGGTGAAGGCATTGATGGTGCTGTTGCCTCCGGATGAAAAGGGCGAGCCGGGAACCGGAGTGAGCCGGCCATCACCGGCCAGGTGATAGACATCAAGCAGGTTCGATCCCGCATTCGAAACGAATACCAGATGGTTCGTGCAACTGATATCCACGGCAGCAGCCGCGCCGCTCGCAGGAATTGGCGAGCCAGGAGCTGGAGTGAGGGCCCCATCCCTTTCAATGGCAAAGATTCCCACCGCATGAATGGATTTCAACCCAACCGCCAGAAATCTTCCGTTCGGGCTGACCTTTAAGCCTTCAGCAGCCGCTCCCGCCTCAAAAGGCGAACCGGAGACTTCTTTCAGCGCCCCAGTTCTCGCTGAGATATGAAACACATGAATGACGGGTATGGCTTCGTCCGTCAGGAAAAGAAACTCTCCGTTCGGGCTCGCAGCCAAAGAGAGAGTTGCATCGGACTCTCCACCTGGGAAAGGCGAACCGGGGACAACATGCAGCGTGCCGGTCAGGGGATCGATGGCAAATGCAGTCACCGTGCCATCATGGTCGTTGCCGGCATAAAGAAACGCCGCATCACCGATTGTGGCTGTAGTGATGGTACCGGGGTCTATATCCCCGCCACCTCCGTTTCCACCTGTGAAAAAAGGCGACCCGGGAATCAGGCTCAGGCTTCCATCCGAATTCACATGAAAGGCTGAGACTGTGTTGGGGGAGTCGTTATTGTTGGTGTAGACAAAGTTATTTTGCGCTAAGCCGTTGGTGATGAGTAAGACAATTGCACTGGCCAGAATCTTGATTTTCATAACCGGAACACCTTCTCAGTTGAGGTGAATAGCTGCTGGATATGAATGCATCCCGATTGCCAAATCCAGCAGAGACACAGCCCAGTCCCGAATGGCAGCGGCAGGGCAAAGTTGCGCACGCAGATGCTACACATCGGAACTTTGCGCAACACCTTAGAGGAATTGGGCCGCCGGAAGAATCG
>Ga0070732_10001387_pt1 | contig 13278 bp, 11 predicted proteins | sample Coa_R1_5_FD_66449 | JGI IMG/M metagenome (GOLD analysis project Ga0070732, IMG submission 66449) | Surface soil microbial communities from Centralia Pennsylvania, which are recovering from an underground coalmine fire - Coalmine... | ecosystem: Environmental > Terrestrial > Soil > Unclassified ...
AATGGCCGACGTGCAACAGCGCGCGTTGAAGCTCGGCAAGCCCAGCGAGGAACAAAGCAAGACGCTGGAGAAAAAATACGGCGAATCGCTCCGCAATGCAGTGAAGGAACTCGATGACCAGGCGCTGCGGCTGAAAAAGGAATCATACGGCAAAGACCTGATCGACATCCTGACCGCCAAGGCGAAGCTAAAATCGGAAGAAAAGGATAAGGCCAAGGATAAAGAGAAGGAAAAGCCGAAATCGTAATCTCCAGAGGATATCGCCGATGCGCTGGCTACTCTCCCTTGCAACTGCGACCTTGCTTCTCGCCGCCGCGTGTGCCGAAGATAAGCGCGGCCTCGAGATTTACTTCATCGATACCGAGGGCGGCGCCGCGACGCTCATCGTGACTCCCACCGGCGAATCGGTGCTGATCGACTCCGGCAATCCCGGCAAGCGCGACGCCGAGCGGATCTTCAAGGTGGCCAGCGAACGGGCAAAACCCACCCAGATCGACCACCACATCATCACCCATTGGCACCTCGATCACTACGGCGGCGTTGAGCGGCTCGCGGCCCTCATTCCGATTCGGCATTACTACCACCACGGCATCCCGGAAACGCTCGCTGAAGATCCGATGAATTTCCCGCTGCTCATTCGGGCTTTCAAGCAGGCGTGCTCCGGCAAGGAAAGCCGGCTGAAGCCTGGTGACACCGTTGCGCTGAAGTCCGCGCCCGGCGGACCGGCCCTCGAGCTGTTCTGCCTTTGCGGTCACGGTGAAGTGATTGCCGACAAACCCGGCGCCGCGGTCAACCCCATCGCGGCCGAGCACAAGCCGCAACCGGAAGACAAGAGCGACAACGCCAAAAGCCTGGGCTTCCTGCTGAAATACGGCGGCTTCCGCTTCCTCGATTTGGGCGACCTTACCTGGAACATCGAATACAAGCTCGTCAGCCCTTCCGACAAGATCGGCCCGGTGGATGTCTACCAGGTCACACACCACGGTCTGGAAATCAGCAACAACCCGGTGCTCATCCGCACCGTGCAGCCGCGCGTGGCCGTCTGCAACAACGGCCCGCGCAAGGGCGGTCACCCGCAGGTGATCGCCACGCTGCGCCGCTTGCCCGAAGTGCCCACGATTTATCAGTTGCATCGCAACGTGACTTCGGAGCCTTCGGAGAACACCGATCCGGACTTGATCGCCAACAACGACGAGCAGAATTGCAAAGGGGAGCCGATCATCGTGAAGGTGGCGCCGGATGCGAAGACCTACATGGTTACGGTTGGCAGCAGCAATAAGTCAAAGAAGTTCGAAACACGAAACCCATAATCGTTCACGATTTCCGGACTGAGTGAGGGCATGCCTATGTTGAAAACGCGTCTTCCCTTCTTGATTGTCGGGTTCGGCGTGATGGCTATAGGCGTAAGCGCCTGGGCGGATGACAAACCGGCTACCAAGACGTTTGTGAATTCCAAGGAAGGGTTGACCGCCAAGCTTACGGAAAACTACGTTGATTTCAGTTTCGATTACCCGGCGAATTGGAAGGTGGCCGAAAGGAGTAAGGATTCAGAGAATTTCGTGAAAGTGGAACGTTACCTCGGCGACGGGAAAGACGCCGTTATGCAGGAAAGTTTCGCCGTCGGCCATTTCAAGTCCAGTGGCAATGCCGAACTTGATAAACGACTGATTCCGCAGTTGCTCAACCTAATCGACATGCAACTCAAAGCCGGCATCCCGAGTTACAAGAAGACATCCGACGGGCCGACGAAGTTGGGCAAGTATGAAGCGATCGAGCTTCGCTTCACTGGAGAAATGAAACATGAACAGAAGGGAATGATTCCCATGTGGGGCCGCATCGTGGTGCTTCCAAATCCCAGCGGTGGGCAGCAGGGAGTTATGCTGGCAATTCTAGCCACTCCGCAAGCTCCCGAACTCAAAGACGAAAAAGACCTCGGCGTGAAGGGCGAGATGCCCGCGATTATCAAGTCGTTCAAGCTGGGGAAATAAATCGCCACAATGGGCAGAGCAGCAAGGAGTCACGGGATTTAAGGCCCGACCGCGTTTTGTTCGGCAGCGCAAAAAGGGTTCGCAATAGCCAGAATGCACAGCCCGTGAGATCGGAGCAAGTTTATGCACAGGGCTACTTGCTTTACTGGGATCGCCGTAATCGTCATGTTGGCAAGCGGTTCAGCCATCTGGGCGGATGACCCGCTCCCCACCAAGAAATTCGTGAACACCAAAGACGGGCGAACGGCCAAGATTCTCGAAAACTATGTCGATTTCTCGTTTGATTACCCGGCGCATTGGAAAATTGTCGAGGCCGGCGAGAACACTGCCAATTTCGTCAAGGTCGAACGCTCCACCTTGGAAGGCCCGGACTCTCTGTTCCGCGAGAACCTTACCGTCGGCAACTTCGCCGGCAGCGGCAATGCCGAAGCGGACAAGAAACTGATCCCCCAATTCATGACGCAGATCGAAGAGCAATTCAAGAAAGGCTTTGCGAAATACAAGAAAACGTCCGAAGGACCGACGAAACTTGGGGCGTACAAGGGGACCGAATTCCGCTTTAGCAGCGAGGTGGACCATCCCGAAAAAGGCATGATTCATTACTGGGGGCGACTGGTGGTGATCCCCAACCCCAGGGGCGGCAAGAAAGGCGTGATGGTGTTGATGTTGGCCACGTCGCTGGCTCCCGAATTGAAAGAAGAAAGAGACCTCGGTGTGAAAGGCGAATTGCCGATAATCATCAAGTCATTCAAATTGGGGAAATAGTCCATGTCCGAAAAGCCATCCCCCGGCGACGTCGGGTTGTCGCGCCGGGAAATGCTCGCAGCCGGCGGCAGTATGGCGGCCGCCGGTTTTTTGATGGCCCAGCATGCGGTTGGGGCCGACACTCCGGGCAACGCTGTGCAGGACCGGGGCAGCGATATCAAGCTCACCGCCATCCATACCTTTCCCACCGGGCCGAAGACGTACATTCGCCTGGAGTCGAACAAGAACGTGAACGGCTGGGGCGAAGTGACGGGCAGCGAGCCGAAGGTTTCGGCCGTGCTGGCCGAATCGCTTTTCGAGTTGCTCGACGGCGAAAACCCCACGCGCATCGAATACCTCTGGCAGAAGCTGTACCGAGCGCATCGCGACATTCGCGGCGGGGCGATCATCACGCATGTCATCGCCGCTATAGACATGGCGCTGTGGGACCTCACCGGCAAGCTTTGGGGTGTGCCGGTGTACCGGTTGCTCGGCGGCCCGTGCCGCGACAAGATTCGCATGTATCCGACTCCGAAAGCGCATAAGACCGGCACCGGCGGCCCACACCCGCTCTCCGGCGACCCGCGCGACATCAAGCAACTCGTGAGCATGGTCGAAAATGCTCGTAAGCAAGTGGGCCCTGATGGCTGCGTGATGTTCGACGCCCATTGTGCTATTCCGCCGGCCACGCTGATTCAGTTCGCGAACGCCATTGAGCCATATGATATCCTTTTCCTCGAAGAACCCTGCGTGCCGGGGAATGTCGACGCGTTTATGCGTTTGAAGCAGCAGATCCGCATTCCCATGGCCGCCGGCGAACGCGACCGCACGATCTGGGAAATGCTGCCGTATCTAACGAACCGCTGCCTCGATGTCTTGCAGCCTGATGTCGTGCATACCGGCGGGATTTCGCAAGTGAAAAAAATCGCCACGCTGGCCGAGGCGTTTTTCGTCCCGCTGGCGCCGCACAACACTTGCTCGGAGCTCGGCCTCACGGCGAGCCTGCACGCAGCGGCCACGGTGCCCTTCCTGCTCATCCACGAAGGCTACCTCGACGGCCACATCATGCCGGCGGGCGTGGCCCGCAAGAACTGGGAGGTTGATAAGGACGGCTACGCCGCCTTGCCGCAAGGACCGGGCCTCGGCGTGGAAATGGACGAAGCCGCGATGGCCAAAGTCGCCGCCGATCCCAAGAAAAAGTATAAGTGGCCCAGCGCGAAGTTCCCGGACGGGTCGATTCGGGATTATTAAAGAAGGGATACAAAGAGCACAGAGGGGTCACAAAGAGCACAAAGAAGAAAACGAAGAACTATCTTTGTGTTCTCTGTGTCTCCTTTTTGATCTTTGTGTGCCGTCTTCCATCTTCATGGATGCCCTTAATTTCCTCAGTGCCAAGCGCAAGCCCGCCGTGCAGCCCCTCTACGTGCTGCACGGCGAAGAGAATTTCTTGCGCTTGCAAGTGCGCGCGAAGCTCGAAAAGCTGTTGCTCGAAGATGCCGACCCGGATTTCGCGTGGGCGAGCTACCCTGGTGAAGAAGTACAGTGGTCGGTGATTCGGAACGAACTCGACACCCGGCCCTTTCTGGCGCCGCGCCGTGTGGTCATCATCGAACAGGCCGACCCTTTTGTCTCGGAATACCGGCCCCAGCTAGAGAAGCTCATCGATGCGCCTTCTGCCGGCACGCTCATTCTTGAAGTGAAATCGTGGCCCAAAAACACCAAGCTGGCCAAGAAGGTGCCCGACGAAGCGGTGATCGTATGCAGCCCGCCGCAACCCGCGAGTCTTCCCGGTTGGTGTATGCAACGCGCGGAATCGGAGTATCAGAAGAAGTTATCCCGTTCGGCCGCCACGCTGTTGGTTGAGCTGGCCGGCACCTCACTCGGTTTGCTCGACCAGGAACTGGCCAAGCTGGCGTCCTTTGCAGGAACGGCTTCGACGATCACAGAGCAAGATGTCGAGCAAGTCACCGGCCGCAGCAGTGCCGCAGAGACGTTCAAGATCTTCGATGCCATCGGTCAGGGCCGGCCGACCGCAGCGCTAGCCATACTTCACGGACTGTTCGAGCAAGGCGAAGAGCCACTGCGCATCTTGGGGGCGTTTAGCTGGCAATTGCGGCGGCTGGCTCAGGCCGGTCGGTTGGCCACGCAAGGCCAAAGCATTACCCAGGCGCTCGATGCGCTCAATGTCCCGCCATTCGCCCGCAAAGGTGTGGAACAGCAGTTAAAGCACTTAGGTCTCCGGCGGATAGAGAAGCTCTACGACTGGCTCCTGGAAACTGACCTGGGCCTGAAAGGCGGCAATCCGCTGCCGGAACGAACCCAACTCGAGCGCCTCGTGGTGCGGCTGGCCCGGCCGAGGTAATGGGATTGCGGTACATCATCATTTCACAATAAGAGTACCCCATTGAAATGAAACGACAAAACGTGAAATGAAACGAAAAAATGAAATGAATGCCAATTCGGCATGAATCATCTGTGGGCCGCGCTAGTCTGGCGGGAAACCTGACCCATTTCCGAATGGAAGTCCTGGTTGGAAAGCAAGAGGCCTCAATGAAGGTAAAGACCAGCGCCTGGATCAGCCTAATAGCGATTGTGTTCGCCATTGCGGCGCTTGGTAATTCGATTGGCATATTCTTGTTCTTGTCTACTTGGCTAGGATCAGTGCTATTCTCTTTGGCGCTGCTTTGCATGCTTGTAGCGGTTCTTAGCGAGGAAATTGCCGCGATATTCACCCGGCGCAAGAATAAAAAGGACCCGATGGCAGAATCAACACAGTCTTAACACACTACCGAAGCTTACATATTTCAAATTGACCCGCCATCGCCGGAGCCGCGGCTCTTCGCCTTAGGCATGAAAGCTGCTATAATATATCTCCCGGCCGCCCCTTCCCTTGAAGGCCGCGACCTCCTGCCGTCCAAACGAAGATATTCCCTGAGACAGGGCACTTTTTAGCACCCGATTATGAACAAGCGCATTCTTTTCAGTGTGGCGTTATTGGGCTCCGTTGCCGGAATCGCACACGCGGCTGAGCCGATTGGTTACAACCACGACATCCGGCCCATTCTTTCGGATAACTGCTTCAAATGCCACGGGCCGGACAGTGCCGCCCGGAAGGCGGGCTTGCGGCTCGACAAGCGCGAAGTAGCCATTGAGGCCGGCGCCATCGTTCCCGGGCAGCCGGACAAAAGTGAAATGATCCGGCGCATTTTTTCCAATGACCCGGCCGTACGCATGCCGCACCGCGACAGCCACAAGAAGCTGACCGAGGCGCAGAAGCAATTACTGAGACAATGGATCGCGGCTGGGGCGAAGTATGAACCGCACTGGGCCTTTATCGCGCCGCAGCGGCCAACGCCGCCCGCCGTCAAGAACAAAACCTGGGTCAGCAACCCGATTGACGATTTCATTCTGGCGAAGCTGGAAGAGATTGGCTTGCAACCGGCCCCCGAAGCGGATCGCCGGGCGCTCATCCGCCGGCTGAGTCTTGATCTCACCGGCCTGCCGCCGGCGCCGGCCGATGTCGAAGCCTTCGTTCACGACCGTGACCCGAAGGCATACGAGAAGGTGGTCGATCGCCTGCTCGCCTCGGAACAATGGGGCGAACATCGTGGCCGCTATTGGCTTGATGCCGCCCGCTATGCTGATACGCACGGCATCCACTTCGACAACTATCGCGAAATCTGGACTTACCGCGATTGGGTGATCCATGCCTTCAACAAGAACATGCCGTTCGATCAATTCACCATTGAACAGCTGGCCGGCGACTTACTGCCGAATGCCACGCTGGAGCAAAAGGTCGCTTCCGGCTTCAACCGCTGCAACATCACCACGAACGAAGGCGGAGCGATTTCCGAAGAGTACCTGGTGCTGTACACCCGCGATCGGACGGAGACCGTATCGCAAGTCTGGCTCGGCATGACGCTGGGCTGCTGCGTTTGCCACGATCACAAGTATGACCCGGTGACACAGCGCGAGTTCTACCGCATGTCGGCCTTCTTCAACAACACCACGCAAGCGGCGATGGACGGCAACATCAAAGACACGCCGCCGATCATGCAGGTGCCGCGGCCGGAAGATCAATCGCGCTGGGACACGATTAGCCGCGACCTTGGCGCAGCGCGCCGGCAGGCTGATGAGCGCAAGAAAGCCGCCCGAGCTGATTTCGACAAGTGGGCAGCCACCGTGAAGCCGGAATCGCTCTCGTCGCCGATTCCCACCGAAGGGTTGAAAGTGCTCGCGCCCCTCAATGAAGGCACTGGCAAGACTTTGAACTTCACCATTGACGGCAAGCCGCGCGCAATCGCTCTGGCCAACGATGTGACATGGGAAAAAGGCCATCTCGCGGCAAAAGCGTTTCGCGGCCAGCCGGGGCAGGTGGTCGCCATTCCCGACGTGGGCGATTTCGATTACGGCCAATCGTTCTCGTACGGCGCCTGGGTCTATTTGCCGCGCGGCGGGCTGAGCGGCGCCATTTTTAGCCGCATGGATGAGGGCAATGATTTTCGCGGCTGGGATCTGTGGCTGCAAGGCAATCTGGTCGGCACGCACATTATTCACAAGTGGCCAACGGACGCGGTGAAAGTCGTGGCCACCACGCCGCTGAAGCCTCGCGAGTGGTATCACCTGTTCGTAACGTACAACGGCAACGGTCGCCCCGACGGCGTGAAGATTTATATCAACGGCCAGGTGCAATCGACCACGGTAGAGGCGAGCGCCCTCAAAAACACGATCCGCACGCAGGCGCCGTTCAAGCTCGCGCAGCGCAATAACACATCGCGCATCGACAATGTGGCCTTGCAGGATCTGCGTATCTACGGCCGGGCCCTCACACCACGTGAGGTCGAGGCGCTGGCGCGCTCTTCGAAGGCCGTGGAGTTGTTGAAAAAGCCGGCCGATAAACGCACGGATGCTGAGAAGAACGACCTCTTCGACTGGTGGCTGGCTTCGTTCGACAAACAGTATCAGGACATCGCCAAACGCTTGAGCGATTTGCAGCAAGAAGAAGCGGCCATGCGCTCGAAAGGCACGGTCGCTTACGTGATGCAGGAGAAGCCGCAAGCACCGGAGGCCTACGTTCTCTTCCGTGGCGAGTACGACAAACGCCGGGATAAGGTAGAGCCGGGCACGCCGTCCATTTTGCCGGCATTCGCGCCGGACTATCCGAAGAATCGGCTGGGCTATGCCAAGTGGCTGCTGCGGCCCGATCAGCCGCTCACGGCCCGCGTGACGGTTAACCGCTTCTGGCAGGAAATCTTCGGCACCGGCATTGTGCGCACGAGCGGCGACTTCGGCATCGCCGGCGAATCGCCGTCGAACCAGGAACTGCTCGATTGGTTGGCCGTGGAATTTCGCGAATCCGGTTGGAACGTCAAACAGCTCTTCAAGATGATCGTGATGTCGTCCACGTATCGGCAAGCGGCCGTGACCACGCCGGAGAAGTTGGAAAAAGATCCGGCAAACCGCTTGCTGTCGCGCGGCCCGCGCTACCGCATGGACGGCGAGATGGTGCGCGATAATGCCCTGGCAGCTAGCGGACTGCTGGTAAAGAAGATCGGCGGGCCGAGCGTGAAGCCATACCAGCCCGATGGGGTTTGGGAAGCGGTGGCGATGATTGGCAGCAACACACGCGACTATCGTCGCGACAACGGCGAGAACCTCTACCGTCGCAGCATGTACACATTCTGGAAGCGAGCCGCTCCGCCGGCCTCAATGGAAATCTTCAACGCCCCCACGCGCGAAACCTGCACAGTCCGCCGCGAACGCACCGACACCCCGCTCCAGGCGCTGGTAACCTTGAACGATCCGCAGTTCGTGGAAGCCGCCCGCGTGCTGGCCGAGACCGTGCTGAAGGAGGCGAAATCAACGGATGCGCGAATTGATGCGCTTTCCAAACGGCTGCTGGCCCGGCCGTTCCGGGCGGAGGAGATCGCCGTGGTGAAGGAATCTCTGGCGCAGTTGCAGCAAACGTACAAGGCGAAACCGGCCGATGCAAAGGCATTAATTGCAGTCGGCGAGCGCAAAGCCGATGCGACACTTGATCCTTCGGAACTGGCCGCATGGACGATGCTGGCGAACGAGTTGATGAATCTGGATGAAGTGCTGAATAAGTAGGAGTCTGGAGTCAAGGATCAGGAAGCAGGGGTTAGGAGTCAACGACGGCTTGCGTTTCGCGCCCGCCGTCGGACGTCGACGGACGCGAAATGCAAGCAATACGGAGAATAGGGTTTTATGACCAAAAGCGCGCAGAAATTGAAGAAGCAGATTATAGCGCTTGATCACGAGGATCGCCAGGAGATTCTCCGCTTCTTGCTTGATCTGCAGGAATTCACGTTGAGACCTGTTGAGGGCGATGAGTGGCTTGCGGAACTGGAGCGGCGTGACGCGGAAGTCGAAGCCGGCCGCATGGGCGAAAAACCGGCCAAGGAAGTGTTGGCGGACCTTCGCCGGAGACGCCGGAATGAAAGTCGTCGTCCTCACACATAAAGCGGAAATCAAATTAATCCGGGCTTATGCTTATCTGGAAGAACAACGACCAGGTCTCGGCAGTGACTTTGAACAGGAAATTGATCGCTTGTTGCAATTGATTTCCGAATTTGCAGAAACAGGCGGAAGGTATGGGCGATCGCGTTATCGATTTGTTGTGGCGCGACAGTTTTCATTTGTAATTTATTACCGAATCACACCAGCATTCGTACGCGTACATGCCATAACCCACGGCAGTCGGCGGCCCGGGCACCGGAAAAAAATATGTGAGTCATTTATTCGAGGATAAACTCCATGAATCTCTTCGACGACTTCCGCCGCAACATGACGCGGCGCTACTTCTTCCAGGCCGGCTCCCACGTTCTCGGCGGCGCGGCGTTGGCCTCGCTGTTCGGCGAGCGCGCCTGCGGCTCCGAATTGCTGCCATCGTCCACGGCCCACCGGCCGCATTTCCCGGCCAAGGCACAGCATGTCATTTACTTGCACATGGTCGGCGGGCCGGGGCAGATGGACCTGTACGACTACAAACCGGTCATGGAAAAATGGTACGACAAGGATTTGCCCGATTCGGTGCGCATGGGCCAGCGGCTCACGACCATGACTTCCGGCCAGGCGCGCTTTCCGATTGCCCCCTCAAAGTTTAAGTTCAAGCAACACGGCAAGAGCGGCATGTGGGTGAGCGAACTGCTGCCCTGGACCGCGAAGATGGTCGATGACATGTGCTTTATCCGAAGTATGCACACCGAAGCCATCAACCACGAGCCGGCGATCACCGCGATGCAAACCGGCAACCAGGTCACTGGGCGGCCCTGCCTCGGCGCCTGGGCCTCGTACGGCCTCGGCTCGCTCAATAACAATTTGCCCACGTTTGTGGTGCTGTTCGCCCGCTCGACCAATACCGAGCAGGTGCAGGCGATCTCGGCCCGGCTCTGGTCGGCGGGCTTCCTTTCCGGCGAGCATGCCGGTGTCTCGTTCCGCTCGGCGGGCGATCCGATCCTGTACATCAACAATCCGCCGGGCGTAAATGCCGATACCCGCCGCAAGACCCTAGATGGCCTGAGAAAACTGAACGAAATGCAATATCAACTGGCCGGCGACCCAGAGACGCACACCCGTATCGAGCAGTATGAACTTGCCTTCCGCATGCAGGCCAGCGTGCCGGAGTTGACGAACATCCAAACCGAACCGCAGCAGACGTTCAAGCTTTATGGTGAAGCGGCGAAGAGCCCAGGGTCCTTCGCGAATTCGGTGCTGCTCGCGCGGCGGCTGGTGGAGCGCGGCGTGCGCTTTGTGCAGATTTACCACAACAACTGGGACACGCATGCCAATGCCGCCGGCCGGCTGCCCGACCAGTGCCGCGACGTGGACCAGGCCTGCTATGGTTTGATCCAGGACCTGAAGCAACGCGGCATGCTGGAAAATACGCTGGTCATTTGGGGCGGGGAATTCGGCCGCACCATTTATTCGCAGGGCGGGCTGAGCCACACGAATTACGGCCGCGATCACCATCCGCGCTGCTTCACCATGTGGATGGCTGGCGGCGGCGCGAAAGGCGGCACGATCTACGGCGAGACCGACGACTTTTCCTACAACATCATCCGCGACCCCGTGCACATTCGCGACTTCCATGCCACGGTGCTCCACCTGCTAGGCTTCGATCACGAGCGCTTCTCCTTCCGGTACCAGGGGTTGGATTTTAAGCTTACGGGCGTGGAAAGCGCGCGCGTGGTTCGGGAATTGCTGGCTTGAGGATTCTAACGGGGCAACCGGTAGAAATGTGAAATTGTGAGCTGCCGGGACGTCCGTTCAGCAAATGCTGAAAATAATTCCGATTTTTCTTGCAATCATCAGCCCGATTCCTTAGAAATGTATGATAAGTTGGGGAAATCAGTAGGTGCCTGAATCAAACCTGATTGACTCGCCCGTTAACCGGTCAGATGTTCCATCAAGGGAATTCAGGTTTCTCATTTTCCCAACCCTCTCCTCGCAAAGTTTCGTCGTTATTATGTTTTTGCCTGGTCGTCGTTTGCCCCTTGCGCGGTGATGGCTTGATCGTATTCTCATTTTCGTCTCCTGGAGGTTCGTTATGTTGTTTCGGCGAAAGGGTTTCACCCTGGTGGAACTGCTGGTGGTGATAGCAATCATCGCCATCCTGATCGGCTTGTTGTTGCCCGCGGTGCAAAAAGTGCGCGAGGCGGCGGCTCGGACCAAATGCCAGAACAATCTCAAGCAGATTGGCCTCGGGTTGCACAATTACCACGATACATTCGGCAAGCTGCCGTGTCCTCGTGGTGACCTACAGGTTCCTGCGCAACAGCAGAGCCAAGTATTCACGGTGTACGGTGGCTGGATGTGCGATCTCCTGCCGTTTATCGAGCAGGACAATTTGAAGAAAGCGCTTACCGCATATCCGAGCTTTAACGTCGGTGCGTTCTTTAACAACTACACGCGACCTGTGCCTATTTTCACCTGTCCCTCCGACCCGCGCATCATTACCAATGGCGGCTTGAATGGGAATGGCGGTATGACTTCCTACCTGGGCGTTACGGGCGCCGATAACAACCAGACCGCTCAGTTCTTTGGTCCCACCAATGGTATTTTCGACATCTCCTCCACGGGCGTTCGGCTGACCGATATCGTGGATGGCACCTCGAACACGCTGATGGTCGGCGAACGGCCGCCGGCTGCTGACCTGTACTGGGGCTGGTGGAGCGTGAGCGATTACGACTGCTTGCTCAGCGTCCAGAACTGGATTCAGTTCTATGGGAACGACGATCCGCCTCCGGGCAGTCCGCCGCCACCGTGTGCCTCGAACCCGCCATTTATCTTCGGGCCGGGCGTCCCCAGCAAGAATTGCCACAGTCAGCACTTCTATGGCATGCACTCGGTGGGGGCCAACTGGCTATTCGGCGATGGGTCCGTGCACTTTTTCCCCTGGCAAGCGCAACCAATTACGGTGCCCATGGCCACCAAGGCTGGCGGTGAGGTATTCAATCCCAATTACTAAGGCTTGAGACGACAACAGGTGGCATTCATTGTTCGCTGAACATAGAATGCCGCCTGTTTTTCTTTTGAAACACCAATCATCGTGTCGCAAGGCTTGGGGCCTGCGGCGCCGGTTGAACCATTTCTAAGTTGCAAAGATTCGACTTGGGGGAAACATCAAAATGCTTCGGATGAAAGAGCAAATTCGTTCACGCTGGGCCCGCGCCGGCAGTCTCGCCTTGCTGGGAATGGCCATGGCGGCTTTCACGGGCTGCGCCGATTCCAAAGCAGACGTGAAAGGCAAAGTGACCTACAACGGCAAGACCGTTGACAAGGGCGAGGTCACCGTCATGAGCGCCAAAGGAACCACGCATTATGGCGCGATCCAATCGGACGGCACCTACGTGATAAAGGGAGTGCCGCCGGGGGCTGCCAAGGTAAAAGTCGGTTGGGTCGATGATTCCGCGATCGAATTCAATAAGCAACTGGCCGCCAAAATGCGCGAGAATAAGGGTGGGGGAATTCCCAAAGACATGGAAAAACCCAAAAACACAATAGCCTCGCCAGAGAAATACAACGACTACGATAAGTCAGGTTTGACCGTCGACGTGAAAAGCCCAACGACGGAGTTCAACATCGACTTGAAGGATTGATTCTGTCCGACCGGTGGCTCGTGCATCCGTTGCCAACGTAACGGCCGCACGAGCTTCCGGTTCGACGATGTATCAACCGGATGGGCAATTTGCGTAGTGCTTTTTGTTTGCTACTCTCATGTTCTCTTCACGGTTTGCCCATCACCCGTTGGTTGTCCGAGCAGGTCGGCATTTATTCGTCGCGGCCGGTACACTTCTGTTGTTAGCCGTTTTCGGATTAGCTTGTCGGCAGGGTGACCGATCCACGCCGAACTCCCAATCCGATCAACCCCATGCCCCCCAATGGTTCACCGACGTCACTGAGAAATGGGGTATCGATTTCGTCCACGACATCGGCCCGATGCCGCCGGAAAAGTTCTTCATGCCGCAAATGGTGGGCTCGGGGGTCGCCATTTTCGATTTCGATAATGACGGCCGGATGGATC
>Ga0070732_10001389_pt1 | contig 13271 bp, 9 predicted proteins | sample Coa_R1_5_FD_66449 | JGI IMG/M metagenome (GOLD analysis project Ga0070732, IMG submission 66449) | Surface soil microbial communities from Centralia Pennsylvania, which are recovering from an underground coalmine fire - Coalmine... | ecosystem: Environmental > Terrestrial > Soil > Unclassified ...
TAGGCGACCGCCGGCAACTGCTTTCTGGCTTCGATCACGTTCGCCGCGACATCGACGCCAGCGGCCAGATGGACGCGCTCGACCGCTTCAATCAGCGTGCCTGGGACATTCTCACCAGCCCTGCGGCCCGCGATGCTTTCGACCTCGACAAGGAGCCGGCCGCAGTGCGCGAGCGCTACGGTTTCATGCCGGCCTTCGATCCCAAGGCGTCGAACCGCTGTGGCGCTCCGGCCTGGTCGCAGCGTATTCTCCTGGCACGAAGATTGGTGGAAGCGGGCGTGCGGCTGGTCACGGTCGATCTGCGTTGGTGGGATACGCACGTCAAGGGCTTCGAGTCGCTGAAGCTCGGCTTCCTGCCGCGCTTCGATCGTGCTTATTCCGCCTTGATCGAAGACCTGGAAGCGCGGGGATTGCTCGAACGCACGCTGGTGATCGCCTGGGGCGAATTTGGCCGCACGCCGCGAGTCAACAACGACGCCGGGCGCGATCATTATCCAAATGTCTTCAGTGCCGCCCTGGCCGGCGGTCCGGTAAAGGGTGGTCGTGTCGTGGGCGAGTCCGATTCCAAAGGTGCATTTCCGAAGGCCAATCCCAAGTCGCCGCAAGACGTGCTCGCGCTGTTGTACCGGCACCTCGGCATCGATACAGCGGTCAACTACGCCGACGGCTCCGGCCGCCCGCATCCCGTGCTGCCTCACGGTGTGCCGGTTGAGGAATTGTGCTGAGACTCCGCCGCTTGCCGCTTAGCCCGCTTCACCGAATCGCCTTTGGCCGATCTCCTTCCTTGACAAACACGCTATGCGGCTTGCGCGCCTCGGCCAGCGCGTGCATAGCGAACGGCGTGGCTACCAGCGGTTCATCTTCCCGGTAGGCATGGGCAGGATTGGCCCACGAGCCGTCAGCCCGTTGCCGTTCGAGCAGAGCATCTCCCAGCGCTTCAATCCACATGCGAACCAGCTTCTTCCCGTTTTCGATCAGGAATTGCTCGAGCGGAGCGCGCGTCATCGACGCCGCGTAATAGTAGTATGTGCCCTCCCGGTCGAGTTCGCGCTTCGGATCATAATGGCCGGGATGGGTGTTGGCCTCGAAGTTGTTTCGGAGCCACGTGCGGGCAGCCTGCACGCGCGACGAGCTGTCCTTTTCGCCGCACAGCACGAGGCAGCGCAAGCCGTCGGCCGTCGTGCTGCCATAAGAATTGAAGCGCTGTCTGCCGCCGCGATCATTCTCCGAGCCGCCGGCCTTGTTGCGCGCCAGGTCATCGTAGATGAAGAAGAAACCGCCGTCGTCCAGTTTCTCATCGCGCTTGTTGGCGTCGTCGTTCCAGTTCTGACAGCGCTTCACGAACACGAGCGCTTTCTGCCAGGCGGGGTCGCCGGCCGGCACGCCGCCTGCTTTCAAGGCTTCGAGGGCAAACGTCGTGGCCGAGAGATTCGATTCCAAGAGGGGCGGGATGAGTTCATTGCCCTTCGCCTTGCGCGGGATGGTCCGGCAATAACCCCAGCCGCCGTAAGGTTTGTCTACCGGCTTCCAGCCCAGTGCTTCAGTAAGCTGACGCTCGCGGAGATATCTCAACCACGCATCGCGCTGCGGAAGATACTTACCATTCCAAACGGTGTGGCTGAAAATCGGGACCGACAAGGCCGAAGTGTAAAGCGAAAAATCGAATCCATAGGATGGCGGCTGAATCGAGCCATCGGCTCTCACGAAATCTGCCAGCCAATGAGCCGCTTTTGCTGCTGCCGTATGTTCCGGCTCGACGGCCAAGAGCGCGCTCAGCACGAGAGGCGTAAGCGCAGTACCATCTTTGAAGACGCCATAAGTATCGGATTTCCACGAGCCGTCCGGCGATTGCTTCTGAACCAGAAACTGAATCGCTCGCTTCTGGGCGGCATCAATGAGCAGCTGGGGCGGGGGCGGCAGCATGTTTTGCGCGCTGGTGGCGAAGGATGTGCTGCCAATCCTGGGCCCGGTCGCTGAATTGCGCTGGCAGCCCAGCATCGCTGCGCTGGCCGAAGTGACCAAGCATTGTTTCAGGAACATCCGCCGGCTGAAATGCATATTGGACTCCGAAAGAATAATCCGCAGATTTCGCAGATCGAACAGATTAGATTCACTTGTGTTTCCAAATCTGTGAAATCGGCGTAATCTGCGGATCGTTCTTTCTTTTCCTCTGTTATTTACTCTCGCAGCAGCCTTGCTCTGGCTGAATCGGGGCGCGATCGGCCATGAGCACCAGCAGCGCGGTAGCGGTGCAGAAGGTCTTGCCGGTAATGCAGTGGTGGCCCGACCAGCTGCCGTCCTTATCCTGCACGCGGACCAGATTGTCGGTCATCTTTTGATCCCACTTCTTCCAGTCCGCGCCGCCCTTGAGCAGGAGCGCTTCGCTGATGTTCATGTAGCTAAGGAACTCCTCACCGCCGTTGGAGCCGAAGCCGTTTACAAACTGGGCCTGGTCCAGTTGCTTCACGACCCCCTTGGTGGCTTCCTCGCGGAGCTTTTCATTTCTTTCCACAAGCTTGATTGTCTCCTCCGCCTCTTTCTTCTCCTTGTCGGTAGCGTCCTTCCGGTTGAGTGTTTCCTTGGCCTTCTCTGCCTTCGTCTTGAGGGCGGCGGAGACATCGGCGCTGTTAGTCAGGTTCTGGCCGGCGCCATAGATTGGGACGCCGGCATCACTCGGCCCACCGATTCCGCCCGCGCCTGCGCCGAGCGAACTGGAGCGGCCGGACACCGCGCCGCGGCCCAAGCCGTCCCCGCCCGCGCCGCCGCCGGCCATTCGGAACGTGCCCGAGTTGCCGTCAAAATTGGACGCGACTTGATTCTGCACCCGCCGCAACGATTCGCCGTCGACTGCCGCGCCGTTCTGCGCCGCCCGGGCCAGGCTCTTGTTTGCTAACCCTTGTGATAGGACCGATGCCCAGCCATTGTTGCCCTTGAAGGTGCCGTCTTTCTCCTGATTCTTTTCAATCTTGCTGATCGTCTTGGTGAGCGCGGCCACCAGGCGTTTCTCGCTCTTCTCGTCGGCTTTTTTGCCCTTCAATTCGGCCAGCACCATGTTGACCAGGAAGGTATCCACGTACGGCCCAATCTTGCTTTGAATTTGCGTGCCTTTCACATTCGTCACGTACAGCGATTTTTCGTCGGACTTCTCGATAAAATCGCACAGGAAATCGACGGCGTTTTTCACCTGCTTCGCGTACGGCCCTTCGGTGAGCGTGTTACCCGCGCGGATAAGGGCGAGCGAGGCGATCGCGGTGTTGCCGACGTCGGCCGGATCTTCCACATTGGCGCCTTCAATGCGGCCGCCTTGTTGCTTCGGGTCGAGGTTCACGCGCCAGCCGCCGCCCTGGCCCCAGCCGCCGTTCTCATGCTGCTGCTTAATGAGATACTCCAGGCCTTTTTTCACTGCATCGCTGAGCGGCTTCGGATCGACGCGCTCAGTCTTCGTGGTTTCTTTTTTCTCAGCCGGGTTGGCTGGTTCCTTCGGTTTGTCTTCGGCCTTGCTTACGGCCAACACCAGCAGGCCGCTGGTCACGGCAACCAGCGCCGCCAGTCGAATTCGCACTTGCAGGTTCATGGGAAATCCTCACGCGGGAAGGGTTCTGCCAGGCAAACTAGCCCGGCAGACGGAACGGCATCAATTTATCAGGATCGCGATGCAAATACCGTAACGGTTCAGTAACTGCCTCGCCGATGGTGTCGCCGTACGACGAGCGTCATTTCTAAGACGAACGTGGCTGGCCCGAAGATTCCCTGCTTAGGATTAGACGATAAACTTCGTGCGTGCAATGACTTGGATTATGATTCGGCAGAAAGCATGTTTTTGAACACTTCGGCCTTGGCAGGATCGCGATTTTGATAGTATTTGACAAGCGTCTCCAGCGCGAAACGATGATGAGGATTCAGTTTCAACGCCCGGTCAAGCCAGACGAGTCCCCGATCGGCCTGCCCGACCTCGATCAAATCGGCGCCAAATTCCGCCATTTTGTCCGCGTTATTCAGATATTGATCGATCTCCAAGGCAATGGTGTGGACGCGGTCCAGGGCATCGCGGAAATGCTTGAAATGGGTTTCTTGCTCCTTAGCCTCCGCCTCGCGGCCGCTTTGCCCTTGCAAGCTAAGGTAAAGTGTGTAATTCGCCTGAAAATCGACCGGATCTTTGGCGAGAAGTTTGCGAGACAGTTGTTCCGCATTGCGGTACTCGCCGGTCGCCACTTCCAATTTGGCGAGCGCGCGCAGGGCCGAATCGTGATCGGGATCTCGCGTCAATACCTCATGATAAATTCGCCGCGCTTCGTCCGCCTGGCCAAGAAGAAACTTGGCACGGCCAATACCCACGTAATAATCGAGGTTGTCAGGCTCACTGGCGTGCAGATATTCGTATTCTTTGAGCGCTTCGGTGGCCGCGGCACTATCGAGAAGCAAATGGGCAACCCGCGCGCGCGTCATATTGCGCTCGGGGGCGAGCGCCAGGGCCGCGCGGTAATCGTCGAGAGCCGCCTCCGAGCGCCCCAGTCGCTCTTTCAGCCAGGCGCGCCATTCCAGAGCGCGAATTGCTTGTGGGTCCATCTGCAGCCAGCGCTCGAGACAGGCGCTGGCGTCTCGATAACGAATGTCGTTCAGGTATACGGCCGTCATGGTCTTCAGAATTTCGACCGAATGGGGGTAGTCGTCGCTTACGGTAAACCAAAGCCCTGCCCAGAGTTGATCGATTTCGCCCCTCACAAAGCGCAACAAGAGCCATTCCAGTTGAACTTCTTCCGTGTTATAGCCCAAACGACGGCACTCTTTTAGTTGCGTTTCCGCCTCCTGCAGATCGCCTTGCCACCGCGCGGCGCGCGCTTGCCACAAATGAAGTACGCCGCGGCGGCCCCAAATATGCCGGCAGGAGCGGAAATGGCGCTGGGCCTCGTCGTAATCCTCAGCCTGATAGGCTTTTTTGCCCTTGCGGAACTCGGTCGATGCCCAGCCGTTGGCGAGCAGTAATCCGGCCAAAAGGGCGCACACCGCCAGGAGCAAAATCTTGTACGGGCGCAAAATGCCGCGCAGAAATGGAGCCATAGGCGCGCCCCAGAGCAAACCGTCGTCGACCTGTCTTGATGGACGAAAACCGCCAGGCGGGTCACGCGACTCCACACTGGCGGTATCTGCCAAACGTGTCAACAATCGTTAATCGGGTAAATCAAAATCCTTCGTCTGTTTTCCTTCTGTCACGTCATAGGTCAGGGGAGTAGACTTCACATCACGATACTTGGCCGGGATTTGCACATAAGTGCCGCCGGTCTTCGTGCCGCCCAACTTTTGGCCCATTTCCTGACCTTCTTTCATCATTTTCTTCTGCTCCGGTGTCGCGTTGGACGGAAGCGCCGATTCCGTCTTGAGCGATTCGGTATCCACTACCACCTTGTTGGGACCTGGCGCGGCATCGTTCATCACGAACGTACCATCGGCGTTGATCGTGCACGTAGACATTTGATTAAAGCCGGACCCACCGTACATGCTTAGGGTTCCACCGGTGACCGGCGCGCCCTTGTAAGTAACTTTTCCACGGATCTCATTCTTTTTTGCTACACTGGGGTTGCAGCCGAACGAAAAAACCAGCGCCGCACATAAGAACGACCAACACGCAATCTTTGCGGACTTGAGCCAGAAAATGTTCGTCATTGTGATACCTTGTGAACGTGAGGGGTGAACGAGAGCATTCGAAACGTTATTAAGTAATCATGCCAAATCGAGGCCGAATCTGCCCCTACCGGAGTACCGTATTGGTGTGCGCGTACATGGCCAGTCTGGTTCATTGCCAAAAGAAAACCCATCGCACCCCAGAGTGAGAGGTACGATGGGTTTATCATACATGGTGTTACCAATCGCTGCCGAGCACCTGACCATCGTTCGGCCAAAGAGCAAGGCTCCAGGTGACCTGGCCGACCCCACTGCTTACCAAACGCACGCTGCCATCCCCCAAACCAACCATGATGCCGCCCGACGAGAAACCGTGAACTTTCGAAGGATCGCACGGGTTTGGTGCGGTGTTTGAAAGAGCCGGTTTGATTTGGGGAACGGGGTACTGCTGATTGTTGTATGCCGGGGGCAGCGTTAAGTAGCCATAACTGCCGGCACCCATGTTCGGATACCACACATCGTATTGTTGGCCATTCCAGCTGGCGCCTGGCCAGGTGTGGTAATAGTTTCCATTATTCGGGCAAACGTGGTAACGTTCCATGAACATGATGGTGTTGGAAGTACCATCGATAAACGTGGCCGGAATGCGGGCATACCCGCCGTCTGCTCCGTTTGGCCCCGTGCTGCTGCCCACCCACGAACCGGTCCCGAAGACCAAGAAATTCGAGGTGTAACTGATCACTCCCCAGGGGCCCCAATTCGATTGAATGCCATTCGATGGAGCACTCGGATCGCCCGGCGCTTGGAATGTTTTGACCGGGCCGCCACCCGAAACGCTGGATGGATTCGGGTTATAGCAGTTCCCTCGGAACTGCTTGTAGAGGTTGTCTTGCTCAATGAACGGCATCAAGAAGTAAAAGATCGTTCCGGAAATTGCCGGGGCAGTCTGGTTCGCGGTGTTCCAGTTCACGCCCGAGCCAGTAGCGGGGAAATTGCCGACACAGGGCGGCAACTTCTGATACGTATCATTGCAATTGTGCGTCGCCAAACCTAGCTGCTTCAGGTTGTTGGCCGATTGCGTGCGAGCAGCCGCTTCGCGTACTTTTTGGACTGCGGGCAACAGGAGGCCGATAAGAATAGCAATAATCGCGATCACCACCAGCAGCTCAATCAGCGTGAAACCACGCCACCTCCGCCAAGAAAGAATTCTAGGCATGAACAAAATCCTCCAAGAGAGCGATAAGGAAGAACAGACCGGGTCAAAGGATGAGAATCAGTTGACCTAATAGCGTAGACAATAACTCGAGGAATTCGGGGAGAGCAAGAGTCTTTGCAAACTTACCTTATCTTCCAAGATTTTGGGCGCTCGTCAAGAAGAAAAGACGAAAAATACCAACTTTTTGACGCACGCGGCAGCCGTTTTCAGGTAACGGAGCTGTCTCGGATTCTTGGGCGATTATCTTGGCGTTCGCTTTTCATCAAACGACCGTACCCACGTCGCTTTTCCAGGCTGAGCAAATCATGGGTGAGGAAAATGATCCCATTCCTGGATATGCAATACCTGCCAAAAAAGGACTCAATTTCATGATCAGAACTTGAATTGGTTAACTCGTACTTTCGCACTCATTTGGAAGAGGGAGCATCCGAAATGATTTTGCCTGGGCAAGAGGAAACAACCAGTCCTTTTGTTTCGTAACCATAGTATAAATACGCAAGATTTAGTTCACGAAGATCTTTCGTTTTCAGCTGCCAGGAAATCCGATGGCCATCAGCAACGATCCCGTGCCGCTAGCCCCTCCGCAAGCGCCGCCGGAAATCCGTTCTATTCAGGATAACTATTTCTTTCCCGAAGATTGGACCGGCGTTGTCGGTGTGATGCGCAAGATAGATTGGCTCGCTGCCGGGATCCTCTTAGTGCTGGCGTTCCTTCTTGCGCTTACGCCGGCACACAATAGCGATTTATGGTTGCACTTGGCCAGCGGACGGGCGCTGATGGACGGTAGCTACCGTTTGGGCCAAGACCCGTTCGCGCCGGCCGGCGAGCAGCGCGCCTGGGTGAACCATAATTGGCTCCTGGACGTCGTCACCTACCAATCGTACCAGCATTTCGGGGCGTCCAGTCTGGTGTTCGTCAAGGCGGGATTGGCGGTGGTGCTGGGGCTATTGCTGCTGCAGCTTGGCCGGTTGCGACAGATGGGCTGGCACCAGGTCATTGGCGCTGGCCTGGCACTGTTGACCATCAGCCCGCGCTTTAGTCTTCAGCCGGCCTTTATCTCCTACTTGCTGTTTGCACTTGTGTGGCTGTTCTTGGAGCGGCCGATCCGTCAAGCGGTTCAAGACCACGTCCCTCTGCGATTTCAATCCCTTTGGCCGGTCCCGGTGCTCATGCTCTTATGGGCCAATGTGGATGTATGGTTTGTACTTGGCCTGGTCGCCATCGTGGCGACCATCCTGGGTGAAGTGATCCGCACCCGGGTTCAAAATGCGCCGCTGCGACTGGCGCCCCTGGGCTTGGTGCTGATTGCATCGGTAGGGGCGTGCCTGGTTAACCCGCATCACGTACATGTGTTTGCGCTGCCGCCGGAAATTCGCGCCCTATGGGAATCACCAGGGTACCCGTTTGAAGCACTGAATCTTTCGTTGCTGCAAGATCGATACTACGGCACTACGCTGGCGCATAGCGTGGGCGGCATGACCTGCTTTGTGTTGGCAGGTTTGAGCGGCGCCTTGCTGATCTTAAACCGGCGCAGCGCCAGCAGCCTTCGGCTATGGCCGCTTTGGCTGATTTTCTTTACGCTGGCAATCCTCCTGATCCGCGCCATTCCTTTCTTTGCAATTGTGGCCGGCCCATTGCTGGCACTCAACTGGCAGGATTTCGCCGAACGAAACTGGAGCGACGATTTTCGCAGCGACACCGCCATTCGAGCTTCATTCAGCGTCCGGGTTATGACCCTGCTCGTCTTTCTTGCGCTGCCGGTCGTGGCCTGGGCGGGTTGGCTGCAACCGCAGCCCTATGAACCGCGCGGTTGGACCGTCGAAGCAGATCCTTCGCTCCGCCTAGCTGCCGAGCAATGGCGCCAGTGGCGTGTCACCAGTCAGATTCGCTCTGATGAGGTGTGTTGGAATTCGTCACCGGATGTGGCTCACTACCTGTCTTGGTTTGGTAACGGGGATGGAGCTTTTCTCGACTCTCGATTCCCAGTGACCGACCAACAGACCAAGGCCGACTACGAGGCATTACATACGGCCTTGTTGGCGCCGCCTAAAAACGATGCGCTGCTGAAGGCCCTGGAGGACCGAAAGATTCGTTTCTTGATGGTTCACAACGATCCGGTGCTTGCCATCAATCTATATCAGTACGCGCAAAACTTCCCCGAGCAGTGGTCGATCGTCTTTCAAAATGGCGGCACGACCATCGGCTATTGGAACGGCGGAAATCGAAGGGACAATACCCCGGCTCCCTTGCGTTCGCCAGTGCCTGCTTGGGAACCGACTGCCCAGGCCTTTCAGCAACGGTTAGCGTCGGCTCGCCCCGCGACGTTGCCGGCCCCGAAGCCGCGCCTACCGGATTGGAAGAGCCCGTTTGTCGACCCGCCGGCGCTGGTAAATCCCGATCGTGACGAAGCGTTCTTGATGCTGCGCTGCTTTGAACTCGAACGTCCCCGTCGAGCCCAACAATACCAGCCTATCTGGAAAGTGGGTCTGGCGGCAGCCCTGGTGGCCCCGAGTGGTATTGGCACGGGCTCAACGGCCGTCGTGACCGACACCGCGCTGCGCTTTTCTTTACTCACTTTGGAAGCACCGAAATCGGAACCCGCTTATTCGCCGGTGTTGGCCCTGGCCCACCAAATGGGTGAAGCCCAGATGAGTAGCATGGACCAGGCGGCGCCGGCCTGGCTGTTTCTGGCCATACGAGCAGCGCGGCGCGCCATTCAGGCCCACCCCGAGGACGCACGGGCTTGGCAAGCGCTGGGCAATGCTTATGCAATGTTGCATCAAAACACATCGGAACAGACCGAGTTCAAGCAGTGGTACGATTTCCAACAACTGTGCACAGCGCAAACGATCGCCGCCTGGACGCAAGCCATTCAATTGAATCCCGAGCTGGATAAGACGACGCTGGCCCTGGCCGACTATTACCGTCTCTTGAATCAACCAGAGTTGGCGTTGCCGTTTTACCGCCGGCTGGTGGCCCGGCAGCGCGCCGCCGGACCCGGCCGTGGCGAATCAGCCGAACAATTCCGGGCACGAATAAGCGGTATGACCGAGAGTCTCAATGTCCTGCAAACGGGGGTCGATCATCAACGCGATCTCTACGAGGCCAATTCGGCCAATCTCAAGGCCGAGGATCGATGCGCGCAAGCCGAGCAACTAGGCCTGTCACAAACAGCGCTGGACACCATTCTCGATGCGGACGTCGCCGCTTTTGGACGCCCAGGGTTGAAGCTCGAAATGGAGCTGTTGTTGCGCACCGGTCGCGCCTACGACGTACGTGATTGGCTGACCGATGAGTATGAGTCGCTGTTGACCGAACTCGATTTTCACTGGGTCAAGGCTCGCATGTTTGCGGTTCTCGGCGATTACCAACATGCCGATGCGGAGATTCAGCGCATGGCGGAGATATCGATCGGCACCGCCGCCAGCAGAGGCAATTTACCCTTGCGCGTACAAGCGAGCGTCCAGGTGGCCGCGGTGGTACTGGAGTCGATGGAGCTCTATAAGTCACCGGTGGACGTGCTTTGGAAACTAGCGAACCGCGGCCGGGCGTTCAACAATCTCAACGAAATGGCCGGCTTTTTGGGTCAACATGCCGACTTGCAAGTCTTGCGCGGCCTGCTGGCGCTCGAAGCTGGCAATATCTCCTTAGCGCGGCAGTGCTTTCTAACTGGCCTGGCCGCGTGGGGCAGCGACGAGGCGGTCCGTAGCGGTTCCGGCATCGACTTTAATGGCCGCCGGCTGGCCCAGCATTATCTGCACATGATTGAAGCGGCAGGCCCTTGAAGGGGAGAACGAAGATGGCGCTTTCGTCGCCGGCCCGCCTCGGACTGATCGCGGTGGCGGGTGTGCTCGCGGTCGCCGGCGGGATTGCGTATTTCTGGCGTCCTTGGCATTCCCCGCAGGCCCTACCGTCCCCGCCCACCCCCCGCATGACTCCCGATCCACGTCTGACCTACTCTGGGCCGTATCAGAATATTCGCCCCGATGTAAAGTATGTGGGCGATGCCGTCTGTGCCGAGTGTCATGCCGACATCTCGAAGTCGTATCATCACCATCCCATGGGGCGTTCCTTGCAGCCGATTGCGGAAGTGATCGGCCCGCCGCCCGAAGACGCCAAGCACCATAATCCATTTACGGCACTGGGCCGGGAATTTGAAATCCGGCATGAAGGCAATCGGGTCTGGCAATGCGAAACGCGCCGCGACGCATCGGGCAAGATCATTTACGAAAAGAAAACCGAGGTGGATTACGCCATCGGCTCCGGCAACCACGGACATTCGTATTTGACCAACCGGGACGGCTTCATTTACGAAACGCCGATGAGTTGGTTCACCCAAAAAGGTGTCTGGGACATTTCACCCGGTTGGAGCGAGGAAATCCTGACTAAAAGCCGCGCCGTGACGGTCAATTGCTTGTTCTGCCACGCTAACACGCTCAGCCCCAAACCGGGTACGCAGAACGGCTACGAGCAGCCGCTCTTCCCGACTGGCTCGTCGATTGGTTGCGAGCGGTGTCATGGGCCGGGGCAATTGCACGTGCATTCCGGCTCTCGGCCGGAACCCGGCAAGCCGGACTACACCATCGTGAACCCCGGCAAATTGCCGCACGCGCTCCGGGAGGCGGTTTGCCAACAATGCCACCTGGAAGGACAGGAGCGCGTGGTTCATCGCGGCCTGTCTCCCTATGATTTTCGTCCCGGCTTACCGCTGGATTCGGTCTTTTCGGTATTCGTGCGCACGGCCAGCGACGAAGACATGAAGGCCGTAAACCACGTCGAGCAGATGTACTTGAGCCGCTGTTTCGAGGCGAGCCGGCACCGGTCCAAGCAACTGGGCTGCACTTCCTGCCATGATCCGCATGTCCAAGTCCAACCCGAGAAACGGGTGGCCTATTATCGGCAGAGTTGCCTTCAATGTCACGAACCGTCCGCCTGCCCGATTCCTGTGGAAGAACGCCGCAAGACGACCAAGGAAGATAGCTGCATGGATTGTCACATGCCGCGTTATGCCACCACCGACATAGCGCACACGGCATCCACCAACCACCGCATCATCCGCGATCCGCGCAATCCGAACGCGGCGCCGGCGCCGTCGCCTCGGCCACCCACAGCCGACATGCGCCGAATCCCCATCCGCCTGTTCCAAAAAAAGGACCGTGATAGTTACACAGCCGAGGAACGCCGCGACGAAGCCCTGGCGCTGGGAATACTCCTGGGCAAGGCCCCGCATTTCGCGTCGGAATTCCTGCCCATGCTGGAGGAATCGATTCAGGAAGATCCCACCGACTTCGAGTTATGGGAAATCAAAGGCATCACGCTCGCGCAATTGAATCGATTTGACGAAGCCCTGGCGGCTTTCCGGACCGGCATGTTGTACGCCCCCAATCGTGAATCGCTGATAATCGCTGCGGCGATGGCGGCCCGAGACTGTAATCTCCCAGACGATGCCTTGAAGTTCTGGCGCCGCGCCGCGGAGATCAATCCGACCAACGTCTTGTGCCAAGCCAATATTACCCGGCTCGCCGGGTTCCGCAACGACTGGCCGCTTTTGAAAAAGCATGCGGACATCTGGCTGAGCCTGGACCCCGGCAGCACCGATGCGCGGCAGGCGCGCGTTTCATATTTGTTGCATGAAGGCAATCGCGAAGAGGCCAAGGCCGAATTCGCCAAGATTGAAGCATTGCAACCCAAAAACCTCGGCCAATTGCAAATCTGGTTTCGCAATCAGATGCGCTGACATCGGTCTTGTCGAAAGGGCTTGCCGCTGCGACAATACGATTTCCAAAGTAGGTGTGAAATGGACGGAGACCAACCATGGCGAAGAAAAGCAAAGACGCCCGCAATTACGTGAAAATGCAAAGCAGCGAAAGCGCGCACTGCTATTACTTGCAAAAGAACCGCAATAATTCAAAAGAGCGCATGCAGCTAAAGAAGTATGATCCGATCGTACGCAAGCACGTGATGTACAAAGAAGGGAAGATGTGAGATGTGAAAGCCGCTTGCGGCGTTGCAACGCCGCAAGCGGCAGTTAAATTTATTTCTTCTTCTTGATCACTTCCACCGCGGTCACTTCGCCCTTGTCGTTCAGCGTCAACTTCACGTTGGCGCCTTCCTTGAGATGATCCGACTTTAGCGCTTCTTTCGCGGCCACTTCCTTCTTGTCGTCGCCTTCCGTGAACGTGAACTTCACATCGTCGCCGATTTTGTATTCCTTGTCTTCGGTCATGCCCTTCTTGCCGGTGGTCACGGTGATCGTCGAGCCGTCCACCTTCTTGATCTTCCCGCTGACCGGCTTTTCCTTCGCCGCGGCCACGCCCACGCACAAAACCACGACCACTGCTGCCATCACGAACTTACGCAACATGAGAGGTTACCTTGGTTGAAACAGAACCTGAAACAGGAAGTCGCCGGCCCGGCGCCGGAGATTCGTTCCCGC
>Ga0070732_10001391_pt1 | contig 13262 bp, 11 predicted proteins | sample Coa_R1_5_FD_66449 | JGI IMG/M metagenome (GOLD analysis project Ga0070732, IMG submission 66449) | Surface soil microbial communities from Centralia Pennsylvania, which are recovering from an underground coalmine fire - Coalmine... | ecosystem: Environmental > Terrestrial > Soil > Unclassified ...
TGACCGCGAAAGCGGCAAGCTGGTCCAGTCGGAACCTCCGGCCCCCACGGCCGCAGAATCGGCCCCCGCCGAAAATCACGATTCCGCGCCTGCACCCAAAGCCTGAGAAGACTACCGCAGCATGACCCATCCCAAAAAATTCGCCGGCCTGCGCGGTTTCTCAGCCTACCGCCTTTGGCCGCAACTGCCAGCAATCGAGATCTCGTACCTTCCCGATCTCCTCATGTTCGGCGCCGGCATCGCCATGTTCTACGCATTGCTTGTCGTGGGCCGCACGTGGCTTGGCCCCTTCACTCCGGAAGTCGACATCTCGCGTAGTCCGGTCGCCTTGCCCGCCTATGCCGGCTATTCGCTGCTGCGCATCATGATCGCCTATGTGCTGAGCCTGGCGTTCACGCTGGTTTATGGATACATCGCCGCCTACAATCCACGCGCCGAACGTTTCATGATCCCCCTGCTCGACGTTCTGCAGTCGATTCCGGTGCTCAGTTTTCTGCCTGGAGTCATGCTAGCCATGGTGGCGCTGTTCCCCGGCCGTCAGTTGGGCGTTGAAGCCGGAGCAATCCTGCTCATTTTTACCGGGCAAGTCTGGAACATGGCCTTCAGCTTTTACGCATCGCTGAAGAGCATTCCGAAGGAGATGCGCGAAGCGGCGAAAGTCTATCGCTTTAGTTGGTGGCAACGCTTTGTCCAGATGGAGCTGCCCTTTGCTGCCATCGGGCTGGTCTGGAACTCGATGATGTCGGTGGCCGGTGGCTGGTTCTTCCTGATGGCCTGCGAAATGTTCGTTCTCGGCTCGCGGGACTTCCGCCTCCCGGGCTTGGGATCCTACCTGCAAACCGCCGCCAGCGCGGGCGACACGCCGTCGATCCTTTGGGGAATTGTCACCATGATCGCTGTGATCGTCTTGCTCGATCAGTTTGTGTGGCGTCCGGTCATCGCATGGGCAGAGAAATTCAAAGTCGAGCAGGTCGAAAGTACTGATGCTCCTCGCTCCTGGGTGCTGGACCTGATCCGCCATTCCCGCGGCCTGGCGCGTATTCGTGAAAAAACTGTGCGCCCGCTGAGCGAACGCGTCATGCTCTACTTCTCGCGCGCTGGGTCGACGGAAGAATCAGCCCCGGTCGCTTCATGGAAGACTTGGCTGGTGCGACTCCTGGCTGTTGCTCTACTCGGCGGAATCGGCTACGGTGTCGTCCGCGTCGCGATGATTCTGAGCGGATTGCAGAAATCCGAACTGCAGGAAGCCGGGATCGGACTCGCCGCCACCTTCCTGCGGGTAAATCTGGCGCTATTAATCGGCGCGGCATGGACCATCCCCGCCGGCGTTGCCATCGGCTTCAGCCCGCGCCTCGCCCGCATCGCGCAACCTCTGGCGCAAATTGCCGCCTCCGTTCCCGCGACCGCGCTATTTCCAGTGGTATTGCTCATTTTGATCCGTATCGGCGGCGGCCTGGGCGTAGGCTCAATCGTCCTTCTTCTGCTGGGTACGCAGTGGTACATCCTCTTCAATGTGATCGCCGGGGCCATGGCCCTTCCTACGGACTTGAAGGAATGCTGTTCCGTCTTCCGCATAGAAGGTCTGCAACAATGGAAAAGGCTGATCTTGCCCGGAATCTTTCCCTATCTCATCACCGGACTGGTGACCGCATCCGGCGGCGCATGGAACGCCAGCATCGTTGCCGAATACTTTCACTTCAAGGGGCATATCTACACTACGGCAGGGCTGGGCGCCACCATCTCGCAAGCGACGGACCAAGGCAATTTCGACTTGCTTCTGGCCGCGACCATGATGATGGCTGCGACTGTCGTGACCATCAATCGGCTGGTCTGGCGAAGACTCTATGCGCTTGCCGAAACACGCTTCCGCTTAGAAACCTAGAAAAAAACGGAGGCGCGGCACAACTTCAGTCGCGTCACTCGAGCACTGAAGAAGATGCAGGCCCTTGAGGTGCTTTCCTTGGAAGGTTACTCCCGGTTACTTTCTTGCTTACCCTCCTCTGATTTCACGAGCTTTTAACTTCCGTTTCATCCTCACGCAAACTGACTGCGTTCTCATGAGAGCATGCCATCCAACCCGTTCGGTGACGACCGCGAGCACGCGGAAGTGTTGGCGCGCATTTCCGACTTCTCCAGCTTCGCGGCAAAGTTCGCGCCCGTGGCAAAAGCCCGCGATCTCTACCGCCGCGTGCAGCAATCCCCCGAGGGCTTCCGTCTCGAGAATCTCCTGGCCGAAATGCGAGTCGGGCTGCGCGTCGATCCCGCCGATCAGGCTCGCATCCGCGCCACCGGTCCCTGCGTCGTGGTTGCGAATCATCCCTATGGAATGCTGGATGGCGCGATCCTCGCCGTTCTGCTGACCCGCGCGCGCCCGGACGTGAAAATTCTCACCAACTACTTCCTCGCCGACATACCAGAATTATCGGATCACTGCATCTTCGTGGACCCCTTCCACACGGATCGCTCAATTGAGTCGAACCGCCGCGCCGTGCGGCAAGCGATGTCGTGGTTACACCAAGGCGGGATGCTGGCCATGTTCCCCGCCGGCGAGGTTTCGCATTGGCAAATGCCAGCCGCCCACATCGCCGATCCCGAGTGGAACGACACTGCGGCACGTTTGATCCGGCGCACCGGCGCCTCAGCTCTGCCGATATTTTTCTGCGGCCGTAACAGCCTTGGATTTCAATTGTTGAGCATGGTGCATCCCAAGCTCCGCACCGCTTTCCTCCTGCAGGAGTTTCTCCAGCAGGAAGGCAAAACGGTGGAAGTCCGCGTCGGAAGTCCGATTGAGAGTGATGCCATTGCCAACCTTCCCGGAGATCGTGAAGTTACGGAATACCTTCGCTGGCGCACTTATCTGCTGGAGCGCCGCAGTAAGCCCGTTTTGTCTCCTCTGGAAGCCGTTCGCTCAAAACTCGTTCTCAAGATCCAGGAACCGATCGCACCCGCTGCGGACCCAGATTCGCTTGCCGATGAGATCGACAAACTCCCCCGCGAACGTTGCCTGGTCGAGAATGGCGATCTCGCCGTCTACCTGGGAACAGCACGCGAAATGCCGCAACTGTTGCGGGAAATCGGCCGGCTCCGCGAATTGACCTTCCGCCAGGTTGGCGAAGGAACCGGCAAGAGCCTCGACCTTGATCGCTTCGACGATTATTACTGGCATCTGTTGCTATGGCACAAAACCCGTCGGGAACTCATAGGTGCATATCGCGCCGGAAGCACAACCGAAATCCTCTCCCAGTACGGGATCAATGGTCTCTATACCAGCACGCTCTTTCACTATGACGAACGATTTTTCCAGCATCTTGGTCCGGCGCTGGAACTGGGCCGCTCTTTCGTGCGCCCCGAATATCAGCGGCAATATGCGCCACTGCTTCTTTTGTGGAAGGGGATTGCACAGTTGGTCGCTTCACATCCCGAGATTCCCGTGTTATTCGGCGCCGTCAGTATCAGCAACGACTATACGAAGGCCTCGCGCGAGATGATCTATCGCTTTTTCGAAGCGCGTATGCAGGATGACGAACTGGCTGGGTTCGTGGAGCCACACCGCCCCTTTCGTCCGAGTCTGTTACGCCCTTGGGATTGCAGCAGCATGTGCCAGGCTTTGAGTGCTCTGGACGAACTCTCCGAACCGATCACCAACGTCGAGGCCGATGGCAAAGGCTTGCCGATCCTGCTCCGCCAATACGCGAAAATCGGTGGCCGGCTGATCGGCTTCAACGTAGACCGCAAATTCTCCAACGTCCTGGACGGACTCGTCGTCGTCGACCTTCGCCGCACCGAGTCTGCGGTTCTGGAGCGCTACATGGGCAAAGAAGCGGCAGCGCGGTTCCAGCAAATCCACGCAAGTTCATTCGACTGGAAGGGAAGTGCCGCGAACGAGTCTGCCAGAGCAGCGTTCTTCTAAGCATTTTCAATCAGTGCCGCTTATCGCGTCCGCAGTCTGGTCGTTTCCGTGGGAAGGATGCACGCCTGCTCAACGCCCTTGAGTGCGTCGTCGAGGGCCCGTCCCAAACTCGCCAGGTCGTCATTGTTCATCAATTCCTGCAACCGCTCGAACAGTTGTCGCTCTTCCTTGCGGATGTGAACCGACATAAGCCGCGCAAATGCCGACAATGCTGTTGCGGACATTTTGCCACGCTCCGCCTCTGCGAAATTATCGCGCAGCAGTGAGTGATCCGTGATCAAGTCGTCAACCAGATGGTTCAATGCCTCGAATCTCCGGGCCACCGGGAATAGCACACTCTCTTCGGCCGCAAAATGAATCCGAATTTCATTCTGAAAATGCTGCGCAATCTCCGACTGCCAGGCGCTTAGATCGGCGGTGCGGATCGGCGAGGCTCGCTCAATCCGTACACAAAGCGCCAAGGCGTGCTGGTGCTGACGCGAGAGCGGAACCAGGCTTTTATTGCGCAGCACCGCGTACCTCAGGTAGTAATCGACGCACAACTATCCCGCCTCTTTTGTCTCCAACAGTTCGCTGGCAGTCGGCCGCAACGTCAGCCAGTCCGTGCGCACCCGCTCCCATTCCTGAATCAGCATTCCATTGACCTCAAAGAAGCTGCGAATCCGGTAACGCTCCCATCCGGCAACTTCTTCAAGAATCGGAGCCAGCACCGCCAGCGCACTGCTGCTGAGTACCGTCCGCTTTGCGATTTGCGACACGTGTGGAGACTCCGAGACGGCAATCGTCAGCCCGTCCCGCGCGTTAATGTGCAGCATCACGTGAATATCCGAGCTGCCATCCCCCGTATAAATCACATGATCCGGCCCTGCCACCTGCTGTTCGAGCAACCGCTCCAGCACCGCAACCTTCCCATAGCCGGCGGTTGCGCGGACAATCGTGTCGATTTCCCCAGAAGGCTTGTAGCGAAACTCCGTGCCGAAGATGTGGTCGCGCGGCACAATATCTTCCAGAGCCGACTGGATCACCTCGACCGGCGCCGCCGAGAGCACATAGAAATCGAATTCGTAACCGTCAACTCCGCTCTTCAGAATCTGGTACAAAAGCTTGATTTCGCCCTTGAGCCGGATCCTCTTTCCGACCTCCGTCAGGTGTTCCTTGCGCACCTTGGCACGAAACTCCGGATCGTGCAGCAGCAGGTACGCCAGTTCCGCTCCTTGCTGCACCAGGTTGATCTTGGCCATTCCCTTGGCCTTGCGCTCAAACTCTTCCGTCGGAATGCCGACCAGTTCGGCCAGCACGTAGCCGGAGTCGTTGAAGGTGAGCGTCTGATCGAAATCGCTCGCGAAGATGTAACGTTTCAAAGGTGTATCTGCCATAGACCTATTGGATTCGCGACGTCCTCTCGCGCCCCATAAAAAGAATTGATGCGGATTATATGCCCCTTCGGTTAAATCCTTGCAAATGAACGGCCGCCGTCGCTGGCTCGCCTTTACTAAATCCTCTCCCGCGTCCACAATAGAAAGTTCGCTCGAGCGTCCGCTTTTTTCCCTGGCGCCGATATAAAGATAGGAGCACTCATGGTAGCGACTGGTGAACTCATTCGATCGATGAATTACGTAGACGACATGACCGCAACATTGCGTCGCATTGTCATTTACATTCCCAGCATGACCGCCGAGGAGCGGAAGCGCCTGGCGGAATATCTGCGTCCCGTGGGCGAAACCATCAGTGCGACACTCGCCGATCTCGAAAAGGCGGGGAAGTAAGTGCCGCCTGTCAAAACCATTGCCGTCATTGGCGCCGGCATTATGGGTCGAGGCATCGCCCACGCGGCGGCGCTCGGCGGCTATCGCACCATCCTCGAAGATCTGCTGCCAGCAGCCTTGCGCAAGGCCGAAACTGAAATTCGCGCCAACCTCGACAAGGCCGTCGAACTCGGCAAGGTAACTGCTCCCGATGCCGACTCTGCCTTCAACCGCATCGAATACGCCGGCTCCGCCGGAGAAGCTGCTCGCGAAGCCGATCTCGTCATCGAGGCAGTCCCCGAGGAGATGGAGTCGAAGATCGAAATCTTCACCCTGCTCGATAAAATCTGCCGGCCCGCGACCATCCTGGCCTCCAACACTTCCTCGCTCAGCGTGACTGAGATTTCCAGCGTGACCTACCGCGCCAGGAAATGCGTCGGTATGCATTTCTTCAATCCCGTGCACAAAATGAAGCTGCTCGAAGTCGTGCGCGCATTGGAAACCGACGAGGACACTCTTGCGACTGCCGTTGAAGTCGGCAAGCGCATGGGCAAGGAAGTTGTGGTCATCAAAGAATCGCCCGGCTTCATCACCAGTCGCATCAACGCCATGATCGGCAACGAAGCCTTCTACATGCTGCAGGAAGGGATCGCCTCCGCCACTGATATAGACAAGGCCCTGAAACTTGGCCTCAATCACCCCATGGGCCCTTTTGAATTGGTCGATCTGGTCGGCCTCGACACGCGGCTGAACATCCTCGAATACCTGCACAAGTCCCTGGGAGAGAAATACCGTCCCGCCCCACTGCTCGTGCAATACGTGAAAGCCGGCCGATTAGGCAAGAAATCCGGCCGCGGCGTGTACGAATACCCCGAAACAAAAAACTAGGGCTCATCGCCCTGAGCGATTCCTGGAGTCAACCGCGAGGCTCCTTCGGCCCAAAACCAAGGCCGGCCAGCCCTTCAACCTTCTCTCTTTCCACTCCTTTACTTCCAACCAGCGCATGAAAGCTCTCGCCCATCCCCGCCGGCGTGACCAGGTGCTTCAGTTGTAGCGCTACCTTCGCTCGCTCCTGCGGCAGCCGGCAATCTTCGAACGCGTCGGCAAACTGATTTCCCTCGCCGATACCCATCAAGAACTGTGATTGTGTGAGGAGCTTCTGCGAATGTATTCCCTCTCTTTCAGCCGCGGCGGCAAGCGACGTGAAGTTCACATCCGCCGTGATGTCCTGCTCGCCGGGTGCTTCGTACGGATTCGCGCTCACCGAATGCTGACGGATCGCTTTCAACGTTCCGCGATGCCGCCCCCCAAGTTGCTCCTCTCGCGTATAGCCGTAATCGATCACAACGAAAAACCCAGATTCGCTCCCGGCCATATCGCTCACATACTTCGGCGCCAGCAGCGAAACCTCGATCCGTTCCCCAGTTTCCGGGTGAACCGAGTAACGGTCGAGCAATTCCAATTCTTCGTCCGAAGATGGAACCCACAATTCGGTAAAGCGCCCGTGGTGCGCGTCAACGCGCAGCGACCCCTGGGAACTGACGACCTCAACCGGCAGCGCATCAAAGAACTCATTTGCAAATACGATCGTCGGCGTCGCGCTAGTCCATTCCGCCACCGCAAACGACGCATTCCCCGCCTCAAAGCGCCGTCCAAGAGTATTCTCGATTCGCTCACGCAATGCCGGCGAGCGTTCCTCCAGAACGTAGCGCAGCGCCCGAAAGAAATTTGGGAACTTTTTTTCCGACCAATCCAGCACATCCTGTGCGAAAAGCCCGAGTCCCGGGCCAAGTTCTTTAACTGTGATCTCCGCCGGCGAACCGAGAACCCGCCACATCTCGTCAAATTGCCGCGCCATCAACCTGCCAAAAACCGCGTGCACATCGCTCGAGGTATAAAAGTCGCCCGCCTTCCCAAATTGCGCCGCATGCCGCGTGTAGTATCCGAATTCGTCGTCGTAGAGACACATTTCCATGTATCGCGAGAAGGGAATCGGCCCACGCTTTCGAATCTCCGCTTCGATCTTTTCCCGCAGCGTGTTCACAGTCCCTTTTGTCGCCGATCGGCCCGGTCCTGCGGCGTGCGGATGAACATTTCCACGAAATAATCGTGCAAGGCGTCGTAGAGTTGCCGCTGGAAACTCCACTCGAACTGGGGGTCATCCAGGTCGCGCGGATGCAAATCGAAATAGTAAGTGTGAACGGGAACAGCGGAGTCCCTGAATTGAATAATGACCTCGACCCCATCCCCTTTGGCTCGCGCTGAGAAAGTCAACAACGGATGCTCATAGAGTCGTAGCTGAGCGAGGACGCGTTCCAATCGCGTTTCGGCGCTGCTTTGCACCGAAGGATTGTAGAACATCAGGGCTGGATGGGCCGAGGGTGCGACCAGAATCACTGACTTCCTCTTCTTCCTCTCCTACGATGCGAGGTTGGAGGATACATCTACCTATGCATCGTCTAATCCGATTCACTGTACTTCTCTTGCTGGCCGCCTTGGCAACCGCGCAACAAAATAAGTTGAAGGTCTACATTGCTGCAGACATGGAGGGCGTTGGAGGTGTGAGCACGTGGGAAATTCAGGCCAGTACCAACGGACGTGAGTCCGAGAAATTCCGCCAGTTGATGACGAAGGAAGTGAATGCCGCCATTGCCGGTGCCTTTGATGCCGGTGCAACCGAAGTTCTGGTCGGCGACTCACACGATGACGCACAAAACATCGATGTGGAAACGCTCGATCCGCGTGCGTAACTGATCCGCTCCTGGCCGCGGCCCTTACTCATGATGCAGGGAATCGATAGCACGTTCAGCACTGCCGTGTTGATCGGTTACTATGCCAGCGAAGGCCAGTTCCCGGCGGTGTTGGCCCACAACCTCTCCAGCCAAAGGATTATGCAGCTCAAACTGAACGGGGTAGCGATTCCTGATGCCGCCCTGGCTGCAGCGATTGCAGGGGATTTCGGCGTTCCGGTTGTGTTCGCCTCAGGCGATCAGACCTTCGCCGAGCAGATCAAGCGGTTGCTCGGGCCCATGGAAACGGTAGCCGTAAAGCAGGCGATCGGGTTCAATGCGGCTACCATGCTGCCGCCGCAAGAGGCTCAACGGCGTATCCGGGAAGGCGTGAAGCGGGCAATCGAGCGGCGCGGCGAGATGAAACCGTACCGGCTGATTCGCCCAATCACGCTGGAGGTCACGTTCAAGCAGACAGTCAATGCCGAACTGGTGTCCTATCTGCCAGGCGTTGAACACCCAGGCGGCGACACAATTGTATTCACCGGTCGCGATATGAGCGAGATCTCGCGCTTTCTGTGCGCGATCATGTTCCTGCATGCAAATTAGCGGCACTGCTACTCGTCGAGGTCTCGCGGATGCGGATCGGAAGTGGATGCTCGTAAAACTGCGACTGTGCGAGCAAACGTTGCGGGCGGGACTCCGGCTTCATGGCCCAGCATCGCGCAAATTCACAATTCTGCCCTGCGCATCACCAGACGCGGCAAGCATTCACTGGCATCATGGGCTGCCCGGTCTTGCACCCGAACGCTTCGCCGAACTCCGGCATGTTCTGCACCACGCCATTTACACGAAACTTGCGCGGGGAGTGCGGGTCAGTCTGCACCTGCAATCTGATCTGCTCCGGCCGTGTATTCCCACACCAGCCCTGCGCATGTCCAAGGAAAAACTGCTGGACCGGCGTGTAGCCATCCTGCTTCTGATTCAGATCGATGTTCTTTCTCTTGGCATCCGCCAGGAGCGCAATGAAAGCCAGCCGCAAGCCGCCATTGTCGGCCGTATTCTCGCCCAACGTCAGCTTGCCATTGATTTTGACGTCATCCACCGCGCTGAAATTGCCATATTCTTTTACCGTGCAGTCCGCTTTTTCTTCAAACTTCTTTCCGTCTTCAGGTGTCCACCAGTCGGAAAGATTGCCGTTCCCGTCAAACTGTCTCCCTTGATCGTCGAACCCGTGGGTTAATTCGTGTCCCACAACACCACCGATGTCACCGTAGTTCGTTGCGTCTGAAGCCTTAGCATCGAAGAAGGGCGACTGCAGGATTCCGGCAGGGAAGTTGATGTCGTTCATGCTGGGATTGTAGTAGGCGTCGACCGTCGGTGGACTCATGCCCCATTCGCCTCGATCCACTGGTTTTCCAATCTTCACGATCTCTCGCAGGTTTTCGAACACGATGGCACGCTCGGCGTTCCCGTACGCGTCTCCCCGTTGCACGGCCAGTTTGCTGTAGTCGCGCCAGTGGTCGGGATAGCCGATCTTGTCCGCTATCGCGTGAAGTTTCGCTTTCGCCCGCGCCCTTGTTTCCGGGCTCATCCAACCGAGGTTGTCGAGGTCCTGATCCATCGCGCTCTCGATGTCGTGCACCATCTGCAGCGTTGCCGCCTTGCTGGAGGCGGGAAATTCCTGCGCCACGTACACCTGACCCAGCGCTTCTCCCAACGCGCGGTCGGTCGCCTGCACGCAACGCTTCCACCGGGCCTGCATTTCTGGCTGGCCGTGCAGCTTGCGCCCGTTAAAGTCAAACATCTCCTCGTCCAGAGCTTTCGGCAGCGCAACCGAGTCAGTGGAGGCGACCAGTTGCCAGCGCAGATACGCTTTGATCGTCTTCAGATCGGTCGCCTCGAGCAGCGGATTCAGACCCCGGAAAAAGTCCGGATTGGCCACGTTGATTTCGCTGACACTCGGAAAATCTGCGTCTGCGAGCAACTGCGGCCAGTCCAGTCCCGGCGTCAGCTTCTGCAGATCCCCTACCGCCATCATGTGATATACGTTCTGCGGCTGACGCCGCGACGTCACGTCCATCGACACCTTGGCCAGCGCTGTTTCCAATTCGAAGATTTTCTTCGCGTCACTCGCCGCGTCGCTGTCGGACTCGCCCAGCAACTTCAGCGTGTTGGTAATATGTTGCACGTACTGCTGTCGCGTCTTCTCCGCCGCGTCGCCGGTGCGGAAGTAATAGTCGCGCTCCGGAAGCCCCAGGCCGCCTTGATCCGCCGCCGCAATCTGCTTGGTGGCGTCCTTGAAGTCTTGCTGCTCGCCCACTCCTAAAAGCGCATTCACATTGATCAGCTGAAAATGAGCCAGCAGTGCAGTCAACTCCTTCTTATCTTTGATCGCGGCAATCCGGTCGAGTTCTGGCTGGAACGGCCTCAGCCCCTTCTGATCGATCGCTGCGCTATCCATGCAAGCGGCGTAGTAGTCGCCAATCTTTTGCTGGTTGGGCGTACGATCCGCTCCTGGGGCCGCCGCCTTTTCGAGCATGGTATGCAGGATGTACTCGTTATGGTCGTACAGAACTGCGCCTGCGCTGTATCCCGGACGATCGTTCGGAATCGGATAGTACTTGGAGAAATTCCCGCACGCATACTGAAAGAAGTCCGCACACGGATCCGCGGAAGTATCGAGAAAGCGCTTGTCCAGTCCGGGTGGCAGATTAGGGACCTCTTTTTCCGAAGCGCTGCTCTTGGACTGTGCCAGCGCGATTCCGTTGAGTGACAACAGGGTTCCCAACAGCAAGCGCGAAATGACGATCGAGGCTCGCATTCTCATGATCTTCCTCTTGGTAAAGATATATGCCTGGTAAGCCCTATTATTCTCCTGCAGCGGAGCTAGGGAGCAAAGGTCTTTCGGGATGAACTCGTATACGGAAATCGATTACTCGTACCGCAGAGCTTCAATTGGGTTCAGTCGTGCCGCTTTGATCGCCGGCAGCATCCCGCTGACGATCCCCACAAAACTCAGAATGACAGTCGACCAGATTAGCGTTGCCGAGTCGATGTACAGGTGAATGTCGCCTTCGCTGGCATTCTCTTCAAACGCGCTCCATAAGGTCAGAGAGCCCACCCCCCACGAAATCAGATAAGCGAGGATCACTCCCAACAGTCCTCCCATCGCGGTAATCACCAGTGCTTCGGTGAGAAATTGAAACAGGATGTGCCAGCGATGCGCCCCCAGTGCCTTTTCTACGCCGATCTCGCGCGTCCGCTGCGTGACCGAAACCAGCATGATATTCATCAGGCCGACGCCGCCGATTCCCAACGTGAGCAGGCCGATAAACCCCAGCAGAATCTTGATTCCCGTCGTAATCACCTGCAAATCCAGCAGGTCGGCGAAAACGTCGAACACAAATACCGCGCGGTGATCCTTGGGGTCAAAGCTGTGATGGAACCCCATCGATTCGCGTACGGCCTGGACCACTTTCGCGTGGTCCCCTTCGTACTCCATCACGATCGCAGTCAGATAATACGTGTTCATCAGATCACTCATCGCGCTGAATGGCACGTACACATGCTCGTTGATGTTGTCGTCCCCGTTCTGTACCTGGTGTTTGAGTATCCCGACTATCTGATAGGTGATGCCGTCGAGCCGGATGCTCTCCCCGAGTGCGTTCTGACCTGAAAACAGTTTTTTCTTCGCATCGGCCCCGATGACAGCCACACGCGTGTGGGTGAAGTCGTCCGCTTCGCTGAAGAAACTTCCTTCGGTCACGTCCATCTTGCGCATGCGGCCGTAGCTGGCATAGACGCCGCTGACGGCATAGGTTGCGCTGCGCGTTCCGTAGGCGACAACACAATTCTTGAACGCCTCTGGCGAAACGTGTTTCAGCAGCGGCACTTCAGACCGAATGTATTCAAGATCGTTGACCGTTAATCGAATCTGCGTTCCGGCTTTTGTGCCTCCTGCCTGTAGTTCGGTGCGTCCCGGGAAAATGAAGACGAGATTTGTGCCGAACGATCGGAATGCCGCCCACAATCCATGCTCGAATCCCGATCCATATGCCAGCAGAAGCACCACTGTGGCGATGCCCCAAGCCATGCCCAGCATGGTGAGCAGGCTGCGCCGCCGGTTGTGGCGCAGTGCGTTATAGGCCTGTCTGGCGAGATCGATGATCATAAAGACGTTAACTTCTTGTACTTACTCTTGCCGCAATGCCTCGACCGGTGGCAACAGTGCCGCCTTCCTCGCCGGATACAAACCGGCAGCAATCCCGGCGACCGCCAACGATCCGATCGCGGCAAACGCCGACGCCGGAATAATCCTTGGCGTATCGAATCCCTCCGGTGCCGGCAGCATCGCGAGCAGCGTGACGAAGCCAGTCGCAATGGCCAGTCCAATCCCTCCGCTGAAAGCGGTCAGGAACGCTCCCTCGATGAAGAACTGCGTGAGAATGGCTCGGTAGGTTGCCCCGAGCGCCTTGCGCAGCCCGATCTCCTTCGTCCGCTCCGTCACTGACACCAGCATGATGTTGACGATCCCGATCGCGCCCAGCCCGAGCGTCACCACCCCCACGACCCCAAGAAACCAATCCATCGCGTCGAAAATTCTTCCCACGCGCTTCATGTTCTCGATCGTGTCCCAATCCTCAAAAGCATCCTGCAGCTTGGGATTGAAGCCGTGACGCCGCGCGATAATCCGGTGAATCTCATTCTTGGCCTCGGCGTGCAGATCTTTGTCGATTGGGCGGTAGTTCAGAAACGAGATCGCGTCTTCCGAGTTCGCCTTGGTCAGCCGAAACAGGTCGCGCATCGTGTCAACCGGTATGAAAATCCTCGAATTCGTTCCGTTATTTCCGTCCTTCCCAACTTTCGCGACCACGC
>Ga0070732_10001392_pt1 | contig 13262 bp, 21 predicted proteins | sample Coa_R1_5_FD_66449 | JGI IMG/M metagenome (GOLD analysis project Ga0070732, IMG submission 66449) | Surface soil microbial communities from Centralia Pennsylvania, which are recovering from an underground coalmine fire - Coalmine... | ecosystem: Environmental > Terrestrial > Soil > Unclassified ...
CATCACGATCACTGCCACGAGCAGAGTGCAATTCGATATCAGCGCCACATCCCTCACAAGCAGTCCATACCTCAAGTTCATCATTGATCTCCTCTTTGGCAGGTCGATTACTCATATCTTTATTCCGTCCACTGAGCAGTGACACGACTATTCTTCGGGACAATTACTTCCATGTAACCCACTCCAACAAATACAACCCGTGCTGACTGCCACTGCTGCTGTTCGTATCGTTTCACAAGGTCGTCATATCGTGCAAGTAGAAATTGTAGGATGCTCACACCTCGACGAGTCATGAGCAGGTATTCACCACCTGATAGTCGCTCAACTGAGGTGGTACATTGCCCATCGACGAAGATGGCGCATCCCGTTTCTTGTAAAGATTCTTTCAGGTTCATAGTTCACCTGTCTTTCTGAGAGGAATTAGATTAGCGGCCTCACCTGCATCAAGTTGTATCGTATATGTACTTATATCAATGACGTGCATTTTCTGCCTGATACAAGCCTGATAGTAAGAGTTATTTTGCATTGCATAAAACCATTTATCGTCTTTTTCTGGATAGTGGCGTTTATGTGTATCCGCTATGTTCTCAATCAGTTCGTCATACTTTGCTAAAAGTTGCAATGTGCTTTCTGGGTAGATAATTTTCATCAACTTGGTATCCATTTCCCTATACAATCTCTGTCTTGCTCAGGAACTATGATCGTCGTCTTCCCTGATTGTATGGGAACATAGGTGGTGTAGTACGGTCCCCACTGAGTGCAGGTATGAGTAGACTCGAAGAAGACGGTATATCCGATACTTATTACACATGCAGCAATAATGATACATATGCCCACGATTAGAAACTTCACACCATTCCCCCCCTCATGGTATAGACGTACTATACCACCATAGCACAAATTTTCACTTCCCCAAAATTTCCAAAATATGCCGACCACTTCTCATTCTACTACCCAATTCTGCCTACCTCAGAACCGAAAATCCTGGTGTGCTATACTCTCTCTAATCTGAAATGCTGCCTCTGAAAGAAGGTACTCTATGCTTCATCTCCTCCTGAGCCTTGGCATATTCGTCCTTACCATTCTCTTCTATCTACTCCTGCGTCGCCCCATACATGTACTCTTCCCACTCTCTCGTGCTGATCTCGAACTTCAATCCCTACGTAGATTACGATGGCAAGCACAATTCCCCATCCTTCGTCCCTTTTGGTACCTGCTTCCCCCTGTTTCTATGCAACCAATCACGTGGAAAGAACTCATTATCCGTAATATCCTTGCCTTCCTGTGTGTTATCTCTGTCTTTATCCTTACTTGGATACTCGTATCCCACTGATCTTCCAGTACATATCTATGCTATTAGCATATCCGATTTCTCTCAACTACACCCCTTGCTTGCCGTTTACCTGATGTTTCCTCGGTATTTTTGGCACTTTTCTCGTTCTGACTGTCCCTACATTGTTCATCACCTATGCTATGAGCATGGTTTCACAAAATGGAATGACCGTGAGTACGCTGACTGGGAGCACCCCATATCGTGGCAAGCGTTTGGTAACTTTTTGTAAGTATCTATCAAATAGTAAGTATCCATATCCATACGCATCACGCACAACGAGAGGAGTGCGTATCGGTATCCTCTCATGGCAAGAGTCACAGCAATGGTGAGTGATGAGTGAGTGATGCATGGGTCAGCACTGCGTTGGCCGTGTGTAGCATGTGGCATACATACACTCAGATTGTACCCAGATAGGCACTCCCTTTGTACCCAGATGCACCCACGGTCATGCATAGGGTAGATGGTAGACATAGTGAGAGGAGGAGTGCCATATCACCCAGATCATTTACCCAGATAGAACTATACCCAGATCGACTCAGGTTATACCAGAACAAGCACCCAGATTATACTCAGATATGCTAATAGCATAGGTAGTCCCTAAAAAATGGTCAGATTATCGGAAAAACACTTTTATTGCAGAGTTATGGGTATGCTCACAGCATAGGTGGTTTACTCAGTAGTGGTATCACGCTTCTCTTGTGGGTCAGCATCCACGACTACCTCACGGACAGAGCTAGCTAGTCGCTCCAGGAGTGAGTCACGGCTACCATTGATGTCTATGTTGAGAGTAACCGCTGCATCCTTACTCTCACGGAAGCCAGGTATCTTGTAGGACATGAGACGCAGGAGCACAGGGGGATAGTATTCAGGTTCAGTATAGAGCGTGCCATCAGGGTTATAGATAAACTTCCCCATTGAGGTTACAGCTCGTGGTACACCTTCGATAGCGAGTTTCCACGCAGTTGCAAGCAAGACATCTTGTGCTATCTTATCGGCCTCCTCACACGCAGTAGCGAACGTACTATCCCGATGCAACCAGTTATAGTACGTAGCTCGTGTGATACCAGCAATCTTACATGACTGTGAGACATTCGCCGTCTGTTGATAGTGAGCAAGGAACGATTCTTGTGCGTGTTTCTTCTGCTGGAGCGTAAGAGCACCAGGCTTGGATAATGTGCGTAGTGGGATGTCAAGAGTGCTTAATTGAGAAGGGCGAAGTTTTGTATCAATGGTATCAATGATCATATCGAAGGCATCGGGAGGGCCAGCAGTCTCACGAGGGGGTAGTTTCTTCTGTTTGCGAGTTGAACGGGTATCGGTCACAGGATGCTCACTATCGCGTGTAGAACGTTGCTAGTGATGCTGAGAGTAAAGGGATGACTAGCAACAGGGTGATACGTCAAGGTGCCTTGTAGGGCATTGTAGAGCGAATACGGGCATATGTTCATGTGGGAAGTATACCATATGGGAGTGTTCAGGGTGCAAACGAGTTTTTAGGGAAGGGCGGAATCTCGTGAGAATCAGTCATAAATCACTTGACAACATGGCGGTCGCCATGTTATAATATGTATGTAGGGTGGGGATAGAAGAGCCGAGAGGATCGGGTGCTACGGCAACAAAAGAATAAAAGCGTTACGGGCTGGCTGGTTGAACTAACAACAAGGACTTAGCTACGGCAAGCGTCAAGGTACAGGGAACTAAGGCAAGCGACGAACGCAAGGAAGTAGGAAGGATAGAGAGAAGGAGACAAGGCAATGGCATACTACACGGTTCGATGTTACAACGTTTCAGGCATTGGAGTACGTTTTGAGATGTTGAATGTATATGCTGCTTCTGAGGATGCTGCCAAGGAAGTAATGCAACTGAAGTACAGTATCCCACAAGGGTTACTCTACTGCTTGTACGCTTTCAAGCAAGATGGGAAGCAGTAACCTGACTCTTGCATCTATCCGTGCTGGGTGGATGCAACGGCTAGGCTGATTGTGAGTCTAGGGTAGGTACACAACAAAAAGCGTCACGGGTGCGGTCAAACATCATGACGCTTTTCATTCACTTCCTCTTAGCAAAGGAGTTACTACCATGATACACGAATTATGCGAGCAGGTCAATTACTTGTTGGCAGAATGGCCCTACCATGTGGACCTGTTCGGGGTACAGCACCGTATTTTAGAAGTTGATGAGCAGGAGATGGTGCTTGTTCTCAAGGCAAGCGGTAGTGAGTACACAACGCTCTTGCCAACAATGATCAATGCAGTCGAATTGATCGGGTTACGGATAACCGACCAATTAGAGGAGTATGGGGGCGTGCAATGAGAACAGCAGAATTATGCACACTTGCCTATGAGCATATGAATCAGTGCAAGTATGGTACAGAAGCATCTAGGGCCTGGATTGATGTGTGGTTTGACTGTTCAAATCATCATAGGGAGACGGTTATGGCTGTACTCTTAGCGCGTATACCGTTAGTCAACAAGGTAAGGAAGCACATATACGAGCGGGCGATAGGCTTGCTCTTGAGAGAAGGATAAGGCAATGACACAACAAGCCACATGGAAGGGTTCAAGCAACACGGCCCAGGTCGTCTACAAGCAGATTTTAGAGCGTTGGGGAGAGGATGAAGCGAACCGGTACGATCCTCGTACTAACTGCTTCACTTATCAGACATGGAAGCAAAAGGGGTACATCGTCAAGCGTGGGGAGAAAGCGTTGCGGTCCTTTACCTTCGTCAAGGAGAACGACGTTACCCCAGATGATGAGCAAGTCACAAGGAGAAGTTACCCGAAACAAGTATGTTTGTTCTACATTTTACAAGTTGAACCGATGAGCAAGAAGTAAAGCAAGGGGGAGAGAGTTCTCCCCCAGTACAACAAACGGGTATGGTTCACAAGTACCCGATACAAGAGAGGATAGCACGATGCAAGCGATAAATACAATCAAGAAGAACGGTTTCACGGTAGAGATTCACTATGATGAGGATGCATTTTCCCCTCGTGAGGATGATAACATGGGCATCATGCAGCTAGAACATAGCCGCTACAACTTGCCACAAGAAGGGGAATCTATTGATGTCCCCCATCAGTGTAACTGGCAAACATTCACCCGCTATATGAGACGGTACTACCATGCGACCATTGTTCTCCCAGTCTGGGGATATGAACATAGCGGACTTACCATCAGAACGGGAGAAGGGCCATACCCTTGTCGTGACCAGTGGGATAGTGGACTGCCGGGGGTTATCTACCTCACACAAGAAAAACTCCTAGAAGAGTATGGAGAGGATACAGCAGAGAATAGACGTACTGCAACGAATTACCTTATCGGTGAGGTAGAAACATATGATCAATACCTCACGGGTGATGTGTACGGGTATGTGTTGAAAGATGAGAACGGGGAGATACTTGATAGTTGCTGGGGATTCTACGGAAGTGAGTCAGTAGAGGAAGAATCGGAGAACATCCTGAACTATCACATCAAAGAGCAAGCGCGATGTACAGAAATGGTTAAGAATAGTTACGCACTCTAGTAACGAAGGAAGGATAACACACAATGGCAAAGATACGCGCATATGCAAGAGAGCAGATGAACTACATCGAAGCGAAGACAACATACGACAAGCTGTACACTCTCTCAGGAGAGAGACAAGAGGCGATACTAGCAACGTGGTCGGGCAATCTTGAGGGTGAAGACCTGGAGAACTATGCGGAGATAGCTGGCCGGATAGAGCGGGAGATAGGACTATGGCAAGCAAGTGAGGTAGTGCAAAAAGCAGAGGATGTATTGATAGCATGGGGGAAGGCAAAGCTTGCTACCCATGCAGAGTACGCACAATTCGACGATGTGTTTGAAGCGAAGTTTGTGAGCGCACGGCAAAAGTTGTGCAATCTGTTACTGAGACTGTGAGAGAGGAGAGACAAGCGCAATGAAAACGTACAAGTACTTCTTGGCAAGCGTGAACTTTCGCGGGAAGTTCAAGAAAGATATCATGTTCTGTATCCTGGCAAGCAGGCAAAAAGAGGCATCCTCTATTGCCGATGAGATGGCGCGTGACTACTATAGCGATGTCTTTAGTGGTTCACTTGTCAAACATGATAAGCACGAGTATAAAGGAGAAAAACAAACATGAAAACAATAAAAGAGTGGAAAGAGCGTCTCCAGGTCGGCATCGTGTTTAAGCAGATATGGAACTCACAGGAGGGAGTAGTCGAGCACTGGTGTACGATCACAGGTATTGCCCAGCATGGAGTATGGGTGCAGAGAGAAAATACAAGGAAACGCTCATGGCTTGCTTTTCCTAAGCGTGGGGAGATTGCCTTTACAGAACATGGATGGAGCCGTGTTGAGGGTACCAGGAGAATAGCTGAGTATGTATGGATCACTGAGGAGAAAGCACAATGATTGACGATGGGTCCCTTGCTCGTCATGTACGAAGCAAGGCAAAGGCAACAAAGAAAACACTTGATATGAGCAAGAAAGCCACGTGGGAATTATCCCAGATGGTTGACGCTATGAGTCGGGTGCCCTGGTTGAATAGCGATGCTGACAATCAGAGGTTAAATGCAGCAAAACAAGAATTGAAACGAAGGATGAAATAGCAAAGTAAGCACATGTCAAGGGGGTAACTTACCCCCTTGACAACATGGTAACCGCCATGTTATAATATGAAGAGAAGGAGTAACAATGAAGAGGACCTATAAGTACACCATAGAACTTGACGAGCCGATGTATCCGCGTAACATTGCAGATTATATGACTATGCAACCGTTTTGGTCACATCACTTACTGAGTGTAAAAGACTTGCAACAAAAACATGTATCTTGTGCCTATGAGGAAGACGGTACTGTATATCGTACTGGTATAGACGAGGGAAAGACACAAGAAAGAGTGCTTTACCTTAACGGCAAGTGGGTAACAGCGAAGGATTATGACCTTCCATTCTAGAAAAGGAAACAAACACAATGATCGCAACTGAACTAACCACACTCACAGCAGAACAGCAAGATTTCCTTGCTGCATACAAACAAGCCGTAGCAACCTGGGTCGCATCCTACAAAGAGCAATCAGACCCAGAAGACCCGATACATCTCTTCTATACGAATAACTGGGACTATAACCGCATGGCAGAGATGCCAGAACAATTCAAGGCGATGAGTGAGGAGATACAGGACTGGCAGCATAGGGGACTTAGTACCTTCTTTTTCGATTATATTCAGCCAGTCACACGCCAGGCAGAGAAAGAGGTCGAGGTCTGGTTTAACGCATACGGCTATGTTAAGACGTTCCCGGTTGCGCCAGCAATTGACCATGAGACACCGCTCAAAGTAGAGTTCTACATGGCCCGCAATCCCCGCTATGTGGGAGAGACGGAGCCACAAAAAGGCGTGCAATTCGGCCAAGTCGTTGTGACGAGAACCATCTGGCAAGGAGAACACAAATACACCTTCTCAGATGCACAGAGCATGAGAGCAATCACTGATGTCAAGTTCTCCGGCAACAGGAAAGAGAAGAAAGCGTTTCAAGCACGAGTACATCAGGCAGCAATCACGCTGTCAAAACTGACCGATTGGAGCCAGTTTGATAGCTATAGCCACAAAGTAAGGCGTTCGTTAGGCGTGAAGGTGAGTGAGATACGACGATCACTTGAGAAGTAAGGAGCAGGGGAGAGCAACTACTCTCCCCTAGAGTATACACGAGCGATAGCATATGAGCAAACTATCGCTAGAAGAGAGGATAGCACAATGAACGATACAGTACAGCCCATCTATCGCTTTGACCCTCAGAGTAGGATAAGTTGGCTTGAGTTTGACGGAAAGCCAGATCAAGCTATCATTGACTTGCTCAAAAAAGATGGCTGGCGATGGTCGGGCTATAGAAAACAATGGCATACGAATAGACGTTTTGCCAAGCCTCCTGTCGGTATTGAGTATGAGGACGGTGGAGAGTGTGATTATGCAAGTGAACGCCCTGACCGTCTCAAGAATGCAGCAGAACGAGCAGAGACACGCTCTGAAGAAGCATATGAACGTTCCAATGCGTTGGTAGATGGTATTCCTTACGGTCAACCTATTCTCGTTGGTCATCATAGCCAACGACGACATGAGAAAACCTTAGAACGCAGCCGCTCAGCAATGGATAAGTCAGTAGAGGAGGCAAAGAAAGCTGAACATCTAGAGTATAAGGCGAAAAGTTCAGCACGTTATCAAGCCTACAAAGAGCGCCCTGATGTGATCTATCGTCGTATCAAGCGGCTCAAGCGGCTCAAGGGTGAGATCACCAGTATCAAGAATCAGCATCATCACGAGGTCCTCTATCAGTCCTATGGACTCAAAGATGCTCCTGAGGAAAAGAAGCAGGCAATCATAGCACAACTCAAAGCAGCAAAGCAAAGCGCGAATGAACGAATAGCCCTCATTGAAGCTGAGATTACAGAGAATGAGGCGGCTCTTGCCGCAGCTGGCGGTCTTGCTGCGGATTCGCTTGATGTGCAAATTGGTGATGTCATCAAAGGCGGCTGGCGTGGTCTCTGCCAGATTCAGAAGATCAATACCCGCAATGGTGTACTTATGAGTTACACGTGTACACCACTTGAGAATACCTGGCATTCCAAGTATGTCATTCCCAAGGATGAGGTATACGGGGTGGCTGTCCGTAAGGATGACGTATCATCTGAGGCTATTCTACAAGCAAAGGGTGAAGCTGGCAGACGTACGTACACGCCCCCTGAGCCAAAGGAAGAACGTACCTTCGCTGTAGAGCAAGTACAGACGATGGAAGTCTATGATAACCGTACCTCACTCTTTCCAACACCACAGGCTCAGGCCGAGCAACTTGTACAAGAGATACCGTCCGATGCTTCCCTGATTCTAGAACCGTCAGCAGGAACAGGGAGCATTGCCGATGCTGCTACTCACCTTCTGTTTGAGCGTGGACAAAATCACGGTATCCATTGCTGTGAGATACTGCCACAGCTGCGCCGCAACCTTGCCAAACGAGGCTATCAAGTGGTCGGGGAAGACTTCTTAGAGTACCAACCAGATTTTCTTTACGATTGCATCATTGCTAATCCGCCCTTCAAGAATACGGAGTGGATGGACCATGTGGAGCATATGTTCGCCCTCTTGAAGCCTGGGGGTACTCTTGCTGTCATCGTTCCTGCTGGCTTTACCTTCAGAGATGACAAGCGTATCAAGCAGTTTCGTGAACTTGTCGAGGAGCATGGGAACTGGTGGGAATTACCGGAAGATACCTTTGTGGCAAGTGGCACAGCAGTACGAACGGTGATGCTGCGAGTGGTGAAGCCCGGATCGAGCAACTAGCACAAGCAGAGAAAGTGGGAGCAGATAACACTGCTCCCAGAAAGAAACACAACAATGAAGAAGCGCATCACCTACAAATATACCATTGAGTTGAGCAAACCAGTCTTTCCCCGGCATCTTGCCGATATGCTGACAGATCGTTTCCTCATCAACCATCTCATCAGTGTGAAGGATGAGCAAAGGAATGATCACATCTATGGTGACACGTACCAGGCAGGAGAAGATGAGCAGACACCATCACAGGAGGAGCAGCCATGAGAGGCATGTACGGCATGATGCGTTTGGCACGCTACGGGGCCAGGCGCACCTACTACGCGCAAAGAAGGCAACACTATGGCGACTATCAGCACAACAATGAGGCAAGAGGAGGATGCGGCCTTGTGTTGCTCATCCTGATAGCAGCAGCCGTCGCTATGGTGATCGTCTCCCTGGTGCTCACCAATGAAGCAGTGTTCTTTGTGGTAATGGTGAGCGCGATTGTAGGTTTGATTACATACCTGCTATGGTGTGCAACAAGGAAGGAAAGAACATCATGAGTACATGGGAAAGCGAAAGAGAGGGTCGAGTAGAGACCCTCCGAGCAGAAATGGATACCCCCATGAGTGTAGAGCGACACGACGAGCTTGATCAATTGCTCACCTACTACCAACCACAAGAGCAAGATATGCCACCTGATGATGAACCAGGACCTATAAGCCGGGCACATCTTGGGACCGTCTATGCGGCCATGACCAAACGCCCTATAGATTGGGTATGGAACAAGTACCTTGCTATCGGCTATGTCTCCATCTTCACCGGCCCTTCCAAAGCAGGAAAGAGTACCTTACTCTCTAGCATTGCGGCCCGTGTCTCAAATGGATGGAACAATCCAGATGGCACACGCGCAATCAAAGGCAAGGTCATTATCATCACGCCAGAAGAAGAGCCAGATGTGACTACCCTGGAACGCATAGAGATTGAGGGCGGCAATACAAACAACATCATTGACCTGACACGGGTGGATTGTGGCATCAAAGGCAAGGAAGACTTCAAACTCGATAACAAAGAACACATGAATATCCTCCTTGAGAATATCCTGTACTACAAAGCGTGCTTAGTACTCATGGACCCGCTCATGAGTTTGTCTGATAAGTCACTGAACTGGAATCAGAGTGCGCGGTCTATCCTGAATCCCTTCCAGCAGATGCTACAAGATCAGGGCTGTGCATGTATTCTTGTCAATCACTTCACCAAAGCCACAAAAGGCGATGCTCTCTCCCGCATGTATGGGAGTATGGCAATCGGGCAATGGGCAAGAATTATCGCCACCGTAGACCGCGTACCGGGTAGCAATCAAGGCTTCTTGCACCTGGAGAAGAATAACCTGATACGAGAAAGCGCGTTCCCCCCTGACCTGTTCATCCAACAGATGAGAAGTGGGAGATTGGCGTTCTCCGATGGGGATGCATCCCCCAGCTTCAAAGCAGTACAAGAAGCACAACGAATGTCAATGGGACGGCAGAACATTCTCAAACTGCTAGCAACGGCCCCGATGGATGATTGGGAACTGCCAGAAATTCATCAGAGTATCCGAGGCAAGAGTTACAGCACGACACGCGGAATCGTCTGCGATATGCTCAAAGATGGGCAGATCGGACAGGATATACGAGGTACCTATTATTCACTTGATCGGGCTGTCCTTCTTGCCTCCCAGCAACAACAACAATCGCAACAAGGACCCGTGGATGAGAAAGCAACACGAGTGATCAATCATCCCCTGATACTTGCAGAACAAACGCTCCCGACCAATGGACACAAACCACTGATCATGTGAGCGGGACTTCCCGCTCACACTACACAAGAAAGGAATAAGCATCATGGCAAAGCCCATCATCAGACTTGACCTAAGAGGTGAAGATGGCAACATCTTCTTTGTTGCCCAGCATGCAATCCAGGCTCTCAGACATGCAGGACCAAGAACAAAAGAGCAAGATGAACAAGTGGACGCTATCGGAGCAGGCGTTATGACCTCACATAGTTACGAAGAGGCTATGAACAAGATTAGAGAGTATGTCGAGATCGTTGATCTGTCATATGAGGATAGTTACCCAAACGAGTAGGAAGGAGAACAGCATGGCACCAGGACCCTACGAGGTAAAGCCAGTCTCCTATGATGGAGAAATTACTGGCTATATGATCGTCGTCTCCAAAGACATTCCGTCTGAGGAGAGAAAGAAACTCGAACCTGCACGATTTCTCTACACCTATCGTCAATCAGCATGGCGTCACTGCAACCGCTTAAATCAACGCTGGCAAGAACAGCAAGAGGGAGAGAAGATCGAACAGATCGACACCGATCTGCCACTCTCAGCGTGGATTTCTGCGAATGAGGCAAGTCTTGAGATGAGTATACGAGCAGGTACGTACATCTCACCGCATGATATAGGGCAGTGGAAGAGAAAGAAGGGGATAGCCAACCGCACAACCCTCTATAACCGCGCAGATGTCAGAAAATTCCCTATCAAGAAACGAGTGAAACGACCTGTTCCAGAGAGTGTCATGGACACATGGCAGCAAGCATTCCCTGCAACCGTGAGAGCCTTGCGTGCCGAAGGATATGCTGTTCCACCAGACAATGAAGCCTTGGTGAAACAATCCCAACAGAGACTCGCCCACATACAGCAGGTACGTGATGCACAGAGGTCGCACGCACCCGACACGCCAAGAAGCAAGCAGATAGAGAGTGCCGATAGGCGAGGAGAAACCATGCTGAATCTGTCGGAGCAGGGAATGACCTATAGGGAGATAGGGAACAAATATGGGATTTCAGTCGAACGTGTGAGTACGCTGATTACTCGCTATAAACGCAGGTATCCCCTATCATAAAGGCTTGACTTTTACATCCTACTGCATTATAATTAGGATATGAGAACGTTTGAATATCGCCTCTATCCGAATAAGGAACAATCCAAGTTGCTCATGAGTTGCTTAGCAGAATCGCGGCATATCTATAACGAGATGCTTGATATGCTAAAGGCACAGTATGAGCAAGATGGAACGTTCCCGTCGAAGTATGATTTGAACAAGCAGTTCAAGGGTCATGGTGGTGAACATGTGCCTGCCACCACGGTGCAGATGCTTGCTGACCGACTCAGTAAGAGCCTCAAACGTTTTCTTGCTGCCAAAGAGCTAAACATCGCTTCCATGGGCTTTCCTCGTTTCAAGAAGCCAAATCGCTGGCACTCCATCCAACTACGGCAGTATGGATATCGAAGAGATGCACGTCTTGCTGAAGACAAGAAGCATCTCATCATTCCTGCTAAGTTGGGTGGGTCCATCAAAATCAAGATGCATCGCCCGATAGAAGGCACACCCAGGACGGTTCACCTCGTGCATCGTGCAGATGGACACTGGTATGCTCTTATCGTCTGTGAGACGGAACCACATACCGAACATGCTCCAAGCACATGCAATCATCCTGACATCGGCATTGATGTAGGCTTGAAATCCTTCCTGACCGATAGTGAAGGCCACACGGTTCCTAACCCGCGTTTCTATCGCACTTCGCAAAAAACGCTCAGGCGCAAGCAACGGCAGTTGTGTCGCCGCAAGAAGGGCAGTCACCGACGCCGTAAAGCTGCTCGCAACGTTGCCAAAACGCACTTGAAGATCAACCGCCAGCGCCGTGATCATCATTTCAAGACGGCCAAACCGTATACGGAAGGCTATCAGATCATTGCTGTGGAAGACCTTCAGATTACCACTATGGTGAAAAATCATCACCTGTCGAAATCCATCATGGACGCCTCTTGGGGCACGTTCCTCGACATTCTTGAAGCCAAGGCTGAAAGTGCTGGACATCAAGTCATTCGAGTGAACCCCCGCTATACTTCGCAGAAATGTCACCAATGTGGTGAGATCGTGCAGAAGAGTTTGTCTGTACGTACCCATATCTGTCCTTTCTGTGGGTTTGTGGCTGACCGTGATGTCAATGCCGCTAAGAACATTTTGTTAAAGGCCAGGGCATGGCCTTCAGGGACGGTCTCCAATGGGAGTCCGGCTGAACTGAGAAGCCCCCAGCGGTAGCTGTGGGGAGTTGTCACATCTCCCCACGCGACATCTGGCAGGCCACCACAGACCGACCTGGGGAAGTGAAGATACGCAAGCTAGCGAAGAATGTGATACTCTATTATAGATCAGATATCAGAGCGTTTGTCATTCGCAAAAACAAGCCATTGCCCATTCCGGCTTCGATCATGACCAATTGGATTGCCACATTCCCTAAGACAGTGGAGGCATTGGAACAGGAAGGATGGACTATTCAGTTCTCGGATGAGGCAATGGCAGTTATCGAAGAGAAAGAAAAGGAAAAATAACATGGGACGGAAATTGATGCGTGTTCCCCTGACATTTGATTGGCCGCAAGGCAAAATATGGCCTGGATACATGGTATCCTTTGCAGACGTGCTAAAGAACTATTATGGCAAACTCTCCGATGAAGAGAGAAAGCAGCTAGAACGGCACTTTGCACGGCTCATGGGCTGTGAAATTGTCGATGAAGGGAAGGGTGAGATGGAGTATGTTGAGTGGACATTCCTGGAGCCACCAACAGGCGAGGGCTATCAACTCTGGGAAAC
>Ga0070732_10001393_pt1 | contig 13246 bp, 12 predicted proteins | sample Coa_R1_5_FD_66449 | JGI IMG/M metagenome (GOLD analysis project Ga0070732, IMG submission 66449) | Surface soil microbial communities from Centralia Pennsylvania, which are recovering from an underground coalmine fire - Coalmine... | ecosystem: Environmental > Terrestrial > Soil > Unclassified ...
TCGCTCCCACCATATTCTGTTACTGCAATGCAGTCTCATCTCCACCACCGCCATCATCACCATCACGCGCACAGCGTGTCGGCGGGGGTGCACCTGATCTAACCAGCACTCATAGCAAGTTCAGCCCGCTGACGCAGCCAAGCTCAGCGGGCTTTTTGTTTCCCGGAGGAACCTATGAACGCAGAACTCGATTTCGAAAAACTGGGCGGACTGATCCCCGCCGTTGTGCAAAACGCTTCCGACGGCGAAGTGCTCATGGTCGGATTCATGAATCAAGACGCCCTGGATCGCACCCTCAAGGGCGGCTATGTCACGTTCTTCAGCCGCACCCGACAGAAACTCTGGACCAAGGGTGAGACCTCGGGCAATCGCCTCCGCGTGGTCTCAGCCGCCACAGACTGCGACCGTGACACTCTACTGGTCCGCGTCGAGGTCGAGGGCGCCGGCCTTGTCTGTCACCGTGGCACGCGCTCCTGCTTCACGGAAGATTTGTCTTGGATCTCCTCTCAGCCCACTGCCGCCAAGGAGACCCTATGAAACTCCGCATCGGCATCCCCAAAGGCAGTCTACAGGAAGCAACCCTTCAACTCTTCGCACGCGCCGGATTGCCCGCCTACACCAACGGCCGCTCCTATTTCGCCACTACCGCCGATCCCGAGATCGACTGTCTCCTGATCCGTGCGCAGGAAATGGCCCGCTACGTTGAGCACGGAGCCGTTGACGCCGGCCTCACCGGTCTCGATTGGATCGTCGAAAGTGGGCTTGAAGTCGCCACCGTCAGTGATCTGATCTACGCCAAACGCAGCCGCGGGAAAGTCCGATGGGTCCTCGCCGCTCCCGAAGATTCTCCCTTCCAGCGCGCCGAAGATCTCTCCAATCGCATCATCGCCACCGAACTCGTCAACGTCACCCGCAATTACTTCAGCAAGCGAGGCGTCAATGTCCGCGTTGAATTTTCCTGGGGAGCCACCGAAGTGAAAGCTCCCATGCTCGCAGACGCCATTGTCGAAGTCACGGAGACTGGAAGTTCCCTCCGTGCGAACCGTCTCCGCATTCTCGAAACTGTCCTCGAATCCAACACGCAACTGATCGCTAACAAGCGCTCCTACGCCGACCGCGAGAAGCGCCGCAAGATCGACAACCTCGCACTGATGTTGCAAGGCGCCATGGAAGCGCAAGAACGAGTCGGCCTGATGCTGAACGTGCGAAAAGAAAACCTCGCCGCTGTTCTCGGCGTCCTTCCCGCTCTGCAAAAACCAACCATCTCCCATTTAAGCGATGAGGACTGGCTCGCAGTCAACACCGTGATCGACGAGTCCGCCGCATGGGACGTGATTCCTCGCCTCAAAGAAGCGCAAGCTCACGGTATCGTCGAATATCCGCTGAACAAGGTGGTGCTCTGATGCGCGTCCTCTCCGGCCAAAACGCGGTCCGGACGGTCGAGCGCCTCGCTTCCCGCGCCACCAGCCTCACCGCCCTTGAGCCCCGCGTCCGCGCCATCATTAACGATGTGCGCCGCAACGGCGACCCCGCCCTGCGCCGCTACGCCGAGCGATGGGATGGTCTCGCGAGGAATTCGCCACTGCAAGTTCCCGCGAATGAGCTGGCAGCCGCGTGGAAGACGCTCCCACCTGGCACGCGCAAGTCTCTGCGCGAAGCGGCTCAGAATATCCGCCGCTTCTGCGAATGGCAAAAACCGCGAACCTGGACGCGTACTCACCGAGGAATCTCGCTAGGTCAGTTAGCTATCCCTCTCGATTCCGTGGGCTGCTACGTGCCTGGCGGCCGCTACCCGTTGGTCTCAACGCTGCTGATGACGGTGATTCCAGCCCAGGTCGCTGGAGTCGAGAACATCCGCGTAGTCTCTCCCAAGCCCTCGACCGAAGTGCTGGCCGCTGCCGGAATGCTCGGCATCCGCGAGTTCTATCGAGTCGGTGGTGCGCAAGCAATCGCCACCCTCGCCTATGGCATGAAGACGATTCCGCGCGTCGATAAAATCGTTGGCCCCGGAAATGCCTACGTCACCACAGCGAAGAAACTGGTCTCGTTCGATTGCTCTATCGATTTCCTGGCAGGTCCCACCGAAGCCGTCGTGCTCAGCGACTCCGGCAATCCGAAATTCATCGCCGCAGATCTTGTATCGCAAGCCGAACACGATCCCGAAGCCTTATCCATCTTCATCACAACCAAGCAGGGGCTCGCTAAAACAGTTGCCCTGAACGTGGAAGAAGCCGCGCACGACAACCCGATCGCAAGGAAATCCCTGCAGAAACAGGGAGCCATTCTCCTCGCCAAATCACGCGAGCAAGCCCGAGAGTGGGCAAACACTCTCGCCCCCGAGCACATCACCATCACTCGTGAAGATCTCCCGTACATTCGAAACGCAGGCTCCATCTTCGTTGGCGACTACTCTCCGCAAGCCGCCGGCGACTATGCCTCCGGTCCGAACCACGTTCTGCCTACTTCCGGGCAAGCTCGCTTCCGCGGTGGACTCAGCATTCTCGATTTCATGAAGCTCATCACCGTCCAGGAACTTACCCGCGACGGCCTGAACCAAATAGGAAAGACTGTGAAAACTCTTGCTCAGATCGAAGGTCTCCGGGCCCATGCCGCATCGATCAGCGTGAGGTGCTCTCATGCTTAAACCGCGCAACACCGTAAGCGCCATGCCTGCTTACCATCCACCTCTGGCCGGCCGTGAAGGACTCCGCCTCGACTTCAACGAAAACACCGTTGGCTGTTCTCCCCGCGTTCTCGACCGCCTTCGCTCCCTGACCGCCGAGGATCTCGCCCGTTATCCCGAGCGCCAGCCGATCGAAGCAGCGGTCGCCAAATTCCTCGGAGTCTCCGACTCAGAACTTTTACTGACCAACGGGGTCGATGAGGCAATTCACATCCTTTGCCAAACCTATCTCGCTCCCGGAGACGAAGCCGTCATCGTCGTTCCCACGTATTCGATGTACCGCATTTACATGAGTGCTGCCGGAGCGCAGGTCATCAGCATTCCTGCAGGCCCAGAATTCGGATTTCCTCTCGACGCCGTCCGCGCCAGCATCTCAGACCGTACCCGGCTGATAGCCATCGCGAACCCGAACAATCCAACGGGAACTTTCACTCCCCCTAAGCAACTCCTCGAAATCGCCCGCTCCGCTCCATCCGCGGCGATATTAATCGACGAAGCCTACTTCGAATTCTGCGGCAAGACTCTCCTGCCTCAGCGCCGCGTGTTTGCCAACGTTTTCATCACCCGCACGTTTTCGAAAGCCTACGGCCTGGCCGGTCTTCGCATCGGCGTCCTTATCGGCGATGCAGAACAGATGCCCTCACTCCGCCGCGTTTGTTCTCCGTACAATGTCAATGCCGTCGCGTTGGCCTGCTTGCCCGAAGCCCTCGCCGACCAGAATTACATCGAGCGGTATGTGACCGAAACACTGCAATCACGTGCGCGTCTCGAAAGCGTTCTCGCCAAACGCGGTATACCGTTCTGGCCGAGCCAAGCCAATTTCGTCCTCGCGCGGATAGGCTCTACTAAATCCGACTCGCAAGCCTTCGTCGAGCAGATGCGCCGGCGCGGCATCCTCATCCGCGATCGCTCCTCCGATCACGCCTGCGAAGGCTGCGTTCGTTTCACGCTCGGAACCGCGGAGCACACCAACCGTTTGTTGGCTGCCCTCGACGAAGTCTTCGAAGAACTGCCCATCCCCCAGGGAGCGTCACGCCCATGAGAAAAGGCTCCATTAACCGCATCAGCAAAGAGACGCAGATCCAGGCCTCGCTCACCATCGAAGGTCGCGGCCGCTACAACGTCTCGACTGGCATCCGTTTCTTCGACCACATGCTCGAACTGTTCGCCCATCACGGAGGCTTCGACCTCAAGCTCAAAGCCCGCGGCGATCTCGACGTCGATCAGCACCACACCGTCGAAGACGTCGGCATTGTCCTCGGCCAAGCCTTTGACAAGGCCCTCGGCACCAAGCGCGGCATTCTGCGCGCCGGATATTTCCTCATGCCGATGGACGAAACCATGGGAATGGCCGCCGTCGATTTCTGCGGACGTACCGCCGCTGTGATCGACACCAAGGTCCGCACGCGGCTTGTCGGAGATCTCCAATCCGAGTTGGTTGACGATTTCTTCGAAGGTTTCGCCCGCGGCGCCCGCGCTAACGTTCATGCCCGCGTGCTCTACGGCCGCTCCAGCCATCACAAAATCGAGTCCCTCTTCAAAGCCTTCGCCCGTGCCCTGCGCGCCGCCTGCTGGCGCGATCCCCAGATGATCCGCCTTCTTCCCAGCACTAAAGGAGTTCTCTGATGATCGCCATCGTTGACTACGGCGCGGGCAATCTCGTCTCCGTAAAGAAAGCGCTCGACTGGCTCGGACAGGATTGCGCCATCACCTCCGATCCCGCCGAAGTTCGCCGCGCCCGTAAGATCGTCCTTCCGGGCGTTGGCCATTTCGCCTCGACCGCCTCGCTGGCAAAGTCAGGCCTGCAAGCCGCCATCTCCGAAGCCATCACCCGAAAAGTTCCCTTCCTCGGCATCTGCGTCGGTATGCAATGGATGTTCTCCGGCAGCGAGGAATCGCCCGAAACCCGCGGCCTCGACCTGTTTCCCGGCACTTGCTCCCGCTTTCCCCAGACCGTGAAGTCTCCCCACGTTGGCTGGAACCAACTCGAGATCGCCTCAACCTCTCGTCTGTTCCGTGGATTACCGCCATCTCCCTTCGTCTACTTCACGCACTCTTATCACGCTCCTCTCAATGACACAACGGTCGCAAGTTGTGAATATGGAGGAAAGTTCTCGGCAGCGATCGAGCGCGATCTTTTATTCGGCGTTCAGTTTCACCCTGAAAAATCCGGCGAGACGGGACTCAAACTCCTGGCCAACTTTTGCGCGATTTGACATCTTGAACAGAACATGTTGACCAAACGCATCATCGCCTGCCTCGACGTCAATGACGGCCGCGTCGTCAAAGGCGTTCAGTTCGCGAATCTGCGCGATGCCGGTGACCCCGCCGAACTCGCGAGGCGTCACAGCGATTCCGGCGCCGATGAGATCGTTCTCCTCGACATCTCCGCCGCCCACGAGCGCCGCGCCACCTTGCTAGATACCGTTCGCCGGACCGCCAAACAGCTATTCATCCCCTTCACAGTGGGTGGTGGCATTCGAACTTTGCAGGAAGCCGCCTCCGTTTTCTCAGCGGGCGCGGATAAGATCAGCGTCAACTCCTCCGCCCTCGCCGATCCCACCCTGATCACGCAAATTGCCGAACGTTTCGGCTCACAAGCCGTCGTCGTTGCCATCGATGCCAAACGCCACAACGAGTCCTGGCACGCTTTCACTCACGGAGGCCGTGTTTCCGCGAATCGCGATGCCGTGGAATGGGCTCTGGAAGCCGAATCCCGCGGCGCCGGAGAAATCCTCCTAACCTCGATGGACCGCGACGGCACCGCCTCCGGCTTCGATTGTGACTTGACTCGTGCCATCGCCGATCGCCTTCACATTCCGGTCATCGCCTCCGGAGGTGCCGGCGGCGCCCCGCACTTCGTCGAAGTCTTCCGCGAAGGTCACGCCGACGCAGCACTCGCCGCTTCCATCTTTCACTACGGCCTCAGCTCGCTCGGCGATCTCAAACAGCATCTTCTCGCCCAGAACATTCCTGTGAGGTGGCCGTGCTGATCCCTTCGATTGATTTGATGGAAGGCAAGGTCGTCCAATTGGTCCAGGGCAGCCGCAAGGCCCTTGAGTTCGACGACCTTCAACGCTGGATCGATCGCTTCTCGAAGTATCCCCTCGTGCAGGTCATCGACCTCGATGCCGCCATGGGCCGCGGCAACAATCAGAATTTGGTCAGCAAGATCGCCCGTCAGATTCCCTGCCAGGTCGGTGGGGGTATTCGGTCAATCGATTCTGCCCGCGCCACACTCGATCTCGGAGCCCGTCGCGTGATCCTCGGCTCATCCCTTATCTCGCAGGGAGCAATCAACGTCGCCTTCGCCCGCGATCTCTCCGCCCAACTTGGCTCGACAAAACTAGTCTTCGCCGTCGATTCCCGCGGCGGCTACGTCTCCATCAAAGGCTGGCAGGAATCTACTCCCATCAAGGCGGCCGACATGATCCGCGCTCTCGATCCCTTCTGCACCGCTTTTCTCTATACAAATATCGACACCGAAGGATTGCTCCAGGGGATCCCACTCGACATTGTTCGTGAACTGCGTCAAGCCACCTCGCGCCGCCTGATCGCCGCCGGAGGCATTCGTAGTCAAGAAGAAGTGGATGCCCTCGACGCCATCGGGGTCGATGCGGTCGTGGGTATGGCAATCTATCGGAATCTCATGCCGGCCTAACCGCCGCTCTATAGACATGGGCGAGGCACTGTGCCGTGAAGAAGGTTTTGGTGGAAGAGCGGCGCTTCAGCGCCGCGTCAGGTCCAATAGGGGACGCGGGCTTTAGCCCCTGAGATTGGCCAGCGTAGTCTTCACTTCGCCGCAGCCACCGACTGGACTTCAATCACACCACTATTCTCTTCGCCCTTCACTTGTGCGCGTGCCTGCTGGCTGGCAAGCTTATCGAGAGTATCGGCCACCGACTGCTCTTTGAAATTCAATACGAATACCTTGTCGCCGACCACCAGGTCATACTTCGATCCCCTCTGGATGCAGGTGCGAAGACAGGAAATGTCATCGCCATCCATCGTGTGTTTCGCGCCGCACACCGCATCCCCCACGATGCCGGTGTAGGTTTGAAGCTTCGCGCCAAACGCCGAAGAGGCGAGCGCCGCAGCCAGAACAATCCCACCTGAATACACTCTCCACTTGACCCAACCCACTCTCATGTACCCTTTCTCCTTTGAGCCCTAAGCGATAATGTCGTGAATCACTTCTCCCGAAACGTCAGTCAACCGGAAATCGCGCCCGCTGTAGCGATACGTCAGCTTCGTGTGATCAATTCCCAGCAGGTACAGAATCGTGGCATGGATATCGTGCACGTGCACCGGCTTTTCCACGGCCTTCCAGCCGAAATCGTCTGTTGCTCCATAGGCCATGCCGCCCTTGATGCCGCCACCCGCGAGCCACATCGTGAATCCGTGTGGATTGTGGTCGCGGCCGTTGTGCGTCTGCCCGCCCATGAAGCCGCTTCCCATTTCCACCACTGGGGTACGCCCGAATTCCGAGCCGCAAACAATCAGTGTCTCGTCAAACAGTCCGCGTGACTTCAAATCCTTGATCAGCGCGGCAAACGGCTGATCCGAATCATGCGCCGTCTTGCGATGCAACTGAATATCGAAGTGATGATCCCATGGATCACCCTTCGCGTAATACACCTGCACCATGCGGACCCCGCGTTCCACTAGCCGTGCCGCCGTCAAACATCCGCGAGCAGTGCTGCCCTCTCCATACAGTTTCTGGACCGCATCGGTTTCTTTGCGGACGTCGAACACGTCGGGCGCCTCGGTCTGCATACGGTACGCCGTCTCGAGTGCCGAGATTGTCGCCTCCAGTTGCGGATCATGAGCCTTCGTCGCACTCATGTTCAACTGATCCAACCGGGTAATCAGATCCAGTTCTCTCTTCTGCTGCTTCAGATCGAACATCTCGTTATGAATGTTCGGAATCAGCTTCTGCGGATCGAACTCCTTCGCATGCACATCGTCGGTCACGTATGTGCCCTGGAACATCGGTGGCAGAAATGCCGAATTCCACAGCGGGGGCCCCACCGTCGTCGGCACCTCCGGACACAACACCACAAAGCTCGGCAGATTCTTGTTCTGCGTCCCCAGTCCATACGTGATCCACGATCCCATCGACGGCCGCCCCGCCACATTCGCCCCGCTATTCATCATGATCAGCGCAGGCTCGTGATTCGGGATCTCCGTGTACACCGACCGCACCACGCAGATGTTGTCGATGCACTCACCGATGTATGGAAAGAGTTCGCTGACCTCGGTACCGCTCTTACCGTATTTCCTGAAAGTGAACGGCGACTTCATCAGCCCGCCTGTCTTGCGCTCGTGCTGCGGCGTCTCCCCCGGCATCGGCTGCCCGTGATATTTCTCCAGCATCGGTTTCGGATCGAAGCTGTCCACTTGCGAAAGTCCGCCATTCATGAAGAGGAAGATCACGTGCTTCGCCTTCGGCTTGAACTCAGAATCCTGAATCATCCACGGACTCGACGCCGAACTCTCCGCCGCCTGCGCGAAGGTATCCGCAATCAGCGACGCGAAGCTCAGCATGCCGAACCCTGCCCCCACTTTGCAGAGAGCTTCACGGCGAGTGACCGGTCTGGGAGTCGGAATGTGGATCATGAGTCCTCCTGAGTTCAAAAACCCCTTCAGCTTCAATCAATCGACAAATTCGAATTCGTTCGCGCTCAGCAACGCGCGCGTATATTCTTTCCACGCCGTGACCGGCTCGCCATTCACAGTATTTCCCGGCTTTTCCGGCGTAGTGTGCAGGAAACGCAACCCAATCTCTACCTCGAGCTTCGTCGGTGCTCTTCCATACAGCAGGCGGTACGCCTCCGCGATCCGCGCCTCGTCGCTTCCTTTCGGAAATACTCTCTCCGCCAACTTCCCTGCCTGCTCATAAACGAAATCGTTGTTCATGAAATACAGCCTCTGCACCGGCACATTGGTCGAGAAACGCTGTTCCGCCGTAAAACTCGGGTTCGGGAAATCAAATACCTGCAGATAATTGTTCAAGCGGAAACGGCTGACTTTGCAATAGACCGTCCGGCGGGTGTTCTCAGGGCCAAAATCCTTCGACGGCCCACCCACTTCCTTCAAATCGAGATCGCCCGACACAAAGAGCATGGAATCGCGAATCGATTCCGCGTCCAACCGCTGCCGGTTGAAGTGCGAATAGTACCGGTTATTCCCGTCCTTCTCGTGCGCCTCTTTGGATTCATCTGCGCTCGTCTGGTAGACCGCCGACAACATGATTTCTCTCTGCAATTTCTTCAGCGAGAATCCGTTCGATCGGAACCGCGCGGCCAGATATTCCAGCAGCTCCGGATTCGTAGGCCTTTCTCCCGCAACTCCAAAATTGTCGGGAGTATTTACGATGCCCGTTCCAAAGTGCCACTTCCAGACTCGATTGACAAAGACCCGGCTCGCCAGCGGACTGTCGATAATGTCATTCGCCAGTTGCAGCCGCCCGCTGCCCTCCATAAACGGCAAAGACTGTTCCGGGCTCAACAGCGCCAGGAACCGCCGCGGCACCTCTTCTCCCAGATTGTGCGGATTGCCCCGCTGGTTCACCGCAATGTTCACCGGCTTGGGCTTGTCGCTCAACCCATGCACAAACGGATACCGAGGCTCGAGAGACTTCTTCAGCGCATCGAGTTCCTTCTCCATGCTTGTGATGTAGTCGCGCCACTCCACATTGAGCCTTCTCTTCAGCCCCCATTCATAAAACACAAACAGTCCCGGAGTAAATTTCTCGTCATCCGAGTTGAGTGAAAACATGAACAGATCCACCCACAGGCTTGCCTGTTCAGTCGGCAGGGTCTTCAGTTCAAGACTGCACCCCGGGCAGAACTGATCGTCCGTCTCAAATTCGTTGGGAAGCGCGTCTCGCCGTGACCGCTTCTTCACATCGTTTTTCGCCTTGATCACATCGTTCTGTTCTTTGATCCCCCGCTGCGCCGTTTCTACGCGTAACACAAGATCCTGGAAAGCATCGGCCAGTGCCTTGGCCTCGTCCTGCTCTTTCCCGCCTGCTGCAATCATCGCCTGCCAGTCCTTCAGGTACGGATAGAACTTTGGCGGCTGCGCCAGGAACTTCACCCAGCGCTCCAGCATCTCCGGATCAACATGATCTTGTTCCGCAGCCTCGGTGATCGTGGCCTTCGGTTTTCCCGTTACCCGCCAGGCCGCCACCATGTACTGCGATGTCTGGCTCGCAAGGATGTCCGCGAGTTGGTCCTTCTCAGCCTTCGTGAAGTCTTCCAGCTCTTCTTCGAGATCGAGGTACTTCTGCTCCTTCTCTTTCCACGCCGCTACCTGTGCGTCCGATGCCAGCGGATATTCTTTGTAAGTCGAACTGGCAAACACCCCCGCTAGCGCGTAATAGTCCTTCTGCGAAATTGGATCGTACTTGTGATTATGACAACGGGCACACGCCACAGTTAGACCGAGCAATCCGCGCGAAACCGCGTCAATCCTTTCGTTTCGCTCATCCGCTCGCCCCTGCACCGGCTCCGCCTGATCCCATAGCCACGGCCCACCGCCAAGAAACGCGGTTCCAGGCAGCACGTCATTCAAATTCTTCTCCCCGCTCAAATCTCCCGCCAACTGATAGCGCACGAACTTGTCATATGGGAGATCGTTGTTGAATGCCTTGATGACCCAATCGCGATACACATAAGCGCCATTGAACGGCATGTACCCGCGCCCTTTCGGATCCAGACCGCGCACATCATCTTCCGCGTACCGCGCCACATCGAGCCAGTGCCGTCCCCAGCGCTCGCCGTAACGAGGCGAGGCCAGCAGGCGGTCCAAAACTTTCGCGAATGCATTCGGTGATTTGTCCTTCTCAAATGCTTCAATCTCCTCCGGAGTGGGTGGCAGTCCCGTGAGATCGAAAGTAGCCCGCCGGATCAATGTGCGCCGGTCGGCTTCTGGCGATGGCGAGATCCCCTGTGCTTCCATTTTTGCCAATACAAATCGGTCAATATCCGTTTTCGCCCACCGCGTATTTTTCACCACCGGTGTCGCCGGCACTTTGATCGGTTGGAATGACCAGAACGCTCGCTGCTCTGGCGTGATCTTGAATGGAGTTCCCAAAGCGATCACCGGCTTCGATTGCGGCCACGGAGCCCCCATCCTCACCCACTCCGCCAGGTTCTGCACATCCTCCGCAGGAAGCCTCCCGCCCTTCGGCATCTTCAAGTCGCCCGTCTGCCGCACCGCCTGAATCAGCAGACTCTTCTCCGGATCATTCGGAACGATGGCGGGACCTCTGTGTCCACCCTGCAGCAGCGTCTCCCGCGAAAACACGCGCAAGCCCGACGTAGCAGTGTCCCCATGACATTGGGAACAAATATTCGCGAAGATCGGACGAATCTTGGTCTCGAAGAAGTCTTCACCCACCGAAGAAGCCGCTGCCGCAGCGCTCAGCGCAGGAATCACCGGCTTGGCATGGTCCTGCGGATCCCACGGCGCCCCCATCTTCACCCATGCAATCAGGTCCGCGATCTCCTGATCCTCGAGCCGGCTGTCTTTAGGCATCTTCAGCTCGCCGGTCTGGCGCACCGCCTGAATGAGCAGACTGTTGTCCGGATCGCCCGGCACAATCGCCGGTCCCCGCTTGCCCCCCTCGAGAATCGCCTCTCGCGAATCCACGCGGAAGTGGCTGTTGGGCATGTCAGTGTGGCACTTGTAACACTTTTGACTGAAAATGGGCCGGATCTTCTCGACGTAAAACCGCTGCCCGTCGTTGAGCTGTGTCTCGTCCGCAGCGCGTACCGTCCCACTCAGCGTGGGCAACACGCACCCCAACACCAGCGTTCCGGCAGTCAGAAGAATGGATTTCATCATGTCAGCCCGGGGATGAAAGACCGGCAATTTCAATTACGACAGACCCACACTTCTCCGCTTCACAGACCGATAAGCGATGAACTGAATGGACCCATACTGACGTACATCTGGGGGGAATGGCAATCAATTTTACTCCATCTTTCCGATTAAAGAAGCAAATGCTGTTTCATTTCTGCGATGAATCGCAATGATGGATCGTAATAAACACCCCACGCCACTGCGGCTGTGATATCAATCTGGATGCACGATTCGGGGGTCTAACTTCAGTCTTCAACTACTTCCGCAGGATAAGAATTAGCCTTGTTGATCGTGCGCATCAGATGATCATCCAGGTGAGCCTCAGATCCGCCTCTGCGGACCGAGTAGTGGAATCTGCCGTCCCCACGTTCCAGCCGCGCAGCGGCGGCACGTGAAAGCCCGGCACGGAAGTGCCGGGTTGGGTGCAGCGAAATGCCTGAGTCCCGTAGGGGACGGCAGCCTTACTCCGACGCGCACTCTAGGCATCGATTCATTTATGAGACGTCCACTTGACACTGCCACGACGTTGACAACACCAACCATGGCGATCCAACCATTCCTACGTCATTGCCCTTTCGCGTTGCTCCTCGCTCTACTCTACGGCACTCTGCTGGGGCAAGCACCCGCCGATCCTCCTCGCCCCGGTGTATCCACTCCCGGCGTTCGCCGATCCATGACAGACGTCCACCCACAAGCAACCTTCAATGTCGAAGGACAGCCCGATTGGATGGTCGTCACCGATGATGCCGTCTGGGTCACCAGCTCAAACGTGAACCACGTCGTACGTCTCGACGCAAAAACGAATCGTCCCACGACCATTGTCAACGTTCGTAAGCCCTGTTCCGGCCTCGCCGCCGGTTTCGGCAGCATATGGATCCCGAGTTGCGGCGCCCACAGCCTGGTTCGCGTTGATCTTCATACCGGCAAGGTTCAGGCGGAAATCCTCGTCAGCCCCGCGGACTCAGAGGGTGGAATCACCATCGGCGCCGGCAGCGTCTGGATGGCCAGCGACAAGAAAGGCGTGCTTGCGCGCATCGACCCGCAAACCAATAAAGTCGCCGCCGAAATCACCATCCCCTCTGGCTCGTTCGCTCCCGCCTTCGCCGACGACGCGGTCTGGATCACTTCGACCGAGCAGAACCTGCTCACTCACATCGACCCGCAAACAAATCAGGTTGTGACTTCAATCCCCATCGGCCCGCAGCCGCGCTTTCTAACCGCAGGCGCAGGCTCAATCTGGACCCTCAATCAGGGCGATGGCACGATCTCCCGCGTAGACACGAAAACCAACAAACTGGTCGCCACCATTCAGGCCGGCATTCCCGGCACAGGCGGGGAAATCGCCTTTGGAGAAGGATCAGTCTGGGCTACAGTCTTCCAGATTCCGATTTCGCGAATTGATCCCGCGACTAACGCGGTGGCGCAACAATGGACAGGAATCGGAGGCGACAGCATCCGCGTCGGCCACGGATCTATCTGGCTGACAGATATTGCTCATGGCAAAGTCTGGAGACTTGATCCGAAACTGCCCTAGCTAGCTAGACTAGCTAGTACTACTATGTTACAAACCGAATACCTTTGGCTGAAAGATTTTCCGGTCTAGCATTCGGTAATGGTAAGTTGCGGATCATGAGCGCCAACTCTGTAGCGCCAGGCGCCCAGCAAAAACGCTTCGCGGCTTACTTGGATCGC
>Ga0070732_10001396_pt1 | contig 13228 bp, 8 predicted proteins | sample Coa_R1_5_FD_66449 | JGI IMG/M metagenome (GOLD analysis project Ga0070732, IMG submission 66449) | Surface soil microbial communities from Centralia Pennsylvania, which are recovering from an underground coalmine fire - Coalmine... | ecosystem: Environmental > Terrestrial > Soil > Unclassified ...
GCCGCCGGCGTCGCCGAGAACGGCCGCATCGACAAGGAGGTGGCGGCGCGCGCGCTCGGCTGCCTCGAGCGCTTCGGCCAGCGCCTGCGCGACATGCACGCCGACAGCGTGCGCGTGGTGGGCACCAACGCGCTGCGCCTGGCGCACAAGAAGCAGCACTTCCTCGGGCGCGCCCGCGAAGCCCTCGGCCACCCGATCGAGATCATCGCCGGCATGGAGGAGGCGCGCCTCATCTACTCCGGGGTCGCGCACACCATGCCGAACGAGCCCGGGCGGCGGCTGGTGGTCGACATCGGCGGCGGCAGCACCGAGGTCATCGTCGGTGAGAGCCTGACGCCGCTCGAGCTCGAGAGCCTGCAGATGGGCTGCGTGTCGGTGAGCGAGCGCTTCTTCCGCGACGGCAAGATCTCCGCCAAGCGCTTCGAGCGCGCGCGGCTCGCGGCGCGCCTGGAGCTCGAGCCGGTGCAGGCGGCGTTCCGGCGCCGCGGCTGGGACACCTGCGCCGGCAGCTCCGGCACCGTGCGTGCCATCGGCGAGGCCATCCAGGCACTCGGCGCGCAGTCGCTGACCATCACCCCGGAGGGGCTGAAGCGCGCGATCGACTACAGCGTGGATGCCGGCCACATCCGCGAGCTCAACCTCGATCCCATCACCGAGGACCGCCGGCCGGTGTTTCCCGGCGGCCTCGCCATCCTCGCCGAGGTGTTCTCGCAGCTCGACATCAAGGAGATGCAGATCGCCGAAGGGGCGATGCGCGAGGGCCTGCTGTACGACATGCTCGGCCGCTACAAGCGCGAGGATGCGCGCGAGCGCACCGTGCGCGGCATGCAGCAGCGCTACCACGTGGACGTGGGCCAGGCCGAGCGCGTCGAGGCCACGGTACGCGACTTCCTGGCGCAGACCGCCGCCACCTGGAAGCTGGAAGAGCCGCTGGCGCTCCTGGCGCTGAAGTGGGCGGCACGCCTGCACGAGATCGGGCTCGACGTGTCGCACTCGGGCTATCACCGCCACGGCGCCTACCTGCTCGAGAACGCCGACATGCCGGGTTTCCCGCGCGAGGAGCAGCGCCTGCTCGCGCGCCTGGTCGGCGCGCACCGCCGCAAGCTCACCCTCGATCGCATCGAGGAGCTGGTGCCGCCGTGGGACAAGAGCGCGGTGCACCTCATCGTGCTGCTGCGCCTGGCGGTGCTGCTGCACCGCGGCCGCAGCACCCAGGCGCTGCCGAAGATCCAGCTCACCGCCACGCCGAAGTCGCTCGAGGCGCGCTTCCCGGCGCGCTGGCTCAGGGAGCACCCGCTCACCTTCGCGGATCTGCAGCAGGAAGTGCTGTACCTCAGGGCGAGCGGATTCCGCCTGCGGCTCTTCAGCCGCGGGCGCTGAGGCGCTCAGCCCGTCTCCTTCACGGCTGCGCGCAACCGGCCTCCTGGGCTGATTGGCGCCCGGTAAAGACCCAGGGCGCCGCGCTGTCAGCGTGAGCCGACAGCAACCGTGGGCGCGACCGACGCGTTCACCTCCGTGGCACGGATGGGCCTGCGAGCCGGCGCGCGCAATGATCTAGGCGCGTTCAGTCATCGGGGATCAGCGCGACGATGGCCCAAGCCCCGGATCCTGCGAGTCAGCGGGCCCTGATCAGGTCCCGGCGGGAAACCTGACGGCGCGGCGGCTCGATGCCTCAACCCAAGAACCTGCCACAGCTCGTCATGCGCACGCCGCAGGCCGGCGGTCCGCAGCCGGCGCGCCCGGCGCGCATTCGTGTCGGCACCGCCGGGTGGACCAACCCGCCGCGCACGAAGGGGACGCGGCCGGCGCAGGCCTCGCACCTGGAGTACTACGCCGCGCATTTCAACTGCGTCGAAATCAACTCCTCCTTCTATCGGCCGCACCGCCGGCAGACCTACGCCAGGTGGAGCGCCGGCACTCCCGCGGACTTTAAGTTCGCCGTGAAGGTGCCGCGCGGCTGCTCGCACGGTCCGCAGCTCGGTGGTCCGCCCAGGCACTGGCAGCGCTTTCGGGACGAGGTTGCGGGCCTGGGCAGCAAGCTCGCGGTGCTGCTGCTGCAGCTGCCGCCGAGCCGGGCGCTGGATGCGCCCGCCGCGGCGGAATTCTTTGCGTTGGCGCTCGCGGGCCTACACTGTCCGCTCGTCTGCGAGCCGCGCCATCCGAGCTGGTTCGGCAAGACCGCGCGCGGCCTGCTCGAGGACTACGGCGTCGGCCTGGTGGCCGCCGATCCGCCGCGCAGCGACGATGAACTATCCCCCACCGGCGCACTCAGGTATTTCAGGCTGCACGGCTCGCCGCGCATGTACTACTCGACCTATGCCGATGAATACCTCGTGACGCTGAGCGAGCGGCTCAGGGCCGAGCAGGCGAGCGGCGCGCAGGTCTGGTGCATCTTCGACAATACCGCGCTGCACGCGGCCTGGGATGATGCGACGAAGGTGCGCCGCATGCTCGGGGGTGCCGACATGCCGGGCGCGGGACCGCGCCGGAGACACACCGATGCCTGAAGCAGTAGGCGGGCTTCCCGGGGTCATGGATCTGTTCCCGGTCGCAGCAGCGACGGTGGTGTACACGGTCGGTCACTCGAACCGCACGGCTGAGGAGTTGGTGGCCCTGCTGCGCCAGGTCGGGACGTCGATGCTCGTCGACGTGCGGGCCTTTCCGAGCTCGCGCGCCAACCCGCAGTTCAATGCCGAGGTGCTGGCCGCATCCCTGAGTGGGGCGGGCATGAGCTACCGTCATGTACCCGCGCTCGGGGGGCGCCGGCACCGCGCGCGCGGCGAGGCCCCCTCGCCCAATGGCTTCTGGCAACACCCGGCATTCCGCAACTACGCGGACTACGCCATGACGCCGGCGTTTCGCGCGGGATTCGAGGAGCTGGTCGGCCTTGCCCGCACGCAGACGTGCACCATCATGTGTGCCGAGGCGGTATGGTGGCGCTGCCACCGGCGCATCATCACCGACTACCTCCTCGTCGCCGGCATTCCTGTCGCCCACATCCTCGTTCCCGGCAAGGTGGTCCGCGCCGAGCTGACCGCCGGTGCCCAGCCGGGCCCTGACGGCACCCTTCGCTACCCGGAGCCGGGCGACGATCGCCAGACGCACGGGCCGGCGGGCGCGGCGAACTGACTCGCCCGACACCCTTTCCGCTGCAGCAACTGAGAAGCCGTTCGCAGCCGGCCCCGCCCGCGCGCATGAGACTGCCGCCATGCCGGGGCGCACGTCATGTTTGAGCTGATCGTCGGCACCGTCTCCGCGATGAACCAGGTCGCGGCGTTCATCGCCGCGCTCGCCTGCGGCGGGCTCGGGGGCCTGCTCGTCGGCAGCGCCATCTACTGGCGGCTGCACGCCATACGCGTGCAGGGCGAGGTCATCGGCGTGCGCCAGAGCGGCAACTGCTTCAACGCCGTGTACCGTTACACCGCCCCGTCCGGGGAAACACTGGAAGGGACCTCGACCGAGGGCTCGAGCAGCACCCGCGGCAAGGAGACCGGCACGCAGGTGCCGCTGCTGGTGATTCCCGGCAAGCCGCAGGAGGTCCAGGAGGCACGCAGTCATGTCTTCACGATCGTCGGCGCGCTGCTGCTCGCGGCGGCCGCGGGGATCTTCTATATCGCGGTGAGATCGTGGCGCCCCGGACCGATGACCTGGGTGGTCGCCGCTCTCTTCGTCTTCCATCTGCTGAACGGGCTGCGGAAGATCTGGGCGCCGCAGGACAAGTCGCTCCGCGCCTTCAGCCTGCGCGAGCTGGTGGCGCGCCGGCAGGGCGCAGCCTCCGGTGCATCACCGGTCACGCGCATCGAGGATCTCGTCTCGGATCCGGCCTACCAGGCCCGCCAGGGCGCGCAGCGCGCCACTCTCAGGCGGGTCGCGCCGTTTCTGCTGCTCGCCGGCCTGGGGCTCCTGGCCGCCGGCGTCTACCAGAGCCGCTCGCTCATGCGCCTGGAGTCCTCCGGGATCCGCACCGCGGGTCTCGTGACCGGCTTCCGTACCTCGCACGACCACGACGGCGTCACCTATCACCCGGTCGTCGCCTACACCGACGGCGCCGGCCACGCGGTCGAGTTCACGGACAGCGTCGGCTCGAATCCGCCGCTCTACCGGCGCGGAGACGCGGTCACGGTGCTGTATCGGCCGGAGAAGAGCGGCAGCGCGATCGTCGATCGGGGCCCCTGGAACTGGCTGCCGGCGCTGCTCCTGTACCTGTTCGGCGCCGGGCTCGCAGCCGTCGGCGTCTCGGTACTGCGCGCGCCACGGCCGGAGCCGACTCAGACCGCGGCGATCGGACCCGCGGCGTAGGTCGTCAGGAGCTCCGCCTGCGCGTTCACCGCGCGCTCGCCGTCCTTCGTGAGGCGCTCGTAGCTTCCGTCGGGCCTGAGCGCCCACGCCTGGCAGTTGTCGGCGAGGTACACGTCGAGGTCGCGGCGGATGCGCGCGGCGTGCTCAGGGAGGCTGATCGGGAAGGCCACTTCCACGCGCCGGAAGAAGTTGCGCTCCATCCAGTCGGCGCTGGCGCAGAACAGGTCCGGCTCGCCGCCGTTCTCGAAATAGAACACGCGCGAGTGCTCGAGGAAGCGTCCGACGATCGAGCGCACCGAGATGTTCTCCGACACGCCGGGCACTCCCGGGCGCAGCGCGCACACCCCGCGCACGATGAGATCGACCTTCACCCCGGCGCGTGAGCAGCGGTACAGCGCCTCGATCGCCTGGGGATCGACCAGCGCATTCATCTTGGCGATCACGCGTGCCGGGCGGCCGGCGCGGGCGTGCTCGGCCTCGCGCGCGAGCTTGCCGAGCACCATCTCGTGCATGCCGAAGGGCGACTGCGTCAGGCGGGCGAGCTTCGGGGTCTGGGTGAGGCTGGTGAGCTGCAGGAACAGCTCGTGCACGTCGGCGCCGATCTCGTCCTCGCAGGTGAACAGGCCGTAGTCGGTGTAGGCGCGCGCGGTGCGCGGGTGGTAGTTGCCGGTGCCGAGGTGGCAGTAGCGCTTGATGCCCCCCGCCTCGCGCCGCACGATCAGCGTCAGTTTCGCGTGGGTCTTGTAGCCCACCACCCCGTACATGACGTGCGCGCCCGCCTCCTGCAGGCGGTTGGACAGCTCGATGTTCGCCTCCTCGTCGAAGCGCGCCCGCAGCTCCACGATGACGGTCACGTCCTTGCCGGCATTCGCCGCCGCCACCAGCGCGTCCACCAGCGGCGAGTCGTGCCCGGCACGGTACAGGGTCTGCTTGATGGCCAGCACCTGCGGATCGGCGGCCGCCTGGCGCAGGAAGTCCATCACCGGCGCGAAGCTCTCGAACGGGTGCTCGAGCAGCACGTCCTTCTGGCGGATCATCGCGAACAGGTCGGTGGCGCCGACCAGGCGCTTGGGCACGCCCGGGGTGAAGATCGGGTACTTGAGGTCGGGGCGCTGCACCAGGTCGTACACCGCCGACAGGCGGTTGAGGTTCACCGGGCCCGCCACCGGGTAGGTGTCGAGGCCGTTGGAGGCGAACTGCGCCTGCAGGAACTTGACCATGTCCTCGGGGCAGTCGTTGGAGGTCTCCAGGCGCACCGCCAGGCCGTAGCGGCGCTGGGCGAGCTCGCCCTCGAGCGCGCGCCGCAGGTCGTCGATCTCCTCCTCGTCGACGAACAGGTCGCTGTTGCGGGTGACGCGGAACTGGTAGCAGCCGATCACCTTGATGCCGGTGAAGAGCTTGGGCACGAACGCCTGCACGATGGTCGACAGCAGCACGCAGGCGCGGCTCGCGCCGGCCCCCGGCAGCGGCACCACGCGCGGCAGCGAGCGCGGCGCCTGCACGATGGCGAGCTCGCTGTCGCGGTCGAACGCGTCCTTGCCCTCGAGCCGCACGATGAAGTTGAGGCTCTTGTTCTGGATGCGCGGGAAGGGGCGCGCGGGGTCCAGGCCGAGCGGCGAGAGCACCGGCTCGATCTCGCGCTCGAAGTACTGCTCGAGCCAGGTGGCCTGCTCGGCGCTCCACTCGTGGCGCTCCAGCAGCGGCACCCCTTCGGCGGCCAGCTTCGGCAGCAGCAGCTCGTTCAGGCAGCGGTACTGGTCGGCCACGAGCCGCGTGGCGCGATCATGGATGGCGGTCAGCTGCTCGGGGATGGTCATGCTGTCGGCGGCCAGCTGCCCGCCGCCGAGCTCCTGCAGCTGCTTCAGTCCCGCCACCCGGATCTCGAAGAACTCGTCCAGGTTGCTGCACGAGATGCACAGGAACTTGAGCCGCTCGAGCAGTGGCACCGTCTCATCGAAGGCCTGGTCCAGCACCCGCTGGTTGAACTCGAGGAACGACAGTTCCCGGTTGATGTAGTGCTGCGGTGCCTTGAGGTCCGGCGCGTCCATCGGCCTTCAGCTGTTACGGCCGCACCGTGGGCGGCTCTGGGACCGGCAAGAATACCAGTGCCGGACGACGGTACTGTGAAGCCTGGGGCCGCGCCCCGGGGATCCCGCCCGGACGGGCCTCAGCGCGCGACCAGCATCGGGCCCTGCGGAACATCGAGGGTGGCCAGGAGGGGGGCGGTGCGGGCCAGGAAGTCGTCGCGGTAGCGGGCGTCGATCGGGGCGGCGCTCGGCAGCGGCACGGTCTGCGGGTTCTTGAACACGCCGTTGACCCGGTACTCGTAGTGGAGGTGCGGGCCGGTGGCGAGCCCGGTCATGCCGACGTACGCGATCACGGTCCCCTGGGTCACGTGGGCGCCGACCCGGGTGCCGCGCGCGAAGCGCGACAGGTGGCCGTAGACGGTCATGACGCTGCGCGAGTGCTCGATCTCGACCACGTTGCCGTAGCCGCCCATGACGCCGGCGAAGCGGATGCTGCCATCGCCTGCGGCCTTGACCGGCGTGCCGATGGGGGCGGCGTAGTCGACGCCCTTGTGGGCGCGGATGCGGTTCAGGATCGGGTGCAGGCGCGCGGAGTTGAAGCGCGAGCTGACCCGGGTGAACTCGACCGGCGCGCGCAGGAAGGCCTTGTGCATGCTGCGCCCGTCGGGGGTGTAGTAGTGCGACTCGCCGTCCGGGTCGACGTAGCGCGCGGCACGGAATTCGCGCCCCTGGTTCACGAACTCGGCGGCCTCGATCGGGCCGTCCTTGACGAACTTGCCGTCGCGCCAGATCTCGGAATAGGTCACGGCGAAGGTGTCGCCGGGCCGCACGTCGAGCACGAAATCGATGTCCCAGCCGAAGATGTCGGCGAGCGCGACCGCGGTCTGGTCGTGGGCGCCGGCGCTCTCGACCGCCTCGAACAGCGAGCTGTCGATGCGGCCGCGCACGGTACGGCTGCGGGTGTCGAGGGCGTTCTGTACCACGTCGGCCTTGAGCTGGTCGCCGTCGCGCGAGACCTTGAGGGTCTGGCTCTCGTTCAGCCGGCGCTCGAGCCCGAACAGCTGCCCGTCCTTGTGCCACAGGTGCAGGAGCTCCCCTGGGCGGAGCGAGTCGAGGTTGGCGCGTACCCCGGGCAGGGAGCGCATGGAGGCGAGATCGGAGAGGTTCAGCTTCCAGCGGCGGAAGATGTGATCGAGGGTGTCGTTGCGCGTCACGATGACGTCGACGGCCGAGAGCGCAGCCCGGGCATCCGCCAGCGGCGTGGCCGCGGCGAGGGTCATGGCCGGCGCCACGGTCGTGGCCGGCGCCGCCGGTGCAGTGCCCGGGGCCGTCGGGGCGGGCGCGGCGACCGACGTTAAGGAGGGTGGCTGGGTGAGGCCGCCGTGCCACAGCGACCAGGCGACCACCGAGCAGGCGCCGGCCTGCAGGAGGAAGGCTGCCGAGGGCATGCGACGCAGCAGCGCGAGGCGCTTTCCGGCTGCTTTGAGGTTGAGTGCCATCGACACGCTTATGCGGATGATTTAAAAGGGCGCACCGTACCGGACTTAACACCCGCTGGTCAATGTATGTTAAGTCCCGGAAGCGGGGAATTCGCTCCTTTTAACCTACCCGTGCGCGCAGATTTGCGGCGCGACCGGCTTCACGGGACGCAGATGAATTTCGAGGAACAGATCGCAGAGCTCGAGCGCGGCGCAGACGAGGTGCTGACCCGGCCCGACCTCGTGAAGAAGCTGAAGCGCGGCACGCCGCTGCACATCAAGGCGGGTTTCGACCCGACCGCACCCGACCTGCATCTCGGGCACACGGTGCTGCTGAACAAAATGCGCCAGTTCCAGCAGTTCGGGCACAACGTCACCTTCCTGATCGGCGACTTCACCGGCCTCATCGGCGACCCCTCGGGGCGCAATGCCACGCGCCCGGCGCTCAGCAGCGAGGAAATCCAGGCCAATGCCCGTACGTACGAGGCGCAGGTCTTCAAGATCCTGGACAAGAACCGCACCCGCATCGACTTCAACTCGCGCTGGCTCGGCAAGCTGAGCTCGGCGGACATGATCCGGCTCGCGGCCCACTACACCGTGGCGCGCATGCTCGAGCGCGACGACTTCTCCAGGCGCTACAAGGCCGGGCAGCCGATCTCCATCCACGAGTTCCTGTACCCGCTCGCCCAGGGCTACGACTCGGTCGCCATGAAGGCCGACGTGGAGCTCGGCGGCACCGACCAGAAGTTCAACCTCCTGGTCGGACGCTCGCTGCAGGAGGCCTATGGCCAGGAGCCGCAGGTGGTGCTGACCACGCCGCTGCTCGAGGGCCTGGACGGCGTCAACAAGATGTCGAAGTCGCTCGGCAACTACATCGGCATCGCGGAAGATCCCGACACCATGTTCGGCAAGGTGATGTCGATCTCGGACGAGCTCATGTGGCGCTACTTCGAGCTGCTGTCGTTCCGGCCGCTCGCCGTGATCAGGGCGCTGCGCCAGGCGGCGCAGGAAGGACGCAACCCGCGCGACATCAAGTTCGAGCTGGCGCGCGAGCTCGTGGCGCGCTTCCACGATGCGGCCGCGGCCGAGCGCGCCCAGGGCGAGTTCATCGCGCGCTTCCAGGGGCGCGGCGTGCCGGAGAAGATCGACACCGTGCAGCTGACCCTGGAGGGGGCGCCGCTGCGCGTCGCGAACGTGCTCAAGAGCGCGGGCCTGGTGGCGAGCACCTCCGAGGCCAACCGGCTCATCGACCAGGGCGGGGTGCGCATGGGCACCGACGCGGCCTCGCTCGCCAAGCTCAGCTCGCGCGACACGACGCTCACGCGCGGCCGCTACCTGCTGCAGGTCGGCAAGCTGCGCTTCGTCTGGGTGGAGATCACCTGAAAACGATCGGGGGGAGCGGCGGCGCCGCTCCCCCCGAAAGTGCCTCCTGCGGATTCCCTACTTGACCGCGCAGAACTTGCGCGTGCAGCGCTGCGCGCAGATCAGCGGGTCGAAGATGTCGACGCGCAGGTTGCCGTTCGGATCACGCGGGTCGTTGGCCGGGACCTTTTTACCGAGCGATTCAAGGATAAGGCCCAGGTCGCGCAGGTCGATGTCCCCGTCCTTGTCCACGTCGCAGCGCTTCGGTGGCGGCGGCGGTGCCTTGCAGGCATTGGGGTCCTGCGTCGGGTTGTACACGGTCGGGCAGTTGTCGCAGGCATCGCCTACGCCATCGCCGTCGGTGTCCTTCTGGTCGGGGTTGGCGACGTGCGGGCAGTTGTCGATGGAGTCGGGCACACCGTCGCCGTCTGAGTCGAGCGGCTTGGTGCAGGCGATGGCGGACAGGCTGCCGCTGCAGAAGTGGTAGTAGTAGTCCGTGTCGGTGCCTACCCCTGTGGGGGTGCTCGAAGAGGCGGACGTGACGACCTGGTTGGCATCGGAGCCGAGGCGGAAGCCCACGATGCCGTTCTTGCCGGTGCCGCCGTTGTAAGTCGTGCCGGCGGACAGCCCGTACTCGATACGGATGTCGAAATCACCGTCTGCGCCGCTGGCGGAGGTGTTGTAAAGCACGATGCGGGTGATGATCGGATTCTCGATCGTGCCGCTTTCATCCTCGGCCCAGGTGGCTTTGAACGCCGCCACGTTCTTGGACAGGTCCGTGGGCGTGCCGCCATCGGTGAAGGCCGGATTGGCGGTGCCGCGTCCGTACTCCGCGCCGCCCTGGAAACCGAGCTGCTCGGGGCTGGTGGAGCTCGGAATACTCAGCTCGCTGCTCGGATAGAAGGCCGCGATGAAGGGGTTGGCCGCTCCGACCACGTTGGTCGTGAGATCACTGAACGTGGTGGCCGGCGCGAAGGCACCGAGCCCCGTGGCGAAAGTCACGATGGCGTTCTTGTTGACGAAGACTTTCGAGAACTTGGTGCCATTGATGTTGACGTTGAAGCCGATATCCACCGCGCCGCTGTTGGTTACCGCGTTGAAATCGATCATGCACGTCGCCGGTGCGGTTGCAGACGAGCACTGTGCGTTCGAAAACTCCCAGGCCTCGCCCTGTGTGTTGTTCGACGGCGGGTTGTTGTCGAGATTGAAGTCGATGGCCGTGCGGCCGGCATGCGCGAGCGGGGCTACCGCCAGCAGCAGCAAAGGCAACAGCGCCCGTGCGCCAGCAGCCCTGGCGCGGTGGAATGTCGTCATGGAAGAGCTCCCCTGATTCTTTGTTGGGGAACTATACTCGCTGCAATCGAATGTTAGGTGACCGGCCGGCGGCCGCCGTCTGATATTTCCAATGCCGAATACGCAGGACAACACCGGGCAACACCGCTACGCGGCGTTCATCAGCTACAGCCACAGCGATCGGACCGTGGCGCACTGGCTGCATCGGGCATTGGAGGGTTATCACCCACCCAAGGGAGTGATGGCCGGTGCCGATGCCACGCTGCGGCCGATCTTCCTCGACCGGGCTGAGCTCCCAACTTCTTCCGACCTTGCCGCCTCGGTGCGCGAGGCGCTCGCTTCGTCCCGCTACCTGATCGTCATCTGCTCGCCGGCGGCGAGCAAGTCCCGCTGGGTCAACGAGGAAATCCGTTACTTCAAGTCATTGGGCGGCGCCAGCCGCGTGCTGGCGCTGATAGTTGGGGGACAGACCGGCTATAGCCCTAAGGGCAACGCGGCCGACTGCATGCCGCCGGCACTGCGCTACATCGTCAGCGAGCAGGGCGAGATCACCGCGACCCCGGCGGCGGAGCCCATGGCCGCGGACATCCGTCCTGGGGCGGACGAGCGACGTACCGCGATGCTCAAGGTCGCGGCTGGCCTGCTGCAGGTGCCGCTGGATCGCCTGGTGCAGCGGGACAACGCCCGACGGCAGCGGCGGCTCGTCCAGGTAGCGGTCGGCGCGCTCGCCGGTTGCCTCGCGTTTGCGCTGCTGGCGGTACTCGCGGTGCAGTCGCGCAACGAGGCGCAGCAGCAGCGGCGCCTTGCCGAGCAGCAGTCGCGCACCGCGCAACGCACCGCGGGGTTTCTCAAGTCGCTGTTCGCGGTGTCCGATCCCAACGAGGCGCGTGGCAAGACCATCACCGCACGCGAGGTGCTCGATCGCGGCGTGCAGCAGATCGAGACGCAGCTGCACGAGGAGCCGGTAGTGCGCGCCGATCTCATGACGACGCTCGGCGAGGTTTACGGGAGCCTTGGTCTGCTGCGCGAGGGCGAGGATCTGCTGCAGCGCGCGCAATCGCTGCCCGCGCTGCCCGATGATCTCTCCGCCCGACAATCTGCCTCGATCGGTGCGCTGCAGCTCCAGGAGGGCAACTACGACGCCGCGAAGGCCTCACTGGAGCGCGCGCAGAATTATGCTGCTGGCGCTCGCAGTGGTGACAGCGCGCTCTACGTGCACATCAAGAATTCCCTGGGCGAGATTTACTGGCGTCAGGACGATTGCAAGCATGCGCGTGAAGCGTATGGCGAGGCATTACGCGCCAGCGCGCGCACACACCTGGAGGACGTGCAGACATGGATTGCGGCGGAGCAGGGCGTCGCCCAGTGCGACATGGACGACGGCAACTACGCGGCTGCGGAGACCGGATTCCAGAGCGCGCTGGCCCGCCAGCTGAAAGCCGCGGGAGAGATGCACCCGCGCACGGCGGATCTCCTCAATGAGATCGGAAGCCTCAAGTACCTCGAGGGCGACCGTGCGGCGGCCGGACAGTATTTCGAGCGCACACTGCGCATCGACCGGCAGGTGCTGGGCGATGCGCACCCGAGCGTCGTCCTGACCAGCAACAACCTCGCACGCGTGCTGCTGGAACAGCGCCGCTTCGACGAAGCGCGCGCGCTTCTCGAGCCCGCGGCGCGCGCCTTCTCGCGCGAAGTCGAGGCGACCGAGCCCAACATGGCGTTCGTGCTGAGCAATCTCGGTCTTATCGAGATGGAGCAGGGCCACTACCAGGCGGCTGCGACCTACTTCAGCGACGCACTGCGGACCGCCGTCATCAACAAGCACCGCCTGCACGGCCCGATCCTCACGGACTTCGCCGACCTCGAGTGCCGGCTCGGCAAGGCGGACGCGGGGCTCGCCATGCTCGATGAGGCGCAGCCGATCGTGAGCGCCCGCTACCCGGACGATCCCTGGCGCGTGGCACACCTGCAGAACGTGCGCGCCGGCTGCCTGACCGTCGCGCGCCGGTTCTCGGAGGCCGAGCCCCTGCTGACGCAGAGCATGCCGGTCATCCTCAAGAGCTGGCCGGCCGGGACGCTATACGGCCAGGACGCCCTGCAGCGTTGCCTGCAGCTCTACCGGCTGACCGGTAACGAGGACAAGCTCGGGTATTACCGTCTCCTGGCCGAGAACAAGGCCCCGGCCCGGCGGTAAATGGGCCCTAACCGCAAAGTTCAGGGTTAAGGCCTCTCTTAAACCGCCGCAGCGACTCCCATATAGGAGGTGTCGGGCCCCTCGGTCTGGCGCCCAGACGTGGCGTCGCAGGCAGGGTAGCCGGCCCCCGGGGCGGCTCTCCTCGCTGCGCCCGTGCCATGCGTTGACAAGCCCCCAATCGGGGCTATACTGCGCGGCCCCTGCAGCTCCAGCCGCAATGCGGCGGGGCGCGCAAGGCTGTGGGCCACCCATTTAGTTGACGGAATGTAGCCGCTGGCTATACTCCCGGGCCCTTTTTCCCCCGGCCACCGCGCCGCGGGGTGCTCTTTAAAAATTTGGATAGGTAATTTGTGTGGGGACTCGCGTCATGAGCCTTTGGCGAAGATGACCGAGTGACCAAAATGTCCAGCAGTAGTTGGAGCTATTTTGGATTTACTCTTTTTTGTTGATTCTCAAAATCTTCAAGTGAAGAGTTTGATCCTGGCTCAGATTGAACGCTGGCGGCGTGCCTAACACATGCAAGTCGAGCGGTAACAGGTGTAGCAATACATGCTGACGAGCGGCGAACGGGTGAG
>Ga0070732_10001397_pt1 | contig 13221 bp, 10 predicted proteins | sample Coa_R1_5_FD_66449 | JGI IMG/M metagenome (GOLD analysis project Ga0070732, IMG submission 66449) | Surface soil microbial communities from Centralia Pennsylvania, which are recovering from an underground coalmine fire - Coalmine... | ecosystem: Environmental > Terrestrial > Soil > Unclassified ...
TAGCGCTTGACAATCTCCTGGCGCTGCGCCGAGGTCGTGAGCTTCAACTCCACCTTGATAATGTCGGCCATGTCAGCCAAGGGTTCGCGCGGATCGCCGGTCACGTAGTCATCGAGTGCGAGCAGGTAGCCGGCTTCCTTCAAGCGCTGGCAGGCGGCAATCACATCGGGATCGGGGGGGACACTTTCGAGAATTTCGACGACTGTCGTGGAGGATGGCAACAGAGTAACCAGACCTTTGATCAGAGCGTCGCGAGTGCAATTGACGAACGCACGGCGGCCGTCGCACAACACATCCAAGCCGACCAGCAGCGAGTTGTCCAGGGTGGCGCGCGAGGCCGCTTCCAAATCCGTGCCCGGGAAGGCATTGTCTAATCCGTCGCGAAACAGCAACTCATAACCGAAGACCTTCTCTTGCCGGTCGAAGATCGGCTGCCGGGCCACATAGTGAAGCAACTTGAGGGCATGGCCAGGCCCAGCGGGTTGAGCACCCGTGCTCGACTGCATGTAGTGATCATCGGCAGAGGGGCTGCGAACTAAAATTCGGTTTCGTCCGCCTGGCGCGGGTTAAAGGAAGTTAATCGCAGTCCCGAAATAAATAGGCCGAGGCTAGTGCCGAAAAAAAGATCGTCACAGCGATGAAGGTTTCTTATGCGCGCTGAATGCCGCCCAAGCCGGTCAGCGCCTCGACAATCTTCCGAGACCACTCCGCGACTTCGTCCTCGCGCAGCGTTCTGTCGGCTGCTTGAAAAGTCGCGCGCAGCAGAATCGAATATCTCCCCGCTTCAATCGAACCACCGCGGAAAATCTCCGCTGGTCGGAACTCGCGCAATTCTGCGACCCCCACTTCGGCCACGGCCCTTTGAATCGCTTCGAAGAGAACGGCATCCTCGAAAACAAACGAGAAATCGCGCTCCGCCGCCGGGTATTTTGGCAGTGGCGTGAAGTGCACCTGGCGCAGGCCGCACTGGTAGAGCTGCTCGAGATCAAATTCAGCCACAAACGCGTCCTGCCGCAACTTGCGCTGTCCCGCCACATCTGAGTGGATTTGGCCAAACTGCGCCAATGGCTCCCCCTTCACCAAGACCCGCGCCGATCGCCCGGGAAGCAGGTAATCAGCGGTTTTCCCATCGAAGCTGAGATGCTCGCAGGCAAAGGCGGCGAGAAGATTCTCCACATCTCCTTTGAAGCTGCGAAACGTCTCGGCGGCGACAGCATGTGCGCCTTTACTGACGTCAAGAATGCCACGGGCCGGAATCGAGTTGTTCACCGCAGCGAAAGTCGCTCCCAGGCACAAGCGCCTGGGTTCGATCCGCCTGCCTTCGCCGAGCGCATAAATGCTCCCCATTTCGAACAAGCGCACATTCTCGCAATCGCGATTCAAGTTCCACGCCAGCATATCGAGCATGCCCGGCACGAGCGAAGTGCGCATGACCGATGCTTCTTCGCTCAGGGGATTCTCCAGTTCCAGAACTTGAGCATTGCCCGGAGAGAAAAATCTTTCCGCGTCGGAATGAGAAATGAAGGTCAACGAAATGGCTTCGTTGTAGCCCAAAGCCAGAGCGCGTGTGCGCAGTGATGCATCCGCTGCGGCGTGCGCGGGCTCCAATACCGTGCCGCTGTAAGCTGGCAATGTGCTGGGAAAGCTGTTGTACCCGTGGAGGCGGGCAATTTCTTCGATGAGGTCGATCTCGCGTTCGACATCCAGGCGCCAGCTCGGAATCTGAACGCTGAATTCCGCCTCTGTCGTTCCTTCCGGAATCACCACGAAACCGAGTTTCTTCAGGATACGGAAGATTTCGCCCGCATCGAGGCCGCCGCCCAGAATCCGCCGCACCTCGGAGACATGCAGCACGACAGGAGCCTGGTCCATTTTCTTCGAAATCACGTCGACGAGGCCGCCGACAGGCTTTCCGCCGCCGGAAGCGAGGATGATCTCTGCGACGCGGTCGCAGGAGAGCGCGGTTGACTCGAAGTCAGCTCCACGCTCGAAGCGGTGCGAGGCGTCGGTGTGCAGCGCATGACGCCGCGAGGCCTTGCGGACGGTCGCCGGGTCCCACCACGCCGACTCGATCAGGATATTCCGCGTCTTGTCGGTAATCATGGTGTCGTACCCGCCCATCACTCCAGCCAGGCCCACCGGCTTTTTGGCGTCGGCGACAACCAGGTCCCCGGTCGTGAGCGTGCGTTCAACGCCGTCGAGTGTTTTCAGCCGCTCCCCGTCTCGCGCCTTGCGCACGATGATCTGCCCGCCTTCGAGGAGGTCGAGGTCGAAAACGTGCGTGGGTTTGCCAATCTCCCACAGAACGTAATTGGTGGCGTCAACTGCATTGCTGATCGGTCGCTGATCGAGCAATTGCAGGCGATGGGCAATCTTTTCCTGCGATGGCTTAATTTTCGTGTCGCGAATCACGCACGCCGTGAAGCGCGGACACAAATCCGGTTCCTCGACAGTGATGGGGAACGGCGCAGCGTGCCGCTGGTTTGAAAGGGAGCGGCTTCCAGCCGCGCCGCTGGAGTCGCCAACATCGGACGCGGCTTTAACCGCTGCGGGCAGCTTCGGCTCCATCGGCTTCAGCGGCAGGTCGTAGATCGCGGCCGCCTCGCGGGCGACGCCGTAGTGGTTCATGGCGTCGGGGCGGTTGGTGCCGATTTCCGCTTCGAAAACGGTGTCAGCGCCGCTTCCGGTAATCCCCTCGATGGAGATGCCCGCGTCCGTGAGATTCTCAGCCAGTCGCTGGTTCTCGACGGCGAGATCGACAAAGTCGCGAATCCATTGCGCAGAAAGTTTCATTGAAAAATCAGCTAGCAGCTGTACTTCTTACCCATCCGGCTCGCACACTGCGCGCTAGATCCTTCGCTCCGCCTGAAAGGCGGCTGCGCTCGGGATGACGCAATGCGCACGTGAAACTAGAATCAAACCTTCACCCAAACTGCTGCAAAAATCTCACATCACCTTGAAAAAACAATTGAATATCGTCGACTCCGTATTTGAGCAGCGCCAGCCGATCCACGCCCATGCCAAATGCGAAGCCTGAGACTTTCTTGGGATCGTAGCCGTTGTGCTTCACGAACTCGAATACGTTGGGATCGACCATGCCGCAACCCAGGACTTCGATCCATCCAGTTTGCTTGCAAGGGCGACACGGATCGATGCCACGCTTGCCGCTTCCGCCACAGATAAAACAGGTGACGAACAGCTCGGCGCTGGGCTCGGTGAAGGGGAAGAACGACGGCCGAAAATGCGTCTTCACGCTCGAGCCGAACAAAGCCTTCATGGCGTGATCGAGCGTTCCCTTCAGATCGCCGAAGGTGATGTTGGTATCGACCGCGAGGCCTTCGATCTGGTGAAACATCGGCGAATGGCTCGCGTCGGGCGGATCGTTGCGATGCACCTGCCCGGGAATGACGATGCGAATCGGCGGCGGCATCTGCTCCATCGTGCGAATCTGCACAGGAGATGTATGCGTGCGCAGCAAAAGGCGCTCGCGCGGCGGCTTCGATTCCTGGCGCGCAATGAAGAGCGTGTCTTGCGTATCGCGCGCCGGGTGGTTGGGCGGAAAATTCAAGGCCTCGAAATTGTAATAATCGGTTTCGACCACAGGTCCTTCGGCAACCGAATAGCCAAGTTTCTGGAAGACAGAAACGATTTCGTTGGAGGTGCGGATGATGGGATGCTCGGCGCCGATGGGGCGGTGAATGCCAGGGAGACTGATGTCGACTGCGTCCGCGCGGTCGCCTACCTGCGCGGTAATGTCTACGGTCTCAACCGCATCGATGTGGAATTCCTGCGTTAAGATCGACTGCAAATCTTCAAGCCCAAAGCTCTCAATCTTCTGGAACAAAGACTTATCGCGATCGTACCTGGCTAGCCCCTGTTTGTGGAGTCGTCTCCCCTTCGGATCGTCGAAGATTCGGTTTGTCGCGCGGATCGCCTCGGAGGATTGCCGAGCAAAGAAGTCCTGGTGCTCGACCAACCGCTCGATTTGCGGCAGGTCGCTTTGCTTCATCTGGTTTACAAGCTGCCCGACGCGCTTCTTCCGGTCGGGGGAAGCACTCTTCAGCCACATTTCATTGGCTTGGGCGAACAACCCGGACTTCCTTCCGAGCCATCGATCGCGAAATCTCTTGACCTCGCTTTGTCTGGCTTGCGAAGTGAGAGAGGGATCTACCGACTTCTGCTGTAACTCAAACGATTCGATGGCGAGAGCGAGTCGGAAACTCACGACTGCTCTCAGCAACGCCGTCTCCGAATAGTCCGTGAGTTTGGGAACTGTGTACGCCACGTGTCTTTCTTCGGACGTGAAAATGCTTGTGTGGGGACAGCCGCCCTCGGCTGTCCGGTCGGCTCAAAGAGCCGATGGGTGTTGATTCTCGGCATCCGCGCAACCAGCACAATCTGTAGATAGTCTTTGCAACAAAGCCAGGCCAAGCCCGGCCGGACAGCCGAGGGCGGCTGTCCCCACATGAGCACTATAGCGAGAGCCAGTCCTACGCTGCCCCGCCGAGTGCGCCCTTCGCCTGCTCGGCGAGGCTCTTAAACCCGGCTGGATCCTTCACCGCGAGATCAGCGAGAATTTTGCGGTCCAGTTCGACCCCGCTCTTCTTCAGGCCGTGAATGAACTGGTTGTAGCTGATCCCGTTGAGCTTAGCCGCGGCGCCGATGCGCACGATCCACAGGGAGCGGAATTGGCGCTTGCGTTGTTTGCGCCCGGAATAGGCGAACTTCAGACCGCGTTCGACGGCTTCTTTGGCTGAGCGGTAGAGTTTTGATTTAGTGAGGAAATATCCACTGGCGCGGTCCAATATCTTTTTGCGCTTAGCGCGGCGTTTGGTCCCGCGTTTGACACGAGGCATAGTGTTCTCCTTTTTTTGCTTTCAATTTAACGGCGGCTGGAGGCAAGGACGGTTCGCCTCGCGGCGACTTCTGGCCTCTTCACACGCCTGAAGCAGTGGCCAGTGCTTAGTGGCCAGTGGTCAGAAAAGCGCGGGTGCGACTTTCTGACCACTACCCACTGGCCACTGATCACTTCACTGGTATGGAATCATGCGCTTCACTTTAGCGAGATCGCCATCACTCACCAAAGCCGACGAACCCAGGTGGCGCTTCCGTTTCTTACCCTTTGAGGTCAAGATGTGACGCAGGTGGGAATGCCCGCGTTTCACCTTGCCGGTTGCTGTTTTCTTGAAGCGCTTGGCAGCGCCCTTGTGCGTTTTTAGTTTTGGCATAGAACCTCGCAAGCTGCCAGCTATCAGCTTCAGCTCTCAGCAAAATCAAAATCTTCGGATACGCTCACGCGTATGGTTATCGGTTACGCCTGTTTCGCGGCGGGCACCGGTTGGTTGGCTGGTGGCGACGCGGAAGGCTTCTGCGCCCCTCCAGCTTGCGGCGGGTGCTTGGGCTTCTGGCCGGGCTCCGCCTTCTTGGGCGCCAGGATCGCGTGCAGTGTATTGCCTTCTTGCCGGGGGCGAAACTCCACCACGCCTTGCGACTCTATGTCCTTGATCAGCCGCTCCAGAATCTGGCGGCCCAGCCCGGTGCGCGTCATCTCGCGTCCGCGGAAGAAGATCGTGGCCTTGACCTTGTCGCCCTCGTCCAAAAAGCGCAGCACATGATTCTTCTTAGTCTCGTAGTCGTGGTCGTCCACATTGATGCGGAACTTGACTTCCTTGACCGTGATCGTCTTCTGATGCTTCTTGGCTTCGCGCTCTTTCTTTTCCTGCTGGTAGAGATACTTCCCGTAATCCATGATGCGGCAAACGGGAGGCTGCGCGGTGGGCGAAATCTCAACCAGGTCCAGATTCTTGGCGCGGGCCATCTTGAGCGCCTCAAACGGCGGCATAATCCCGATCTGCCCGCCTTCGTCGTCAATCACGCGGATTTCCCGCGCGCGAATGCGATCATTGGTGCGGATAAAACGTTTGTCGATACGGTCCTCCGAGCTCTAAGCCACTGAGAATGAAAGATTATAGCATGATGCGCACGCGGGAAAGCTGAGCTTGGCTTCCGTTTTGATGGCATTAGCATCTGAGAAGCATGGAATCTGAATCATCGCAAAGCCCTGAAGTGACCTTCCGCAAACCCGCCGAACCGGCGCCCCCACCGATCAAGGAACCTGTCGATCCCCTGGAAAACCCGGACGCGCCCGTGCGCGAGCCTGATCCAGAAGAGCCGGAACACATCTGACCACGCTCCCATCGATAGGGCAGCGCCCACAGCGTGATTCAAGTCATCTAGTCTCCAAAGCAGCCCCGTCTCAATTTGAGCCAGCAACCGACTGCGCAATTCCTCAACAATTTTGCCCATAGCCTCTTGACTTAAACCTGAATCCCTGCAATAACTATGCGGTCCAACCGGACGGGTCTGGGGGTGTTTAAGCTTGGCAGAAGTTAGACTTCAAGAGGGAGAATCCCTCGAGAATGCTCTGCGCCGCTTCAAGCGCAAAGTGCAACAAGAAGACATTATCAAGGAGGTTAAGCGCCACTCCTTTTACTTGAAGCCCGGCGAGAAAAAGCGCGTGAAGGCTGCGCTGGCTCGCAAACGCGCCCGCAAGAAGACGCGCAAGGAACAGGATTGAAGCAGTAAAGGGTCGCTCCTTCCCGGGGCGGCCCTGCTCTGTTCGGCCCCCATCTGACAGAGCTGCAGCAGGGAAGTTCATACTCATCATTCTCCGGCATTTTACAAGAGCTGTAACCACGTGCGTGCTAAGCGCGTGGTGGGCCGAATCCAGGGTAGTTTGAGGGGGAGTTGTATACAACCTGTATCTTCTGGGCACCACTGCGATCCCTTCCCCGCGAGTGGGCGCGCGGAGTCAGGCCGAAGGGAGCCATCCTCAATGGAATTCCAGGACAAGGTGCTGAAGTGCATCGACTGCGGTAGTGACTTTGTCTTTACTGCCGGGGAACAGCTGTTTTTTCACGATAAGCAATTCAAGAACGAACCCAAGCGTTGTAAAGCATGCAAGGCCAAACGAGTATCCGTACTTGGCCCGGTGGCGACTCCACCCCAGAACTATCGCTTCACCAAGGTAGAGACCCGGGCGGTTTGCTCGCAATGCGGCAAAGAAACGACAGTTCCCTTCCGCCCCAGCCAGGGCCGTCCGGTTTTCTGCCGCGAATGTTTCCAGCAGCAGCGACGGCCAGCGGCCTCCGCCTGAATCCAATCTTCGATCGAGGACTTTATGTCCCGCGGCTCACGGGCCTGACCGACCGCGCGACCGCGCCTTCTTCTGTTCGCAACAGCTTGCGCTAACATAGAGGACGTGCCCAGTTACCATGTAGAGAATTTCGGTTGCCGCGCCACGCAGGCGGATGGCGCTGCGTTAGAGCGCCAGTTCGAGGAGCGTGGCCTCGTTCGCGCCTCTGCCGACAGCGCCGATGTAGTGGTGATTAATTCCTGCACGGTAACCGCGGCGGCGGACAAAGATGCGCGGGCGGCCATTCGCCGCGTGCAACGGAAGAACCCCAACGCCAGGATCGTTGTTACGGGATGCTATGCCCAACGCGCCCCGGAAGAGGTCGCGGAGTTGCCGGGGGTCGACCTGGTCATCGGCAACTCGCACAAAACTCAGCTTGCCACGATAGCCCTTCAGCACAAAGATACTGAGCCCAATACCACCTTCATTCCGCTGGACAGGCTGGCCCCGGCGCACGAACTTCTCACGGTTAACGACCGGCGACCGATTTTCGTTTCCGACATTTTCGCGCACACCGAACTTCAAGCCGCGCCGGTTTTTGACGCAGCCAACGACCGCACCCGCCCCAACCTCAAAGTGCAGGACGGCTGTGACAATCGTTGCTCGTTTTGTGTGATCCCGTATGTGCGCGGGCACAGCCGTTCGCTCTCTCTCGGGGAAATCATTCGCCAGGTTAATGCGCTGGTAGCCTCGGGCTATCGTGAGGTCGTCATCAGCGGGATCAACCTTGGCCGCTGGGGACACGATCTGGCTCTCGGCTCTCACCTGGCGGCGATTAGCGAAACCACGCGAGCATTTGAAAGCCGAAACGAAAGCCGCAGCCACCGACATCCGAAATTTGAGGATCTGATCCACGCGATCCTCGATTGCACGGAGCTCGAGAAGCTCCGCATTTCCTCGGTCGAGCCGATGGATTGGTCTGACGAACTGATTGCGCTGCTGGCGAACTCGCCTCGGATTGCCAAGCACGCTCATGTCCCAATGCAATCAGGCAGTGACGCGGTGCTGCGCCGCATGCACCGCAAATATCGCCCGTGGCATTATCGTGAAAAAATCGAACAGATTCGTGCAGCCATGCCCGGCGCGGCCATTGGAGCCGATGTGATGGTGGGATTCCCCGGCGAAACCGACGGCGAATTCAATGAAACGCGCCGCATGATTGAGGAGCTGCCGCTTACATACCTGCACGTCTTCACGTATTCCCCCCGCCCCGGCACGCCGGCTGCCGCCATGCCCGACCAGCTCCCGCCGCATGTAACCGGGGAACGCAGCCGTATGCTTCACCAACTGGCCAGCCAGAAGAAGTTGGCCTTCATGCGCAGTTTCATCGGCAAGACGATCGAGGCTATTACTCTGAATACGGTGCCCAGCGCGAACGGAGGCGAGCAGACCGAAGCTCTCACCGACAATTATCTGAAGCTGATGCTGCTCGGACGCCAGCAGCCCAACCAGTGGCTCAAAGTGACGGTGCGAAGCGTGGGTGACGGCGGCCTCGCGGGATGCATCACTGCGGCGCAAACCAGGGCTGCTGAGTTTCCGCCTTCTCAGAAGCAAGCGCTAGCCTTGCGCTAGCCCCGTCTTCCGTGACTTCCTTAGAAAGTAAGTTTCACCGCCAATTGAATTTGTCTAGGAGCATAGGCGGCATTGGGCTTCATAAAGTTCCCCGGCTGCTGGTAGTAGCCAGGATAAGGCGCCACGGCCGCGAAAACGGAGCTTTGCACGAAAGTTGTAGAGCTGGCCACCATGCCGTTTGAGGTGATGCTGACGCGCTGGTTGTCGCGGTTGAAAAGGTTAAAGGAATCCGCGCTCAGGCTGAGTTTGCAGCGCTCACCGAGGCGGATTTTTCGCGTGACACGGAGATCTGCAGTGGCGTAGTCGGGCCCGAGGAAGGCATTGCGGCTGTAACCCGGCAAACGGTCGTTGAGATCGTTACCATCCTGGTTAGGATCGCCGGAAACAGTGGCGTTGACGGGACGTCCGCTGCCGTAGTTGGCGACACTGGAAAACTTCCAATCATTGAAGAGCGCCCCTAGCAGTTCGTGGCCGCGATGAAACGGGTGCGGTTCAATGGAGAAAGCGGCGACGATGCGATGGCGCTGGTCGGTGACGCTGGGTCCGCGCTCGGCATTGGGGTCAAAGGAATTCTGCACGGTGGCAGGCTGGCCGGCGACCAGAGCGTCCTGGCCATCGTCGATCGCATGGGCATAGGTGTAGGCGAGCCGCAGATAGGTTCCACGAGCCACGCGACGATTGATCGTAAGCGTCAAGCCGTTGTAGACGCTCGAGGCTGCACTTTGGAACTCGTTGATAGCGCCGAGCTGCGCGATGGGGCGCCCCAGCGGATTGATGCACGGCGGAAATGGGCAATCGAGCGATCGGGTGAACTGCCAGGTGGCGAACGAATCCAAGGTGTAGTATCCGCCGGTAAAGATCGAACCGCTGGAATCAAAAACAGGATACGAGAGAGCCGAGGGCTGCGGGAGATTTACATCCAGCGCGCGAATGAGGTGCTCGCCGTGGACGTAAAGATAAGAGATCGCCATGGTGGTGCGATCGACGACTTCTTTTTCCAGCGTGACGCTGGCCTGCTGCACTCGCGGCGTGACGAAATTTGTCGCAAAGCCGGCGACGTTGTTGGTCACGCCCTGGGTAAAGCCGGCAGGCAACATGCAGTTCGATGTCAGCGGGCAGCTCACCAGCGGATTAGGATAGGTCGGGAAAACCTGGCGATCGTAATACTTCGAGTTGTTGAGGAAGACGCTGGCATCGCTGATGCCGTTTTCCGTTTCCACCACCGAGTTGTAAATCTGCGGAATGCGCACGTAGAAGATTCCGTATCCAGCCCGGATCACGAGCGGGCGGGCGTTTCCGATCGAATACGCCAGTCCGGCTCGCGGTGCAAAATTGTAGGGCTGGAAGGGCACCTTCCCGGAGGGTGGAAACAGCGGATTCGAAATCAGGTTCGCGGTTGCAAAAGTCTGCAAGTCCCAGCGAACGCCCAGATTCACCGCCAGGCGATTCGTTACCCGGATCGAGTCCTGCGCGAAGGCGGCATAGTCGTTGCTATCGGGATGCGATGTGGCGCTGCCGAAGTTCTGCAGATAGTAATGCGGGACTTCGTGGGCATAAGCTCGCAAGGGTGTGAGCAAGAGACCGGCTTCCATGGGCTGGAAAGTGAAGGGGTCCACTTTGAGCGGATAGAAGAGATATTCGCCGCTTTGCTGGCTGGGGAAGAAATCATAAGTTTTGGTGACCAGGGAATCGCCACCGAACTTCCAGGAGACGTGGCGGCTCTCGATGCTGATGGTTTCGGCAAGATGCAGACGGTGCTCGCTGGTTTGGCGGGGAAGAAGGTTGGATCGTCCTTTGCCATCGAGGATCGTTGGTATCTTTACCAGCACGTCGCTGCTGTTGGTAAAGGATTGCTGCCGGTCGTGCGAATATTGGAGGCGAAAGTGGCTGATCGACCGCGGCGAGAAACTGCTGGTCAGCGAGAGTGAAGCGGTCTCAGTGGCCACGGTTTCCTCGCCGTTATTGCTGATCGAGTCGTAACTGACGGGGCTGGCGGGATCGAGAAAGACGTTGTTCGATCCCCAGTAGCGCGAAGTATTCACTCGCAACCCGAGCTGATGACGCGGGCTGAGATTAACGTCGACCTTTCCGAAGGCAGAGTTTCCGATCTGTGCTGCGGGATATTCGCCGGTCAAAGAGTTGAGGTTCGTAGCTGCGGCGAAAACCAGGGCCTGATCATTGGCCTCGTAGTCGCCAGGAGTGGCAGGTCCGGCCCCGAGCTGCGGCGTCAGGTGCGAGGCGCCATTCAGGAACTGGACGATATCGGGAACGCGGAAAATATGCTGATCGAATCCGGCGAAGAAGAATGCTTTGTTCTGCTTGATCGGGCCGCCGATCGTGCCTCCGAATTGTTGCTGCCGACTGTGAGGTTTGAAGGCCAGAAATGGCGTTCCGGCGCCCATGGAGCTGTCCCGAAAGTAGTCGAACGCGGTGCCGTGCACGTGGTTGGAACCGGACTTGGTCACGACATTGACCACGGCGCCGCCAGAACGCCCTAGTTCCGCGCCATAGGAATTGGTGGACACCCGGAACTCCTGCACAACATCGTTCGAGAATTGGTAAGGGGTACGGTAGCGCCCGCGGGCCTGGGCAAAAAATCCATTGTTGTTGTCGCCGCCATCGACCAGGAAAGTATTCTGGAAGCCGCGAATGCCGCCCACGGAGAGGTCGCCATTCGTGGCTGACGTCAACGAGCGCGGATCTTGGGAAACGCCGGGAGAAAGCAGCATCAGATCGGAGAAACGGCGGCCGTTCAACGGAAGATCGCCAATGGCACGCTCATCCAGCAGAGCTGAGACTGCGCTCGGCTTGGTTTCGACCAGCATGGGCGCTCCCGAGACGGTGACATTTTCCTGAGCGCCCGCAATGGCCAGGCGAAATTCCAGCTCGGCGGCGCCGCCGACATCGATGTGCAGCTGCGGTGTTACCTGGGGCGACATACCGGGCGCCACCGCCCGAGCCGAGTAGTCTCCGGGTGGAAGAAGGTCGAAAGTAAACTGCCCTGCCGCGTCGCTGGATGTCGCGTAGCGAGCACCGGTATCGGTATTGACCAGCACGAGGCTGGCTTGCGGAATCCGGTCGCCGGAAGGATCAACTACCGCGCCGCGAAGAGCGCCGGTGGCAGCGTCTTGAGCCGAGGCCAGGGCTGCGAGCAGAAATAACAGAAAGAAAATGAAGTAAGTGCGCGACATAGAGTTCCACCAAGGTCAGGCTGGATCTCGGAGGGATCGTCGCGCCAAGCTTTACCGGAAGCCGAGCGGGACATCTTGGGAAGAGAACCGGAAAACGAACCTAGAAGTCGCGGCCGGGAAGCTCGTCCAAAGAAATCGGGTACCCGGACTTTGGTATAGCACGCATAAGGAACACAGCGCAGTGAGGCGAGCGGTTGTTTTTGGGCATGATTCCCGGAGTGGGAAGCCGGGCATACGACGTGCTATGGTGATGGATTCCGCGCTTGACACAATCGGGGAGAGGCGCTTTGCAATCGTTTGACCTTAACCAATGATTCGCTCCTATAAAGGTGCGCGGCCGGCCATTCCTGCGACGTGCTACGTGGATGATTCGGCACAGATCATCGGCGACGTCGTTCTTGGCGAGCATGCTTCCGTTTGGATGAATGCCGTTCTCCGCGGAGACGTCCACGAGATTCGCATCGGGGCGCATTCCAACATTCAGGATTGCAGCGTGCTGCATGGGATGAAGCAGCAGTATGGCGTCTATGTGGGGGAGTACGTCACGGTCGGGCATTCGGTCACGCTGCATGGATGCGTCGTTGAGGATCGCTGCCTGATCGGGATGGGATCGATAATTTTGAATGGCGCGAAGATTGGCGCGGGATCGATCATTGCAGCCGGGACTCTGATCCCCGAGAAAACCGTGGTCGAGCCGGGATCGCTGTGGATGGGATCCCCGGGAAAGTTTCGGCGCAAGCTGGAGGAGAAGGATCAGGAAGCCATCCTGCGCTACGCGCGGAACTATCTTGGCTACAAGGATGAGTATTTGCGGGAGCGGTAGTAGTGGTGTTGGTTCATGACAGTCAGAGACGTTGTCCTGCACACTAACGGCGGTATTTACAGATCTCCGCAGTCGGAGTGGGCGACAATACCACAGACGCGGCAAGATCTTGCTCCGGACCTCTGGGTTGAAAAACTACCTAGCGAGGCATTCTGGGAGATTTACGATCATTGCGAGCCCAAGGGCAAGTGGCGCGGAGGAGTGGAACCGGTAAAGCAATTCGCTCAGCTTTACACATTCGTAAGAGAGGTGCCGGATGCCCGAGCGATGGATTTGAACTGGGATAGTGACAATCGACTTCACACATGTGTGGCTCTGTCGAGGGTGGTGCACCCGACCGCTATCAACTACGGCGCTTCCGCCCGTGTGACGTATGGTGAGGACGAGAGTCTGGTCGAAATAGTGCCGGGCCCGATTAAAGGTCACCACTCCGAAGTATT
>Ga0070732_10001398_pt1 | contig 13219 bp, 14 predicted proteins | sample Coa_R1_5_FD_66449 | JGI IMG/M metagenome (GOLD analysis project Ga0070732, IMG submission 66449) | Surface soil microbial communities from Centralia Pennsylvania, which are recovering from an underground coalmine fire - Coalmine... | ecosystem: Environmental > Terrestrial > Soil > Unclassified ...
GCCTGGATAGCCACCACTGCGTTGCATTGGACGCTCGTCATCATTACATCCATTTCTCACTGGAATATTTCCCGGTGGCGGGTTCCCGACTCTACCCTAACGATCTCAGTTCTCGCGATTGCGGGAATCGTTGTAGCACTATTCGCCGCGCGTGGCCGCCGCAGGCTCGCATTCGCTGGAGTGACCCTTCTGTTTCTGTCCGCCGCTGTAGCCGCCGTTTATCGCCCCCGAGCAAGGATTGAGCCAGGCAAATTGGAGGTGACAGCAATTGACGTCGGCCAGGGCGATTCGCTGCTGATCGTTTCACCCCAAGGGAAGACTATGCTGATTGATGGTGGAGGCGCCATCGGGCCATTTCGCGGCGAGTTCGATTACGGCGAGGATGTGGTGTCGCCTTATTTGTGGTGGCGCGGCCTGGGTCATCTGGATGTGATTGTTCTCACCCATGCCCACGACGATCACATTGGCGGGTTGCCGCGCATCATCGAAAACTTCCATCCGCGCGAGCTGTGGCTCGGCATCAATCCTGAATCAGCGGCATTGCAGCGGCTGCGGCGAACGGCCCTCCTGAATCATGTTGAAATCCAGCAGCATACGCAAGGTGATGATTTTGATTGGGGAGGAACTCACATCCACGTGCTCGCGCCGCCACGGCACTGGCAGCCACAACCAAAGCCGAAGAACGATGACTCACTGGCAATGTTGATCTCGTACGGCGACACCAAGGCGCTGCTGGCGGGCGATGTGGAGAAAAAGATGGAGAGCTTTATCGCCGCCCAATGGATCCAGGCGGATTTGTTGAAAGTGGCACATCATGGCAGCGCTACTTCCACCACCCCGGAACTCTTGCAGGCCACGCATCCGCGTTTTGCGGTGATCTCAGTGGGGGCGCACAATTCCTTTGGGCATCCTCGCCACGAAGTATTGCAACGATTGCAAGACTACCACGCGCACACCTATCGCACGGATACCATGGGAGTAACGACATTTCTGCTGGACGGAACGAATGTGGAAGTCAGGCCACCAGCCTGGCCGAATTGAACAATCCATGATTTTGATTGAGAGACGTCGAAAGGCATGCGAGACAGATGGAGGGCCGCAGGGATTCCTGGCTACGCTTTCGGAATAAACTCAAAAATCAACCGAGCAGCGCTATTGTTCGTCAGAGCTATCCTCATCGTCATCATCATCTTCCGTGGTCGGAGCATTTTTATATTCTTCGATGATGCGGCGAGCTTCGTCCGCCTCGTCGGGGCTTACGCGGATCACGATGCTGCCAAAGGGAAGCACATCCTGGGCCTCTTCGGTGACCACGGCAGACTCAAGGCCTCCAGACTCGAGAAGACCATGCACCACCATGGCCTCCGATTCCTGCTCCGTGACAAATACATCCACCAGATCGGGATGAGCTTTAGGACCAGTTGCCATAATTTCTCCCCTTGGGTAAGTGTACTGCGAATCACAGTTATTTCCCGTTCATTTTCTCTAATTCCGATGCGGCGTCGTTAATTTGGGCGGCTTCCCGCTTCAGAATTTCTCCTACGGTGTTCACGCCCTCTTCTGCCTCGGTCCACTTGTATTGCTCCAGGGCTTCGCGCACCACGGGTATGGTCTTAACTGCATAGCCGGTGTAAGCGCCAGGCGCATAAATCTGATGCTTGAACCAGGGACGCCCCGGCAGCCCCTTCTCGCTCAGAAACAGGCGCTCGGTCTTGTAGAGTTTCTCATTCAGTTCGTGGAGCGATGCGGCCGCGAACTTTGCGCCGCTGTTATCGAATACCTTCCTGGTTGCAGAATCGTAACGCTGGGCGGCGCGGGAAAGGGCTTCCGCACCATTTTCCAGTGGAGCAAAGTTGATAAAAGGCGGGATTTCCTTGCGCGAAGGAAGTTGCACCTCTCGCCGCGGATCTGAGACCGCGCCGAAGACGCCTTCATCCAGCTCCAGATTGTGTTCCTTGGCCTCATCCTGCTCGATCTTGAGCAATTTTTCCAACTCCTTGACGTAGGTCTTGATGGTATCGGCCTGGTCGGTAAATTCGAATGGTAGAAGGTCGGCGTCTGCCAAACGCATTATGGCAGTGCCGGCGGTCTGGGCCAGGGCGCGGCCATAGACGAATTGGGTATCTGAAAAATGCGTGTACCAGTAGAAATCGTCATAGATGGAGTGATACTGGCCCTCGCCACCTTCGCCGCCAAAGCGCATGTCTACAGCGGCAATTCCACCGTGATCCAGAAAAGAAGCATAATCGGACCCGTCGCCCAGAGCGCGAATGCGCATGTCCGAGCGATGACGCAGCTCTTCGCGTCCTTCTGCTCCCGTGGCGTCTCCAATACGAAGCGCATGAGCGCGCTGCCAGATGGAGATGTGCTTTTCCGGGTCATCAATGTCCCGCGCAACCCCGTTGAGGAAGCGCTCCAGCGAGTGCGATCCGGAGACACGCAGAAACCCGCGAGTGTTGTTGTCGGAGTTGATATAAGCAACCGCATGCTGCTCAAGTTCGTCCAGATGGGTTTCCAGCCATTCCGTGGAACCGATCAGGCCGGGCTCTTCACCATCCCACGCGGCGTAAATAATGGTGCGTTTGGGCCGCCAGCCTTGTTTGTAGAGTTCACCCAGGGCCCGCGCTTCTTCCAGGACGGCAACCATACCGCTCAGAGGATCGCTGGCCCCGTTGACCCAGGCATCGTGATGATTGCCGCGCATGACCCACTGGTCTGCCGAATCAGAGCCGGGAAGCTTGGCAATGACGTCATACAGACGCTTGATGTCCCAATTGAATTTCGCGACCAGGCGCACCTTGGCCGGACCCGGCCCAATGTGATACGTGATAGGCAAGGCGCCCCGCCAGGTCGGCGGAACGGCGCGGCCACCTATGGCTGCCAGCAGCGGCTGTGCATCTCCATAGGAGATAGGCAGAACTGGAATCTTGGTAATGAGCGGAGAATCTTTGATTTCCAGCCGCTTCGCCCCCGGCACAGACCCCCAGCCAGGCGTAAGCGGATCGCCTGCGTAATATGTATCGGTGACGGCGCCACGCTGTACTGCGTCTTTGTTGCGCCATGCTCCCTGCGGATACACATCGCCTTCAGCAAATCCGTCATCAGCAGGATCAGAGTAGATGATGCAGCCCACGGCGCCGTGTTCCGCCGCCACCTTGGGCTTGATTCCTCGCCAGGAGCCGCCATAGCGCGCAATCACGATGGCGCCTTTTACAGAGATGCCGAATTTGTCGAGCTGCTCGTAATCGTCGCGAGTTCCGTAATTCACATAAACGAGCGGGCCGGTAACATCGCCGTCAATGGAGTAGGCGTTGTAGGGAGGAAGTTGTTCAGCTTGCTGGTTGGAGGTTGGATCGCCAGCAATGGGCGGCTCTTGCAGCCGGGCGACAAACCTTGCCGGCTCCAGCAGTTCAAGATGGCGCTCCTTGGGAGTAGGAAAGAGCACATCAAAATTCTCGATGTGAACATCCCAGCCCCACTCCTGAAAGCGGGCCAGCATCCATTCCGCGTTTTGCTTGTCCCAGGGGGACCCCACATGATGGGGATGCGAACTCATCAGGCGCATGTACTCGCGCAGGTTGTCAGCGCTGGGGATGGCACGAAACTTTTTCTCCCAATCGCGCTCTTGCTGGGCTGAGTTTGCAGTAAATCCTTGAAGCGGCGTGGAAGGGAGCTTTTCCCCGGGAGCTTGTTGCTGCGCCGGCAAAGTAATCAGAAAAAGAACAAGCACACACAGAAAAGCATTCAGAACAAATTTCATCCGTCCCTCCCGGAACCGGCAATTATAGGGCAGCATGACTTTGGAGGCTGCGGAAAACCACCTCAGCGGCGGCTGGTGGAATTGCGAATCATGCTGGAATTTGCCAAATGAATTCATCCCGTCCCAGGCATAGGCGCCTGCAGCAAGGCGACTCGGCGCTGCACCAGCAAGAAATACAGCGACAACAACACCAGGACCGACCCGGCACTGGCCATGGTAAGCGAAACTCCACACAGGGGCATCAGGCGTCCGAGCGCCAGGCTTCCCAGGGGCATTCCACCGCGAAACGCGAGGTTGTAAACGCTCATGACACGCCCACGCATGTTATCGGTTACGATCAACTGCACCAGCGTGAGCATGAGCGAGGCGGAGGCCATGATGGCGGCGCCTCCCGCAAAAATCAACACCGCGGAGAGCGGCAGCCAGTGCGAGAGCGCGAAGCCGGTGATAATGGTTCCCAACAGGGTCAAGATCAGCAAGGCGGCGCGCCCTTGCTGCTTCATCTTACCCAGGCCGGCGACAATCAATCCTCCACATACGGAGCCCGCGCCCGAGCAAGCCATGAGGAGAGCCAGAGTTTCCGGTCCCTTTCCGAACACATTTTTCACGAAGACCGGCAGGAAGGCAGTGAGCGGAAATCCCAACAGGGTGGTGCAGAATGCAAGCGCGACCAAGGGTCCCATGCCTTCCCGGTGGCGGATAAAGCGGATACCCTCCTTCATGCTGTTCAGGATCGAAATGGTGGACTTAGGGGGAACGAACTTAACATGGATGGCGTACAGCGAAATGATCACGGCGATGAAGGAGAGGCCGTTGAGCACAAAACACCAGGTAGGTCCTAAAACGGTATAAGCGAGTCCTCCGATGGTGGGTCCGATGATGCGGGCCAGATTGAACTGAATGGCGTTCATGGCCACAGCGTTGGAGAGATCCTCGGGATCGACGAGCGTCGGCAGCAGGGCCGAATAGGCCGGCCCGCCGAAGGATTGCCCCAGGCCCACGACAAACGACAGCGTAAAAATGTGCCATATCTTCACCACGTGTAAGGCGAACAGGGCGGCAAGCAGAAACGCGCATAACATCTGGATATATTGAGACATCAGCAGGAGTTTTCGGCGGTCGATGCGGTCCGCGAAGACTCCGCCCACGAGCGAAAACAGCAGGATGGGCAATTGGCCCAGAAAGAGGTCCAGGCCCAGATAGAAGGGATCGTTGGTCAGACTGTAGACCAGCCAGCTCTGGGCAAACTGCTGGACAAAAGTCCCGATGGTGGAGGTGCAAGCACCGATCCACATCAACCGGAAATCGCGATATCGAAAGGCTCTAAAGACTCGGCCGAACAAAGTGATCCGTGCTTCCGGTTAAGGAGCTGTTCCTTTCGGTGAAGCTGGGTGAATTCTGCCGCTTTCAATCATATCGAAGCGCTATAGTTGTGAACCAGGAAAATGAACATGCAGATTACTCCATCTCTGGGCTTTATCGCCGGCACATTGACCACGCTCTCCTTCGTTCCTCAAGTCCATAAGCTTTGGCGAACCAGACAATGCGAGGACCTCTCATGGGGCATGCTGCTGACATTCTCCGCGGGCGTATTGTGTTGGCTGGTATATGGACTGAGGCTCCGGGCCATGCCGATCATCCTGGCCAATGCGGTTACTCTGGCCCTGCTGCTGGCCATTATTTTTATGAAAGCGCGTTACCGGGTAGTTTAGCAGCAGCTTTTGTTTACACTGGCGTGTGAGTTCTTCTGAGATAGCTCTTTTGACATCCGCCGCCCTGGTTGCCGGAGTCGCCAATTCGATTGCCGGTGGAGGAAGCTTCATAACTTTCCCGACGCTTCTCTTCACCGGTATGCCGCCCGTAACCGCCAATGCCACGAACACCGTCGCGGTTTGGCCCGGCATACTGGCTGCGACTTCGGCCTATCGTAAATCCATGGATTGGCGGTTGCTGCAATCAGTCCTGCCTCTGATCATCGTCACCTTTCTGGGCAGCATTCTGGGAGCATGGTTGTTGTTGCATACCCCGCAGATCACGTTCCTCAAGATGGTCCCATGGCTGCTTTTTGCCGGTACGGTGCTGTTCAGCATCGGTCCGAAATTGAGCGGGTGGGTGAACCGCAGGCGGGACAATCCACGACCTTCCACGCTGAAGATTGCGATCATCACTTTCGCCCAGTTTCTGCTTGGGCTTTACATTGGCTACTACGGCGCAGGCGTAGGATTCCTAATTCTGCCCTTGCTGGCCATGATGGGCATCGAGAACATCCATGCGATGAACGGGCTCCGGGTGCTGCTGGCCACATGCGGCAATGCAGTCGCAGTTGTGCTTTTTATCGTCGCTCGCGCTGTCATGTGGCCACAGGCGCTGTTGATGATGATCGGCGCCATTGTGGGCGGATATGCCGGAGCGCACTACGCGCAGAAGCTTAAACCGGGAACCGTGCGTTACCTGGTAATCAGCATTGGCAGCGCGATGACCGTGTATTTCTTCTGGAAGACGCGAGGAATGTAAGCCGTTGTGCAAAACAATTACGAGAATTTGGTAATTGGATAATTTGGTAATTTAGTAATTTAAAAATCAACCCAGTTATGTAGATAGTCATTTCACGCTTCGCTTCGAAGTAAACTAAAACCGGCAAACCTGAAACACTCTTTAGTGCTGCGCCTGGGGATCAATTCCATTCATGCGCAGGTATTCAATCATTTGGCCGTAGTGGTCCCAGGGATGGCTGATTGCAGAATTCACGATGGAGAGCCTGGGTACGCTCACCTCGTCAAATTTGACCAGTTCCATCAGGTTCTTCTGATTCACTTTGTGTATGGCCTTGTGCATGTAAGTAAAGCCGTCCTGAAGGAACTTCAGTATTTCCGCTTTAGTGCGGATTGAATCAGGGCCATTCAGATGTGTTCCCGGATCGATCGGGGGGCTTTCCCTGAGTAAAGCCGCCGCATCCAGATATTGGTCCACCGCAACGTGCTTCACCATCTGGGCAAAGGTGCGCACCCCCTTGAATTCACCATTCACCGGAGCGAAATTGTATTTGTCCTCCGGCATCGCTTCGGCGGCTCGCAAAAGCGCGCGTTCCGCGCTGCTCACGGAGCGATCGAAGGCTTCCGTGACAGTGCGAGGCATCTCCGGCTTTTCCGTCTGGCCCAGAACGCCAATGTTGAACATTACAACCATCAGGCAAATTATCTTCATGAGAAGTCTCCAGGAATCTGGACTGTAACAAGTCCAAGGAAGGAATGCTGAGAGTACTCAAACTTGCAATTAAAAGAGATGGACGCTGGCTAGCGCATCGAGCATCACACTCGCAATATGAGCGTCTGACTAGAGCTGATGGAACCGCAATTGGGGCTCCAGGCGGCGTTTGAGATCCTGAATCGTGTTTGGATCGCAACGCGCAAGCAAGCCGTCGAGGTCGGCTTCATTCGCAACCTTATAAAAGCTCTTGCATGGTTCCAAATAGACCATAACCTTCTTGCCGTGTCCCAATAGATTCAAAACGTTATTCAGCGTCCCTCGGCTTTCGCCATCCCAAAGCATTAAGCCGCAATTGGCTTGCTGGGCCATCGCGGCATCTTTGGATGCATAATATTCGAACCCCTTGGTTTTTGGCGGGGCTGTGATCGGTCGGGTTTGCCAGCCGCCAATATTGTTACGGCAGTATTGCATGCAAAATACAGTTACATTTGGATATTGTTTCTGGGCAAAATATTTTTGAACTGCTTTGTCCGTTCCATTGGCGTCGCCAATCAAAATGGCGCAATGTTTCGCTATCAGATTTTCGAGCTGCTCGCGGATTACGTCATCCAGCTTCGAAATCGCTCGAGAACCGCCGATGAATACGCTGGTCACAATGAACTCCTCGTGTGCGTTAAGGCAAGCACAAAAACTTCCTTTGCTTGACCCGTTTTTGCTTGTTGTATGCACATCCAGGGCAAACCCTTGCGTCCATTCGCCCCGAAGGGTCTTCGGTTTGATCTGAATGCTCATGCACAGAAAACTCCCGCTTACTATATCCGCAAAGACTCTTTCCAGCCCAACAGTCTGCCCCGCCGTCATATGCGCTTTCAGTTTGACCGTTATGCCTCTATCACGTTAGAATTACAAGGTTTGCCGGTACCTTCGGTTCCTGCCTGTCAGAGCAAACCGTTGCCTCAGCAATCTTAAAGTCCATTATTTAGGCCCTTTGTTTCCAAGCTGATAGAAGGGTCACGGAGAAAAATTATGTACGCGGTGATTCGCGCCGGGGGAAAGCAGTATCGGGTTGCTCCCGGAGACGTAGTGAGGATTGAAAAGCTGCCTGCCAGTCAGGGTGACAGCGTCGAGTTCAATGACGTTTTGGCCGTCTCCGCTGAAGATGGCAAGATTGGCCCCGGGACAGATGTCATGGTCACCGGCAGGGTCATGGAAGCTGGACGCGGCGATAAGATCCTGGTCTTCCATTACAAACGCAAAAAGCAGTACAAGAAGATTTACGGACATCGCCAGCCCTACACTGCGGTGCGGATCACAGAAATTGCCTTTGACGGCCAGCGTTTTACCGCGCCAGAGCTGCCCGAACCAAAGAAGAAGATAGCTCCGCAGGTGGAAGAGGCAGAGGCTGCTGGGGCTGCTGAAGAAGCGTCAGCGGCAAAAGCCAAGCCTGCGGCGCACAAAAAGGCAGCCGGCAAAAAGGCAGCGCCCAAAAAGTCAGCCGCGAAGAAGAGTCCGGGTAAAAAGAGCAGCGGCGCGAAGAAAAAGAAATAATTTCAAGTAAAGGGATTGAGTTATGGCACACAAAAAAGGGCTAGGCAGTTCCAGAAACGGGCGCGATTCCAATTCGCAACGGCTGGGAGTCAAGGCATTTGGCGGACAGGTTGTCCCCGGCGGGACAATTATTGTGCGCCAGCGCGGCACTCGCATCAAGCCGGGCGCGAACGTTGGCCGGGGTAAGGACGATACTTTGTTCGCCAAGGTTTCCGGCGTGATCAAGTTCGTGAACAAAGGCAATGATGGCCGTTACGTGCTGATTGAGCCTGCTGAGCCGGCTAAAGCATAGGAAGCAACTCCTGAGTGTCTCAGCTAGACTGATTTCAAGCCCCGTCCTGTGGCGGGGCTTGTGTTTTGAATGTTTATTGATGAAGCAGTAATACGGGTGAAAGCGGGCGGCGGCGGCAACGGCTGCATGGCCTTCCGGCGGGAGAAGTTTGTTCCGCGCGGCGGGCCTTCCGGCGGCGATGGCGGCCGTGGCGGCGACATCATCATGGAATCCAGCGAGCGCCACAATACGCTGGTCCACTTCCGTTTTAATCCCGAGTACAACGCGGAGCGCGGACGCCATGGAGAAGGTTCCAACTGCACCGGCAGGGACGGCGAAAGCATTATCCTGAAAGTGCCCGTAGGCACTATTGCCTATGACAAGGAAACCGGTGAGCGGCTTTATGACTTTTCCCAGCCTGACGAGCGACTGATTGTGGCACACGGTGGCCGCGGTGGTCGCGGCAACCAGCACTTTGCTACCAGCACGCACCAGGCGCCCAGGGAGTTTGAGCTGGGAAAGCCGGGAGAAGAGCGGGTCCTGCGGCTGGAGCTGAAATTGCTCGCCGATGTGGCCCTGGTTGGCTACCCAAATGTGGGCAAATCCACATTGATTTCGCGGATTTCGGCGGCGCGCCCCAAAATTGCTGACTATCCGTTTACAACGCTTCAGCCGAATCTGGGCGTGGTCACAATTGGCGATCCGCCGCGCGAAGAGAGTTACGTGGTGGCAGATATTCCCGGTTTGATTGAAGGAGCGCACACCGGCACGGGGTTGGGAACACAGTTTCTGCGGCATATTGAGCGCACCCGGCTGCTGGTGCATCTGGTGGATGTTTCAGACGCCAGCGGGCGACCGGATCCGGTCAAGGACTTCAAGGTGATCCTGGAGGAACTGGCCAGCTTCGGCGCGGAACTGGAAAAGAAGCCGATGATTGTCGTGGCGTCCAAGATGGACGTTGTGAATCCGGACAAGCTGGCAAGATTGCGCAAACACGCCAAAAAGCTCAGGCTCGATTTTTACGAAATATCTGCAGTGACCGGCAAAGGCATACCAGAGTTGAAATATGCTATGGGCCGGGGCGTGGCTGAGATTCGCGCGGGCACTTACGCTCAGAACGCCAAAAGCCCGGCAACGCGGAAGAAGTCTGTCTCTCCACGCAAGGCAAAGAGAGTGCAAAGCACGCGCCGCGTTCCCAAACGCGCTGCTTTCAAGAAACGAAAGAGCAAATGAAGTTAGCTTTCTTTGGCGGCACATTTGATCCCGTCCATCGCGGGCATCTGGCCATTGCCCGCGCGGCGGCGGCGAAATTTGACCTGGATGCGGTCTACTTTGTGCCGGCGGACCTTCCGCCACATAAGGGCAACCGCCACCTTACGGAATTTCAGCATCGCTATGCCATGCTGGCACTGGCCACGGCAGACGCAGACCGGTTTATCCCTTCTCTGCTGGAAGCTGATTCAGGCCAGCCGAACTATTCGATTCGAACGGTGCGGCGGCTCAAGAGCGGCCTGACGAGATCAGACACGCTGTATTTCCTGATTGGCATAGACGCTTTCATGGAGATCAGCACCTGGAAGCAGCCGGTGCAGTTGCTGGCGGAATGCGATTTCATTGTTGCCAGCCGCCCCGGATATTCCATGTCTGATCTGCTGCAGGCCTTGCCTGAGGGCGTGCGTCCTTCAGGGGCAGTGCTTCAGGCACTACGCAAGCAGCAAGCGGGAGGCACAATTGCGCTGCCCACAACCCGCATTCACGTGCTGCCGGATGTGAATGAGCCGGTATCTTCAACTCAGATTCGCGCCGCATCGCGCAAATCTGTTCAGCAGCTCAGCCGTTATGTTCCGGCCGCGGTGGCCCGGTACATCAAAAAAGAGCATTTATATGTTTCGAGCCCGGCGCAGCGGGAAAAAACAACCGGGAAGGACGGCAAAGTGCTATCTTTTCGGCGAGCGCATCACCATGAGGAGTCAAGAGAACAAGGATGAGTAAAGAAACCAGGCAGCAAGTCGCCATGGCGGTCAGCGCAGTGGAGAACAAAAAGGGCGAGGAACTGGCCATTCTGGAGATGGACAAGAACTCCGGGGCCTTCACCGATTATTTTGTCGTCTGCACCGGCACCAACCCGCGCCAGATTCAGGCCATTTCTGACGAAGTCCAGAAGCGGCTCTCAGAGGCTGGAGTCCGGCCCAACGCCGTGGAAGGTTACACCCAGGCCGAATGGGTGCTGCTGGATTTCGTAGATTTTGTAGTCCATATTTTTTCCGAACGCGCCCGCAAGTTTTATGACCTGGAGCGGCTGTGGAAGAGCGCGGCCAAACTCACTCCGGCCGATCTGGCGAAAAAGCGCGCGGTGAAGAAGCCGGCGAAGAAAGGCGCCTCGCCGCGGGCGGCAAAGCCGCGCCCAAAAACTGCACACCAGAAGATCACGCGAAGGAAAACACGTTAGAGCCAGCCTTTCATCCGCGCAATGCGGGCTGCCTCAATGCGGTTGGCGGCGCCTAGTTTACTGATGGCTTCGGAAAGGTAGTTACGCACCGTGCCTTCGGAAAGATGCAGCTTCTCAGCGATGTCGCCGCTGGTGGAGCCTTCCGCTGCCAGGCGGAGGACCTGCCGCTCGCGATCGCTGAGCGGATCATCCTCACTCCAGGCTTCCACCGCAAGTTCGGGAGCAATCACGCGGCCGCCTGAATGCACGCGACGCACAGCATCCGCGAGGGTCTCTGCGGGAGAATCTTTGAGCAAATAGCCGGACGCGCCAGCCTGCAGGGCGCGGCGCAAATATCCTGGCCGGGCAAAAGTGGTAAGAATAATGATCCGGGAAGATGAATCGCGCTGTTTCAGTTCGGCAGCCACTTCCAAGCCAGTCATCTCCGGCATTTCGATGTCTGTAAGCAGGAGGTCGGGCTTGCATGCCAGCGTGAGTTTGAGTGCCTCTTTGCCATCCCGCGCCTGGCCCACTACCTCGATATCATTCTCCGTTTCGAGCAGGGCAGCCAGAGCTCCCAGCACCATACTTTGATCTTCGGCAATAACGACGCGAATTTTCATTGTGAAGCCATGGGCAGGGAAACGATGAGGCGAGTGCCGGAGGAGGTTTCGCGCTGCAAGTTGCCTCCCAGCGCCTCTACCCGTTGACGCATGCCAGAAAGGCCTATTCCTTCCGGGGACGGTTGGCCGCAACCGTCATCTTTGATTTCCAGTTCATAGGCGCCATTCACCTGGCGCAAGCGTAGATTGCAGGCGCGCGCCTTTGCATGGCGAATCACATTCGTTACTCCCTCCCTCAGGGCCAAGGCCAGAACTCCTTCATACGAGGGAGGAAGAGTGGCGGGTGCAAAGTCACAGCTCACCTTGACGCCGGCGGCTTCCAGGGCCATGGTAGCCTGGCTCATCTCCGCTTGCAGAGTCCGCCCTTGATAACCGCGAACCGTGCTGCGCACCTGCGCGAGGGCATCACGCGAGATGCGTTCTACATCCTGGATTTCGCGCAAAGCGCGCGCCGGATCTTTTTCCGCGATCCTGGCGGCCAGTTCAGACTTGATGACGATTACAGAGAGCGTATGCCCCAACACGTCGTGAAGATCGCGCGCAATCCGCTCACGCTCCGCGACCTTTGCCATGCGCTCAACTTCATCCTGCGCCCGCAGGAGTTTCTGGTTTTGCCGCCGCCTCTCGGCATAGTGGATATTGACCGCTCCCACCAGGAATGAGAAGAGCACGGCAGAGATCCAGAAGTCCGGCCCCAGATGAAACAACCAGGTTTCCAGAGCGATCAGCAACAGCAGAACCAGCAACAATCGCAAAGCGAACCTGGAGTCCCCGGTATAACAGAGAAAAGACGAGGCAAAGACAAAATAGACTGCCGCGCCCGCATTGAAGGGAGCAAACCCGATTCCAAGAAGAAGGATGGCAAGAACGATCCATAACAGGCGGCGGCCCTTGATCCAGTATCCCCAGAAATAAAGTCCGAGGAAGACGATCATTCCTGCGATGTTTGCTGCCCATGCTCCCGGCGACCTGTTGCCGCTCATGAAAAGAACAAAAGGAACGATAAACAGGTAGACCAGCCACGCATACGGTGTCCAGCCTTGTTCGCTATTCTTGGGCAGAAGCCGCATCTTTTTACCTGTTGCTCCCTAACCGTACAGTTTTACATCATCACGGTTGTAGCCCAAACGGGCCAGTAGCAAGAAGAAAACGGTGAACGCTGCCATAATGCCCAGGTGCTGGATAGCAGCGCGTCCAAAGGGCTCACCGCTTATCACCCCCAGGGCCAACTGGGCGAGATGGTATGGCGGCAGATATGGAGCGACCTGTTGCAACAGCCTGGGAAGAATTGGCAACGGTATCCAGAGTCCGGAGCAGAACGCCAAAGGCAAGTACAGCAGATTTACTATGGCGGGCGCGGAGCTTGGTCCGGCAAAGTAGCC
>Ga0070732_10001399_pt1 | contig 13213 bp, 12 predicted proteins | sample Coa_R1_5_FD_66449 | JGI IMG/M metagenome (GOLD analysis project Ga0070732, IMG submission 66449) | Surface soil microbial communities from Centralia Pennsylvania, which are recovering from an underground coalmine fire - Coalmine... | ecosystem: Environmental > Terrestrial > Soil > Unclassified ...
CGTGCATCCGAGGACACCGGACGGCCGCATCCATCTGTTCCCTGCGACGCCGGAGACCGCTCGACATCTCTACGCGTATGCGCCCGATCCGGCGACGGCGCGCTATCCCCTCAGTCTGATCTCGCCGGCCAGCGCGCACACCATCTCGTCGACCCTTGGAGAGTTCCGCCCGCGAACCGCCCGCCTGAAGGTCCATCCGGACGATGCGCATCCGCGCGGCATCGCCGACGGCGACCGCGTGCGGGCGTTCAACGATCTGGGCGACGTGCACTGCGAGGCGTCGGTGACCCCGGAGGTCCGTCCGGGCACGGTCTCGCTGCCGAAGGGCTTGTGGTCGCGAAGTACGTTGAATGGCGAGACGGCGACCGCTCTCGCACCGGACACACTCGAGCCCCTGTCGGGCGGCGCCTGCTTCAACGACGCGCGCGTGCAGGTGGAGCTTCTTAAGGACGGATAAGACTGGAAGCCGGAAGGCTGGAAGGCCCTTAGAAGCCTTCGAGCAGTCCGAACTGCCATTGCAACCGGCGGTCGGGCCGGTCGAGCGGGTGGGAGATCGCGAGCTCGACGATCGCGAACCCAAACACGTTGAGGCGCGCCGCGCCGCCGACGCTGCGCACGACGTCCCGGGTGCCGCCAAGAAATGCCGGCAGCGTCTGCGACGTCCACGTCACGCCCGCGTCCATGAACGCGGCGACCTCGACCGGCACACGGCCATACTGGAGGTCGCCTCGCAGCAGCCCCAGCAGCGGCGCCCGCACCTCGAGGTTGCCGACGAGCATCCGGCTGCCGGCCAGGTTGTCGAGGAGCGGGCAACTGCCGAGTTGGACCGACGAGCACTCGGACGGCGTGATGGAGCCGAACCCGTATCCGTGCACGAGGTCCTGGTACCCACTGAAGAGGGGGACCAGGTGCGGATCCTCCGCGCCGCTGCCATAGCGACCCATGTGGAGCACGCGAATGGCGATGGTGATCGGACGCTGCGGCATGAAGTACCGCCGCCAGTCCACGGTCAGAGTCGAGAACCCAATCGTCCCGGCCGTGCGGCCGATCTCGATGCGGTAGCGTTCGCCGTAAATGGGGCTCGTCGCGCCAAAGTACGCGGTGTCGTGGACGAACGCGGTGCTGCCCTCCGCCAGACGCAACGGCGTCGCGAGGGTCGTCGTCACGTCCTGCCGGCTGAGCAGGGACAGCCCATCGGGCGAGAATACCTGCGTCAGGGTCTCCTCGGAGAACGAGAGCGACCGCACGTCTCCCGCGAATTCGAGACGGGTCGCCTTACTCAGCGGAAAGGCGGTCAGTCCCACGAGTGCCGGCCCGGTCTGGCGATCGATCACGGTGGAGATCGTCACCGGCGCCCCGGCGGCCGGCTGGGCGGCGTTGATGAAGCCGACGCCGTCTGAGACCTGGGCGACGGCCACGGCCCAATTCCAACGGTGACGACGATTCGCGTACGCGATCTGGCCCTGGAAGTCCACGAGCTTACCGCCCGCAAAGGCCCCGAGGGTCAGCTCGCGGTCTCCCAACATGTCGCTGAACGACGCCGCCATGCCGCCGCCGACGAACCCGCCAAACTGGCTCACGCCGGCTGAAACGGTCGGCTGCGCGAGGGCATCGAGCATCAGATGATGCGCGTTGGGCGCCGTCGGCGGCTTGACGTCCGCATTTGGCAAGCCCCTGACCGGATCGTGAAGCAGGCGCTCGACGTCGCCCGGTACCGCGCTCCGGCCGGCCAGCGTGGCGCCGACGTCGGTCAGCTCCGGCGAGACCAGCCCGACCGTCTTGTCGGGGTCGAGGACGTACACGGAGTCGCCATCGTCCTCGAACACGCTGAAGGCCAAGCGGCCCGTGGAGGGCGCGGCGCTCAGCGCTGGACTGGACGCGGTGATACCGGCCACGCCGGTCGGCACGGCCGACAACTGGAGGATCGGGCCGCCGTCGATCGGCATCTGATAGACGTTGCTGATGCCGTCCGGCTCGGCGATGAAGGTCACCGTCCGACCGTCAGCCGACACCTGCGGGCTCAAGTGCTTGCCGCGAAGAAACCCGGGAATCGGCGTGATCGCGCGCGTCGCCAAATCGAGGCGCGCCAGACGCAGGGGCCCCGGCTGGAGCGTCGCGAGGTCGGTGCTGTACCGTTCGGTCACGAAGACCAGGGCCCGGCCGTCTGGCGTGAAGGTCGGCTCGAGATCGGCGAACGGATCATGCGTCAGGACCTCGAGGCGGCCCGTGTCGACCGCGAGCAGATACAGATCGCTCACGCCGCCGCGATTGCCGCTCAGCGCGACGAACCGGCCGTCCGGAGAAAACGCGGGGTCGATCGCCTCGTCGAGATCCGGGAGCTTCACTTCGCGCACGACGTCACCGTTTCGCGGGTCGATCAGGGTCAGCTCCGGCTGGCCTGACCGCAGGGCCGTGATCGCAATCATCTTGCCGTCGGGACTCCAAGCGCCGGCCGAGTCAAGGAATTCCAGACTGTCGAAGTGAGGATCGGTGGCCGTGTGCAGCAGCTTGCGATCGACCTTCCCTGTTTCGGCGTCGGCCAAATAGAGCTCGATCGCGAAGCGATCCCGCTCCGAAAAGTAGACCAGCTGGCGCCCGTCTGGACTGAGCCGAGGCCCGACGTTATACCGGCCGCCGCCCATGGCGCGCGAGATGGCCACGCGCGGCTCACTCTCGATCGGCGGGCGATTGGCCAACGCGGCATTGGTCTGCTGGCGAATCGCGCGATGCCAGTCCTCGGTGAGGGTCCCAGGATCGGTGCCCAGTTGTCGGGCCAGGCCGATGAGGTCGAATCGTGGATTCGCCGCCGACCGGACGAGCGACGCGATGGCGCGGTCGCCGTAGCGGCCACCAATGTAGGCCCAGAATGCCTGGCCCCACCGGTAGGGAAAGTACTTCGGGTCGTCCAGCGCCTTGACGGAAGGCAGCTTCTCGCGAAGGGCGGCGTCGCGGAGCCACATGGCGGTCTGCGGATCGACCGGCCCGATGGACAGGTATTCGGCCATGCCCTCCACGAACCACAGCGGATAGGCGGCGATGCCTGGCACGCTCCCTGGGGCCTCCCGGGTATCACTGCCCGTGATGTCGTATTGAAATGCGTGGACCAGCTCGTGGCCGAGCACGTGATCGGTGTCCGCGAGCGAGCCACCCATCGGCAGCACGACCCGCCGCTTCAGAGACTCCGTCACGCCGCCGGTGCCCTCCCCGATGAGCCCCTCCACGGCGTTGGTCTGCCGGAAGTGCGGAGAGGCGGCATACAGGATGACGACCTGCCGTCCCCGGAGCTCGTGGCTGAAGAAGCGCGAGAGCCGCGAGTACCAGCGTTCTGCGAGACGGGAGGCCAGGGTCGCCGCCTCGGCTTCCTCGGGGTAGTAATAAATGTCGAAGTGGTCGGTTTTGAGGATCCGGAAGTCGAAGGTGCGGTACTGGACTTTGTTCTGACCGAAGTACTGCGCGCCGGCGGTGCGCGCCGGGCCCAGGAGGCTGGCGACGCAGCCGGCGGCCATCGCCCACGCGCGCATGCCGCGCATGCCTTGCGTCATCACTGAGTCGTCCTGCTCCCCGCGGCCGCGTTGCGCCGCCCGCTTCCACGCGAGGTCCTCGGCTGCGACCCGTTTCAGGTAAGATGCGAACGGTTTCTCGGCCGAGCCGGGAGTCCTTGCGATTATGGCACCTGGAGAACCTTCCGCGCGCCGAATGGTGCACTGCGTGAAACTGGGGAGGGAGCTTCCCGGTCTCGACGCGCCGCCCTGGCCGGGCGCGCTCGGGCAGCGCATTTTCGAACACGTCTCCGCCGAAGCGTGGGAGATGTGGGAGGAGCGCATGAAGATGATTCTCAACGAGTATCGGCTGCTGCCCTTTCAGAAGGAAGCTCAAGCTCTCGTGGCCAAGCAGATGGAAGAGTTCTTCTTCGGCGAAGGCGCGGAGCTGCCACCCGGCTTCACGCCGGAAGGTCGACACTAAGTCCCCGCTGGAGATGTCCCGGGGCGGGACCCTCGGGATGTCTTGGAGACGCGATGAACCACAAGGTTGATCCGCCGCGCACGGCAGCGATCCCTGAATTCCGCCAGATCCTGGGCCATCCCGCGCCGCTGTGGATGCTGTTCATGTCCGAGTTTTGGGAGCGGTTTGCCTTTTACGGGATCCGCTGGGCGCTCGTGCTCTACATCGTCGCGCAGTTCCATGGCGGCTCGCCGACCGGCCAGGCTGATGCCAACCGGATCTACGGGTCATACCTCGCCCTCGTCTACGCCGGGGCGATCCTCGGCGGCTACGTGGCCGACAAGGTCCTCGGATACCAGCGGTCGATTCTGACGGGCGCGGTCTTCATGGCCGGGGGCTTGTTCCTGATTTCGCTGCCCGATCCCACCATCTTCAAGCTCGGTCTCGCCACGGTCATCGTCGGCAACGGGATGTTCAAGCCGATCATCTCGACGATCGTCGGCAAGCTGTACGCGCCGAGCGACGAGCGCCGTGACAGCGGTTTCACGGTCTTCTACATGGGCATCAACGCCGGCGCCCTCGTCGCGCCGCTCGTGACGGGCTGGCTCGCGCAGTCGGTCTTCGGCACTGACGCCGCGCCCGCCTACAAGATCGTGTTCATCGCTTCCGGCGTCGGCATGCTCGTGAGCCTCGTGTGGTTCTACATCGGCCGGACGGCGCTCAAGGGCATCGGCGCGCCGATGCCCGATAAGTCGGGCCCGCAACCCATCCTGTACGTGGCCCTGGGCGCTCTCGTCATGATTCCGGTGATTTACTTCCTTCTCGCGGTGGGCGCTCAGGTCCTGCAGTCGGTTCTGAGCGTGATGTTCCTCGTGCTGGCCGTCATGCTGGTCGTCGAGGGTGTTCGCGACGGCAAGGCGGCGCGCGACAAGGTGATCGCGATGATGATCATCTTCACGTTCAACATCCTGTTCTGGATGTTCTTCGAGCAGGCCGGGAGCTCGTTCACGTTCCTCGCCGATCAGATCGTCAATCGCACGTTCGGCACGTTCATCTTTCCGACCGCCTGGTTTCAGAGCGTGAACTCCGTGGCCATTGTCGTGCTCGCCCCGGTCGTCGCCTGGGTCTGGGTGCGGCTGGCCCGTTGGAACGCCAATCCGTCGATCCCCCGCAAGTTCGGCCTTGGCCTTCTGTTCAACAGCCTGGCGTTCCTGTTGCTGATGTTTGCCTTGTCGAGCCTGGTCGGTTCCGACAACAAGATCCCGTTCTGGACGCTTACGGCGGTCTACATCATCCAGTCGGTCGGCGAACTGTGTCTGTCGCCAATCGGCCTGTCGATGGTCACGAAACTCGCGCCCGTGCGGCTGGTCGGGCTGGGCATGGGTGGCTGGTTCCTCTCCACCGGAATCGGCGACAACCTCTCGGGGATCTTCGCGAGTTCGGTCAGCGGCGCCGGGGGCATGACGACCGCATCGGCGCTCTCCGGATACACGTTCGGGTTCTGGGCGCTGCTCGCTGCCGGCCTGCTGCTCTTCCTCGCCGGGCCGCTCGTGACTAAGCTCATGCACGGCGTGAAGTAGGCGAACCGCGTGGCTCTTGACGAGTACCGCCGCAAACGCGACTTCACCAAGTCACCCGAGCCGGCCGGCGATCAGGACAAGGCGCGCCGGGCCAGACAATCGAAGCCGCTCTTCTTCTGCGTGCAGAAGCACCTCGCCAGCCATCTGCACTATGATTTCCGGCTCGAACACGACGGCGTGCTGCTCTCCTGGGCGGTGCCCAAGGGACCGTCGCTCGATCCCACAATCAAGCGCCTCGCGATGCGGGTCGAGGACCACCCCTTCGAGTACGGCCGCTTCGAGGGTGTGATTCCGGAAGGCTATGGCGCTGGCCTCGTGATGCTGTGGGACGAAGGGACATGGACGCCGCAAACCGACGTCGCCGCCGGTCTCGCCAAGGGCGACCTCAAGTTTCGCCTCGACGGCTACAAGCTCAAAGGGTCTTGGGCACTCGTCCGGACGCGCGGCTACGGAGGCGACCGCGGGGCGGGCAAGAGCTGGCTGCTCATCAAACACAAGGACGAGTGGTCCGGCGACCTGGACATCGCCGAGTTCGCGCCCCTGAGCGTCAAGTCCGCGGAGGACTTCCCCGAGATCCTTGCACGCGATCAGCCCGACCTCTGGCGCTCGGGGCGGCCGGCCGCGGGCGGCGCGACTGGTGCTATGCTGCGCGAGATCATCGAGAAAGCTGCGGCCATCAAGCTCGAGCGGGCCGAGCAGTCGTCCGGGACCCGTCGGACGACGACGCACCGGGGTCCATCAAAGCGCGCTCGGCAGAAGACCAAGCGAGCATGAAGGAGGACACATGAGGAAATTCATCGTGCTCACCACCGCGATCCTGCTTTCGGCCGGCCTCTCAGCCGCCTCGCGGGCCGCTGGGCCGTCCGCTCAGGATCCGCAGACGCCGCCGGCCGCCAAGCCGGCGGACAAGCCCACGTCGATCGCCGGTACGTGGAACGGGTCGGTCGACGTTGGCAACGGCCCTACGGGCTTCGTCATCGAGCTCAAGCTCGACGGCAAGAAAGTGAGCGGTTCCCTCACCGGCGACTACGGGACCTCAGCGATTGACGGCGAGTTCGCGGACAACAAACTTACCTTCTCCATCACGGTCGACACCCCCAACGGGGCGTTCACGGTGGCGTTCACCGGGACCCTGAAGGACGATGCGCTCACGGGCACCGCCGATTTGGGCGACATGGGCTCGTTCCCTTTCAAGGCTGAGCGGGCGAAGAACAAGGCCCCCCGCTAGGCGGACAGGAGTCGTTCAGCCAGCACGCTCCACACGGCTGCCGCCAATCGTCCGCGGTCGTGTCGCGCGATCGGCCCGCGCCAGAACCCGCCGGTCACAAGCTGACACTGGGCCGGCAGCGAGCCGGCGGGCAGGGGCGCTTTGTGCTCCTCGGCGTACGGCGCGAGCACGTCCTCGTCGGGCCACTCTGAGTTCGCGATGACGACGTCGATCGGCCGCCCAATGGCGCGCTCGATGCGCGCGACGGCCTCGGCCGCGGTAAACCCCTCCATCCCGCGGCCTTCGGTCAGCAGGTTCGAGATGAGAATCACGGGCCCTTTCACGCCGGCGATTGCCTCGCGACAACCGCTCACGAGGAAGATCGGCAAGAGACTCGTGAAGAAACTCCCGGGCGCGATGACGACGGCGTCGAGACCGCGAATGGCTTCGGCGACGACCGGACGGATGGCCACTGTCGGATCGAGCCAGAGCCGTTTGATGGCCCGGCCGTCGGCCTGCCCGGCGTCTACGAGCGATTCCCCGCGTGACGTGGCGCCGTCGAAGTGGTCCGCGCAGAGCGTGGCCTTCTCGGTCGTGATGGGCCAGACCCGCCCCTGGCAGCCCAAGAGGGCGCGCAGCGCGTCGACCGCCACGAGAAAGTCGCCGGTGTACTGCTCCATCATCGAGAGCAGCAAGTTCCCTCCGGTGTGGCCCGCCAGCCTGCCGTCGGCCAGCATCGGCAGACGCGCCAGCAGAATCTCGCGCGCCTCGGCCTCGTTACGGGCGAGCGCCAGCGCGCACTTCAGCACGTCGCCCGGGGGCAGCACGCCGAGTTCATCGCGGAGCTGACCTGACGATCCACCGCTGTCGAACATCGTCACGATGGCGTCCAGGTCGAGCCACGGGTTGCCGCGCAGGCCCCCGAGGAGGCTGGGCAGGCCCGTGCCGCCGCCGAAACATCCCACACGCAGTACCCGCAGGCGCATGCCCTATTGTCAGCCAGGCTCGGACATGCACCGACTACAATCGACTGATGGCGCCCTGGCTCTCCTCCCCCGCACAGGCCCGCTTCCGCCGTCTCGCGGACGATCTCCGACGCGTCTTCGATCGGCGATTCGTCGCGCTCGTCGCCTACGGGCCGCACCGGGGCGCCGCCTTTGCGACGAGCATCGAGCCGGCCGACCTCGATGCGATGGGCGCGCTCGTCGAGACCTGGCATCGCGACCACCTGGCGACGCCGCTCGTGCTGACGCCTGACGAACTTGGCCGATCGCTCGATGCCTTTCCGCTGGAGTTCCAGGCGATGCTCGACCGTCACGTGCTCATCGACGGCCAGGACCCGTTCGCGGGCGTACACATCGACGCGCGGGACCTCCAACGGGCCTGCGAGAGCCAAGCGAAGGGTCACCTCGTGCATCTGCGACAGGGGTGGCTCGAGGCCCATGGGCACGCCGAAGACCTCGCGCAGCTCGCCGCGCGATCGGCGGGGCCGTTTCGGACGCTGCTCGCGCATGTCGCACGGCTGTCGGGCGAGCCGGCGGACACGGACGAGGCCCTCGTCGCTTTTGGCGAGCGGGCGATTCACCTTCCCGCGGACCTCGGACGGGACCTGTTGTCCGTCGACGAACGGCCCGAGGCCGGCCCGCGCGTGGCCGCACGCCTTAGCGAGTATCTCGCCGCGACGGAACGCCTGTGGGTGTTCGTCGATGGATGGACGCCGCGCTGATGCCACGCGCCGTGCCGGTCGCACTCGCGGTGGTCTGGTGCGTCATCGCCCCGTTCGGCGCGTCCGGGATGACGGGGGTGGCGTGGGCGCGCCAAACCCCGACGCTGCCATCCCTCACGGCCCCGGTCAACGACTTCGCCCACGTCATCGACGCTGATGCGGCGCGCGCCCTCGACGCGCGCATTCGCGCCTTGCAGGCCGCGAGCGGCGACGCCGTCGTCGTGGCAACGGTACCGTCGATCGAGCCCTTCGGCTCGATCGAGGAGTATGCGGTAAAGCTCTTCGAGCAGGCGAAGATCGGACAGCGCGACAAGGACAACGGCGTCCTCGTACTCGTCGCCGTGAAGGAGCACCGCGTCCGTATCGAGGTGGGATACGGTCTGGAAGAATTCGTCACCGACGGCTTCTCCGGCGACACGATTCGCCAGACGATGCTGCCCGCGTTCCGGCGAAACGACTACGGTGCGGGCCTGCTCGCCGGCACGACCGCCGTCATCAACCGGATCGCCGATGCCCGCGGTGTCACGCTCGCCGCCGTGCCTCGCCCGGCGCCCCGTCAAGAGAACGACGGATCAGGGATCTCGCCGTTCCTGCCCCTCATCATGCTGTTCATCGTCATGTTCGTCGTCTCCCGGGTGCGGAGCGGCGGCGGCGGTCCGCGTGGATTCGGGCGCGGCCCGTGGAGCGGATGGAGCGGCGGCGTCGGTCCGTTCATTGGCGGACTGGCTGGGGGGTTTGGCGGCCGTTCGGGCGGGGGGTTCGGCGGAGGCTTCGGCGGCGGCTTCGGGGGTTTTGGCGGCGGTGGCAGCGGCGGCGGCGGCGCCTCCGGCGGCTGGTGACGGGCAGATGTACAGTGTCTCAAGGAGTAACTCATGACGACTGGCGCCTGGGGTGGTCCGTCGCGATGGCTGGCGTTGGCGCTCGTCGGCGCTGGCGCCGTCGCCGGCTCGAGCTGCTCGTACAACAAGTTCACGGCGCAGGAAGAGGCCATCAAGGCGCAATGGAGCCAGGTCGAGAACCAGTTGCAGAGGCGCAACGACCTCATCCCGAATCTGGTCGCGACCGTCAAGGGCTACGCCCAGCAGGAGCAGACCGTCTATAAGGACATCGCCGACGCACGGGCCAAGCTGGCGGGAGCGCAAACGACCGAGGACAAGATTTCGGCTGCCAACGCGCAGACGAGCGCCCTCAGCCGCCTGCTCGTCATCACGGAGAACTATCCGCAACTGAAGTCTGACGCCCAGTTCATGCGCCTCCAGGACGAGCTGGCAGGCACCGAAAACCGCCTTGCGACGGAGCGGATGCGGTACAACGACCGCGTCCGCGAGTACGACACGGCGCGGCGGCAGTTCCCCGGCAACCTGACGGCGCGTCTGTTCGGGTTCAAGGAATATCCATACTTCGAGGCACCTGCGGAGGTGAAGGGCGTGCCCAAGGTCGACTTCAGCTCCGGTGCCAGCAGCGACTGACGCCGCACGCGTGAAGCCGGCCATCATCCTGGCGGGGGCGGCGCTGTTCCTCGTCCTCGCCACCGCTAACGCGGGTGGGTACCGCTATGGCGTCTCGGATCAGGCCTACTACGCGAGCGCCGTCCTCAAAGCCCGCACGCCCACGCTCTTTCCTCGTGACTCGCCGATGCTCGCCGCGCAGTCGTCGGTCCTGGCGAGCGACAAGATCCTGGCCGGCTTGTCTCGCGCCTTCCACGTCGATCTGCCGGCGCTCTTCTTGATCACACAGGTCGTCACGCTGCTCACGCTGTCCGTGGCGGCGGCGGCCTTCGGCCGGGCACTTGGCTTCACATGGCCGGCGACGTCGCTCTTCCTCGCCCTGCTGACGCTGCGCCACCACATCACGAGCACCGGCGCCAACACGCTCGAGGGCTACATGCATCCGCGCATCCTGGCATTTGCCCTGGGTCTCGCGGCGCTCGCGGCGGTGCTCCGGCGGCGGGGCGCAATCGCGGCGGCGGGACTGGCGGGCGCGGGCCTGGTGCATCCGACGACGGCGGCCTGGTTCGCGATCGCCGCCGGGGTCGCGACGTTCGTCGATCGGCCGACGTGGCGGCTCCCGATCATCGCGATCGGCATTGCGCTTGCGGTGGGCGCGGGCTGGGCCATCACCGTCGGTCCGCTGGCCGGTCGCCTCGTCACCATGGACGCGGCGTGGCTCGCGGTGATTGCCGACCGGGATTATCTCTTCTCGTCGAGGTGGCCCGCCTCCGCCTGGGCGGTCAATCTCGGCTACCTCGCCTTCATCCTCGTCATCTACGCGCGGCGCCGCGCGCACGGGAACGCGGTCGCGGGGGAACGGGCGCTGCTCGCCGGCTGGCTCGCCCTCGTCGTGGTCTTCCTGGCGTCCGTGCCCTTCGAGGCGCGCGCTATCGCGCTCGTCATTCAGGCGCAGGTCAATCGGATCTTCTGGCTGCTAGATGTCGCGGCCACGGCCTACGTCGCCTGGTGGGTCCTCTCGGGACCGCTTGGCTCGACGCGCGCGCGGCGCGCGGCGGTCCTCGGCGTCGTGCTCGCCCTGTCGACAGTGCGCGGCACCTACGTCGTGAGCCACGCGGCCGGTCGCCATTTGATCGACGCCGGCCTGCCCGATACGCCATGGACCGCGACCATGACGTGGCTCGGCGAGCAATCGCCGACGTGGAACGTCCTGGCCGATCCCGCCCACGCCTGGAAGTACGGATCGAGCGTTCGCGTTGCCGCGGCCCGCGATACCGTCCTCGAAATCGGCAAGGATCCGGCGCTGGCGATTTACGACCGGGCCACCGCCATGCGCGTGGCCACCCGGGAGCGCGCCCTGTCCGGCTTCGACGCCTTCACGACGGACGACATCCGGCGCGTCGCGCGGCAATTCTCCGCTGACGTCGTCGTCATGGCGCGCCAGCAGCCGCTCCAGCTGCCTGTCCTTTACGAAAACGCCGCCTTCGTCGTCTACGACGCCCGATGATCGCGTCCCGGTCGTTCCCGCCCCCGTTCGTTCCACGGCCGCACCTTGCGCACGGGCACGCGATGACGATCGTCGCGTGGGCATGGCCGCGATCGTTCCCGCAGCTGCCGCCCCGCGACGCCCGTCTCGTCCGCGTCTCCGACGACACGCAGGTGCTCGCCCACTGCTACTGGCAGCCCTCGCGCGCGGGTCGTCCGACCCTGTTGGCGTTGCACGGGCTGGAGGGCTCGAGCGACGCGCACTACATGCGCGGGCTGGCCGACAAGGCGTGGCGCCGCGGCTGGAACGCCGTGCTGCTCAATCAACGAAACTGCGGCGGCACCGAGGGCCTGACGCCAGGCCTGTACCATTCCGCCCTGACGCACGATCCGCGAATGGTCATGCGGGTGCTCGCGCGAGACGAGGGCGTGGGCCCCTTTGGGATCGTCGGCTACTCTCTCGGTGGAAATCTCGCCCTCAGGCTCGGCGCCGAACTCTCGAGCGATCCCGACCTTCGGCTTGCCGGCGTCGTCGCCGTAAGTCCGACGATCGAGCTCGAAACGTGCGTTCGGGCCATCGAGCGCCCCTCGAACTTTCCGTATCAGTGGAACTTCGTCCGGCACATCAAGGCCCGTATGCGGCGCAAGGCCGCGTTGTGGCCGGGGCGCTTCGACCTGACACCCCTCTCACGGATCTGGACGATCCGCGCCTTCGACGATCGGTATACGGCGCCCCTCAACGGCTTCGGCAACGCGACGACCTACTACCAGCAAGCCAGCGCACGCCGTATCGTGGACCGCATCCGGGTCCCGGCGCTGATCCTCGGGGCGGCCGATGATCCGTTCGTGCCGCCGTCGCAGCTTCAGGACGCGGCCTTGCTGGCTCACCCGTACCTCACGGTCCGCGTGGAGTCCCACGGCGGTCATTGCGCGTTCGTCGGCGTGCCCTCACGCGATGACGGCTACTGGGCCGAGACCTCGGCTCTGGATTTCCTTGGGTCGGTCATGCCGTCGTGAGCCCGCGGCGTCGAAGAATCTCGACGAACGCCGCGGCGAACTCCGGCCCCTTCCCTTCCTCCTCGTGCTTGAAGTACACGAACACCTCGTCCCACTCGGCGGTGCGCTCCTCGATGCACGTCGCCCAGCGCTCCAAATCGGCCGCTTGATATCCCTCGTCGCGGAGGCGAAAGTAGGCGTGCCGGGCCGTCGGCCTGATGGGCGTGGTCTTGTCGCCGAAGTCCGCGATGCAGAGGGCCGCGCCGTTGGATTCGAGCCGCCCGTACACGGCGTCGGTGAGCCAGGAGTCGTGACGGAACTCGAACGCGCAGCGCAGGTCCCGAGGCAGCGCGGCCAGGAAGTCGGCCAATCGATCCGGATCCGCTCTGAACGTGGGCGGCAACTGGAACAGCAGAGAGCCGAGGCGATCCTCGAGCACGCGGGCGCTCTCGACGAAGCGCGCGGCGTCCGGGCCACAATCCTTCAGCTTCTTTTCGTGGGTGAGTCGACGCGGCGCCTTGAGCGTGTACGCGAAACCGGCGGGCGCCTGATCGCGCCAGCCGGTGGTCAGCGTGACGGTCGGCATGCGATAGAACGTGTAGTTGATCTCGACCGTGCGAAAGCGCTCGGCATAGTACGCGAACATCTTCGGCGCCCTGATGTCCGCGGGGTAGAACGTGCCCCGCCACTCAGGGTAGTTGTAGCCGGATGTCCCGACGTGCACTCGCATGGCTACCTCGTCATTTGATCGGCGGGGTCCCCTGCACCCCGCCTGGCGCGCCTCGCTTGTGGGGCCCCACCGCCCCACGCCGCTCGCGCGCGCTCACGC
>Ga0070732_10001401_pt1 | contig 13202 bp, 9 predicted proteins | sample Coa_R1_5_FD_66449 | JGI IMG/M metagenome (GOLD analysis project Ga0070732, IMG submission 66449) | Surface soil microbial communities from Centralia Pennsylvania, which are recovering from an underground coalmine fire - Coalmine... | ecosystem: Environmental > Terrestrial > Soil > Unclassified ...
AAATTTGAAGGTTTTAACCATAGTTGTCGCAAAAAAGGTGCAAAAGAGGGTACTGGCCAGAGAAAACAATTAGGCCCTCACGCGCGCTGCACGGCGCCTGCCCTGAACTACAGATGCAGGCTCCGGATTCGGCAAAGGCAAATTGCGCAATCTCATTTCCGGCACTGAGATCGGTGGCCATGTTGAACAGCGTAGATCATCATAATATAACTTACTCCGTCCGCAAAGCTTGCATAGGATCGATTGAAGCTGCGCGCCTGGCTGGAAGAAGTCCGGCAATCAAAGCGGCCACTCCGAGCGTGACCATCGCGCCCAGCAGGATCAACGGATCATAAACCTTTACGCCGTAGAGCTGGCTGGACATGATGCGGGCGGCCGTCAGCGTAAGAGGTATCCCGATGGCCAATCCAAAAACAACAGGCGCCATGGCAAACCGCATCATCATGGTCATCACGCTCCCCCGGTCCGCGCCCAGCGCCATGCGAATTCCAATCTCGTTCGTGCGGCGCGCTGTGGTATAAGAGGCTACTCCGTAGAGTCCCACGGAGGCCAGCAAGAGCGCCAGCAATCCGTAGACGGTGGTAAGCCGGGCAATCAGGCGCTCCTGGTCGAAGTTGCGGCTTACCTGATCGTCAAAGCTGGTTATACGAATCACGGTTAAATTCGGATCAAGGCCGGCCAGAGCGGTCCGCAACGGTTCCATAAAATTTTCCGGCCGTCCGGCTACATGCAGTTCAATGCTGTTGACATATGCGGTGTCCAGTTGCTCCAGGTCTTCTGCCGTATCCTCGTATCTTTCCTTTTGCAATAGCGGAAGAAAAAAGGTAGGAGACTGAATGTACTTGGGATTGTCATACTGGGCATCCTCGACCACGCCGATAATCCGGTAGTCGTGGCTGTGCCCCTCAGTCTGAATGCCAAAGTGTTTGCCGATTGGATCTTCATGGGGAAAGAAAAAATCTGCAAAAGCCTGGTCAATCACCCCCACATGCTGTGAACCGGGCGTGTCCCGCTCATCAAATGCGCGGCCGCGCAACAGGCGGGTCCCAACAGTCTCAAAGTAGTGCGCGCTCACGCGGTTCTCGCGCGGCCACTTACCGGCTTCCAGGTGCGGCACCGGGGGCTTGCCTTCAATGGAGATGGGTTCCGTTCCAATTCCGCCTGCCATCGGCGCTGTGCTGGAGAAGCTGGAACTGATTACGCCGGGAATCTGTGCAAGCTGTTGCTGCAGTTTCCGGTAGAAGGCTTCCAATCTCGTGAAAGGGTATTGATTTCTTGAGAGATCGATCCATGCCACCAGGCGTCCCTGCGTCTGAATGCCGAAGGAGCGCGATTCCAGATGGCGAAGACTTGAAGTGAGCAGTCCCGCTCCCACCAGCAGCACGAACGACACCGCGGCTTGCAGCACCAGCAGCGACTTCTGCGGAAAAGCCGAGTGATCCTGTGTGGACCTGCCTGCGCCGCGAATTGGATCAGCAGGCTGAGTACGCGAAGCAATCCATGCCGGCGCAGAGCTGAAGAGCACGCCTGTGATTAAAGAAATAACAATAGCGAACCGAGTACCGGCAGGGAAGGAGTTGTACTGATAGGCACATAGTCGGCGTGCCGAAATGCCAGTGACAGAATACCGCGGCTAGTTGCCACAGAAACCCCAAGCCCTGCTGCTCCACCCAGCAGCGCAAGCAAAACGCCTTCCGTCATGGTCTGGCGTAGAATGTGGGAACGAGAGGCGCCCAACGCCAGCCGAACGGCGATCTGGTAACGGCTGGCTGTGCTTCGCGCCAGCAGCAGGTTGGCGATGTTGGCGCAGGCAATCAGCAGCACCAACGCTGAAATGACCATCAATAACCGCAAAGCGCTCCGATTGTTGTCGCGAGTCGAAATCACGCCTCCAGGGGCGGGAATCACGTTGATGTATTGTTTAGGAATGTCTTTGGTATATCGCGCAGCGATGTAGGGATCGGAGCTGTAGCGGTCGCCAACATAGTTTTCCTTAAGCCATTGCTGAAGCTCAGTTGTTGCATGTGCTTGCACCGCTCGCGGATCGGTTCCCGGTCGCAGCCGCCCAATTGCATACAGCCAATATTCGTTCCAGTGTTCCAGAAGCGAAGCCTGGCCGGGGTTCAACAGCGCCTCCATGGAAATTGGCATCCAGAAATCAGGGGGATCGCTGGCCAGGGTGTCGCCAAAAAATTCAGGCGGTGTGATTCCCGCCAGGGTCACCGGGATACCTCGAATGATCAGGGTTCTTCCGATCAAATTCGGGTCGGAAGCAAACCTGTTCTGCCATGCGCGATAGCTCATGACCGCCACCGGCGGAGCGCTGCGCTGGTCGTCTGTGGGCGCCAGCATTCTTCCCGCCCTGGCGTCTACGCCGAGCACGCTGAAGTAGTTGCCGGAAACAAATTCCCCGCGGAAGAACTGCGCCGCAGCGTGATCGCCCTCACGCCGCACGCCCAGGCTGACCGATCCGGCCATGAATCCAGCGAGATCAGAGAATTCCGGTGTGTGATCTCGCAGGTATTGATACAGCGGATAGGAGTACACGCTGAAATCATCCTGGAGTCCTCCCGAGCAGCATCCATTCTTGTTGTCGCCCAGGCTGTAGAGTTCACTGGCATGGGCCACCGGCAGTGGGTTGAATATCACCTGCTGGACCAGGGTAAAGATGGCGGTATTGGCCCCAATGCCCAGGGCCAGAGTAAGCACAGCGACGGCCGTGAACCCCGGACTCTTGCGCAGGCGGCGCCCGGCATATTTGAAATCGCGAGCAAGACTGTCAATCCAGGTCCAGCCCCAGGCTTGATGTATTTCTTCGCGCAGGCGCAGCGTGTTGCCGAATTTGCGTTGCGCGGCGTAGCTCGCGTCATTGACCTGCGCGCCATTTTCAAGCAGCTCCCGCGCGCGCAAGTCGCGATGCAGGCGCATTTCCTCTTCCATCTCCTGGTCAAAGCGGTCACGATGCGAAAGGAGCATGCGGCCGCGCCTGGCCTGCTCGCCTAGCCATTCGATGAAGCGCATTGGACCTCCTTCAGGCCGTCTGAATCACGCGGTTTACAGCGCCCATGACGCGCTCAAACTGCGATATTTCTTCCTGCAATTGCTTGCGGCCTGCGGCGGTGAGCCGATAGTAACGGGCGCGGCGGTTCTCCGCCGTAACACCCCACTCAGCCTTCACCCACCCTTTGATCAGCATCCGTTGCAGAGCAGGATAGAGCGAGCCCTCTTCCACTTGAAGTACATCCTGGGAAAGCAACTCGATGGATTTGGCGATTTCATATCCGTGCAACTCGCCGCCTCGGGCCAGCACCCGCAGGATCAGCATGTATAAAGTGCCGGGGGGAATCTCGTCACGCGACACGTTGGCTCCTCCTGGCATAGCCTGCCTATGCCAAATACCATAGTTAGACTATGCCAAGGGCAGAAAGTTAGCAAATAGGAGAGGTTTGGCTATCTTTAATATATCGAATCCCGCAAAGCGGGCGATATGTTCCTGCGGTCTTCCAGGCAGCCTCGCGTGGCCATTGGGTATCAAGGCGTTCTCACGACTGTTCTACGTTGATGCAACAGTTTCCAATGCGATTCGATATATTGTCTCACCGCATCAACCACCCTGACACCGAAGTCCTGTCCTGTAAGATCGTCCCGATTCAGGGTCTCCGGTGGCACGAGTGCGACCAGGGCGCGAGAAATGTTGGCATTGTAGGTTGGTATTTCTTTTCCATTTCGCATGACATACCAGGGGAGCATGAACGGACCTGCACCAGATGTAAACTCCACCTGTGAGTTGCCATCGAAGAACACGGTCACTCTGACGATGGGGGACACGGAGAACTCGCTTGTCTGATCGTTGAACATGCTGCGCACAATTCTCTTTACCACCGCAAGGTCAGGGAAGGATTTGGAAACAGCTTGTTTCGGGGAGGATGGGGAGCTTTGCATCAGCGAGGCCGAGATGTACTCCTTGAACCAATCCACATTTATGACCAGGTTTTTGAGATCGGGTTTCACAATGGGAGGCTCGTTCAAAGCTGCATGCAGGGCTTCTATCAATGCGGCATCTATCGCCTCGCCATCAGCGACGGATCCTGCGCCTTTCCCGCGCAACACACGGCGGAAAACTCCCTTTTCCCGGTGGATAAATATCGCGGACCACTCTTGAAACTCTGAATGGCCGCTAAAGTTCAGCGTTGAGTCGATGTCAATTCCGAAGATGGTTTTTTGAGCGTCAGCATTCTCAGGGTAAGGCGTAACGGCATGAGAGTCACGCGCCTTTCGATCCGTCTTCCTTCCACTCTGAGCGAGCAACGCGCCTGCGAGTGCCAGGAAAAAGACGATCGCCAAAACAACCTTCAGCAATTTTGGAAACACATTCTTTCAGACACCAACGGGTCCTGTGGTGTTCCCGAATTCCATTCCAGCGGCGTTCATTCTCAGCGTGTACACTCAAGCGAGAAACAGCGTAAGCGATATGTTTGAGCTTCCGAGACTCGAATGGCTGCAAACTCTTCCTGGAGGCAGCGAATGGGTGCGCCGGCTCCCTGCACAGATCGAGGCGCTGGCCAGGCAATGGTGCCTAAGACTCGAGGCGTCCTATCCGGAATCCAATGTTTCCGTTGTCCTTTCCGTGACTACCGCGGATGGATCTCCTGCTGTGCTGAAAATCCAATTTCCTCATCGCGAGTGCGAACATGAGGCGGAAGCGTTGAAACGATGGAATGGGCATGGCGCAGTTCGGCTCTTCGCCGACGATTCCACCCGCCACGCGCTGCTGATGGAGCGGTGTGATCCCGGTGATCCGCTGTCCAGTGTTGGGGCCGACAAAGCTCTTGCGGTACTGATTGAATTGTTGCCTCGACTCTGGGTTAAGGCCGATGCGCCTTTTACGTCTCTGCACGATGAATCTTTGCATTGGGTAGAGGAATTGCTGGAACGCTGGGAGCGAGGAGGACGTCCGTTCGAGGAGGAGTTGCTCACCGGTGCGCTGAAGTCTATGGACGCCCTGCGCCGAACGCAGGGCGAGCAGGTGCTTCTAAATCAGGACCTACACGGAGAAAACGTGCTGCGAGCTACGCGTGAGCCCTGGCTGATGATTGACCCAAAACCGCTGGTTGGCGAAAGAGAGTTTAGTGTGGCCTCGATTGTTCGCTCATACGAGTTCGGGCACAGTCAGAAAGATGTTATCCATCGGCTGGATCGGCTGACATCCGCCCTGAAACTCAACCGGGAACGGACACGATTGTGGTCATTTGCCCAGACTCTGGCATGGAGCTTCGAGGGCGACAAGGCGGTCGAGCGTCACGTAGAAACGGCCCGCTGGCTGTGGCATGCATGAATGGCAGTTGCGTGCGCTTCGCCGCCACAGAGAACGATGGGAGATAAGTTTCCGATCGGTTCAATTCAGCCAAGCCGGTGGTCAAAAAGCTTCAGTGTTCCCTCCCCAGGGTCCAGCGCAGGCCGCCGGCAACGGTGCGACTGTAATATTCGCGCTGGATGGGAAACTGTTCGCTGCCCTGATAAAAGCCGAAGGTTTCATTGGTCAAGTTAAGCACGTAGCCAATCACCTGAAATCCGTGCCCGCCGGGAATCCAGTAGCTGGCTTGCAGGTCTACCTGGGTGTGGGGATAAAGATAAACGTCTCCATTAGGCCCTTTGATTCCGCCGCCTGCGCCCTGGGTAAAGTTGTAGGCGAAGATATTGGCGTCGTTGTGCGTGAGGCCCATTCGGGCAGAGATGCCTTTTTTGTCATAGGTGTAATCAAAGTTCCAGTTGTTCGGAGCCTGACGCTGCAAGGCCGGCTGGTCCAGCCTGCCATTGAATGCTCCAGCCGGAAAAAAAGCCTGTGAGGTGGTGTAGCTGTAATTCGCCCTGACTCCGGAACCATTCAGCAAGCCGGGCAGGAATGAGAGCCGCTGCTGCCACGTCATTTCGAATCCCAGGAGATGCGCATGGGGCCCGTTGATGGGCTGGGTCTGAACATTTCCGGCGAATATTCCTGATGTGAGGAGAGTGTTGGCGTCAAAAATCGGATTGGTCAGGTACTTGTAGAAGAATCCGCCTTCAATCACGCCGAACGGCTTGAGGTAGTGCTCAAACAAAATGTCAAAGTTCTGGGCGCGTGTGGGCAGAAGGGCGGAATTGCCTGCCGATACTGCCGGATTGGGCGCATGGACTGTTGGATCAAAGCTGATGTGGGGCGCGATGTCTCCGAAATTCGGCCTGGCGATTCCCATCCCATAAGCCAGCCGCAGGATGGTGTCCTGGCCAAAGCGAGTTTGCAGTTGCACGCTGGGCAGGACGTTCATATAGTCCTGGCTCCCGATTACCGGCGTCAGCGTTCCGGGAATGAAGTCGCCTCCTGAAGTCTGAATCTGATTAGCGGAGAAGGAGCCCTGCGTGCCTTCAACCCGTACTCCGGCTGTCAAACGGTACCGTCCGCCAAAATTGATGCTGTTCATGACGTACCCGGCAATCACGCGTTCATCAATATTAAAGTCGGCGGGCAGGGTCCGGGCCGCGTCCGCCAGCGGATCCGTGGTGAACATCGTAGGATTGGAATTGAAAAAGCTGACAATTTTCCCGTAGTTCGTGGTTGGACCGTATGGTGGGTAGGCGCCGAAGTAGTAGTTCGGATTGGTGAAGCTGCCCAGGAAATTGCTCATCAGGGCGACTGGGCCCGCAGTAGGATCCGTATTGCCAAAGAAGGTCTGCTGGGTATCAAGCTGGGACTTGTGAGCGTCCCGCACCTTGAAGCCGACTTCAAACTGGCTGGAGTGGGAACCGGCGTTGTACTGCCGCGTCAGGGAGATAGTTCCAGTCACGTCGCGCTCGAAAGTGTGATCGTCGCCGCGCCGCAATTGCGCAAAAGCGTACTGCGTGGGATCAAAGATGTTGCCATTCAGCGCCGTAAGCACCGGGGTAAATGGATCGCCGGCATTCAGCCGATATTGCACGCCGCCATTCAGGATACTGTTGGCCAGAGGCTGGAAATTGGAACTGGGAAAAAATCCGGTAAATCGGGCTTGCCCGAAAGCAACTTCGTAGTTGAGCAGCGTCTTGCCAAACGTCTGGTGCGCTCCGGCGGCAGCGCTGAAGAGCCTCTGCGCCGGCTTGCGGGTTACATGGCTGAAACTGGAACTGCCATCGGGATTGGTGAGCGTGGGTGTGAGAAATGAGCCCACGGACGGCGAATAAATCCAGTCTTGTCCATCATCCTTAAACTGGGAAAACAGGCCGCGAATGTAGGCCGTGGACCACTCACCCAGCTTGTAGTCCAGCGTGCCGCCAAAGCCGAAGCGGGTGCGGTTATACCAATATTCGCGCTGGTCGTAGCCGTTGACGCCTGAAAAAGACCCTCCGCCCGGCAGCGGATTTACGCCAACGCTAGGCTCTACGTCATCAATGCCACGTCCGTTCCAGTCATAGCCGCCGCCCACCAGAAAACCCAGGCGTTTCTCGTGGAGAAAGCGGCTGCCCAGAGTTACGTCAAACTGGTCCAGCGAACGTCCGCCGGCAATCGGAGTATAGCCGCCCATGCCCAGCACGCTGATGTAAGGCCGGTCAGTTGCGCTCTTGGTCACCAGGTTGACTGATCCGCCGATGGCGTCACCCTCCTGATCGGCAGAGAGCGTCTTGCTTACTTGCACCATCTCTACCAGGTCGGCGGGAATAGCATCCAGCTTCACGTTGCGCACATTCTCCGGAGACGGCAAATGAACTCCATCTACGGTCACGTTGCTGAGACGAGGTTCCGTCCCGCGAATCTGCACGTACTTGCCTTCGCCCTCATCACGCTCCAGCGACACGCTGGGCAGCCGGCCCACTGCGTCCGCGATGTTGGTGTTGGGTAGGCTGGTGATGACTTCGGCGGGCAGCACCTGCAGGATGTTATCGGCGGTGCGCTCCAGGTTGAGCGCCTCAAGTTCGCCCTGTTGCCGTTCGGCGCGAACTTCCACCACTTGCTTTTGCTCGCCAATCTCCAGCACAGCATCCGCAGTGGCCACTGCTCCGGCAGTCACATCAATCTCCGATGAGAATGTCTGGAATCCTAAATAAGAGATGGTCAGTGTGTAATGGCCGGGCGCCAGGCCGGATATCGTGAACTGGCCCTGACCATCGGACACAGCTTTGCGCCCGCCCGGCTGAAGCTCGACGCTGGCGCCCGGCAAGACGGCGTTTTGCTTGTCCTGCACGCGTCCGGTGATCGCGCCCTTGCGTTCCTGCGCGTGGAGAAGATTGAGTGCAACGAGGACGAGACACAACGAACCTAGCCAAGTGCGCATAGTAAAGGATCTCCTTCTGTGTGGGACGAGTTCTCAGACAACTCTGGTCGCATCTTTTCAGTTCCGTCCTGGCCGAAATGCGTGCCACGAGAATCAAATTGTGTGGATTCGCGAACTGGTGCAGCGATAACAGCGAATATTAGGAAGTTTTCGTGAATGGATGTTTGAGGGGTTGTGAAAAGAAGATTAAAATTTTTTAGCCGCGAATTCACGCGAGTGCACGCGAAAGTCAAACCAGCACCAAGGGCCAGGCAACAGGCCACAGGCAACAGGAAGGCAGAGTGACAGCACTTTTTGCAGAAAACCACAGCCGAGGGCGGCTGTGCCACACGAGCTACTTAGCGGGCAGGGTTCCCTCTCTGCGTTCGGGATAAACTTCTAAACTGCTAAAGGCGTAAACAACTACAGGTTTTCTACAATCCCCTGCAAACGTTTCGCGATTTCTTCCGGATCATCTGTGCCTTCGAACCTCACTGGTTCGCCGATGCGGACCTGGACCGTTCCCGGTTTGGCAAAGCGTTGCCGTTTTGCCTTCAGGCCAAACAGGCCGTCAATACGCATGGGGATTACTGGCAGGTTCAACCTTGTTGCCAGCAGACCGATGCCTTTGCGGAATTCGGCCATCTCGCCGGTTTGGGTGCGCCTGCCTTCGGGAAAGATCAGCACGTTGTAGCCTTGATCGGCCAGGCGTCCGGCATATTGGAAGCTTTCCTGGTAGGCCGCTCTCTGTGGCAGGGAAAAGACGTTGAACAGCGCGGTCACCAATACGTAGCGAAGCCTGGCATACCAGCGGCGCAGGAAAAACCATTCTCCAGGCGGATGGCGCATGTCGCGCAGCATCTCGCCCAGCATGGCCGGCGCAAGACGATGACGCAGGCGCATGGGAAGAGCTTTCAGGATGAACCCAATATCGGCGCGGCTTACGTGATTGGAGATCACCAGCGCCGGGCCGCGAAAATTCTTGAGTCGCTCGCGGCCAATGATTTTCGGCCGGGCCATAATCATGGTCGCAGGCCAGACCAGCAGGTAGTAAACAAGAAGGCGAATCCATGTTACCGGCCAGCGCTGCGCCCAGGGCGAATAGGGATAGTCCATGGGCCTGGATTTGGCAGCGGATTTTTTAACCAGGTCTTCGAGATCGGCGACGGTGTTTACCTGCGAAAACTCGCGGTCGCGCAGGTCCACCTGGTAGCGATCTTCAATCGCGCTCATCAGCTCCACCCGGTCCAGAGAACTCAGATTCAAATCATCTTCCAGATTCGCGCCGGGACGCATCTCTACCGGCCGTCCGGCAATTCCTTGAATCAGTTGCTGAAGCGTGCCCGCTGTGGAAGTGGGTTGTGATTTTCCCGCCAGCCGGTTTTCGGCCATCTGACGAATCACATCGAGCTTGGGTTTTTGCGTCGACGTGCGCGGAAAATCCTCATCCGGCCAGGCCAGCCAGCAGCGGACTTTCTGGAAATCAGCCAGCGACTGGTTGGCCTGGGCCACCACGGAGTCCGGCGACGCGCCATCCTGAAGCAGCAACACCGCACAAGCCTCGGCATTGCCGCCGCGCGCGATGCCGAAGACTACGCAATCACGTACCTTCGGCTGTTTGCGCAGCGCCTGCTCCAGGTCTTCAGGGTAAATTTTCAGCCCGGCAGGCGTAACGATCACGCTCTTGTTGCGCCCTTTGAAGTAGAGATTGCCCTCCTCATCCACTGCGCCCAGGTCGCCGGTGCGAAACCAGCCATCGTCGCTATCACCCGCAACCGGCTTCATCTCCCGGCCCTGCCAATACTGGCGGGCAACATTTTCGCCACGCACCAGGATTTCGCCGGTTTGGGGATCAAGCTTCATCTCGCGACCGGGCAGGACTTTTCCAATCGAGCGACGGCCCACCTTAAAAGGATGGTTCAGGCTGATCAGCGAACTGGTTTCTGTGAGTCCATAACCCTGAATCACCACATAGCCGAGCCTGCGCCAGAATTCTTCAGTGCCAGAGTCCAGCGCGGCGCCGCCGGAGATGAGCGCCCAGAACTTCCAGCCGAACCGGCGATGAATTTTGCGGAAGCGCCACCAGCGCCACAGGAACTTTTCATTCTCGGCCGCGGCAAACCTGGCGCCCATCTGGCCGGGAAACTCGCGTTCGATTCTGAGCTTTAGCGATTCCATCACCCGCGGCACGGCCACCAGTACAGAGACGCGCTCGCGCTGGATGGAGGTGATCACTTCGCGTGGATTGAGGCTGTCCTGAAAGATAACGGTCCCCCCGATGATGGGTGGAATGAACATGGCCATGTACTGGCCGAAAACGTGGCTCAACGGCAGCAGGTTGAGAAAGCGGATGGGATGAAAGATGCGCTCGTACTTGAGGTATTTAGGAATCTCGCGCTCGATGGGATCCAGGCTCGCCAGTAGGTTGCCGTGGGTGAGCACCACGCCGCGCGGCTCGGCTGTTGTGCCGGAGGTGAAGACCACCTGAGCCGTGTCGTCCCGCGTTAGAGGGACGGCTTGATAGGGTGTTGCGGGAAAAGAAGAGAGAGTTTCCGCCAGAGTTTCCAGATCAAGGTGCGGCCACTGTTCAGCCGCTTTCAGCAACGCCTGCGAGCCCACAATCAATTTGGCCTGAACATCCTGGGCAACGCGCTGCATAAAGTCTGGCGCGGCGATCCGATCCATGGGAACCACGACCACGCCGCGCAATAGGCAGCCAATGAAAGCTGCAACCCATTCGGGAGAGTTGTGTCCCCAGAGCATGACGCGATCGCCCTTGCCGATGTTGCGTCGTTCCAACTCGCGGGCGAAGCGGAAGGCCAGCTCGGCAGCCTGGCGATAAGTCCAGCGCGGCGTGCGGTAGCCGCGGTGATAGACAAACGCCGGTTGGTGCCCAAATTTCTCATAAAGCTGCACGATTTCAGCGAGAGAATTCATTCTTAGCAATTAGCAAATGGCAATTAGCAATTGGCCAACAAACCCTAAAACCTTCTTTAGCTGCGAATTGACGCGAATGCACGCGAATCAAAACCATTTGACCGCAAAGTATGCAAAGTGCGCAATGAAGAGAAATTCAAAAGCAAATAGCTCCTAGCCTCTAGCTGCTAGCTTCTAGCGAAAACCAAAACCAACAGCACAACCATGAACAAAACCAACATCACAACCATGAACAAAACCAACATCACAACCAACAGCAACACCCTGAGCCACATTGGTCACAGAGTAACAGCGGAGGGCAAAAAGAGACAGATGGAGCAAATGCATTCCAAAATTGCCGGAATTGAAACGCGGATTCCTTGCTGCGCTGCGGAATGATAAGGGCTGGGAATTCCAATTCTTTCGGGCCGTGGGCAGAATGTTCGAGCCAAAAGCCAAGGGCCAAAAGCCAAGGGCCAAGTGCTCAAAGCACGGGCAAGCAGCCACGGATTGGAAACTAGCAGCTCAGGTACTGTAATCCGCGTTGATATGCACGTACTCCTGCGTCAGATCGCAGGTTACGAATTCCAGATTGCTCCGGCCCTGCCCGAGGGTGATGCGGATATCGTACATGCGTTGCGACATATATTGGTGGGCCTGATCGCGATCGAATGGGACTGCGGCGCCGTTACGGCAGATCTGCTGCTTGCCCAGATAGATATTGATCTTTGCCGGATCGATCTTTACCCCGGAGTAGCCAATTGCAGCCAGGATGCGTCCCCAATTGGGATCGGCCCCGGCCCAGGCCGTCTTGACCAGGGCTGAAGTGGCGATGCAGCCGGCGATCCTCCGCGCGTCACCGCCATTGCGCGCCTGCTCGATCCTGAGATCAACCACGTGCTTGACGCCTTCACCATCTGAAATAATCTTGACGGCCAGGATGCCACACACATCGCGGAGAGAAGCTTCAAACTCCCGGCGCACAGTTTTCAGCGGCACGCCGCTCTTGCCGCTCGCCAGCAGCAGCGCGGTGTCGTTGGTGGAGGTATCGCCGTCAATGGACATGCAGTTGAAGGTTTGCTCCACTGCGCTTTTCAAGGATTGCTGCAACTCACGCGGCGTGGCCACTACATCCGTGAACAGATAGACCAGCATAGTGGCCATGTTGGGGTGAATCATGCCTGCGCCTTTGGCCACTCCTGCAATTGCCGCCACCTGATTCTTGTGGCTGACTTCCGCGAAAGAAAGTTTCATGCGCGTGTCTGTGGTCATGATTGCGGTTGCAAACGAAGTCAACGCATCCGGCCCGTCGTTTGCGGAAGACACCAGCGCGGGAAGAGCGGCGCTGATTTTTTCCACCGGCAACGGCACGCCAATGATGCCGGTAGAAGAAGGGAAGACCTGCTCCGGACGAATATTCAGGGCTTGTGCGACCTCACGGCACGTCGTCTTAGCAGCCCTGATTCCCTGGACGCCGGTGGCGCAATTCGCATTTCCAGCATTGACGATCAATGCGCGAATCAGGCCTCGCGAGCGCCGGAGATGCTCGCGATCCACCGTGAGCGGCGCAGCCACGACCCGATTGCGGGTGAACATGGCAGCAGCGGATGCACTGTTGGGGACCACAGCCAAAGCCAGATCGGGTTTACCGCTGGCCTTGATACCGGCGGTGCAGGCGGAGAAGAGAAAGCCTTTGGGTAAATTCATTTTAGCCGCGAGTCGGATCCAGATTGCCAGAATTGCCGTAAATGCCAAAATTGCCAGAATTTAAAATTCAAAACCGAGTTCGCCCAGACTTGCAGTGATTCACGCAGATAGAAAACCGACGATTCCGGCATTGTTTTTGTCTTTCAATTACCAAGTTACCAATTACCCACTTACCAAATTCTTAGCTCGATGCAGCCAGCCTTTTATCCGCCAGAGGCCGAACTGTTGCAGTTGTTGGCACTACGATCCCAGCCTTACCAGAGGCATCAGGACCTGCAAATCGCGGCGTTCCAGGTTTTCCGGAATCGGGCCGCGCAC
>Ga0070732_10001402_pt1 | contig 13187 bp, 14 predicted proteins | sample Coa_R1_5_FD_66449 | JGI IMG/M metagenome (GOLD analysis project Ga0070732, IMG submission 66449) | Surface soil microbial communities from Centralia Pennsylvania, which are recovering from an underground coalmine fire - Coalmine... | ecosystem: Environmental > Terrestrial > Soil > Unclassified ...
GTGTATGCCTGGGCCTACTGGCCGATGGCGGCGTCGAGTGCCGTCCTCGGGGCGTGGGCCCTGGCACAGACACGGTTCCGGCGGCAGGGTGGGACGCGCCTCCTGTTCTGGGCCCTCCTCGGCGTCGCGGCGACGATCGGCGTGCAGCTCGTTCCGCTCCCGATTCGTGTCCTGACTGCCATCTCGCCAGGCACCGATCGGTTCCTAAGCCAGTACAGCGTGGCGTACAACCTGCAGCCCCCGGCCTGGCACACGCTCTCCGTCAGCGCGCCGGAGACGGCGACGGCGCTCGTGCTCTTTCTCGCGTTGTCGGTGCTGCTCCTGGGTCTGGTCGGCCTCATGTCCAGGATGCCGCTGGCGCGGCTCGTGAACGCGCTCGCACTCTTTGGCCTGGCGGTGGCCGTCTTCGGTATTCTTCAGCGCGCCGTGGCGGGCGAGGCGCTCAGCCCGCCGATCTACGGGTTCTGGCACCCCGAGGAGCACGGTCGGCCATTTGGCCCCTTCGTCAACCCCAATCATTTCGCCGGGTGGATGGTGCTGACGCTCTCGGTGACGATCGGCTACTTCTTCGGGTTGTCCCACGCGTCGTGGGAGGCGCGAGGGCGGCGCTTGGGCGCGTGGCTGATCTGGCTGACCCGGCCCGACGCGGGCCGGGTGGCGCTCGTCGGCTTGTGCGGCCTGGCCATGGCCACCGCCGTCGTTCTCTCGGGATCACGGTCCGGTGTGGCGGCCCTCCTCGTGTCCTTCTTGGTGTTCGGATTTCGCGCCGTCCGGCAGTCCGCCGGAGCGCTGCCCAAGCTGGCGGCAGTCGCGACCCTGGCCGCCGTCCTCGGTGGCGCGCTCGTCTGGGCCGGTTCGGATGCCGTCGTCGCAAAATTCGGGCGGTCATCCGCCGACATGCCTGGGCGGCTGCGGGCCTGGCACGACGCCGTGCACATCGCCTCTGACTTCCCGCTGTTCGGATCGGGCCTGGGTACATTTGGCCTGACGATGCTCGTCTATCAAAGCGGACCGCGCGACGTATCCTACACACAGGCCCACAACGACTATCTGCAGGTCGCGGCCGAGGGCGGCGCTCTTGTGTCGGCGGCGGCCCTCGCTTTGGTCGCCGTCATCGCGTTTTTGGCCTGGCAGCGGGGCAGCCGGGACGCCGATCCGGTGGTGAGTTGGATCCGCACGGGCGCCGCGGCCGGCCTTGTCGGGATGGCCGCCCAGTCCGCCGTCGAGTTCAGCCTTCAGATGCCGGGCATCGCCCTTTTGTTCGTCGTGCTGGTCGCACTGGCGATTCATCGGCCCTCCGAACAGGTCCAACATGCGAATCGGGTGTGATCTCGACGGTGTCCTCGCGGATCTGAACCGGGCCTTCATCGCGGTCGCCCGGCGACGCTATCCCCAGCTCGACGTCTCGGCGGTCACGGCTGCCGACGAGGTCGCCGCCGCACCACGTGCGGCTGAGGACAGGCCGGAAGGCGTGACGGAGACCCTGGCGACGCTCGCGGACGATCGTGTGCCGCTCGCGCTCACGCCCGAGCAGATGAATGAGACCTGGAAGGAGCTCTGCGGCGTCACGGATTTCTGGGACACGCTCGAAGAGATCGAAGACGGCGCCATCGCTCGCCTGGCGACCCTTGCGGACGCGCAACGCTGGGAAGTCATGTTCCTGACGAGCCGTCCGAAGTCCGCGGGCCAGCTCGTCCAGCGGCAGAGCCAACGATGGCTCGAGCGGAAGGGTTTTCGGTTGCCCAGTGTCTACGTCGTGCACAAGTCACGCGGACAGATTGCCGACGCGTTGGCCCTCGACGTCGTGATCGACGACCGGCCCGAGAACTGCCTGGACGTGGCGCTCGAGTCCAAGGCGCGGGCGATCCTGATCTGGCGGGGTGCGGTCGCGAGCGTGCCTGCCTCGGCCAAGCGGTTGGGCATCGGCGTGGTCCCGACCGTGGCGGCGTGTCTGGATCTGCTCGTCGAGGCCGATCGTCCTTCGACGGCGGCCGTGGATCTCGTGCAACGGCTCAAGCGCTTGCTCGGACTGGGCCCGCGCGCCGCGGCGCGATAATCGTGGTGACTCAAGACGCTTCGTGTGCGCCGGTGTTACGAAACTTTCCGCGTCGTACACATTCGTCGACGCACGTGACGGCCTCGTGGCACCGGGCGGACCGAACGCTTTTGTGAGGGCCCGTCGAAGCTCGTGCGGGCGGCGGCGCGCGTCGCGGCGACAAATTCGAAAGGCCTCGAAAACAGCGCTGATTATCGGATGATTCCAACCTCTGTCTTTCGCGAGATCCCTGGCACACGCCTTGCCCTTCTGGGGGCGGGCTGCTCTGGCACTCGCATGGCGCGAGCGCACGAAAACGTGATGACAGCCCTGAGTTCGAGGGTCTGCCATGTTCCGCCGTTTCTTCGCGACTGCCGGGATTATCGTCTGGTCGGGTTGCTCGTGGGGCGTGGCCGTTGCCCAGGCGCAGGATCTGGGCTCACCGCTCGCGAATGCGATGCCGAAGCTGACGTTCGTCACGTCGGTGACCGCGCCGGCTGCGATGCCCGTCGCACCCGAGACGGCGATCATCAGCCGCTCGTCGTTCGAGTCCGGCTCGAGCCCCTTCAAGACGCTGCTGCCGTTCTACGCGAGCACGGCGGCTCTGCAGATTCTCGACGTCCGGTCCACGCTCCAGGTCGTCCATCTCGGCGGCGGCGAGGGCAACCCGCTCCTGCAGGGCATCGTGACGCATCCCGCGGTGTTCATTGGCCTGAAGGCCGCGATTGCGGCGGCCTCGATTTACTCCGCGCACCGACTGGCGAAGCACAGCAAGGTCGGCGCCATTGCGACGATGGTCGCGGTGAACAGCGTGTATGCGATGGTCGTCGCCCACAACTATCAGGTCGCTCGAACGATGCGATAGCCCAACGTCCCCGGTCACGGCATCTTCCGGCCCGGCGTCGCACAGGCGGCGACTGGGCCGTTTACGTGTGGGGGTGTCGGCACAGAATTGTCGCCTGGGCCCCAGAAACGCGGAGCCGTAAGGCGAGCTGGACTCCAATCCTCGCGCGCCATCGTCGGGCCATTCGGCCCGTCGACTCCGAATGTTTGGCATGGTCCTTGCGCTTAGTTGACCGGCGCCCCTCTTCGAGGTCGTCGCCGTGGCCCAATGAGCGTCTTTCAAGATTTCAGCCGGGAATCGAGCGGGGTTGCCAGCATGGATGACCGCCGGCGGTCGCCACGCTTCGAGCTCCTTGGTCGCGTCCACGGTCAAGTCGTCTCCGTGGCGACGGACGTGCGCGTTCGCGAGATCAGCCTGGGGGGGCTGTCGTTCGAATCGGCGATTGCGTTTCCGGTCGGCGCGATTCATGAATTCCGTCTTCAACTCGGCGACCGGTCGACGGTCATCCTTCGTGGCCGCGTGGTCCGGTGCCTCAAACATGGGATGGTCGGCGGCGCCTTCCGGTACACGACTGCCGTCCAGTTCATCGAGGACGATCCGCCGCCCAACGACGAGTCCCGTCTTCGAGACCTGATCCAGAAGATCGCTTAGCCCCGTTTCTGACATCTGGGGTCTGCCGCCTCGACGCGCGGGCAGACCCCTTATGCTGTACGGCTCGTGTTCCTCCCCATCACCGTTGCCGACCTGGCGACCGTCGGACTGCTGGTCGTGCTCGAGAGCCTCTTGAGCGCGGACAACGCTCTCGTCATGGCGGTCATGGTGCTCCGACTGCCGGACCGGGTCCATCAACGGGCGCTCAACTACGGGCTCGTTGGCGCGCTGGCGTTCCGACTCGTGGCAACGGCCCTCGCGATTTACCTCATCCACGCGGCTTCGCTCAAGCTCCTGGGCGGTGCGTACCTGCTGTACTTGTTCGGCTCGCATTTTCGCCGGGCGGGCCGGCGCGGGCCGTCCCAGCCGCCGCAAGCGAAAGGACTCCTCGGGCTGTCGGCGTTCTGGGGGACGGTCGTCCGCGTCGAGCTCGTGAACCTGGCATTCTCCGTGGACTCGATCCTGGTCGCGGTCGGGATGTCGACGAAGTTCTGGGTCGTGCTCGCCGGGGGTCTGCTCGGCGTCGCGGCGATGCGCGTCGTGACCAGTCAGCTCGTTGGGTTCATTCGGCGGAACCCTGGCCTCATCGACGGAGCCTTCGTGGCCATCGCGTGGGTCGGGATCAAATTGCTCCTGGACTACGCTTACCAGGTCGCATGGATCCCCTGGCAGGTGCCGCAATCGATCGGGATCGCGATCGTCCTCGTGATTCTGGCGGTCACGCTTGGGGCGGCGCGCGTGGGCGCGCGGATCAGAGCATCGCCAGGGAAAAATACGTGACCGCGCTCGAGACGAGGCCGAGGAAGGACGGCGTCGCCCAGCCGTAGCCTGTGCCGCCGGTGACGAGGGACGTCGCGGCCAGGACGCTGATCCCGACGACCATGGCCGCGAGCGCGCCCCATCGGCCGCCCTGCGGCAGGAAGAGGCCCCCGAGGATCGGGGCGAAGAGCGTGACGACGAGCACGGAGTAGAACGTCCTGAGGGCGTCGACGACCGTGGGCAGGACGAACGTCAGGGCGAAGCCCAGCGTGCCACCGACCAGGGCCATCACGCGCGCGGCACGCAGGACCTCGGCGTCCGAGGCGTTGCGGCGCATGAAGCCCTTGTACAGATCGCGGCCGCCCGAGGTCGAGAGCATGAAGAGCACGGCGTCGGCCGCACTCATTTCAGCCGAGAACACCGCGGCCAGTGCGAGGCCGCCGACGGCCAGCGGCAATTGGCCGAGCACGTTCGGGAGGGCGTCATCGGCGTTAGCCAGGTCGGGAAACATGGCGCGCGCGACGAGGCCCAGCGTCACGGGAATCACAGCGAACGCCATGAGCGCCAACCCATTCCACGCGATGCCACGAGTCAGCGCGCGCTCGTCGCGGGCGGCATAGGCCTTTTGCAGCAACCCGGGCGAGAGAAAAAACGCGGGGCCCAGCAAAAAGATTCGAGGCCAGCCCTCGATCGGCGAGCTTCCTCGGAGGAAGGTCATGTGCCCGGCATTGAGGGCGGCGACCGTGTGCCAGCCGCCGGCGGCCACGACGGCGAGCGGCGCCGCCAGACCAAAGCCGACGAGCTTGACGAGTAATTGAATGCCGTTGACGCGGGCCGTGCCGGCCAGGCCCCCGGCGGCGAAGTACGTCGTCATGACCGCGACGGCGATGAGACAGCCCCACGCGTGCGGAACGCCGGCCGCTCGCTTGAGGACCACGGCCGCGCCGTCCAACTGCGCGCACAGGATGGCCAAGGTGCCGAACCAGATCAGCAGAGCGGCGAGACCGCGGACGCTCGGGCCAAAATGATGCTCGAGGAAGTCGCCCACGGTTAGGAAATTACGTGCCTTCGCCTCGCGCCAGATGCGCGGGCCGACCCAGAACGCGAGGACGAGCGATCCGAGCCCTGCACTCCCATTCCACCACCAGGCCGACAGCCCCTCGCGATAGGCAATCGACGTCGCGCCGACGGTGGAGCCCGCGCCGATGTTCGGCGCGAGAAACGTGGCGAAGATCAGCCCGGCGCCGAGCAACCGCCCGCCGACGAAGAAGTCACCGGTCTGGCGGACGCTGCGACCAATCCAGGCGCCGATCGCGATGAGCCCGAGGGAATACGCGATCAGGATCGGCAGGAGCGCAGACACCTGCTACTTGATGTCGGCGGCCGCAGGAAGACCTGGCAGCCCCTTGGCCAGCCTGACGGCTCGGAGGATCGCATCGGAGACGGCTTCGGCGGCCAGCTGACCCGTCGTGCTCACGTCCGCTTCGCCCGCGAGGGTCCCCGTACCGAGGACGAACAGCGTATCGCCGTCGCTCGGCGTATGCGAAGGAACGATCGCCCGCGCGATGCCGTCGTGGGCCATTTCCGCGATTCGTTGGGCCTGGGCCTTGGTCACCCGGGCATTCGTGGCGACGACGCCGATCGTCGTGTTCTCGAGGAGCCCCGTCGATGGCGACCCGCCGCGGCGAATCAACACAAAGGGATCGACCAGGCCCTTGCCGTCCGGCGTGCGCACGCCGGCCACCGGGCGGCCGGTTTGCGGATCGACGATCGAGCCGACGGCGTTGACGGCGACGATCGCGCCGACGATCAGCCCACCGGGCGCGCGGAGCGCCGCCGACCCGATGCCGCCCTTCATCGCGCGTCCTGATCCAGCCAGTTTGCCGACGCTTGCGCCCGCGCCCGCGCCTACCGATCCCTCTTCAACGGCGTCCGACGCCGCGATCGAGGCGGCGCGGTAGCCACACGCGGCGTCGGGCCTGACCTCCGGGTGGCCGCCGACGTCGAGGTCGAACAGAATCGCCGCCGGCACGATAGGCACGACGTTCGCACCCACGGGATAGCCCAGGTGCTGCTCTTCGAGGTACTTCATGACGCCCGTCGCCGCGTCGAGGCCATACGCGCTCCCGCCGGCGAGGACGATCGCGTTCACCACCTGGACCGTGTTGTCCGGCCGGAGCAGGTCAGTCTCGCGGGTGCCGGGGGCGCCGCCGCGTACGTCGACGCCACCGACGGTTCCGGGTGGTGCGATGATCACCGTGCAACCCGTGGGTCGTGCCGCCAGGGTCACTTGACCCACGCGAATCCCACGAACCGCCGTGATCGCTTCGTCGCCCGCCGCAATCACCGCCGGGCCCCCGCGGGACCAAGTCAGGTGCGCGGCACTGAATGCCAGGACGGCGAAGGCCAGGGGCAGTCGAGCCACTGCGCGATTATAGCGGCGGGCTTCCCGTTATGATCGTGTCCCTGATGTGGCCGGTGTCGCGGTCTGCGCGCGAGAGTGCCGCCGACCACCGTTTCGCGTGGCTCGCAGGTGCCTTCGTCGTCGCGGGCTTCGTCGTCCGGCTCCTCGCCGCTCGCCTCATCGCCGGATCGAACCGCGGCGGGTACGACATCTTCCTCATGATTGCGCGGACCTTTGCGCACGGCGGCGGATTCTGCGAGTTGCCGGGTCAGGCGTGCGCCGTGCGCGTGCCTGGCTATCCCTTGTTTCTGTCCTGGTTCCTCGATGCGGGCAGGCCGGGAGCCGGCCTCGTCGTGGCCCAGGCGGCGCTCGGAGCGGCCGTCGCTGGGATCACCTGGAGGATCGGCGTGGACCTGTTCGATCGGTCCACCGGTCTCCTGGCGGTCGCCGCGCTCAGTGTGAGCCCGTACGCCGCCATCCACGACACGGCCTTGCAGGACACGGTGCTCGCCGATGTCCTTATGGCGCTGGGGATCCTGCTCTTACTGAGGCTCGAACGAACGCCTCGGGCTCGGTGGGCTCTCTCGGCCGGAGTCGTGCTCGCCGCGACCGTCCTGGTGACGGCCCGCCTCGCGTTGATCCTGCCGGGCGTGCTCGCCTGGGCCTGTTGGCGCGCGGGCCGATCGTGGCCCGTGCGAGTCACACACGCCGCCTTGCTCGCGCTGCCGGTCGTGGTCCTGATTGGCGCATGGCTCGTCCGAAACGACCGTGTCGTGGGCGCGCCTGTTCTGACCACGGTTGTCGGCGAAAGTCTGTGGACCGCGAACAACGCGGTGACGCTCAATCGGTTCCCGGCGCAGAGCATCGATGTGACCAAGCAGGATGCGTACGACGCGCTCTCTGCGGATGAGCGCGCGGCGCTGGCGCATCTCGCCGGTGACGACGTCGCAGTCGATCGTCTTCTCGAGACATGGGGACGCGACTTCATGCTCGCGCATCCGGCGAGAATCGCCGGCTACGCCGCGGTGAAGGTCGCGGTGCCCGTTCTCGCCTACCTGAGTCCGGCCCGTCGTCCGATCGTTCAAGGGCTCTTCGCCCTCACGTATCTTCCCGTGCATCTGCTGGCGATCGTCGCGTTCTGGAGATGCCGCGTGGACTGGAAAAGCCACGCACTCACGGGGACCGTGTTCGCCGTGTTTCTCACGACGGCGGCGGTGTTCTGGGCGCACACCAGCCACGCGACGTTTCTCGATCCCCTGTGGTGCGTCTATGCGGCGGCGGTGCTCACGGGCGCGGCTTCCGCCCGTGAATCGAAATGTTAGTATCCTACGAGCTGATGCGACGCATTTTGGTCACGAATGACGACGGCTACTTCTCGCCCGGCATTCACGCGCTCGCCGACGCGCTCCGCGGTCTGGGCGTCGTGACCATCGTCGCGCCGCAGGCTGAAACGAGCGCCGTCGGGCATGCGCTGACGTTACGACGTCCTCTTCGCCTCGATCGGGTCAGCGACGGTGTCTATGCCGTCGATGGCACGCCGACCGACTGCGTGAACATCGCGATCGACGAAGTGCTTGACGGACCACCGGACCTCATCGTGTCGGGTATCAACAGGGGCTTGAACATTGGCGACGACGTGACGTACTCGGGGACCGTGGCGGGCGCGCTCGAGGGCGCGCTCCTCGGCTATCCGGCGATCGCGGTCTCGCTCCAGTTCGGGCGCGGCGCCTGGGATCCCGGCCCGGCCGCGTCGATGGCGATCGCGATTGCGTCGGCCGTCCTGGAGCGGCCGTTGCCGAGCCGGACGTTTCTCAACGTCAACGTTCCCCTGGGGCCGATCGCCGGCGTCCGCGCGACCGTGCAGGCGCGACGCAATCACATCACCAAGGTCGATCGGCGCCTCGATCCGCGCGAGCGGCCGTACTTCTGGATCGAAGAAGCGGAAGACGACTGGGAGCCGAACGACCGATCCGACCACCGGGCCATTCTGGAGGGCTTCGTGTCGGTGACGCCCCTTCAGCCGGACTTGACCGATCATGCGGCCCTTGCCGGCCTCCGCGAGCTCCTCGACACGATCGGCAGTCGTGTAGGACCGTAAGACCGCACGATGCCGGACCGCCGCGTTCATGTCCCGACGCACGTGGCGAGCCGTCTTGCGGACGGCGGGGTCGTGCTGTTCAACGCCGAGACGGGCGAGTATTTCGCACTCGACGACGTGGGGACGCGGGTCTGGTCGCTTCTGACCCGTTCGGCCGATCTGCAGTCGGTTTACGACGGCTTGCTGTCCGAATACCGCGTGGCGCCCGACACGCTCCGCCGGGACCTCGACGCGCTCATCGAGAACCTGCAGGCGCACGGCCTGGTTCGGATCGAGGTCGCGTGAGCACGGGCGCGCGAGTCTAGTGTGCGGATGATAGGCCGTCTGCGCCGGATGTCCTGGGCCAACCGAGGGGTGCTCGCCGAGGCCGTCTGCGCCCTTGCGGCGATGCCCGTGCTCGTGCGCGTCTTCGGCGTCAGGTCGCTGCACGACACCGTGGTCAGGTCCACGTCGGCGCGGATGCATTCCGGTGGATCTGCCGATGCGACCGCGTCGACGCGAGTACGCGAGATCGCAAGCCTCGTGGTGAGTGCTGCCCGTCGTGCGCCCGGCGACCACACGTGTCTCCATCGGTCGTTGGCCCTGTGGTGGATGCTGAGACGACGCGGGTTCGACGGTCGCTTGCGCATGGGTGTTCGCAAGGGGGATACGGCTTTTGAGGCCCACGCCTGGGTCGAGTACGCCGGAGAGGTCGTCAATGACGATCTCGATGTGGAGCGTCGCTACGAGCCATTGCCCTGGCAGCCCGCGGGGCGCGACGCATGAGCTATCTGGCGGTGTCGGGCCATCGCTCGATGGTGTTCGACGAGGCGCGGAACCGCGCGTACGCCGACGCGCTGCGGCGAGTGATTCAACCGACCAGCGTCGTCCTGGACCTCGGCGCCGGCACCGGGATCCTGGGCCTGATGGCGGCGCGGCTTGGCGCCCGGCGGGTGTATCTGGTCGAGCCGGAGGACATTCTCGCGCTCGGTGCTGAAATCGTGGGATCGAATCGCCTCGAGTCGGTCGTCCGGTGTCTGCAGGGTCGCATCGAGGACGTGCGATTGCCGGAGCCGGCTGACGTCGTCGTCTCGGTCTTCACCGGGAACTTTCTGTTCGCCGAGGATCTCCTGCCGTCGCTGTTCCACGCGCGTGATCACGCGCTCGCGCCGGGGGGCGTCCTGGTCCCTTCCGCGGCGACGATGGAGGCGGTGCCGGTGTCGGCGGCCGATGTGCACGCCCGGGAAATCGGTGCGTGGTCGGCGACGCCGTTCCCCGGCGTCGACATGAGCGCGGCACGTTCGTACGCGGCAAACGCGATCGTTTTCCGCGCGGACCGCCTGCGTGAGGCCGCGTGGCTGGCGGAGCCGCAGACGCTGTGCACGCTGGACTTCTACCACGGCCGATATGCCGGCGTGCACGCCGAGGCCACCTACGAGGTGTCGCAGTCGGGGTTGTGCCACGGCTGGCTGGGGTGGTTCAGCATCGACCTGGCGGGCGAGTGGCTGTCGACGTCCCCTCGTGACGCCGCCCTTCACTGGTCCGCGGTCCTTCTTCCGTTGGACCCGCCGCTCGTCTTCGAGGCGGGTGAGCGGGTGACGTTCTCGCTTCACCGCGCTCCGTTTGCCGACTGGTCCTGGAGCGTCACCGCCGGATCGAGGACCCAGGCGCACTCGACGCTTCTCTCGACGCCGATCTCGGCTGCCAGCCTGCGGCGCGCGAGATCGGACTACGTTCCGGAGCTCAACGACAAGGGACGGGCGCTCCGAGACGTGCTGGCCGCGTGCGACGGTGCGGTCACCGTCGAGGTCATCGCCGACCATCTGCGGCAGCGCCATCCCGACCAGTTCCCGGCGACGGCCGACGCGCTGGAATTCGTCCGGACCGTGGTGAAGCGCTATGCGTGAAGCGGTCACCTTGGCGCCTGACGTGGTGCTGCGCGTGATCAACGGGGAGGCGCTCCTGCTGAAGTTGGGCGACGAGGACGTCTTCGCGTTGAACGACACGGGCACGCGGATCGTGCAGCTCATCGCCGAGGGTCTCGATCTCAACCGGGTGATCGACACGCTGCACCAGGAGTACGGCGTGGAGCGGTCCGAGTTGCAACAGGCGGTCGCGGACCTCGTGGCGGCGCTCCTGTCTCGAGGCCTGGTCGTGCGAACGGAGGGGATGCCAGGTGAGTGACGCCCCGGGCCCTTCTTCGGCACGTTTGCCGCAGTGGCAGGCCTGTTGGGACATGGCGGCGGCACGCGAGGGGCGGTCGTCAGCGGTCGGCGGGTCTGACGCCGTGCATGTCGGGCCCTTGACCGTTTTTCACGCGGACCGAGGAGCGGTCGTCTCGACATTCGGAGACCCCGCGCGTCCGAGCGTCGTGGTCTTCGACGGCTATCTCGTCGACCGTCGCGAACAGGCGACCGCGCTCGGGTTCGGCACCCGCGCCGTGACTGATGCCGAGCTGTTCGGTGCGGGTTATGGGCGGTGGGGCGCCGGCGCGTTCCGCGAGTTCGAGGGCCGCTACCTCGCGGCCGTGTGGGACAGCGAGCAACAGCGGTTCTTCCTGGGGCACGACGCTCTTGGCCGCCATCCGGCTTTTTACTCGACCGCCGCCGACGGTCTGTGGTTCGGATCCAACGTGCTGGTCCTCGCCTCGAACCCGCGCCTTTCGAACCGTCCGAATCGCCTTTCGCTGGCGCTCGGGATCCTCAGGTATTGGCCCGAGGCGGGGCAGACCTTCTTCGAGGCGATCCGCCGCGTTCGGCCCGGGCACTATCTTCAAGTCACGGACGCGGGCGCCGCGAGCGAGCACGAGTACTGGGATCCCCTCCCAGGCGACGACGAAGCCTGGCTGCCGGACGCGCGGGCGCTCGAGGAGTTCGAGCCGTCGCTGGCGCGCTCGGTTGCACGGTGCATGACGCTTCAGCCGCAGGGCATCATGCTCAGCGGCGGGGTGGATTCGGTGACGATCGCCGCGCTCGCCATGAAGTACGTGCGTGAGCGGGACCTGAAGCCGCTCGTCGCGGTCTCCGCTCGGACCGGCTACGCGCTCTCAGGCGAGGAGCGCATGCAGACGGTGGTCGCCGAGGCTCTGGCGATGCCGATCGACATCAGCACCACGTTGGAGTGGCGTGCCGGACGTGACAACGTGAGCCTGTCCCTCGAGGTCGCCGGCGATCTGCCGTCGCCCACGCGCGTCTGGTGGGTGGGCACCTACACGAGGTTTTACAAGAGGACGGCGGCGCTCGGGCTCAACGTGCTGCTCACGGGAGCCGGGGGCGACAACTGGCTTGGCGTGGCGGAGCGGCACGCGGCCGACCTGTTGCGGGCCGGACGCCTGGCGGAACTGGTACGGTTTGCCAAGGCCGACGTCGGGACGGGGGGCTCGTCGATGGGCCGCTCGCTGCGGCGGCTGTTCTGGGCCCACGGGGTGCGTCCGCACCTGGAAGTGTGGTGGGCCACGCTCGCGCCGCGCCAGAAGACGTCGTATCACCGCCGGCGGTGGCACGCCCGTCTGCCGGTCTGGTTGTGCCCGGAGCGAAAAGAGCGCGAGGCCCTGGTCGAGCGGCTTCTCGAGACGCGCACGCCTGCGCTCGCCAGCACTGGCGGCTCACCGAAGAGCTACTACCGTCATTACTTCAAGTCCCTTCGGAATCCCTATCTCCATTATGAAAACGAGACGGCGTTTCACATTGAAAGCGCGACGGGCCTGCTCTTGCTCAGCCCCTACCATGACCGGACGCTGGTGAGCTTCCTGAATCGCATCTCGCCTCAATTGCTGTTGCACGGCACGCGCTACAAGGGCCTCCTCAGACCGGTCGTCGGCAAGTACCTCCCTGGACTCGGCTTGGAGAACCAACGGAAGGGCTACGAGCGTGACGATCAGGCGCGCGAGCTCCGCGAGTTTCGGGACGGCCTCGTCAGGGCGTGGCCGGGCTGTCCGTTCCACGCGCTCGGAGCGTTGGGTCTCGTCGACGAGCGACTGGCCGCGCGTGAGATCGACGGGATCGAGAAGGAGGGTTTTCCGCGGCTCGGGCGCATGTTCGCCATGATGAGTCATGAGCAGTGGGTCCGAGCGCAGGAGGCCCGGGCGCCCAGGGAAGCGTGACGGGCGATAACGGATTTGATACCAGCTGTGTCCGTTCGTTCACACAATGGCCGACACGCCTCGGGCGCCGTCCGACGACATCGGCTATGCTAATCGTGGATTTGCGCGAGCGCGGACCGCGCGAACTGGGGGAGATCCATGGCACGTAACGGGGATGACGACAACGTGAAGAAGCCTGAGTGGCGGGCGCCCAAACTCGACGCTCTTGGCAACCTCAGGGATTTTGTCCGGACCGGCCACGCGTTTGGCAAGAGCGGTGGGCCTGCCGACGGCAGTTCGACGCCGGGCGGCGAGTCGATGCTGCACTAGGCGATG
>Ga0070732_10001403_pt1 | contig 13174 bp, 12 predicted proteins | sample Coa_R1_5_FD_66449 | JGI IMG/M metagenome (GOLD analysis project Ga0070732, IMG submission 66449) | Surface soil microbial communities from Centralia Pennsylvania, which are recovering from an underground coalmine fire - Coalmine... | ecosystem: Environmental > Terrestrial > Soil > Unclassified ...
GGGACAGCCTTGCAAGACTCTACAAGTGGTACTAGCGCTACAGAGCCCATTCTACGAGATTAACATTGGAAGCGCTTTCATCCTTGAGCAGGCTCTATGGCAGCCATACTGCGGTGCTGTAACAGGCGCCGGAGGATTGGCTGGTAACGGCATATCCAATGCTTCGACATCCCAGTGTGCAAGTCTTGCCTTCGATCCAATGACCGCGAACAACCCATTGACTAGCACTCCAGGTATCTTCGTCGGCGACGGTCCGTTCAGCTGTGTCGTTCCTACAGGCTTCACCAACGCAGGACATGTTGGTGGATCATGTACTGAGAGCGCTAGCAGCACTCTGACCGGCCAAGCAGTTGGCACCGACGGCAGAATCTTGCTACAGAAGAACAGTCTCTACGTCAGATGTTGCCCGAGCGGCACCGGTGACACGTCTACCAGTCTCTACAAGATCAGCTATGCTGACGCGAATAACGACGGCATAGTGAACATTCAGGATCTTGCGGCTGCAGCGGCGTGCTTCGGCATCGCTTCAGGTAGCACTGGACCTCTCTGTACAAGTGCCCAGTCTAGCTATTGGGTCAACTCGAACATTGCACCAGGCACCACAGTCAACATCTCTGACCTAGCAACAGTAGCATTCTACTTTGGCGCAGGCGTAACGAGCTTCGGTGGAGCGTCGAACCTGTCAAGTTTGACGGGCATAGACCCCCAGATAGACCCGTTCTTCTGCCCCATAACCGGATGCTAGAACAGTACCCAAACCTATCCAAACCCCCTCCTTTTCTTTATTCAAGCACCAGACGTGACTACACTTTGTATAACGGACCCTTTTCAGGGGTACAGAAGGGGTAGCAACCGCAAAGCTAAATTACATTTCACATCTTGACGGAGGCTGATCGTCTTGGGTCTCAGAGGATACCTTGTAAAACGGCTTCTGAACACAGTCGTACTCGTAATATTCGTAATAATCCTCAACTTTGTTATCTTCGAACTCCTGCCCGGTCCTAACGGCGCGATCGCGAACCTGACAGGCAGGGCAAAGGGGAACCCGCAAGCCATACACAATTTGCAACTTCAGCTCGGACTATGTCAGAGCTTCGACTCCAACGGCAAATGCATCCCTCCCTCTTTGTGGAGCAAATTTTTTGTTTACTTCCAAAACATGCTGACATTTAACTTTGGCCAGTCTCAGCAAACTGGGAACTCCGTCCTGCACGACATGATCGGGACCGGGAGGTTGTGGAATACGCTGGAACTCCTTGGCACTGCAACCGCGATTTCCTTAATCGTAGGAATCCTCCTTGGAGTAGTAGTGGCCGCTCGGCGAGGAGGCGTGTTCGACAGTACAATGGTCACCGTATCGCTAACAACATTTTCTCTACCAACGTTCTTCATGGGGCTGCTTCTCATCCTCGTCTTCGCGTTATATCTCCCGTGGTTCCCCTCTGGAGGCGTAACTCCTTCAACATGGTTGCTTGGAACGCCTCCGTTACTGCAGCAGATCCTTACTAGGATCAGATACCTGTTCCTACCGGCTCTCACTCTCACGCTCTTCTTCTACGGCGGGAATCTCCTGCTAACAAGGGCGACCATGGGTGAGGCCTTAACGGAGGACTACATCACGACCGCTCGAGCCAAGGGCCTGCCTGAACGTACTGTGCTTTTCAAACATGCATTGAGAAACGCATCGCTACCGATTGTGACAAACGCGGCATTAGCATTTGGAGGGATTCTTGGCGGAGCCATAATTACTGAGACGGTTTTCAACTGGGATGGACTAGGTCTTTGGCTTTATAACGCGATTTACTGGCACGACTTTCCAGTGTTGCAGGCCATGTTCTACATCATTGCCCTTTGCGTGATCGGCGCGAACCTAGTCTCTGACATCGTCTATGGGATGATCGATCCCCGCATAAAATACGAGTGACTTGGTTCTTGTCCAAAACCACGCGGGTGCCGTTCTGGCTAATCAGATTCCGGAACTTTCTCGTTCTCCTACTAAGCAACCGACTAGCAGCTGTTGGCATGTTTCTTCTCTTGATGTTCGTAGTCATGGCTGCAGCTGCTCCTCTCCTCACGCCTTACCGTCCGACCGGCAACGCAGTGTCAGCGAATTACGATCCTCCCACATGGATAACTCTGATAAATGGGCCCGTCGGATACAGCCAGAACGCCCAGTTCTCTGCGTTATCAGTAAACATGTCGTCCTCGGGATTGGCCACAATACCAACCAAGACCGGGAATTCTGTGGCCCTAGACTTCGCGGGTTCCTCTCCGGGTGGAACAGTGCAAATCACCGAAACGCTCTCGTATCCTTACCAAGGATCGCCCAAACAAATAATCGGCGACGCTATGATACTCATCCCAGGTTCAGGTGCACTCAACAAGTCTTTCAACGTCACAGCCTACGTGAACCGGATCGGGGTCAGCAGATTCCTCTTCTGGTCCCCAACAACGATCAACAAGACCGGAACTTATAACCCGAGCCCAGCCATCAACTCTGGTAATCCTGCTTTCAACTCCCAGCTAGGCATAGGTCAGCAGTTCTCAGCAGCCAACTACGTCTTTGCGGCGGAGAAGGCAAACTACCAGTACGTTCTAACGATCTCTGTGCCGGCGGGATTTAGTGGACGCATCAACGTGTCTAGTTTCGACCTGAATTTGTTCGGAAACACGTGGGGGATCTTTGGCACTGATGATGCCGGCCACGACATTTTCACCCAGGTAGTGTACGGTGCAAGGCTCTCTCTTGAAGTGGGGCTTGTCGCAACAGGCATAGGGATAGGACTTGGACTTTTGATCGGATTGATGGCAGGATACCTTGGAAAGATCGTCGACGAGGTCTTGATGAGGACAACTGACATGCTTCTCGTCATTCCATTCCTTCCGCTCCTAATAGTGCTGGTAGCCACAATAGGCCCGAGCCTGATCTACATCATACTCCTGATCGGATTCTTTAGCTGGATGGGTTTCGCTAGAGTCATACGTTCACAGGTCCTCAGCTTGCGAGAGCGGCCCTTCATCGAAGCCGCGAAGGCGTCAGGAGCAGGAACCGGCTACATCACTGTACGACACATATTCCCGAACATAGTCTCCTTGACCTACGTGAACCTAGCGCTAACGGTGCCAGCGTCGATCGTAACTGAGGCAGCCTTGAGCTTTCTAGGTCTCGGCGATCCTACCGTAATAACCTGGGGATCAATGCTCGGAGCCGCCAATTCAGTTGGTGCAACTGTCTCAAACCTCGCGTGGTGGTGGATCCTTCCACCGGGACTGTCAATCGCGTTGATCTCCCTGGCGTTTATCTTGCTAGGTTACGCGATGGACGAACTCTTCAATCCACGACTCAGAAGACGCCGATAAATCACGTATTCCTTTCCGGCGCTTTCTCGACTGGCAAGCTACACACTACCCAAAGCTTATCTGAACCTTTTCCCTGCACACTAATTTACAGGACCCTGTGCAGATAAGTCATGCCTGATCCCATCCTAAAGCTAGACGCTGTCACAACGAACTATCTAACGCTCCGTGGCTGGGTACACGCCGCAGAGAATGTCAACTTCGAAATAGAGAGAGGCGAGGCAATGGGGCTGGTCGGCGAATCTGGATGCGGCAAGACCACCATTGCCCTGTCGATACTGAAGATTCTTCCTCCGGGCGCCAAAATCAGGAGGGGTAAGATCCTCTTCGACGGTAAGGATCTAGTCCCTCTGTCTGATGATGCGATGCGTAAAGAGATCAGATGGAAGGGAATATCGATAGTTTTCCAGGGGGCTATGAACGCGATGAATCCCGTCTTCAAAGTGGGAGATCAGGTTGTTGAAGCAATCAGACTTCACGAACCTGACGTCTCGAAAGATGATGCGATCAGAAGAACCGAGGCTTTGTTTGAGATGGTTGGAGTGGAGAGCTCCAGAGTTTCAAACTATCCTCATGAGTTCAGCGGTGGAATGAGGCAAAGAGCTCTCATCGCGATGGCGCTGGCTTGCAATCCTAAACTCTTGATAGCTGACGAACCGGGAACCGCTCTTGACGTCATTGTACAAGCCCAAGTCCTACAATTGATGCGAGATCTCAAGGAAAAACTAGGACTTTCAATGATGATGATTAGTCACGACCTCTCAATCGTGGCAGAGGTGTGCGAGAAACTCACAATAATGTACGCGGGCAACGTGGCAGAGTACGGCGACGTGAAATCAGTATTCAAAGAACCACTGCACCCGTACACTCAAGGACTAATGCGCGCTTTTCCGACGATCAAGGGCGAGAGACAGAAACTAGTATCGATACCTGGGCAGCCGCCAGACCTTCTCAACCCACCCACTGGGTGCCGATTCCATCCAAGATGTCCATACGCCATGGACATCTGCAAAAAGGAGAATCCACAACTTAAGAAACAGGGTTCCGGCGAACACTACGTTGCTTGCCACCTCTACTGAGACAGGTGAGATGAATAGTGTCCACAGAAACTGAAGTGATCATTTCAGCGGAGAACCTGAAAAAGCACTTTCCAGTAAAACAGGGCTTCCTTTCTACAATAGTTTCTCGCAGCCCAGTTTCGGTGAAGGCTGTTGACGGAATAAGCATATTCGTCAGAAAAGGGGAAATTTTAGGGCTCGTCGGCGAGAGCGGGAGCGGCAAGACGACTACTGGCAAACTATTGCTCCGCCTGGTGGAACCCTCCGGAGGGAACATTTTCTACAAGGGCAAGGATATCACTCACCTGACGAGTGGCGAGATGAAACCACTCCGCCGAGAAATGCAGATTATTTTCCAGGACCCTTTTGAATCATTGGACCCTCGGATGCTGGTTAAGGATATTGTAGCAGAGCCCGTGCGCATCCAACGCGTTGCCAAATCCTCTGAGGAAGTCACGGAGAGGGTCAAGCAGATCCTAAACGAAGTAGAGTTGACTCCGCCTGAAGAATTCATGCAAAGATTCCCCCACGAATTGAGCGGTGGACAGAGGCAGAGGGTCGCCGTAGCTAGAGCCTTCGTGCTCGATCCAGAATTTGTTGTCGCGGACGAGCCCGTATCAATGCTCGATGTATCCATAAGGGCAGAGATCCTAAACCTGATGCTCGCACTCGTTCAGAAGAGAGGCACGTCCTTTCTCTACGTTACCCACGACCTCGCCCTAGCCCGTCACATGTGCGACAGAATTGTAGTCATGTATCTCGGCAAAGTTGTGGAAGCAGGAGACACGCCCACTATCATCAACAAGCCACTCCATCCTTACACGAACGCACTCATCGCCGCCGTTCCTGTTCCAGACCCGGACTCCAAGCGGTCAGGACAAGTGATAAGCGGCGAGATACCTAGCCCAATCGACCCCCCAAGCGGATGCAGATTCCACACGCGATGCCCCTACGCACACACCAGATGCTCATACGAGGACCCTCCCCTCGTAGAGGTAGAGAAGGGACACTGGGTCGCATGCCATCTCATAGGTACAGGAAACAACGGCTCGGACCAACCCGCATAAAGTCGCAACCGAACTACAGAGGGCTAAGGAATCGTTGCAAGACTTATTCCACTGCCGTCCTAATTCTTCATTAGGAACCCGAGGGTGGGCATCCTCCGGATACTTCTCGGTAGAGCCCGGACCAGAGAATTATTAGCCAATCCTTTCCATTCGAGAGATTTATTCCTCTGCCTAAGCATCTCTCTGTCGTCCCATCGGAGAGCACTGGTGGTGGTACTGATGCATCCCACTTGCCGTTACCGTTCCAGTCGTAGAACTTCAGCCGCAAATCCGAACTCAGCGCAGCGCCCGCAGTCGAGTTAGCGCCCGGATGGATTATCGGATCAGTCGATGGGTTGTAAACACGATCCCCATCAGAATCATAGACAACCGTCTCGTTCACATTCCACACACTGCTGCTTCCAACACTGATGAATAGAATGTGTGAGTCCGAGCTGAGTGTAGCACCCGCTGAAGGCATTTGAACGGCTAGGTCGCTGACTTCACTCACGTTGTCGGTGGTTGGGTCGTAGAGATTGTTACCTTTTACATCATAGATAACGGGCTCCGCGGCGGACGAGCAATAAGTGCCTGCCATTGTGGACCCATGGGATTCTAGTATTCCCGCATAAGAAACACAGCCCTGGTTGAACTCTTGCCCCCAAACGTTGAAGAAGTCTCCAAAGTTGAACACTGCCGGCTCCGTAGATTGTATCCAGATAGTGCTGCTCGTGTCTCTTGTGCTCATCGGGGAGTATCCTGGCGGCCCAAAAGCGTCGAGCGTGTGATTTGACCATGCTCCACTCGATGTTCCGATGTATGCCGGAAGCGTGTAGTTAGTGTTTGTCCGAGCATCATTGAAGGTTATTTTCAGCCGCCAATCAATCAGTATACTGCTATTAGCGGAATCAACGTTTTGGATGTAGTAGAAATAGGTGAAGAGGCCCACTACTGCTATGACCACAATGGCCAATATGATCTTGTGGGAGAAGGGCCGTGACTTTCTCGATCCCATCTTCGCGAAACTCTCCCATGCATATTTTCTGCGACGGCTTCCTTTAAGAGCATCGTTTTCTATTCTTTTATCAAGCTGGATGTGAGAATCGGCCTTGAGAGCCCTAAGACTTTTCTGTTCGATCATGCTTCTCATTGTGACATTATCAGCCGGTCTGGTCATTCACCCGGCCCATGCGTCGTCGCCCCCGAATTCGACCTTCGACGCTACCCTCCTCTCCGACTATGTTCAGGTCTCCCTCAAACTCCAAGTCTACCAAAACCTTACACAGATTGAATCGTCTTTCACTCTGCCTTCTTTCAACGGGATCCTGGCCGGAGATAACGCGACGAATACTGCCTCCGATTTTCAGACGGCTATCCGCAGCAAGGCTCCTGCCGCAGTAGTATCCGATTTAATCCTACAACTGGCCTCGACATCGTTGCAAAACACCCAATATCAATGGTTCAACGTTTCCGTCCAGTTTCGGCTCTCTGGTATTCAAACATCCCAATCAGGTCTCCAACTTGTGAGCATGGACTGGAAGTCGTTTGACGTCCCACAGAACGTCACAGTAGGAGGAGTCGAAGTCAACAATATCGGCGTAGCATATCTCCCCGGCGTAGCTGGCAAGATCGCATCCCTTGAGCGCGGCGCCTCCTCGGGAAACTTGATCACCTACGAGAACATCGTGAACTACTTCCGCGTAACACCGGCCAACCTAGTGTCCGCCACGAATCGGGTCAATCTGCTTAATTTCACCCAGCTCTTTCCATCGGTAGACTCGTGGCAAGAAAGCTATGACTATTCGCCCAGCTCGGTAACATGGTCTTTCGGCGTAAACCAAATTCTCGGCTTGATGATCACAGAAACGCCAAGCGAGCCTCAAGCTACTCCGACAACGAATGGTGTGATATACACAATACAGGCGTCGGTGTCCGCACCCTCAAGATCCTATGTGCAGGGGGATGCAATAGTCGCCGTATTCAATGACAACTCAGAGCTTCTCATGACTACAATCATAGTAGTGGGAGTCGCTGTACTCGCGATCAGCTTAGTACTTGAAAGAAGGATCTTGAACAAGACGATCAAACGAAAGCCCAAGCGTTAGGTGATGGACATGAAGAGTCGGTCAACGTTGTGTCGATCCGAGCATTTAGTCCTTCCACACTCGGCCATGAAAGAGAAGCGCTTGACTCCAATCGACTCATTGACTGGTCGGGCTGCAACAAAAGATTTGGCAGTTCGAGCGGGGTGTCTATGGCATAATGGTGCGGGGGGTGGGATTCGAACCCACGAAGGCCTTCGCCACAGGGTCCTAAGCCCAAGGCAGGCTCAGACTTAGCCTTCTGCCCATTAGACCTGGCTCTGGTACCCCCGCGCGTATTCAGATCTCGCTTTAGTCTGTCCCTAACGATGCAAATTAAGACTATTCGCACATATGCAGGGGCTAGGATATCAAAACATGTCTTCAGGCATGGCTAAGCTTCGGCCCAACCTTCAGCTAGAAGCGCCCTGGTAAGTCATTCTCTGTGTCAGCATCTAGAGTATTGGTTTTGAGCTCTCCCAGAGATATTCGAAGTAGCTCTTGCCAAACCTCACCAGACCGATATGGTCTGAGGATATGGCTAGTGTCAATCCTTTTTCAGGATCTTCTCCAAGGAGCAGTATGATCCTGTTATCGTCAGAAATGATTCCCCCGCCAAAGAGTGATTCTCTCGTCCGGACCTGAGAAAACTCCTTCAGCCGTCTGATCGTTTCTCGTCGCGCCGTCTCTGGAAGCATCACGGATACGTTCACGCCCTTGCCCCTTAGGAGAGCTAATATTGAGATGGCCATCGAGACAATAGACTCTGGAGCAACGGGCATCGCCACCATCAGCTCTCGACGAGTGTCTGCCAATGTTTCCCTAATCTTGTCGAGAATGTTGTCCTGGCCGCGCACGATCCAGATATCCGGCTTCTCCTGGACTCCTTTCTTCTCGTACAAGGGCTGAAGCTCCTGTAGCGCCTCAGCCTCACTTGCCCTCAGTGTCGTCTCGAAACGGACTCTCGACGACTCGAGAGCTGTGGAAGGCGCCTTGGAATAGTATTTGCTCGGCCGCCCCTGCTCAGATTCAACCCATCCTTTCCTTTCAAGATTTCCAATAATCTCATAGATCTTGGAATAAGGAATGGTTGCGATTCTGCTCAGCTCACTAGCAGCGAGGGCACCAGACTCGACAAGCGAGATGTAGGCCTTTGCTTCATACTCGGTAAGGCCGAACTCTTTCAAAGCTCTTCGCGTCTTATCGCTCACAACCATTAGTATACAAACACCATCGACGACCCGTCACAGGCGCAAACTGTTTGCAGCACAATAGCATGTAAATACCTTCTCAACCTTTTGGTCCACTGGGTCTTTCGCGATTGATCGACAAGCAGGCCGTTCTTGAGAATCTACGCGGAGTGCTGGATCCTGAGATCGGCATCAGCATTGTCGACCTAAATATGGTCCGGGACATCACCGTCGATGGGGACGCCGTAAAAGTAAAAATCGCTCTAACAGTAGCCCACTGCCCTCTCGCGAAGACCCTCCAATCAGACATCGAACAGGCACTAAAGAAATCAGGCGAGATTCGGACGGTCACCGTAGACACGACTTCTATGTCGAAATCAGAGCTCGATGACCTCAGAAAAAGGCTCGAAAACAGAACAAGGAACACGACCGAACCAAGGACAGGGCCTGCTCCTGGCATCGAGCGTCTTGGAAAACGCGATATCCGGAATATCATTGCCGTCGTCTCAGGCAAGGGCGGCGTGGGAAAATCATTCGTCACAAGCATGCTCGCGTGCGAACTTCGCAGACAAGGCTACGAGGTCGGAGTTTTAGACGCCGACTTGACTGGGCCAAGCATTGCAAAGGTCTTCGGGCTTAAGGGTCGACCCACCAAGACTTCTAACGGAGCCATCACTCCGATAAGAACGCAGACGGGAATCAAGGTCATGTCCATCAACCTAATCCTCGACGACCCCGAAATGCCTGTAATCTGGCGAGGCCCTATCGTCAACAGCGTAATTCGACAGCTCTACTGGGAAGTAGATTGGGGACCACTCCACTATCTTCTTGTAGACCTACCCCCCGGGACGAGCGACGCACCGCTAACCGTGTTCCAATCACTCCCACTCGATGGCGCAATTGTCGTATCGTCCCCACAAGAATTGGCCTCTTTGATCGTCACAAAAGCAGTCAATATGGCAAAGAAAATGAACGCAGAACTCCTAGGACTGATCGAGAACATGAGCTATCTTCAATGCCCAAGCTGTGGGGAAAAGCTCAACGTATACGGTGAGACCAAAGGTGAAAAACTAGCAGCAACCCTCGGGATACCATTCCTCGGGACAATTCCGCTCGATCCGGTGATCGCGCAGAAGTCTGACGAGGGACGCATCGAGGATTACTCTACAGATGTCCTTAAAACGCTGACTGACAAACTCAGACTCAGAGCCTCGAGCCAAGCACAGCAACTTATGCAAGGGCTCCCAATCGCATGGTCCGTTGAACCGTCAAAGACCTGACGTTCCCGGACACGCATTAATATGAGCCCTACGCTCTAGTAGGGAGAACAGCATCAGTCGAATGGAAAGTAGTGAAAGCCATGGCCGGGAAGAAAACCAAAAACCACAAGGGCAAGCAGTTGAAACCTACAAGGAAACCCAATCGGACCGTCAGACCCCCTGCCGACCGAAAAGCTCTGCCGAGACTTCTTCCCAAAGATTCCAAGTCAACTCCCGCAAGTGCCCAAGTTGTGATTCATTCCTCGCAACCAGTCGAGGTGCCAAGTCGTCCCATATTTTCCATTGAGATCGCCTCGATCGGCGGTGAAACTACTCTAGGGGACCTTATCGTAGCCTTCCCGAGAACGAGAGACGTGCTGGTGAGGCACGGACTCAGGTTAGATGTTGAAGAGGCTGGCTACCTTTACATGACTCTGAACGTGTTTTCGGCAATTCATGGTCTTGCGACTAACAGCCTAGTGGAGGAGCTTCACACTGCGTCGAAGGAGCTTCCCCCACAGTCTTCGCAACCGCAAATCCGGACCGTTGCAACACCTCCGGCAACTTGACGTTCATGTTTACTCGGGTTCGCTTACCCCAATTTTAGCGGAAGAGACAAATGACGCAGACGAATAACTTCCTACAATGGACGCCCGAGCGAGAATAACCGTCAGCGGGCTGGTCCAAGGCGTTTTCTTTCGAAGAGAAATTACTGACCTCGCCCGGAGACTTGGCGTCGCTGGATGGGTGAGGAACCTTCCCGATGGGCGTGTCGAAGCCCTCGCCGAGGGCCAAAAGTCAAAACTCGAAGAGCTCATTCGTTTCTGCTACGTAGGACCATCTGGTGCGAGAGTGCGCAATGTCGAGGTCGAATGGTCAGTTTGCACGGGAGAATTCCATGGGTTCAAGATCACGCGTTAACCAAAGGGTCAGAACTAAGTAGAACCGCGAAAGGGTCCAGCGTCGCATAGGGCCCCGTCTTCCTAGTTCCAGATTGCTACCAAAAGGTAAATGAAACCTTTCTAAAGAGTACTGTCGCTCCGGTGGTGTAGCCCGGTTTTGCATAGCGGCCTTTCGAGCCGTTGATCGCGGGAGACTCGCCGGCATACGGTGAAGTCCGCGAGTTCAAAAGACTCGGCTTGAGTCTGGGACTCCCGCCCGGAGCACCATAGATGAGGGAAACACTCCCAGCGTAAAATCCCGAAGGATTACTTTACTCGAGGGAATGTCCTGGACCTCCAACATGAATCGCGGCCACAAAGATGATTATCGTCTTTCTGTAGGGCAAGAGGTTCTGAGGAAGACGCCCTGTTCTAAGCCTTAAATTCGCAACGGAAAGTAACTAGTTCCGTTATCTACATGATCTCGTAAAACTTCTGCGCGACACTCACCGCGTCTCCCGCTCGAGTAACTAAGATCTTGTACTCCGGTTTTGGATTAACCGCAAGAGAAACAGCCTTTTCGAAATACTTCCTAACCCCGCCAACATCACCACGATACAGTGATATTCCACCCGCTATCCGATACCACAATTCTGCCCTCATCTTATCGCCACTCGCTTCGAACGCACTCGCTTGAACCAACACGTCTTCGAGTGACGTATTGATCCTCTTGGGGTCGAGAAATAGGAGCCTGGAGAGCGACTGGTACAATTCTGGATCGTTTCCCGTAACTTCCTGAAGCTTGTTCGTTACAACCGGCTCATGATTCTCTCCAGAAGGCACACCATCCTTTTTCTTTCCGAACAATCCGATTGCCAATCGCCACCGCCTCGTTAGCTCCAAATGCGTGGGAATTAGCCCATTTAAGAGTTCATTCCGTAAGGCTCATAGCGTAACCGACCATGGTGATGACGACCAGGCTTGAGCACCGAGGACAGGATGATTAGACGACGCGAGCAGAAGGAGAAGTCTAGAAAGAGAAAGAGAGGGCCTTACCGAAAGGCGTCCAGTGGGGGACTCATCAAGTACTAGGCGACAGGCTCTATTGAGCGAATAGGGATACGTCTATACTTGCCCAAACTAGCTGGTTCAATGCTCACCAGTTCGGAGCAGCTGTGATTGCCGAAGCATATTGTGCAGTGTTCGACATCCCAGGTCGGATCAACCTTGTGACAAGTCTCGCACATCAATCCGAGTGCACGGATGTCCGTGCATGCCTGGCACAGTTTCTGAGAAACGGCAATTGGGTCAGGATTCTGTGACAGCATCGAAGCAATATCCCTGCTCATGCTCCTTACTTCTGGAGCTGATTGCAGTTGAATCGCTTCCCCCCGGACTTGGTGACTATACTTGCTAACCGCAGCCTGCGTTACTCCTAGTCTCGTAGCTACTTGCTCTTGTTTCAGCCCATAGTGTTCGATCAGTTCACGGGCTACCATGGCTCGCAGTGCCGGGACGACAGACTTGGACGCTATCTCGCAGGGAATTATCAAAAAGCAAACATTACAAAAATGGCCGTAGCATATTTAAACATAACTTACGTCATATTGTCCGACGATCGAAGTTGGGCAACAATACCGTGATTACCTTGGGCAACGTTCTCTAGAACCGGAAAGGGGACTGGATGTCGCACTTGAACTTACGAATGTATAAATGAACTCACTCACTGATTTAGAATGGAGAAGTTACATGGTCACTGTCGATGAGGTCACACGTGAGTTAGAGAAGGTCGTAGACCCTGAGATTGGGCTTCCGATAACTGAGATGCACCTTGTCGATGAAATAGCGATAAAGGAGGATGGAGAGGTTTTCATAAAATATCATCTCACGGCCCCGTTCTGTCCTCCGATTTTTGCGGAGGATATTGGAATGAACATTCGGCAGCTTACGTCGAAATTGGATGGGGTCAGCAAGGTTACAGTAATACTGTATGGTCATGCCCTTGCCAACGAGATCAACCAGAGAGTGAATCCGGGCTACACTCCGCCATCGTAAGGATAGGCCAATTTTGTTTTGGGAATCGTAGTCAGCTGATACCGGCAAGGGCAACTCTTGAGGGTCCAGCTGGGGCCGAACCGTTAGTAATCCGTTGCCTTTCACCAGGATGAGATAGCTTCGGACGTGTCACGTCACGCACCCTGACACGAAGAATTAGCCTTGGACAACTTAGCCTATATAGCGTCTCTTTTTACCGAGCGAGCGGGAAACGCTGGTTCAAACGAGTACCTAGATTTCAAATGGA
>Ga0070732_10001404_pt1 | contig 13170 bp, 15 predicted proteins | sample Coa_R1_5_FD_66449 | JGI IMG/M metagenome (GOLD analysis project Ga0070732, IMG submission 66449) | Surface soil microbial communities from Centralia Pennsylvania, which are recovering from an underground coalmine fire - Coalmine... | ecosystem: Environmental > Terrestrial > Soil > Unclassified ...
CATCTCCTCCCCCATTGGTGAAGGGCAATACGGCAATGGAATCAATTTGGGCTGCTCTTCCAGAACGCAGGTACCAAGCGCCACCCGCCGCCAGTCCGACCGCGACGATACAGGTGGCTACGACGACCCAGAGTTTGCTACGTTTGAGCGTCTTGTCAGGCGATGCTGGTATGGCAACTGTTCTTGTGGATTCGGTATCGCGCTTCAGGCGTTGCAGGTCCGCTCGCAGGTCGGCGGCGTGTTGGTAGCGGAGGTTCTTGTCCTTTTCTAGTGCCCGGTTAACGATATCTTCGAGCTTCGGCGGTGTGTCAGGATTCAATCGGATTGCTGGCGCTGGCGCTCGATTCAGGATCGAATCGAAAATGGCTCCCGAAGTGTCACCTCGAAACGGTAGTGTTCCAGTACACATCTCGTACAGCACCGCGCCGAGTGAGAACAGGTCAGTGCGACCATCGAGTTCTCTGCCTCGCACCTGCTCCGGCGACATGTAGGCTACAGTGCCCAGCGCACTGCCGGGGCTGGTGAGATGTTCCTCGGACTCGATGGTCGCTGCGCTGATGGCAACGCTCTCTCGCTTCGGCGACACTTTGGCAAGTCCAAAATCCAAAATCTTCGCGTGACCCCTGTTAGTAACGAAGATGTTCGCTGGCTTGATGTCCCTATGGACGATACTCTTCGAGTGTGCCGCATCCAGTGCATCAGCAATCTGGATGCCCAGATCGAGCACCGATTCTATCTCCAGAGGCTTCCCTGCGATCCGATGCCGGAGTGTCTGTCCCTCCAGCAGTTCCATGGCGATGAAGGTTCGCCCGCCTGCCTCGTCAATTTCGTAGATCGTGCAGATGTTCGGGTGATTCAGCGAAGATGCTGCTTTGGCTTCCCGCTGGAAACGTGCTAGAGCTTGCGCGTCGTTGGCGAGTTCTTCGGGAAGGAACTTCAGGGCAACGTGGCGACCGAGCTTCAGGTCTTCCGCCTCGTATACCACCCCCATGCCCCCGCCGCCGATCTTGCGGAGGATGCGGTAATGGGAAACCGTCTGCCCCACGGGTTGGGAGGGCGTGGACACTGCCGGGAATGTTACGGGGACGCTTAGGTAGGGGTCAACAGTTACAGAAATGCTCGCTCAGCACTCACGAGGTTGTTGAAGCAACGCATTTATGCGAGGAACCGCTCCACCGCCTGCTCGTTCCAAGCCACGCCCGTTCCAATCACCCCTTTGACGGTCGCCATCCCCTGCTCGATTTGAAGCGGTTCCGCAAGCACCAGGTTCCACCAGTCAGTGTATTCGAGGAAATGCGCAGTTGGTGTTGCACACATCAATTGCGTGCTGATCTCGGGCCACAGGTGATTCGACACTGGAATGCCGTGAGCCTGACCGAGTGCTGCGGCGCGCATCCATCCCGTCACGCCGCCGATCTTCATTACATCCGGCATCATGTAGTCGGAAGCGCGAGCCTCGATGGCTTGGCGCATATCGTACACCCCCCACCAATTTTCACCGCACTGGATAGGGGTCTTGATCTCGCGTGCGACCAAGGCATGGCCTTGGTAATCATGCGCTAAGACTGGTTCCTCCACCCAAGTAAGTCCTTCCTCATCGAGCACGCGAAGCCGCCGAACCGCCTCTGGGGGTGTCAGCGACTGGTTGTAATCCACCATGATGGCGATCCCATCGCCAACTGCCTTGCGCATCGCCCGCACAACTGCGAGGTCTTCCTCCACTGTTGGATAGCCGATTTTCGCTTTGACTCCTTTAAAGCCAAGTTTTGCCCAGTGTTCGGCGACACGCGCTGAACCTGCCACGCCGTCGTAGCCGACTGCGCCGTAGGCTGGGATGGACTTTTCCGTGCTGCCGAGCAACCGCACGAGCGACGTGTTGTGACTTCGGGCTAGGGCGTCCCACAACGCCATATCGACGGCGGCGACCGCCATGGCGACCAGTCCTTGCACGCCGAGGAGCCGAAAACGTTTGGCAAGCCTGTCTGCGATTTCGGTCGGTGCCGGAGTCTCGCCCTTCACGAGTGGCTCCAGATTCTTGATGAGATCGGCTGTGGGTTTCAGGGCGGCGACTGTATACGTGAAAATCATGCTGTGCCCTACCGTGCCGTCGTCTGCGATGACATCAGTCAAGACCAAAGGAGACTCCGAAATCGTGCCGCTTGCCGTCTGATGTGGCTGTTCCATAGGCACGCGCACAGCGCGAATGCGAAGCTCGCAAACCTTCGGGGCGTGAATTTCCGTTTTCATGACTGCTTTCATGGTTGTGACTCCGTTTGGCGGATCGACTTATTGTTCCATGACCCCCTCCCATGTGATCTCGTACGCCGCTCGACACCTGGTCCGCCATGCCATTTCTCCGAGACTCCAGCGGAAAGTTGAAAATGGAAACTACTCTCGTCTCCTGTGGTCAGATCAACCCTCGTTCAACGCGGCAAAATATGAAATCCAATGTTTTCGGATTGACTGTTCGTCAACTGATGTGTCGTCATAGGCAGGGGAGGTGAGGGGCAACGCACTCTCGACTCTCACCAGCACGAAACCTCGTATTCGGGCTTCCGACTTGCTCCTCACTGCGTCCACCCATCGCCCTCGGTAAAAGTTCATGATTTGCTGAAAGAGTTCACCGTCCACAATGACTTCACCAGTGCCTTTGAAGCGGTAACCTTTGCGGGCAAAAGGATCAACAACGTTTATCTCGACAGCCGGATTCTTCCTAAGGTTCGTGATCGTTCCCGGAGAGCGGATGTCGGCGAAGACGAGATGATCGTCGTCCCAAACGGAAATTGTGCCCTTGGGCGAGAGATTGGGTGTTCCATCGGGGCAGACAGTCGCAACGAAGGCTAGCCGCTGCTCCACGACAACACGCTTCATGTCGGCAGTGAGATTTGCACCCATCCGAATTCCTACACTAGCAAGGCGGCGACAACCCGATTTTATCGGTTAGGGAGCTTGGCATCCAGCACTCAACCTGAGAATATTTGAGCTTACAAGGCAGAATCAATCGGGCGTGAACCGATCAGCTAAGTACGTGACCGCCATCGTTGTTGCCCACCTGCTGGTCAACATTGCCCATGGTCTTGCGCACCGTGAATTGCGCGTTGGACTCGATCCACCAGCTTCGATCTTCGTGACCGTGGTCGTGCTGGTCAGTCCTTTGCTCGCAATGGCTCTCGTCTGGACAACGAAGAAACGAATCGGACTCATTCTCTTGTCGCTTTCGATGTTTGGATCGCTGCTATTCGGCTTCTATCATCATTTTCTGGTCGCCAGCCCCGATCACGTCCATTCGCAGCCTTCTGGTGGATGGGGTACTACCTTTGTCCTGACCGCGTATCTATTGCTCATCACAGAGGCGATTGGACCTTACGTCGGCGTTCACTTCCTCTGGGTTGCGAAGGAACATTCAAACAAAAGCGGCTAGGGTCTGGTAAACACTACTGGAAGAGACGCCAGACCCCGCAACACCAGCCCCCGTCTCCAGCGTAGTGCGTTGGATGGAATTGCGGTCTTGAGGTTCGGAATCCTCCGAAGCAGCGTTGCAATCGCAATCTGACCCTCTAGGCGAGCTAGTGATGCGCCGAGGCAATAATGAATCCCAAAACCAAACGCTACGTGGGGATTCGGTTCCCGTCCAAGGTCAAGCCTGTCCGCGTCCTCGAATTGCTGCTCGTCGCGGTTAGCAGACGCGAGCACAGCGAGAACTAGCTCTCCGCGAGGGACGGTTACGCCCGCGACCGTCGTATCCTCGCGGGTATAGCGTTCCGTAGCCGTTTCGAGCGGTCCGTTATAGCGCAGCAACTCCTCGACCGCTGCCTTGATTAAAGCTGGGTTGTCCCGCAGCCTGTTTAGCTGGTCTGGATTTTCCAGCAGCGCAAGTGTCCCGTTGCCGATCAGATTGACGGTGGTCTCGTGCCCCGCCACCAGCAATAGGAAGATCATGGCGACCAATTCATCTTCGCTCAACTGGTCGCCCGCCTCTTCCGCCCGCACCAGAGCCGTGACCAGATCGTCCTCGGGATTGGCACGCCTAGCCTTCACGAGCATTCGGATGTAACGCAGGAAAGCCACAGCATGCGGGAGAGCCATCAATACTCCCCAACGTGAAGAAGTGGACGCTATCGCCGCGTTCGACCAGCGGTGGAACATAAGGCGATCCTCTATCGGGACGCCTAGCATTTCCGCGATTATCGTGGTCGGTATCTGGAGGGCGTAGTCGCGAATCAAGTCCATCCGCCCTTCGGCTTGCACTTGGTTCAGCAATTTATCCGCGAGGTCTTGAATGCGCTCACGCAGATTCTCGATCAGACGCGCCGTGAAGACCTTCTGCACCAGTCCACGCAGCCGCGTATGGTCGGGTACATCCACGTCGAGCATGTTTCGCAGTAGCGGCTTGAACATCCCCGGCAGCCAAGGCGGTGTCCGTGCATTAATCTTGTCTTTGCCGAAGCGACTATCTTTCAGCACACTTAAAACATCGCCGTAGCGCGTCACCAGCCACGCGTCCCGCTTGTCCGGTAGCATGGTTCGATAAACGGGTGCTTCGGAGCGAAGCTGAGCATAGAACGGAAACGGGTCGGCCTTGAATTCAGAACTGGCAATGTTCACATTGGCAATCGGAACCATCTCGTTTGGTTCAAAGTTTAGCGTAGGAACGAACACGCAGCCCATTCTTGCAAACGGTGAACCATCATCACTTGCTCACCCCTTTACACACTGCCGTCGTAGCAGACTAGTTCCACCTGATTGCCCTCAGGATCGGTTACGTAAAGTGAGCGCCAATGCACCCATGCGTGCTCAGTGGTTTCGACTTGGAGTCCCAGACCTTTGAGCCTCTTCAGTTCGCCTGCGAAATCGTCGAGAGGTATTTCGAATGCGATGTGGTCAAGCGTCGACTTTGCTGCTTCTGTTCCTCGATAACCGGGGCTTTGTGAGCGGTCGAACAAGGCGAGCACTTGGGTGTGACCGCCATAGCCGTCCGCAATCTTGAAGAACACGGAGTTTGGAACTCGGGTTATTAGCGGCAAGCCGATGACTTCCTCGTAGAACTTCTGCATTGGGGCGCACCCTACACATCCGGCAACTTGTAGTCATTGCGCTCACCGGGATTTTCTGAGAGGTACTGCACGAATTCCCAATCGTTGCCTTCCGGGTCGTAGAAGTACCGGCGCTTGCGATAGGGATGTGCGTTGGTCGGTGTGGAGTCTTTATATCCGGCTGACTTCATTCGTTCGCATAAAGCCTCAACGTCATCGACCTCATAGGCGAGATGATTCACGCCCGGCAGGCCCCGATAGGGCATCCAGTGTTTTTCCGGCTCCTCCTTTGCGGGACTCAGAGCAATGTAGGTTTCATCTGTGCCGACGTGCACCCAGCGGCTTCCGTCGCGACTCTTGCCTTCGCCGCGCACCCTGAATTCAGGAAATGCAGTTTGCAGGAATCCGATCATGCCATTGATGTCGCGCACAGTAAGATTCGCATGTTCGAGCCGAACAGCCAGCCCACCTCCGATTCTCTACTCCGCAGCAAGCCTGCTTGGCCAATCCTAGTTTGCGGTAACGACTTGCAACAACTTCATCTCAGTCATGTCCGGATCGGCTTGACTCCACCGCTTGATCGCGGTTTCGTACTCTGTCTGGGCCGTGCTCTTGTCTCCTGTGTGGCTCAGGACCAAGGCAAGTGCCAAGTGGCCCCCGGCATAGTTGGGGTCGAACTTGAGCATCGCACGCGCAGTTTGGTCCGCCAGCTTCCAGTCACCCTTTTCGCGTGCCTCTTTGGCGATATACCCGAGCAGAAAGAGATTGCTGAAGGTCTCCGCTTGTCGACTCCCAGCTAGGATTCCCTGCTCAACCCCTGCAAAGGTCGCTTCCGCTTCCTCCTTCGGCCCCTCGCGCAAGGCGAACTCTCCATGCAAGACTCTCATCTGCATCGCTGGAAGTTCGCGGGGGCGGGGCATAATCGGATCAGAATTAAACTCCTCCACTCGCTGCAATTCGGCGTCAGCGGCGGCTGATTCTTGTTTAGCTTCACTGATGCGGTTGAGGGCAAGCAATGCTCGCGCTGCTATGACATGTGCATACGTTCGTCCAACCGCCCAGCGCCCCTGTTCCAGTTCCCGCGCATACTGCAAAGCGTCTTGAGCGCGATCGGTGTTTAGCAGGAATTCCGGGAACTTTCCTTTGTACACTTCCCACCAACCATCAACTGGGGGCAGCATCCAAGCCTGCAACCACAGTTGACCTGCCTCTTTGATCCGCCCTTCATACTGGTAGGAGACCGACATCAAATCGAGGTTATGCATGTGGTGCCAATCGTACTTCGGCGGTATATTTTCATTCTTGTAGTATGCCTCTTCAATCGCGTTCGCTTTTTTGAACTGGGCAATCGCTTCTTCGTTTCGGTTGACCTTTTGCAGATCATGTCCGTACATGTGCTGCGCGTGCGCAACTCCGGGCGTTAATCGCGCATAGACTTCGCCGTGCTTGATAGCTTCTTCCGGAAGACCAATCGTTTCGTAACTATGCACCAAGTAATGATGCGCGGCGATGTTGTCTGGAGAGCGTCGAAGTACCTCGTCATAGATCGCGATGGAGTCCGCTGTACCGCGCTGCCCGCGACCGGCGGCAGTCGGTTCCGAGGCGTTGCCGAGCAACAGCCAAAGTTCCACATCTTCGGGATTCTTGCTCAGCGCGGCCTCGATGGCTGTCCGGTAAGCGAGGTGTTTGGCTTCGTTGCCGATGTCCCGGATCGCATCAACTTGCATGGCCCGAAGAGCAACACGCCTCCGCTCCCAGTCGCTAACGTGGCTGGCGAGTTGCTGCGCCTTCTGAACTGCTTCCAGCGCCTTCTCTTGGTCTTCGAGGCCACTGTACGCCCGGCTCAGGCCCACGTATGCCATGGCCAGTCCGGCGTCGATCCGCAAAGCTTGATTGAAAGCACGCGCAGCCTCGATCCAGACATAAGAATGGAGGTAGCGCAGACCCTGATCGTAATAAGCCTGTGCCTCAGCTGAGGACGTCGAGACTTTCTCGTGGATGTTGCCAAGACCCGTGCGCAGCGGCAAAGGGCGCTCAAGAAGTTCCCGGGGAACCCATCCAATGGATTCGCTGTCCGACATCTCTGATTGTTTCGAGCAGGCCGACGTTTGAGGATGTTGGTGTTCGTTCTGCCCAAAGCAGGCAATGACAAGTAGAACCACCAATGCGGCAATGGAACTGGCATTGTGCATGTGCGGCTCCCCCGAAGGATACGTCTCCACTCTCTGGAGTCGACCTGAATGCTGGGAGCCAAGGCTCTGGCCCGAGTCCTAAATGTGCTCTAAAACGCGACCGAAATGCAAATTCCACCGTGCAGTTTCGTGTCAGCTTTGCACGTCGGCTTTTTTCGCAACTGTTCGAACAGGAGCGGGGCAGCAGCCCTGACGGTACCAAAGCCCACGAAGGCCGCGTAGCTAGGTCATCCGCTCCCCAAATCGTTCGGGCATGGGGCCTGAGAGCGGTCTGCCAAAGGGCAAATCTATCTGGAGTTCTGAGGAAGTTGCGGAACACGGGGACAAGATTTGTGCTGCTCAAGTAGGGCAAGCCCCGATGATGTAACCCTCACCATACACCGCCCGTTCACTTCCTCGCTCATGACGAGTTCACGATCATTCGCATCCTCCCAAACCGGGAGTCTGGGGCATGACGTGAGCCAAGCATCCATCACTTCTTCGTAGCGCCTCTCGCGTTTTGACAGCCATTGAAGGAGTTCGAAGATCAGGGCTTCCACTACTGTGTCCGCCATTGGCTTTTCCTCGGTGTGTCGTATCAATATATTGTATGGAGCCGTTTGCAAACTGACCAAGTCGCTGGAGGAACAAGAACACTGACCCTTCGGGCACAACATCGTTTGGAACCGACGCTCCAATGCTTCGACCAGCATGAACCTTGAAAGAACCATCGCCGAGATTGAGTGGCTGGAGCGTCTCTTCTCTCACCCAGACACCAGACCGCTACAGTTGACCGACCTCTATACGGTGAACCAAAGGCACGACGAGATGTACGCCAGCAATCCTTGGTTCCGACTCTGGAAGCGGTACGGCGTCTGAGCACTGTCATTCATCGGCGGGAATCAACCATGACTGATGAAATCGTGTTTCATCACGGGACCACGATGGTGCGTCGTCTGCGTCTTTCTCCCGGCGAGGCCATGCCGTGGCATCGCGACCCATTTCACCGCGTTGCAGTCGTGCTGGGCGGGGATGCACTTTTGATCGAGTACCGGGATGGAGGAGAGAGTTATCAAGTCGAGATTTCGCCGGGGCAGGTCGAGTGGGAAGAGCCGACTGCCCGTGTTCATCGAGCGGTGAATGTCGGCAAGCAAGCCTATGAGCAAGTCACTGTTTTCCTGCTAGACCGACCCGACGCGGTGCCGCAGCCCAATGAGGACAGTCGCTGAAGCGCGACTCTGTGTCACTCTTGAATCTTCGAACGAGCCGTACTTAGTTCGGGTCGTTCCTCACCAACGGCAACCTCCGTCAATTTCTTGAAGTAGCTGAGTGCGAGGGGTGTGTTCGATGATGCTTCGGCGGCACGGGCTGCGCCGTATAGCGCGTTGAACCGATTGGGAGTGAGCTTGAGTACTGCCTGATATTCGATGAGCGAGTCTTTGGCTTGGTCATGCACCAACAAGAGTTCAGCGAGCATCTCGCGGGCAGGCACAATCGCACCGGGTGTTACCACGTCTTTATCCATGCTGTCTTCTAGCTCCGCTGCTGAACGCATGGTTGCCAGAGCGCCTGCCGTATTACCGTTGGCATCCTTGATCCAAGCCGACACCTCCCGGCGCTGCACCTCAACTTGATCTGACCAGTACACGTCCCTGTTCTTCAGCAGTTCCTCACGAAGTGACGAAAGCGCCTGTTCAGACTGCATCGCACGGTCGAGTTCGTGTGCCCTCGCACTCCCAACCCCGATAGCCTGCCAAGTGACTGCTTGAGCGAATGGTGCGGCGGTGCGATTGACTTGCAGTTCTCCTGCCTGCTTCCAATTTCCGAGTTCAAGGGCATAACGCGCCGGAATGGCAGCAATGGCGTAGTCGCATGTGGGTGTGAGTTCCGGAATTGGCGGAAGCAGCCGTAGAGTTGAGACCACTTCTTCGGCTTGACTTACTTGCCCGCGTTGCAAATATGCGTACTCAAGGTAGTCCATTGAGTGTAGGCGATATTGACGAGCTTCGACCGTGGTGGAGCTTCCTTCAGCTTTGCTCGCTATTGTCACGGCATTTAGATTTGAGTTGATCGACTCATCCCACAACCCTAACCGAGTGAAGATGTGTGAGGGCATGTGGTGGGCGTGGGAAGATGCTGGAGCGATCTTTGCGTAGGCGCGAGCAGCGACCAGACCTCTCTCGGCGAGCACCGGATTGTCGTAGCAGTGAATTAGATAGTGGGCTGCTCCGGGGTGGTGTGGATATTTTTCGAAAATGGGTTCGAGTATGGCGCCGCACTCACGTTGGTTCACGTATGTCTTGTCGATCTTCCGTTGTGCCGCTATCGCTAACGCAAGTGCGTGGAACACAGCAGCCTCGGTTTCACCCGGATATGCCTGCTGGAGCGCCCGCATCTTTTGCTCGAAGCCCTGTGCGCGGTCTGACGAGTCTGTTCTGTCTCGATATATCTCAGCAAGTGCGTTGACGTAGTCCTTTTCGCGGGCGCTAGTAGTCTTGTTTACCATCGCAAGGTGTTGTGCCCTCTGGAGAGCACGCCGACCGCCGTCGAGGTCGATGCTGTCGGCAAAGCCGTTGTAATAGGACATTCCGATGCCCCAGTACGCCATCGCGCAGTTCTGGTCTTCCCTTGAGATGTCCGTGAAGACTTTGCGGGCAAGTTCGTATTGGAAGGAGTGCAACAGTGCGACCGCTCGGCTGAAGTTCGCTTCCGTGATTTTCGAGCACGTTGTCGGAAAGCGCACCGAGCCGATCTCTTCTTCTGTGAGTTGGTGAACGTGTTGCGCTTGACACCACAGAATGCCGCCCAGCACGACGGGTGTGGTAACGAGCCTAGCAAGAAAGCGCATAAAACACCCTCTGCCTAGGTATCAAGCATACCAAAGCGAATGCAGCGACCATCGGCTGCAAGAGAGACACTGGGTTTCAGTCCACTGGTGCAGGCATGTGGGGCACACGCCTCCGGTGTCGAACGTGTTCCACTCGTTGCCGCAGGTGCAGAACCACTTGTCTTCTTTGCGGGGCGACCAGCCGCAGAGCGGGCAGCGGATGCGCGGCGGCTCCGCAGCGCCGGGCTTCTTCTCTTCCACAAGCTCGCCATCCAATACGTCGGATTTCGCTGTCCCAGTCACAAGACTGAAGTTCTCCTCACACGGTTGATCGGTTTACTGAGGGTTGCCTTCGCGTGATTATGAGCACAGCTACCCATGCACCGAAAACTAGATCAGATGCCAAGCAAAAACCTGCCCACCATTGCGGAACACCGGGGTTGTCGATGAAGAAGTGACGGACGAAGTCAAAGACGCCGTGACCCATAAGAGCAGCGACCACTAGCCAATAGTTCCCCTTGAAGCCCAGAACGGCAAACAACACGAAAACGCCTGCAATGATGCTTTCAATGATTAGCGTGCGGGTAGAAGCTCCCATCACAGCGAACAAGGCATAGTAGGACGCGATCACGATTAATACCGTTGGATAGAATGCACGCTCACGGTCAAACCCAACGACAAAAGCAAAAGCAGCCACAGCCAAAGTTAGGATCACACCGATCAGGTATTCCATTTTCCCTGCCCTCCAGTGGCTAATTTCTCTCGCTGCGCATATCACGGATTTCTACAAAAACAGCCCTTCCTGCGCCTCAGCAAGTTCCACTCGTCGCGAACATTGCTCGTCATCGTTCGACACATGGTTGACGCGACTGCTCACGGCGTAGCAGCGCATGAGCCGGGCATCATAGGGCTTGAGCAGTTCGGAGATCACCAGCACGTTTATCATGCCGGGATCGAGCCACAAGTCGTAGCTCTCGCGGGCTAGTATCACGGGCATCCGGTCGTGAACAGCCGAGGTCACGGCATTAGGAATCGTGGTCAGAATCGAGCACGTCTTTACCCAGTTCCCGTTCCGATCTTTCCAGCCGTCCCAGAGTCCAGCAAACGCGAACAGTTCGCCGTCATTGACCTCGAAGCAAAAGGGCTGTTTGGCGGCTCCGGTTTTCTTCCATTCGTAAAAGCCATCAGCGGGAATTAGACACCTTCGGAATTTCAGCGGATCACGGAAGGCAGGCTTTGTTGCGGCAGTTTCCGACTTCGCATTAATGGTGCTGGCGGCGATGGAGGGGTCTTTCGACCAGTGCGGGACGAGACCCCACTTCATGAGTGAAACCTGACGAACAGGTTCTTTGGGATGCTGGCGGATCACCGGAACAGCTTGCGTAGACGCGATGTTGTAGCGGGGAGACCATTCGTCCTGCCAGTCGGCAGTCTCGAAGTGTTCCTCGATGATCTGCTTTCTCCGCGAGAGTCGGTAGCGACCGCACATTTCGGAAGAGATTATCGCAGATACCTAAAGAGTCCTCATCCGTCGCCTCTTTGGAATTCGATGATTCAGTCGGGAAGTGTCAAACGTTCATCGTCTCCGGGTAAACGTGCTTGAATTCCCTGATGATGTCCTTCGCGGTTTCGATTCTGATCGCCAAGTCGGTGTGCCCCTCGGTGAGCAGCATCTCAAGAACCATGACCAGCAGCCTCGCGAGGACACGTTCCCTGTGCTTGCGCTCATCCGCAGGTGGTATCACCGCAACGGCGAGGATTTCGGGGGTTTCTGTGTCGCTTTTGTACTCTTCACTGTTCATGCTCAATACCTATCACTAAGGGTTTGGGTAGCGAGATTGGGGCGGGCTGAGGTCTCCCTGTTACCGCCCCTGCGTTCACTCATTCGTCATTAGCAGTAGTAGTGTGTCTAGGCTATGGCGACCACGCCCTTGCGCCTTGGAGTCTGCATCCGAATTGCGGATGAATCTCCGCGCCTCTCTGGGCATCGGGTCATTGTGAACATTCCGCTCTGCCACGAGCGGAAACTCATAAACTCATGTAGCCGGGGCACACCTCGTGGTGGTATTCCGCCCCGTCCCGCGTCACCCACTCCGCGCACTGACGGCACTGGACGCGCTGACATTCGTGCTCTTCGTCTGGTTCCATCGTGGCGAGGCACCGCTTGCAGGTATGCAGTCGCTCGTACCTGCGATCTCTGCGTGCGTTGTCTATCGCTTCCTCTTGGTCTTCCCGCAGCAGTTCCATGCGCTTGATGTGCGCCTCGTAGTCCGTGTACGGAAGCTCCGGCACGTAGCCGGGGCAGACATTCTGCTCCGGGTAGAGATTCTCTTTGCAAACGCGGCACCGGGGCACCCGCATGCCGGGCTTCCAGTCCTTGAAGGCGTCGGGGTAGCACAGCTTGTTGGGCAGCGGCTTTCGTTCTCCCTTTACCACCGTACCCATCGGTCTCTTGGGTTTTTGGTTTTGTTCTGCTAACAAACCATTGCTTTGAGCTTTTAGAGGTTTTTGTGTTTGTTCTTCATCAGCGTGGACATCAGCCTCTTCCAGTCCCGCGTCCGCCGCAGGCGACGCGGAACTAGCTGAGTCACTTGCTGCCGACGAAGTCGCACCCGCTAAATCAAAACCCGCTAAAGGCGAGCGAAGCGAGCCGACACCCCCTGTATGATCTACCCCCTTCGACGGGTTCGCAGCCGTTTCAAGAACGCCTGCGAACTCGGTTGGCAGAACGGCTGCCGACTCGGTTGGCAACGCCTGCGAACTCGGTTGGCTAACGGCTGCGAACTCGGTTGGATACGGCTGTGAACCCGTGTGGCTTTCCTTCTTCTTGGCAACCTTGTTGCCGGGCTTGAAGCTGCCCGCGTTGGCGGTCTTGTTGCCGCCTTGGCGCGGCTTCTGACGTTTCTCCTTCAAGTAGCCTTCCGGGCGCTGGTGCGCCTCGACCACTTGAGACACGATCTGGTATTCGCTGTGGGGAAAGCCCATGCTATCGACCCATTCGCGGACTTTGATCACGCCGTTGATGGGCGACAATCATACCTCCCGAGCAACGACAATTAGAATTCCCGATCAGCGACAATAGCCAGGCTCTGATTTTTGGTTCTTGGCGACACTCACAATTTGGTGACAGACAAGCAGG
>Ga0070732_10001405_pt1 | contig 13167 bp, 14 predicted proteins | sample Coa_R1_5_FD_66449 | JGI IMG/M metagenome (GOLD analysis project Ga0070732, IMG submission 66449) | Surface soil microbial communities from Centralia Pennsylvania, which are recovering from an underground coalmine fire - Coalmine... | ecosystem: Environmental > Terrestrial > Soil > Unclassified ...
GGCATGATTTCAATGGCCCCACGTTATCGTTTTCGGCGATTTTGCTCCACGTCAATCCCGGCGTCCGTTTTCGGGCAGCAGCCTTTGCCGCAACTGTGCCTTCGCGCGCGCCAGGCGCGACATTACGGTGCCGATCGGCAAATCCATCTGCTCGGCAATGTCGCGATAACTGAAATCGTCGAAGTAAAACAAGATCAGTGGTGTCCGAAAACCTTCCGGGAGTTCCTGCAAGATCGCCTGCAAGCGCTCCGGCTCCACGTCGGGCAGCTCGCCATCGGGCATACCGGGAAGCTCCGCGACGCTATCCAGCGAAACCTGCCGGTGCTGCTTTTCGGAGCGCACCTTGTGGAGGTACGCGTTCCGGAGGATGCTGAACAGCCAGGCTTTGGCCCGGTTGATGTCCCGCAGCTGACCGAACTGGGCTTGGGCCTTGCAATAGGTTTCCTGGGTCAGATCGCCGGCCTCGTCGGCCGAGCCGGTGAGCCGGTATGCGTAGCGATACAGCGCGACATAATGGTCATCCACCAGCCGCTGCACGGTACGCTGGCCACCGGGCGATCCCATGGTGCGTCCCCAGTATTAAGATGAACCCAAAGGGCGATATTTATTCCCAGTTAATATCTTATTCGTGGCGGTGATTGATTCGTTTTAAAGCCCGGGGACGGAAGTCCCTGGGCGCTCCGGCGCCCCGAAACTTTGCTGAATTTCAGGATTTTCTCCTTGCCGGCATCAAGGCTGAAAATATTTTGGGAATAAGTCTCATTTGGGCGCATCCTGAAAGATGTGCCGCCGGTCGGGGATCGGCGGGACCAATGTTGAGTTATTCACTGAGTTTCAGAGGCGAACACCAATGAAGAAGCTACTAGCGGGCTTAGTTGCAAGTTCAGTTTTCTTGATGGCAATTGGCTGCGAACCGGAACCGACTTCGGGCGGGAAGAAGACAACGGAAAAGGCCACCGAGAAAGCCACGGAAAAGGTCTCGGATAAGAAGACCGAAAAGGCCACCGAGAAAGCGACAGAGAAGGCCACTGAAAAGGCCACACCCAAGCCGGAGCCGAAACCCGAACCGAAGCCCGAGCCCAAGCCGGACAACAAGGACAAGCCAAAGCCCCCGACCGATAAGTGAGCGATTGTTTGTGTCAGGATTTACGTTTGATGTCGTGGGACATCAGACTTAATCTGTTTGTTCCCCAACCTAGGTTGAAAGGATCCTACAAGTGAAGAAAGCAATCCTCGTTCTGATGGCCCTCGTTTTGGCAACCGGCACCGTTACCATGGCGGTCGGCTGCGACGGCGGCGACACGAAGAAGACTGGAAGCAAGTAGTCTTTGTTAGCTACCCGAACGCAGGGCCGGCCAATGAGATTGGCCGGCCTTGTGTTTTTTGCAACGCCGCAAGCAGCCCACGAGGGAAGAGCCATGTGGAAACGAATTGGGGTTTGCCTGTCCGCTCTGGCGCTGCTGCTTGCCGTCAGCGGCTGCGGGGGCGAGCGGGAGCCGAGCAAATACAAGGACCAGGACAAGCCGAAATCGACGGAAGAGAAATGAACCACAGATTACACGGATAGCACGGATAAGAACTCTTGCAAAAGTTCTTATCCGTGCTATCCGTGTAATCCGTGGTTGGTTTCTTCATTCCCTCGTTCGATGCCGCTCCTGCTCTTGCAGAATCTTGCGCGCCCGGTCGGCGTCTTCGGCGCGCGTCATGATTTCAATCTCCAGCGCGCCCAGGCCCGGAAACGCGGCCTGATTCTCATTCCCAATCTCGCACGCAATTCCCTCGGCGTTCAAGGCATTGCGAATGATCTCCGCTTCCACCGGGTTGCTCACAGTCTCAATGGTGACCAATTCATCGTTGCTCATAGGTTTGCTCCACTGATCCGAAACCGCACATTTTCACGCAAGCATTGTATGATGGGCGAATGGCGTGCCGCCGGGCAAAAATGTAGGTCAAGCGTTCCGGCCTGACCGCTTTTGAAATGCAGTCAGGCTGGAACGCTTGACCTATTTGGACATGGATAAGTCGTATCGATGGCTCCCAGCCGGCTGAATGCCCCTGTTACATCTCAATTACGCATCCACTGCCAAATGCGACCGCAGCTTGCGGAGCGCCTTGTATTTCTCATCGCTCACGCGTTCGGGCGACATGCGGAGTGCTTTCGCCATTTCCTGCACCGAATGCCCTTCCATGCTCATGCGCAGAATGCGCTTCTGCCGATTGCTCAATACCTGGTCGGAAGCCCGGTCCAACACCTCGCGCTGTTCGTTCACGCCCGACTGCAACGAATTGCTTCGATCGGCCACTTCACTTTCGAGCGACGACCACTTTTTGCTGCGCTGCGTGCGCTTCTTGACCGCGTCGATGGCGCGGATGAATTCGCGCCGCTCTTCGCCGTCGGCCTGCAGGACCTTGGCCCACGATTGGGCCGGCAGACGCTGGAGAAGCCGGCTAAAGACTTCCTGCGTGCAATCGTCCCAGGCGTCGGCCGGCAGCCGGGCGTTGCGCCAGCAGGCCGAGCAATAACGATTGATGTCGGTGATCGCTTTATCGTAGGTTTCCCCCGCCGAGGCCGTGGCGCCTTGCACGGCCATGGCCGAGCCCACGAGCAGGGCCACCACGATGGTGCGGGAGTTCAATACCGAGGGCATTTTCGCTTTCATATATTCAATTCCTCGGAAACCGAGCACGAAGATGGACAATCCCATCTCTCAACAGACTCCGGCTCCGCCAAATATCGCCGATCCAACAAAGAAAATTGCAAAATTCTACGCCGGCCCCACAAAAGTAATACGCCGGCACTGAAGGACATTTTACCGAATTGCGGGGAAAAAATGTGCCCAGGTTCCGTACGGTAGCGGAATTCGCAAGAATTCCGTCTCGCGGGATGCGGAATTCTTACGAATTCCGCTACTCGAATTGGGTCAATTTCTCAACGCAGGCCACGAATAGCGATTCGCGGAACGTCTCGGTTTATAGCTCGATAGGATTCCACTTCCTGTTCGATCTTTTCTAAAGTGAGAATCAGGCGCGAATCAATGGCCGGGAGATCAGGTGTGCGAAGTGCGTAAGGAATGCTGGGCGTCTCGCGGGGCGGCACAGTCAACACTTCGATTTCGGCCGGAATGCGGACCACGTCGCTTTGTGGTACTTCAATTCGGAACTCGAGCGTCTGGAGATCAAACGGCGCGGAAAAAGGCCTGAATGCAGCGGGAATTACGCATTGGTCGTTCGCCGTCGCCGGCAACTCCGGCGGCTTCGCGCTCGAATCCGTCGGCGTGCTAAATATACCGAAGCTGATAAGAAGTATGGGCGAGATGCGCAAAATGCGGTCCACGGTTGGGCTCCTTCCCAAAATGAAATCTGAGGCGCGGGAAGGATAGCCGTTTCGGCGATCGGAGCAAGATCAGGTTTCGTGCGATTTGGTAGCGGAATTCGCAAGAATTCCGATCATTGGCTATCGGAATTCTTGCGAATTCCGCTACCGGCCTTGTCCCACGCTTACCGAAAGAGCCCGTCGGGCAGCTTCGCCTCTGCACTTGCCGGCGGTGGGATATCCAATGCCTTGGCCAGAATTGATGCGGCTGCTTGTGGTGTTACGAGATCGTCACGTGTTCTTTTTGCGATCCCGGGTCCAAACGCCAGCAACGGTACGTGTGTGTCGTATGAATGCGGTGTACCGTGAGTGGCGCCGCTCTTGAACGAACCAACGAGATAGTATGGTTTCGAGACGAAGATCACATCGCCGCTGCGCTCTGGGTGAAAGGATTTGCGCACCCGGCGGACGATATCGCTGTCGTCGGCCGAGTCGGGCAGCATCAGTTGCTTGCGGGTGTAGGCCCAATGGATCGATTCCTGTTGCCCTAGCCAATCGGCCAGAGTGCTTGCCACCACGTCCACGTCTAATTTCCGAGCTTCGATCATCCGCTGGTTCAGATAGATGCCGCCTTCGTTGGCCGCTTCAATCCATCGGCTCTTGGTGTCGCCGGGTTCGCCAAGTTTTTCGCGGAGGTGCGTTTCCGCCGCGCTAAACATGCTGAGTGTGGGCACGCGCTTCGCCTCGCGCCCCTGTGCCTGGGTTGCTTCTGGAATCGGGCAGATTCCGTGATCCGCACTCAGGACCAGCACATAACGATCGTTGCCGACGTGTTCATCGAGAAACTTCAGCAGGTCGCGAATGATGAGATCGGAGCGCAACGTAACATCCAGGACCTCTTGCGAGTCCGGGCCCCAAACATGGCCGATCAGATCGTTGCTGGAAAAGCTGATACTGAGCAAATCGGGCACGTCGCGCTGGCCGAGCTTCTCTTCGACAATGGCCTGGCGCGCCAGGTCGAGGAGCAATTGATTGCCGAACGGTGAACCAGCCAAAGCGTCGTAGTATTCCTTGTCGATCTGCTTGCCGAGGCCGAAGGGGTGCGGGAACGACCGTCCCTGATTAAAACCCTTGCCGGCGCCGGGAATGACGGCCGGCCCGCCGAACGTCGTGTAATCAATGTCATTGCGCAGCCGCTCCCATTTCTGACCGAACCATTTGTCGCACCGCTTGCTCTCGTTGAACTTCGCCACCCAGGGATGAACGCGGTCGCGATAGTAGGTCGAAGTGACAAACTGGCCACGGTCGAACCAATAGGCGCCGTCTGGCTTATGGCCGGCGGGCAGTATCGCAGAGCGATCTTTGAGCGACAGGCCGAATACTTTGCCCTTGCCCTGCGTTACCTGTTTCAAACTGTCGGCTAACGAGGGAACGAGCATTCGCTCCGGCGAGCCGAAGCCCTTCAGTATTTTCTCTTCCGGCGCCTCGTTCTTCGCGGCCGGCGGAGGCTTCGGCGGGGCAGGGGGGAGGGGCGGCACGCGTTCATAGCGCGGCGACGTGGAACAGTTTACCGTCGCGGCTTCCTTGCGATCGTACCAGGTGTTGGCCACGATGCCGTGCTTGTCCGGCGAAGAACCGGTTAACAGCGACGCATGCCCCGGCCCCGTGGCCGTCATCGCATAGGGATAATGGCAATTGGTAAACCAGGTTCCCTCCTGCTCCAACCGGCGGAAGCCGTCGGTTGTGTATAAGTCCTGCCAGCGCTGCAAATAGTCGCCACGCATCTGGTCGAACACAACGAGCACTGCCAGCTTGGGCGGTCGCGCAGTCTCCGGCGGCTTTGCCTCGGGCGTCTTGGTGCAAGCCGATAGCGGCAAAAACAGAACTGCAAAGAGAAGAAAACGAAAGCGCATGTCGCAGCGGCTCCACAATGATAAGATGGGCGTCAGGTTAGCTTACGGTCGCTTAAAGACGTTTACCAGGGAGCGGAAGTGAAGACTGCGAGTAGAATTCATGCACGCCGCGTGATTCCATTCATCCGAACGACTTACCTTTTCTGCTTCCTAGCAATCGCCGGCCTTGCGTCCCGTTGCTTCGCCCTCGAGCCGAGCGAGGTCTTTCTCATCGCCAACAAAAACATGCCGGAATCGCTGGCCGTGGCCGAGCATTACCAGCAAAAGCGCGCCATCCCGAAAGAGAACCGGATCGTGCTCGACCTGCCAAAGACCGAGGATATTAACCGAGCCGATTACAATAGCAAGCTCGTCGCACCGCTTCGCGAAGCGCTGAAGGATCGCAAGGACAAGATCAAGTGTTTGCTCTGCATTTATGGCGTGCCGCTGCGCGTCGGCGGCGATGCCCCGAGCGACGCGGAGAAGACACAGCTTGAAAAAGTCGAGGCCGAGCGGAAGACCAGCCAGGAGAAAATGAAGCCACTCGAAGCGCGCATCAAGGAACTCGAGGTGAAAGTCAAAGCGGATCCCAAAAGCGAGGAGGCGAAAGACCTGGAACAAGCGCGGGACGAGCAGAAGAAGCTAGCGAGCGCTTTGAAGTTTCTGGAGAACCGCCAGCGCTGGCTCTCGCATGCGGAAAGTCACGCGGCTTTGGACAACGAATTGATGCTCTTGTGGTGGGACAAATACGAATTGCGCCGGTTTCAATTGAATCTGCTGCATTTTCAGGTTCCGGAATCGAAGCGCAAGGAAAAGCCGCCGGTGCTCATGACTGCACGGCTCGATGGCCCCACGCCGGAGGTCGCCAAGCGGCTCGTGGACGACGCGATCGAGGTCGAAAAGACCGGCCTCAAGGGAATAGCCTACGTGGACGCCCGTGACATCCGCTTCGATCCCAAGAGCGACGATGGCTACGGCTATGGCGGCTATGACGAATCGATGCGCGAAATGGCCGCGCTCTTGAAGGATCAAGGCAAGATGGAAGTGACCCTCGACAACAAGCCGGCCGTCTTTGCCCCGAACAGTTGCCCGGAGTGCGCGCTGTACTGCGGCTGGTATTCGCACGGCAACTTCGTCGATTCCTGCGGCTTCGTGAAAGGGGCCGTGGCCTGGCACCTGGCCAGCAGCGAGGCGGTGTCGCTCCGCCGCAAAGATTTGAAGCTGTGGTGCCGGAATATTCTCGAGAAAGGCGCTGCCGCCACGCTCGGCCCCGTCGCGGAGCCATACACAATCGGCTTTCCGAAGCCCGCGGAGTTCTTCGGCTTCCTGGTCACCGGCGAATACACGCTGGTGGAGTGCTACTGCCGCACGCTGGTGCTCACCAGTTGGATGTGCACCCTCATCGGCGACCCGCTCTACAACCCGTACAAAGCGACGCCGAAGCTCAAGAGCGAGCAGGTTGTCCCAAGCCCGAAGGGCGGGAAGTTTGCGATGCCGGTGAAGTGAATTCGTAGGACGCTGCTTGCGTTTCGGGACCGCTGACAAGCAAGGTTTTAGTACGAAACGCTTCGTGCAGGTTGAGTTTGGTTTCACGAGCCGGAGTTTCGTATCCAATGCCGAACGTAGAACGGAATTTATTCCGTTCCAGCGAGACATTGGAACGGAATAAATTCCGTTCTACGTTCCGATGCCGTGATTTTTGCTTGAACCGTATCCAAGATGTTGATACGTTTCACCAACTCGTTCCGTAGCAAAGCTGACAAGCAACCTGTGCGCGAAACGCAAGCGGATTTTTTATCTTCACTTAATCGGCGAATAATCCGTCGCGTTCATGTAGGTGGATTCCACCTTCTCCACGAGTACGCCGTTCTTTTCCGACTCGGCCTTTGCCTTCATCCAATCCGGATCATCCCGGAAAGCTTGCCAGCTCTTTTTTGCCGCTTCCTGGCTCGGGAAGGCGAGAACGTAAATGAGCTTCCGTTCCGCTTCCTTTGGGTCGGTTGGGTTCCAGAACGCGATGATCGTCATGCCGTGCTTTTCGAAGAGCTTGTTCGTATGGTCGCGGAAGCGGGCGTGCAGCGCTTCCATCTTGCCGGGGTTGGCATAGTAGACGCGCAGCTCGAAAACGCGGGCGTCGGTTTTCTTGTCGGTTTTCGGTTCGTCGGCGTGTGCCATGCTGAGTCCCATCACTCCCAAACCCAATACGCTCAGGGCAAGTTGCATCCACGTGTTCATCATGATGTTCTCCGCGAGGTGAATTTCCAAAGACTGACTGAACGAAAAACTAAGGCGCTCGCACCGGCACGTCAACGGTGTTTGACTATTTCTCACGAATATCCACGCGGATATGCAGTTCCCGCAATTGCTTCTCGGTCACTTCGCTCGGCGCACCCATCATCAGGTCCTGCGCCTTCTGGTTCATCGGGAACGCGATCACTTCGCGAATGTTCTTCTGCTCGGCCAGCAGCATGACGATGCGGTCCACGCCGGGGGCGATGCCGCCGTGCGGCGGAGCGCCGAGCTTGAACGCGTTGATCATGCCGCCGAAGCGCCGATCCACCACCTCGCGGCCATAGCCTGCGATCTCGAAGGCCTTGTACATGATGTCCGGGCGGTGGTTTCGGATGGCGCCCGACGAGAGTTCGACGCCGTTGCAAACGATGTCGTACTGGAAGGCCTTGATGTCGAGCGGGTTCATCGTTTCCAAGGCCTTCATTCCGCCTTGCGGCATCGAAAACGGGTTGTGGCTGAAGGCGACCTTGCCTTCGTCGTCGAGTTCGAACATGGGGAAATCGATAATCCAGCAGAACTTGAAGCAGTCCGGCTCCACGAGGCCAAGCTCTTGGCCCAGACTCGCGCGGATTCCGCCGAGGACTTTGCAAATCTTGGCCACATCTTTGTCCGCGGCGAAGAAGATGGCATGCCCCGGCCCGGCCCCACACTGTGTCAACAGCTTCGCGCCGACTTCCGGCGTAATCAGCTTGGCAATCGAGCCTTTGAATGTACTGTCAGGTTGCACCGTGATCCAGGCGAGGCCGCCAAGCCCCTCGGCCTTGGCGCGTTCGTCGAGTGTGTCGAAGAATTTTCGGGGCCGGTCGGCACACTTCGGCACGGGCAAAGCCCGCACGGTCTTGCCGGCCATGAAGGCGATCTGTCCGCCGCCGAGAAGATCAGTCACATCGCGGATTTCGAGCGGAATCCGCAAGTCGGGTTTGTCGGAGCCATATTTGAGCATCGCCTCGGCATACGGAATCCGCGGAAACGGTGCCGAGGTCATTTTTTTGCTCGGCGCGAATTCCGGAAACAGCCCGGTAAACAGCTTCTCCATGGCCGCGAATACGTCTTCTTGCGTGACGAAGCTCATTTCCAGGTCGAGCTGGTAGAACTCGCCGGGCGAACGGTCGGCCCGGGCATCCTCATCGCGAAAGCAGGGAGCGATTTGAAAATACCGGTCGAATCCGGACACCATCAGCAACTGCTTGAATTGCTGCGGCGCCTGCGGCAGCGCGTAAAATTTGCCGGGATGCACGCGCGACGGCACCAGGTAATCGCGCGCCCCCTCCGGGCTGGAACTCGTCAGGATCGGCGTGTTGTATTCGAGAAAGCCCAGGTCCACCATGCGCCGGCGAATGCTGGAGATCACCTTCGAGCGCAGAATGATGTTGGCATGCAATTGGGTGCGGCGCAAATCGAGCATGCGATACTTGAGCCGCGTGTCTTCCGGCACTTCCTCTTCCGGAAACACGCTGAACGGCAACCCGCCGTCGGCCGTCACCGGGCCGAGCAGCTCGAAGCTCTGGACAATAACTTCGACTTCACCTGTCGGCAACTTCGAATTGACATTCTCTTTGGCACGCTCCACGACCTTTCCGTCCACGCGAATGACGGTTTCCTTCGGCAAGCGCGACATCTCGTCCAAAAAGGGCGCATCCTTGGGAATCAGCAACTGCGTGAGGCCGTAATGGTCGCGCAAGTCAATGAAGAGCAACCCGCCGAGATCGCGGCGGTTATGAACCCAGCCCGACAGGCGAACCTGGGCGCTGGCATCCGATTTTCGCAATTGGCCGCAAGAGTGAGTGCGATAGGTATGCATGAAGTCCCGCAAAGTGCTCTTTTCGATCGTAGAACGGAATTCATTCCGTTCCGTAGTTGAGTCGAATCAATTCAGCACGGAATGAATTCCGTTCTACAATTTTGGCCACGGCACGATAGCTATTCGTATGGGAGCTTTCCGAACCCGACAAGGTTAGCCGACATTTAGCGCGTCTACGACCGCCACTTCTGGCTGCATACGGGGTTTCTACGAGTGAATCGACTCGTATTTTGCACTCAGGCAGCAATTCTGTGGAAAGGAGCCATCATGAGAAGCACCAGCGTCATTACAGCAATCGTCGGCATCGGTCTGCTTTACGGCAGCGCTCACGCTCAAGATTGGCCGCAATGGCGCGGCCCGAACCGCGATGCCAAGGCTACATTTACCGCGCCCAAGGAATGGCCGAAGGAACTCACGCACAAATGGAAGGTCGCCGTGGGCGAAGGCGTGGCCACGCCTGCCTTGGTGGGCGACAAGCTTTATGTCTTCACACGGCAGGGTGCCGATGAGGTGATCCTGTCCTTGAATGCAGCCGATGGAAAAGAAATTTGGAAGGACAAGTACCCGGCGTCGGCTCCAATCAAGCCAGGTTCCGGTTTTAACATGGAATTTGTCGGCCCCAGAGGATCACCGGCCGTTGCAGAAGGAAAGCTGGTCGCGCTCGGCGCCAGTGGCACACTTTCCTGTCTCAATGCAGCTGATGGTAAAGTCGCCTGGCGCAAAACGAATGACAACAACCATCCTATGTTTTTCACATCGTGCTCGCCGATCATCGTTAACGGCCTGACCATTGTGCAAATGGGCAACGAAAAAAGCGGCGCCATTGTGGCCTATAACCTGAGTGATGGAAGCGAAAAATGGAAGTGGGCCGGCGACGGCACCGACTACGCTTCCCCGATTACGGCCACGCTCGGCGACGTGAAAACGATTGTGGCAGAAACGGATGAGAAAATCGTTGGCCTGAATGCCGCCGACGGCAAGCTGATTTGGGAGGCACCGTTCCCCAAGCCCGGCCGGGCTTACAATGCTTGCACGCCCGTGGTCGATGGCCAGGCCTTCGTTATCTCTGGCGTCGGGCGGGGCACCAAGGCCCTCAAGGTCGAAAAAAGCGGCGACTCGTACAAGTCCAAGGAACTGTGGGTTAACAAAGAGAATGCCGTTCAGTTCAATTCACCAGTTGTCAAGGACGGCGCAGTGTACGGCATGACGATCAATAATGTTTGGTTCTGCATCAATGCCGAAAGCGGAAAAACGGCCTGGACTGCTCCGGCGCCAACGGCCGGTGGCGGCAAGGGCGGCCGCGGCCTGAGCGGATTTGGCTCGGTGGTGGATGCCGGGACCGTCCTCTTCGGCCTCACTCCGGCCGGAAAATTGGTCGTCTTTCAACCTTCTGAAAAGGAATTCAAGGCGCTGGCCACCTATACCGTCGCTTCCGGCGACACGTATGCATATCCAATTATTTCCGGCAATCGGATCTTTATTAAAGATAAGGATTCGCTCACGCTGTGGACGGTCGAGTGAGCTTGTCGAGAGTGGGGTCCAGTCTTATTACTGATCTTCGCCCCCGGACGGCGGTCCGAAAGGCCGCCGTCCGATTTCTTCTCATATCCACAAGGTTGTTTTCACGATGAAACGCGCTTCGCTCTTATTAGCCTCAACGGCGCTCGCGGCGTTTGCTGCTGGTTGCAATTTGTCGAGTTCAACGAGTTCATCCAACCCACAAGGCGGGCCAAATCAAGGCTCGGCCGCGCCGGCTTTTGACACCGAGTCCGGTCCTCATGCTGCCGGGAAAAAGGCGATGGTCGCTGGTGGCTGCATGCGCTGCCACAAGGTTAACGGGGCCGGGGTCGGCGGTCCGCAGATGGGTGGCCCGCCTGGAGGCGGACCGGGCGGTCCCCCAGGCCCTGGTGGTCCGGGACCCGGGGGCCCGGGCGGCCCCGGCGGCGGTCGCGGTCCCGACCTGGGCAAAGTCGGCAGTGATCCGGAGCACACGGTTGACTGGTTCATCAAATACGTGCGCGACCCGAAGTCGTTCAAGCCGAATTCCCGAATGCCGGCCCAGCCCGAGGCCAAGATCAGTGATGCCGATTTGCGGCTGGTGGCCGAGTATCTGGCCAGCCTGAAATAAGCGATCCTCCACGAGGAGTTCGCAACATGCTACGCAGTGTGGAAGAATGATCTGTACCTGATGTCGCAGTTGCTATTCCGCCACAAGTAATGTCCAGGCAAAGCCCAGGGACGGAAGTCCCTGGGCCTTCGCGATCAGGAACAACCCAATGCCCAAGCTCTGGAAGAAAGGTCGCGGTAAACTCGGCTTCCTCCAACCGCTGCTCGGCGCATGGGTGGCGCACGCCGAAAGCCCCATGGGTCCGTTGCGCTGCACGCGATCCTTTGACGAGGTGCTCGGCGGCGCTTACATCCGTCTGCAAGCGCGCTGGGGCTTCGCGAATCCCGAGAGCAAAAAGCTTCTGCCGGAGTCGTACAAGAATCGTGGGCCGTACGAGGAGACAGCGCTTATCGGCGTGGGCGACAAGGGCGAAGTCTGTTTCTGGTCATTCACCTCCGACGGCAAGCACTCACAGGGGAAGGTCGCGGATGTGACCGACCTTCACCCGGAAGCCATCGGCTTCGAGGCGCAGATGCCCGCCGGGCTCGCGCGCATGGCGTACTGGCCGAACTGCGAGGGCGGCTTTATCTGGGTAGTGGAAGCGAAAAACGCCAAGGGCTGGCGGCGCTTCACCGAGCATCATTACCGACGCGACTCGGACAAGAATTAGCTTTCCGATTGCATTTGCGTTGCCGCCATTCGCCTCTCATCTCATGTTAATCTTTTCAAAACGTGACCGATTCTTCCGCGATCCCCGTGCGCGCAAGTCCGCCATGCTTCGCCGTTATGCAAACGGCAGGGACAAACATAAATCAAGAATCTCAACCGGAGATAACGTCATGATTATCAAGAAAATCCTCGGCGGTGTGGCGATTGTCGGTGCCCTGGCCCTTTTGCCCGCGGCAGCCTCGGCTCACGACCATTACCATTATTACCACGGTTACGGTTACCCGTATTATGGATATTACCACGGCTACTATCACAACTACTACCGCCCCTACTATTACGCGCCGACTATTGTCGCGCCGGCCCCGGTAGTGGTCGCCCCGGTCGTAGGGTCGCTCGACGTGTTCTACCGCGGCGGCATCGGCCAGCCCTGGTCTCTCTACGGCACCTACGCGACTCGATTCGATGCCAACAACGCAGCCCAAAGCCTCGAAAGCGGCGGCTATTCGGTAATGATTCAGCCACGCTAGCGCCTACGTTCACGAAGCGGGCCGTTCATCAAAGGAGTTGATGAACGGCCTTTATGTTTTTCCGGCCGGTCGCGGCGCGCTCGGTGCATAAGATGGTTAGCGATGCTTCGCAGAAGCGTTGGAGTGCACAACGCTTTTCCGAAGCGTTGCTAACCAAGGAGTTGTCATCAATGGCGCGTGACATCACTCAGCCCGATCCCGCTGTGGTTCTCGATTTGCTCGAAGCCTTTCGCCGCTCAAAGTCCATGTTCACGGCCGTGTCGCTCGGCATCTTCGATGCCCTGGAAGCCGGGCCGAAATCCCTTGCTACTCTTTCGCGCGAGCTAAAAGTCAGTACCGATGGCTTGGAGCGGCTGCTCGATGCCTGCGTCGGCCTGCAACTGCTGCAGCGCGGTGAACAGGGCTACGGCAACACGGCGGCCTCCGCCGCGTACCTGTGTAAGTCGAGCCCACAACGGCTCACCGGCTACATTGGCTACTCCGACAAGGTGATGTGGAAGCTTTGGGCCAATCTCGAAGACGCCGTGCGCGAGGGCGCGCACCGCTGGAAGCAAACCTTCGATCTC
>Ga0070732_10001406_pt1 | contig 13156 bp, 7 predicted proteins | sample Coa_R1_5_FD_66449 | JGI IMG/M metagenome (GOLD analysis project Ga0070732, IMG submission 66449) | Surface soil microbial communities from Centralia Pennsylvania, which are recovering from an underground coalmine fire - Coalmine... | ecosystem: Environmental > Terrestrial > Soil > Unclassified ...
GCCTCCCCGATCTCAGGCACCTATTCCGTTGCCGGCAATGGATACGGGAGCCTGAAGATTACGCCGGGAGACTTGGGAGATATCAGCTCCCTGGGGATATACCTGACTGACCCAACTCTCAACCTGACCGATCCCAACAATAAGACCAGCGGATTGGGCGGCGGCCTGGTTGCCGACATGGATCTTGTTCTGGCCGGCGGCACCGGAATCCTGATTCCACAGAAAGACACAACAGCCGCCAGCCTTGCCGGCAAGTATGCCTTCGCGGCGCAAGATGACAACAACTTTCTTAGCGGTTCTTTTGCTGAATTCGACTTAGTGGGGCTGGGATCGGTTGCGAGCGGGACTTTGACCGGCGCGGGTGAGGTCAGCGATCCATTTTTCACGTTGAGTTCGAATGCGACGGCTTCCGGAGTTACATTCTCCGGTACTCCTGTTCGTGACATGACTAACAGTGGCCGCTATACGTTGCTGTCGACGAATCCGCTTAAGGTTACGATCAAAGGAGTAACGACCAATCTGGGCGTGGTCGTCTATCAGGCAAGTGGCGGGCAGTTGTTCTGGCTTAACGACGATACCAACAGCGTATTCCTTGGAACCTTGCAGCAACAAGGATCGCTCATCGGATTACCCGCAGCAATAAAAGCGTCGGCCAAAAGCACACCGACACCGAACCAATAGCAGTAAAGCGGAGCGTTCCGGCAACCAAGCCCGGTTCTCTACGGGCGATGGCAAGCCAGTTCGAGTCCTTACGGGCGACCTAGAAAGGGCGAATCGCGGCGGAAAGCGGGCGTGCCCTCCGGCGGTTGGCTTTTATTGATTCTGAGCCTCAACGCCTCAATAGTGAGAAAGTGCCGTTTCATTTACCTGTAAGGTACCGCCCAAATCCATTCTCCGTCTAAAAGGCCCCCCCACTGGCTTTTGAGAGTGTCGCAGCTTAGAATTCAGCGATCCCCCAAACACTGTGCGCAAAATAGAGGTAACGATAATGCGAAGATGCGTACCTTGTGCCATGGCATTTGAGTTGAGGGAAGCCATGGTTCCTGCAGAACTGATTCGGCTATGAGCTCAGTTCCCCCGATACTTCTTCCCGATGAATTCAACGCTGCTTCCTATTTTGTAGACCGCCATATCCAGGAAGGCCGCGGAAACAAGGTAGCAATCGAGTGCGGAGACATTCAGGTTACTTATCGCCAGCTTTTTGAGCGTGTGAACCGGATTGGGAACGCTCTGCGAAAGTTAGACGTACGCATCGAGGAGCGCGTGTTCCTGCTCCTGCTGGATTCGCCGGAATTTGCTGCCAGCTTTTTCGGTGCGATCAAGATTGGAGCCGTCCCGGTTCCGGTAAACACTCTGCTGAAATCCCCGGACTACGAGTACCTGCTCAATGACTCGCGGGCGCGAGTGGCGATCGTCAGCGATGCATTGCTGGCTAGCATTGTGGCGATTCCCAGACAGCAACTGCGCTATCTCGAAACCATCGTCGTGGTGGGTGGTGAGCCTCGAGCAGGCACGGTGTCGTTTGAAAAGCTGGCGCAAGACAATCCTTTCGCGCTCCGGGCAGAGCCGACTGGGAAGGACGATGCGGCTTTTTGGCTCTACTCTTCCGGCAGCACGGGCCAGCCGAAGGCTTGCGTTCATCTGCAACATGACATGGTGGTAAGTTCCGAACGGTATGCCAAAAGCATACTGAAAATGACGGACAAAGATCGGTGCTTCAGTGTGGCCAAGCTCTTCTTCGCCTACGGATTAGGGAACGCGCTCTATTTTCCCTTGGCAGTTGGCGCTACGAGCATCTTATTTCCCGGTCCGCCCAAACCTCAGAGTGTGTTCGAAGTGATCAAGCGCCACCAGCCAACCTTGTTTTTTTCTGTTCCGTCCAACTATGTCAAGCTGCTCGCTCACATTGCGGCGGATGGAAGGGAATTCGACCTGTCTTCTGTGCGTCACGCGGTCTCTGCGGGGGAGGCCTTGCCAGCCACGGTGTTTCATCGCTTCAAAGAGCGATTCGGAGTGGAAATTCTGGATGCCATTGGCTCCACAGAAGCACTGCACATGATCATCTCCAATGTCTCGGGCGCTATCCGACCTGGCTCCAGTGGAAAGATAATCCCCGGCTTCGCGGCCAGAATTGTGGACGACAACAACCGGCCTGTCGCGCAGGGCGAGATCGGCAATTTGTTGGTTAACGCCGATTCCACCTGTGCTTACTATTGGAAGCAGCATCAGAAGACCAAGGACACAATTGAGGGGCACTGGATCCGGACTGGCGACAAGTACTATCAGGATGAAGACGGATACTATTGGTACGCGGGACGATCCGATGACATGCTGAAGGTGAGCGGCGTGTGGGTGAGCCCGGTTGAAATTGAGCGGGTGTTAATCGAACATCCTGCGGTGCAGGAAGCGGCGGTGGTCTTCCGCAAGGATGCGGACGAATTGCCCAAACCGGTAGCCTGTATTGTGACGCGCGATGGAGCCCGGGGCACGCCGGAACTCGCCCGTGAACTACAGGAATTTGTTCTCAGCCGCTTGCCGGCCTTCAAACGCCCGCATTGGGTGGAATTTTTTCCCGAGCTTCCGAAAACTGCCACTGGAAAAGTACAGCGCTTCAAACTGCGTATGTTCGTCCAAAAGTAGTGCAGCCGAAGGGGGTAGGCTGGAACCTCCTGGAACCAAAAACTACATCAGAGGATGCACCACCGTGTCGAAAAGGTACGGATCCTGAAAAGCAGTTCGATCGCCCGGCTTCAGGCCATGAACCGGCTGCAGTCTTGCTGAGAGAGGCTTGTTCCACTTCGTAGCGAGCGAAGCTACATCGCCGAAAACTCGTTCTATTTGCTCGGGGCTGATGTCCCCTGGGAGGGGGATCGTATCCAATCCGGTACCGCACACAGCCGAGTACGCAAGCAGCGAATCGATATTGTAAGTGGACTCCGCCCAGCGTTGTGACAAAAGCTTGTCCTCCATCACCGGCACCATCAGCCCGGAGTAGCCGACCTGGGCCACTGGCACGGCTTTCACAGCGGTTGTGATGATGCGGGCGGCAGTGAGCGTCCCGCTGGAGCCGAATTTCGCGCCCGTGAATGCTTCGATGGCGGCTCCTATAGACACGTCCCCCAAAGGTGCGGGGGTAGGGTCAACGCCCATGTAGGTCCAGCCCGTTTCCGCAGCCACCTTCTTGCCCAGGGCGTCCGCCACGGAGGCATGTTTTGTAAGGGCGGCGGTCAGGTCGGCAATAGCGCCTTCAGCATTTCCTCTATCCTTAGTAAAAACGTCGCGAACAACATTGGCGCCTTCGAAACCAATCGCAAATTGTCTGCCAGGACCCGTGTGGTAAGAACCGGGGAAGAATGGGGAAAACGGTTTCAGCATGGCGGTGGCGGTAAAGCGGAAAGTTCCCCGGCTGCGTGAAGTGTTCTCGCTGACATACTTCACGAGTTCAGCAGTGCGGCGAATGGTTTTCCAATGAATCCCGGCGTCATCTGCGATGATGGCGCTGCCCGAGACGGTTGGCAGGGTCGAGAGCGCCCGCTCGAGGAGATGCATGGTCGTGGGATCATCGCTATCGTGCAGCATTGCGGGTCCAACATTCGGCAGGAAGTTCTCCTTTACGGCAAGTTGGTCAAGCCGGGCAAGAAAGGCGAGTGCCTGATCCTCAGGAATACCGGCGACCAGTTCTGCCAGCGGTTGCGTCGTCAATCGCAGGGTCTCCACTTCGTACCCAGACGACTCGAATTCGGCCTTCACTCTCCGCAAGACGACCAGCGCATCGGCTATTTGCTTCTGATACGTCTCCCGGTCCAGTCGCACGAATCCGGTGATTGCCCTAACCTTCGGATTGGACGGCGCGGTCGGGGGCGGGCTGCTCTGAGCAGCCAGTTGTATCGAAGCCACCATAAGGATGGCAGAGGCAATTCGTTTCATCAAAGTTCTCCGGATGGAAAATGGGCAAGGCAGTATAGCCCACTCAAGGCATACCGCCGCCCTTGGTCATCGGCAAATCAATATTCCACTTGGTCAGTTCGAACCCCATTCTCTCCCCTGGTCCTTTGATTTCTGCTATTTAGAGAACGTTATTTCGGCGGACTTGGAGCTTAACCTCCCCAAAAAGCCGGCTGGCTGGAGCGATTCACGGAACTGGTTGACCACAGGCAGAGATATGTTATAGTCCCCCTCATTGCAAAAATGGCAGTTTGTGTCTGATTCAGGACCATGAACCCCATTTCCACCCTTCCGTCAGGGTGTTTTAACGGAAATCCCTCCCGGGCCCGCTCGGTAGCTGGGCTCGCGTTGACGGAGATCACCTATTCACCTGGAACCGAAATAAGTGCACACGCTCACGAGCTTCCTTATTTTTGCCTGGTCTTGAAGGGCAGTTACTCGGAGAGATTTGATGGCCAGGTGCGGGAGGCTGAGGCGCTGGACTTGATCTTCCATCCGTCTGGGGAGGTGCAGTCGCAGGTCTTCCACCAAGGAGGCGGCCGGTGCCTGGCGATTGAATTGGGGCCCCAGTTCATACCCCGGATAGCCGACTACCTGCCGTTTCTGGAGAGCACTGGCGGATTGATAAGAGGGCATCCAGCCTTGCTGGCGACGGCAGTGTACGAGGAGTTTCGCAACCAGGATGAAATCTCTCAGCTGGCGATTGAAGCCGCAGTGCTGGAGTTGACGGTGGCGGCCGTACGCTACTGCCGCAGCCTAGACGGTCGAGAGGCGCCGCCGTGGCTTGCGACCGTGGAAGAGTTGTTGCAGGAACGTTTCATGGAGCCCCTGACGCTCAATGATATTTCCGCATTCGTAGGAGTCCATCCGGCGCTAGTAGCTCGATCCTTCCGCAAGTTCCGCGGCGTGTCCATCGCAGATTTCTTGCGCCGGCAGAGGATCGATTTTGCCTGGCGCCAGCTTGCGAACAAGAACCTTCCCCTCTCCCAGATTGCCCTGGAAGCCGGCTTCTGCGACCAGAGTCATTTTTCTCGTGTCTTCAAACGCCTCACAGGCATACGACCCAGCCAGTTCCAGGCACGGAGGCGGGTGCCTTAAAGAAACGTCCCAATCTGTCTTTTTTGTACAAGACGCAGGGCAAAACGCGGATTAGCATGTTTTGCACCCTGCGTGCCCGCCTTTCCTGGGGTTCAACCAAACTTATGACCGCGGAGGAAGAACAAACTCCGTGCCGCAGGTTCATGGGCGACGATTTGGTATCTGTTTTGATCGCATGAGGTTTTTTGTCGTCGGACAGCGATGAGAGCCGACCCCTTGCTCCGTCCGTCTATGAGGTCGCTTTAACGAACACAGAAACTAACGCGAAGTGGGTTTCCGGCGAATTGGAGGCATTCATGGAGCGCAGCAAAGTTTCGGTTTTTCTGATGGCGGCTGTGTTACTGGGCGTCACGATGCTGACGGGGCCGTTAGCAACGGCCCAGACCGTCACCACCGGCGCCATAACCGGAACCGTGACAGATCCCTCAGGGGCGGTTATCGCCGGCGTGAAGATCACTGCGAAAGACAGAACCACTGGACTCGAGCGCAGCACAACGACCGGTGATGGCGGCACGTATCGTTTCAGCCTGCTGCCTCCGAGCGTCTACCAGTTGCAATTTTCGGCCACGGGATTCAAGACGGCGCTGGCTCCGCCGGTTACGGTGGTCGTGACCGAAATCAGCACGGTGAATTTGACCATGCCACTGGGTCAAACCCAGGAAACGGTCGAAGTACAGTCCAATGTTCAGCTGGTGCAAACCGAAACGGCGACCCTAGGGACGGTGGTCGACAATCTCACAATGAACGAGGTGCCGCTGACCACAAGGAACTATACGCAGGTCCTGACCATGTCCCCCGGAGTCGGTGCGGACGTGAATAACGCCTCGGCATTAGGCAAGGGCACGCAGGATTTTTATGTGAATGGATTGAACAACATCAGCAACAACTTCCAGATGGATGGCTCGGACATCAACAATTTCGGCAGCAGCCGTGCCGATAATTTCGTGCAGCAAGCGGGCATTGCCATTCCCAGTCCCGATGCGATTGACGAATTCAAGGTTCAGACGACCCTCTACGATGCCGGCTATGGCCGTGATGCCGGGGCCAATGTCGATGTTGTTACGAAGTCGGGCACGAACCAAATCCACGGCAGCCTGTTCGAATTCTTCCGCAACGATGTGCTAAATGCGAACGATTTCTTCTTAAATCGGACCAATCAACCACGTCCGGTGATGAAGCAGAATCAATTCGGCGGAACCTTGGGAGCCCCTATCATCAAGGACCGTCTCTTCGTTTTCGGTTCGTACCAGGGGAGTCGGCAGGTCAACGGCCTGAGCCCAGCGTCGTTTTCCAGCAATTTTCTTCCGCCTCTGACCAACGACAGATCGCCCGCGGGCATTGGCGCTATCGGCTGCAAGATACCTACTGCTTTTGGAGGCGTGCAGGTTAAATGCGGCGGATCCAACATCAACCCAATTGCACTGCAACTCCTCAACACAAAACTTCCCAACGGGACATATCTAATTCCTACTCCGCAGACGATTAACAATGGCATTGGTTTTTCTGCCTTTAGCCTTCCAGGGCATTTCACCGAAGATCAAATCTTGGTCAACACCGACTACGTCATTTCGCCGAAGCATCGGTTGAGCGAGCGTTACTTTTACGCTCGCGATCCACAACAGGTGCCTTTCAGCAGTTGTTTCTTCTTCACCCCTTGCACACCCGGTTCGGGAACGCAACAGGAGTTCAAGAACTACGTCGGGTCGCTCAAGTTGACCTCCACTCTCTCCAGCACGTTTGTCAATGAAGCTCTGGTGAATTACACGCGAAACACCGGGGTGCTGGTCAGCGACAGCAAGATCACAGATCAGTCATTGGGAATAACTCCTGGTGATCCCGGCTTTCCAAAGATGCCGGTTATTGCGATCTTTGGACAGTTCAGCATTGGCGGCAACTTCAATGATAATTCCGACTCGGCTGTGAACACGATGCAATACGCTGACCAAATCGCCTGGACCCATGGAAAACACACCTTGCGAGCGGGCTTCCAATTCGAGCGTAACCAGTTTCACTTTAATGATCCCGGACCGCGCCGGGGTATTTTAGGTTTTGACACTTTTTCCGACTTTCTGCTGGGACTGAGTGCCGCTCAGAATGGTACTTCGGTGAGCAACGTTGGACTGAGTTTTGGCATCGGGGGAGATCTCGACAAGAACTATCGCGCCAATGACTTTGCCACTTTTGTCCAGGACGATTTCAAGATCTCTCGACGTCTGACGCTGAATCTGGGATTGCGCTGGGAAGTCAATGGCGGTATTAGCGATGCCCACGGGAAGCTCAGCAGCGTCTTCCCCAGCCTGGCGGAGGCCACCCAGCCCACGGCGGGCAGTCCCACGTTCGCTGGGTACGTGGTTCCCTCCAACTTCCCGCTGCCGATTCCTGCCGGTGTGACGAAACTTGGGGGAAAGACTTTGTCAAAGGACGATACACCGCTGCGCAACTTTGGTCCGCGCTTCGGCTTCGCTTGGCAGCCGTTGCCCAACTCGGATCGTCTCGTTCTCCGGGGCGGATACGGCCTTTTCTATTCACGTACCAATGGGAATGCTGTGCTGCAGACAGTAACGTCGCAGCCGTTTGTGAGCATTCACGTGCTCGGGGGGGGCGCGAATAGCCTCGCAACCTTCCAGGCTCCATTTAATCCAGCACCGACACCTGGGGTGATCACGCCGCGGTCAGTCAATTCGCTACTCGGCGTTGACTTCGTCGGCGAGAAATATAATTCGCCTCTAGCTCAAGAGTACAGTTTGGACGTTCAGTATGAATTTGCCCCGAAAACGATGCTCGAGGTGGGATTCGTGGGTACGCGGGGCAACCGTCTGGCCTTAAGCCGAGCTCTGGACGACCCGCTGCTCGCGAGTCCTTCGAACCCGGTGAATGGCATAACGACGAATACCGTAGCAAATGCCCCCCAACGCGTGCCCATTCTCGGCTTTGCCCCCGGCGGACTGACGAGTCTCGAGACTGAAGGCGCCTCGATGTACAACAGCCTGCAGGTGACCGTCCGGAGGCAGTTCGCCCACGGCATGCAGTTTCAGGGCGCTTACACCTACGGCAAGGTCATGACCAATGTGGAAAGCGGCGGCAGCGGATACCAGGCGACATTCACTGGGGGCGATGGAAACAGCAACGACCCTGGGAATCTACGTCAGCAATGGGGTCCGGCGGACTATGACCGCACCAATCGCCTCATCCTCAATTACCTTTGGGAGCTTCCACATCCGACCAATGGCTTCATAGGCAATAAAGTCTTGGGAGGATGGGCATTCTCGGGAGTGACCACGGTTCAAAGCGGCGATGCCCTGACGATCCTTGATCCACGTAGCGGAACTATTTTCGGGAGCGTAGACGGCCAGAACGGGGGTCGCGCCGAACTCTGTCCCGGATTTGCTACTTCTCAGATTCCAACTCACGGTTCCGTCGAACAACGGCTTGGCGGATGGTTCAACCCTAGCGCACTAAGTGCTACGCCCGCTTGCGCTCCTCCTGTCATCGGCGATGGATTTGGTTATGGCGATACTCATCGTGGGACGGTTCGCGGACCACATCAGTTCAACTTCGATATGGCACTCTCAAAGAGGGTTCCAGTGGGAGGATTGAGTGAAGCCGGTGCCGTAGAATTTCGCACCGAGTTCTTCAATGCATTCAACCACCCGCAGTTCGCCGATCCGAATTTGATTCTAGGCAAACCAGGTTTTGGTCAGATAGGCGCCACTAGGGTGGCACCACGGCTCATTCAGTTCGCGCTGAAATACAGCTTCTAGTGCGTTACGCTCGACATCCATGACTGGTCTCATGATGCCCTCCCCGAAAAAGGTGAGGCCAGTTGTGGTTTGACTTGTGTTGAAGCCTGCTGGGCGGGACATTGCCCGCAATCGTCGAAAAAGCGACTCTTGTCCGAGCGCAGCCGTTGGGAGCAAGATACAATTGCCAGCTCTCTCTGCCAAAAACTATGCACAAGACTATTGTGTTCGCGTTGTTCTCCTCCGTCGTTCTTGCACAAACCAGCTCACAGCCGCTCGCGAGCTCAGGCGGACAAAAGTACGTTCTCGACGCGGGTCCTAAAACCGTCGCCTTCGGATACTACGACGCCAAAGCGAAGCCCGTGTTGACGATCCGTTCCGGCGACACGGTGGAGTTCCACACAGTAATCACCAACAGCCCCGAAGGACTGGAGAAAGCGGGCGTCGCGCCGGATCAGGTCGAGCAGAAGTTACGCGACATTTTCAAAGAGGTCACCGACAGGGGCCCGGGCGGCCACGTTCTGAATGGACCGGTGTACATCGAGGAAGCCGAACCGGGAGACACCCTAGAAGTGCGCATCCAGAAGATCGATCTGGCTATTCCTTATGCTTACAACGGATTCGGACCGAATCGCGGCTTTTTGCCCGAAGATTTCCCTTACCGCAAGATCAAAATTATTCCCTTAAACCACGAGCGCATGGTGGCGGAGTTCGCTCCAGGAATCGAGATTCCGCTGCACCCATTCTTCGGAAGTATGGGAGTAGCGCCTCCCGAAGCTTACGGGCGAATTGACAGCGCCCCGCCGAACATCCACGCGGGCAACATGGATGACAAAGAACTGGTGGCGGGGAGCACGCTTTACGTGCCGGTGCACGCGCGCGGCGCCCTGTTTGAGATTGGGGATGGTCACGCCGGGCAGGGCAACGGTGAAGTGGATATCACTGCCATGGAGACCTCGCTCGTGGGTACGTTGCAGTTTGTGGTGCACAAGGGCACACATCAGAAGTATCCACGAGCCGAAACCCCAACGCACTACATCAGCATGGGATTCCATCAAGAGCTATATCAAGCCACTCGAGTGGCGGTGCGCGAGATGATCGACTTCATCGTGTCAGAAAAGCATCTAAGCCGCGAGGACGCCTACATGTTGACCAGCGTGGCCGGCGACCTCTCGATTACTGAGCTTGTGGATGGCAACGTCGGCGTGCACGTGATGCTGCCGAAAAGCATCTTCCTCAAACCATAACCAAGCACACCCCACGATCCGAGAGGCGGTCCTTGAGCCTGTAGCCGTCGTGTCTCCACCTTCCGTCCCGCTCTGTCCCAACCGATGCCCACTGATAAGCTCGAGGTCACAGGGAAAAAATTTCGATTGACACGGTTCTCGATCGTTTTATACTAATTCTTATTCGATAATCATGCGTCTCACCCATGAGCAGTTTCGTGAGCTGGCCGCGAAGCACGGGCTCCCGGTCACGCACCAGCGTCAGGTGGTCTTTGAGGCCGTCATCGCTTCCAACGGGCACTATTCGCCGGAAGACATTTACGCCGCAGTCCGACGGCGCATTCCATCGATTTCGCTTGCCACGGTCTACAACAATCTGCGGCTTTTCATCGAGTGTGGGTTGCTGCGAGAGGTCACTCCTCATGCGTCCACGTTGCGCGTGGACGGCAATCTCGAACCTCATCATCACCTGGTCTGTTCCCGCTGCAAATCGGTGCAGGACATCGAAGGAGAATTCATCGATTTCAAGCGGCTATCCCGGCAACTGCCGAAGGGCTTTGATCTGACGCAGCCGTTGATCGAGGTCTTTGGACTTTGTCGCAGCTGCCGCGCCAAAACGTAATTTTTTTCACGCAGTACCCACTCAGGATTCGAAGGACGGAAATATGAAAAATACACTCGCGACTTCATCGGGGAGCGTTGTCCCCGAAGCAAAGGAAAAAAACACCGCAACCGAATCGAAGTGCCCGGTAGCGCACGGCGCTGGCAAATCTTACAGGAATGCCGACTGGTGGCCGAATCAGCTGAACCTGAAGGTCCTGCACCAGCACTCCCCCCTGTCCGATCCCATGGACAAGGAGTTCAACTACGCGGAAGAGTTCAAGAGCCTCGACCTGGACGCCGTGATCAAAGACCTGCATACCTTGATGACGGACTCGCAGGATTGGTGGCCGGCCGATTTTGGCCATTATGGGCCACTTTTCATTCGTATGGCGTGGCACAGCGCGGGCACGTACCGCATCGGTGACGGCCGCGGCGGGGCCGGAGCTGGGCAGCAGCGTTTCGCTCCGCTCAATAGCTGGCCCGACAACGTGAACCTCGACAAGGCGCGCCGGCTGCTGTGGCCGATCAAGCAGAAGTATGGGCGGAAGATCTCCTGGGCCGACCTGATGATTCTCGCAGGCAACGTTGCCCTGGAGTCGATGGGCTTTAAGACGTTCGGTTTTGGCGGCGGGCGTGAGGACGTCTGGGAACCCGAAGAAGACATTTTCTGGGGGCCTGAGGGCAAGTGGCTGGCGGACGAACGCTACAGCGGCGACCGTGATCTTCAGAATCCGCTCGCGGCCGTGCAAATGGGTCTGATCTATGTGAATCCTGAAGGGCCAAATGGAAAGCCGGATCCTATCGCCGCGGCACGGGATATCCGGGAGACTTTTGCCCGCATGGCGATGAATGACGAGGAGACTGTCGCGCTCATTGCCGGGGGTCACACCTTCGGCAAAACGCACGGCGCTGCCGTTCCCGCTCAATATGTAGGCGCCGAACCAGAAGGCGCAGCCATCGAAGATCAAGGCCTCGGGTGGAAGAACAAGTTTGGCAAGGGTTTTGGTGCTGACACAATTGGTAGTGGCCTGGAAGTCATTTGGACGACCACGCCTACGAAGTGGAGCAACAACTTCTTCACGAACCTGTTCACCTACGAATGGGAACTGACGAAGAGCCCGGCCGGTGCGCATCAGTGGACGCCGAAGAATGGCGCAGGCAACGGTTCGGTGCCAGATGCGCATGATCTGTCAAAGCGTCACGCGCCATCCATGCTGACCACGGACCTCGCCTTGCGGTTCGATCCTGCTTACGAAAGGATTTCACGGCGCTTCTACGAGCATCCGGATCAGTTTGCAGACGCGTTCGCGCGGGCATGGTTCAAGCTGACGCACCGCGACATGGGGCCGATCTCGCGGTACCTTGGCCCGCTCGTTCCGAAGGAGCCCCAGCTGTGGCAAGACCCTGTTCCCGCCGTGGATCATAAATTGATCGGGGAGCAGGACATTGCGGCTCTGAAGGCGAAGATCCTAGCATCCGGACTGTCAATCTCCGATTTGGTCACGACTGCCTGGGCGTCGGCGGCGTCGTTCCGCGGCTCCGACAAGCGGGGTGGGGCGAATGGCGCGCGTATTCGTCTCGCGCCGCAAAAGGATTGGGAAGTGAACCAGCCAGCCGCACTGGCGAAGGTTCTTAAGAAGCTGGAGGCGATCCAAAAGGAGTTCAACAGCTCGCAATCCAACGGGAACAAAGGGAAGCAGATCTCGCTCGCCGACCTGATTGTGCTGGGCGGCTGCGCCGCCGTCGAGGAAGCTGCGAAAAGGGCAGGTCACGAGGTGAAGATTGCTTTCTTTCCGGGACGCACGGATGCTTCGCAGGAGCAGACTGACTTGCATTCGTTCGCAGTAATGGAGCCGATCGCGGACGGGTTCCGCAACTATCTCCGAAGCGGACATCCCCTGTCGGCTGAGGAGTTGCTGGTGGATCGGGCGCAGTTGCTGACACTAACTGCCCCGGAGATGACGGTTCTCGTCGGCGGCATGCGCGCCCTGAATGCGAACTTCGGGCAGGCCAAACACGGCATCTTCACCAACCGGCCCGAGACGCTGACGAATGATTTCTTCGTCAACCTGCTTGACATGAAAACGAAGTGGGAGCCCTCGTCTACAGCCGAAGGGGTGTATGAGGGGCGCGATCGCGCGACCGGCAAAATCAAATGGACCGGCACGCGCGTCGATCTCCTCTTCGGTTCGAACTCCCAGCTCCGAGCAATCGCAGAAGTCTATGCGTGCGACGACTCGAAGGAGGCGTTCGTGAAGGACTTCGCGGCAGCGTGGAACAAGGTAATGAACCTTGATCGCTACGACCTTGCCTGAGCTCGGCGAAAAGAAAGCCGTCGACTTCGTGCTGTTGCTGTCGTTCAGATCGGCTAAACGGGCGCCGTCGCTTTTCCTGCTCGGGCGAGCGCATCGCACGCCCCATGCCGCCTTTAACAATAGGCGCTAAGCTCCGTCATGGTTTTCTAAGAATTCTGAACAATGAGCAAGTGCCGGAGCGGCGAAGACACGCAAGAAGCGCCGTGAACTGATATGCCCCGAAAGCTTG
>Ga0070732_10001407_pt1 | contig 13152 bp, 11 predicted proteins | sample Coa_R1_5_FD_66449 | JGI IMG/M metagenome (GOLD analysis project Ga0070732, IMG submission 66449) | Surface soil microbial communities from Centralia Pennsylvania, which are recovering from an underground coalmine fire - Coalmine... | ecosystem: Environmental > Terrestrial > Soil > Unclassified ...
GTCGTTGCTTCGCTGCTCTTTGTCGGTTTGCAGATCAGGCACAACACGGCCGCGCTTCAGCGCAACGAGCATAATTCCACCATGGCGCAGTGGACCGTGATCCGGCAGGCGATCGCAACCAACCGCGACATTGCCGAACTGATGAGCACTGGCCTCCACGGCCAAAGCGCGTTGGATGCTGCCGATCAACTGCGGTTGGAGCAAATGCTGCAAGAATATGCCTGGGCGTCTTTCCACATTTGGGACAGAACTCAACGCGGCGTTTTTCCAAAGGGAACTTTCGAAGCGACGGCCGGAGTGGCGTTGTGCGATTTGCTTCGGACGCCGCGCGGAGGCGCGTGGTGGGCAAGCGCCAAGAACAAGGGCTTCATTCCGGCGTTCGTGACGGACGTCGATGCGGTGCTGACGGACAGACATTAGCACCTTGCTTCAGCGAGGTGTTAGAACATCCCATTGACCGTCCGATAAATCGCTGATTGTCAGCTTGTTGCGACCTATAGAAATCGCGTGCTGCTTAGCCGCGTCGCTGCGCGGAGCTGAACCGACCGTGCTAGGAGAGATCTCGTTCCTCCTTCAACAGATTTCCCGTTGTCGAGTGTCCGAGCGAGGCGTACGTTGAACCAACCAGATGAATGCGCTTCTGCGTTCATCTAGATGGAGGACCTATTATGAGCACTGCTGTCGCAGAACCGAAAACGAAGCTCAATCAACTCGAGCAACTAAAGAAATTCACCAAGGTCGTCGCCGACACGGCGGATTTCGACACGATGAAGGAATTCAAGCCGGAGGACGCCACGACAAATCCGAGCCTGGTATATGCCGCAACCCAAAAGCAGCAATACGGACGATTGCTGGAAGAGGTCTTAAAAGACCGCAAGAATTCCGGGCTTAGCGGACACGCTCAGATTGAGGACATTTGCGATCATCTGCTAGTCCAGTTCGGCACCGATATTTTGCAAATTGTGCCGGGACGGGTTTCGACCGAGACCGACGCGCGGTTGTCTTACGACGTAGAAGGTTCGATCAAAAAAGCGCGGCACCTGGTTGACCTTTACGCGAAAAAGAAGATCCCGCGCGAACGGGTCTTGATCAAAATTGCGTCGACTTGGGAGGGACTTCAGGCTGCCGAACAACTCCAGAAGGAGGGAATCTTCTGCAATCTGACTTTGATGTTTTCACTGGTGCAGGCTGTGCGCGCCGCGGAAGCGAAAGTGCAACTGATCTCGCCGTTTGTGGGCAGGATTTACGACTGGTACAAAGCGCACGAGAAGCGCGATTACACCGGACCGGAAGATCCCGGTGTCCAGTCAGTCACCGAAATTTACACTTACTACAAGCACTTCGGGATCAAGACCGAAGTAATGGGCGCGAGTTTCCGCAATACCGGACAAATTCGCGAACTGGCCGGCTGCGATTGTCTAACCATCAGTCCGGAATTGATGGAGGAGCTCTCGAAATCGAACGACCCGCTCGAGCGCAAACTCGATCCGAAAAACGCGAAGTCGGCGAAGGTCGAGAAACTGGAACTCGACGAGAAGAAGTTTAAATATTTGTTGAACGACAACGCGATGGCCTACGAAAAAACGGGCGAGGGGATCCGCAAATTCGCGGCCGACGTGTTGAAGCTGGAAAAACTCGTCGCCAGCAAGCTCTAAATATCTCAGGAACGGAGGCAAGCAGGAAAAGGCAGCAAAACTAAAGTTTAGAATTCCTGCGTTCCTTAGAGATCTGTGTTTAATGTAGTTCTGGTCGAGCCGGAGATACCGCCGAATACCGGCAACGCCGGCCGCCTTTGCCTGGCGACGGGATCGACTTTGCACCTGGTGAAACCCCTGGGATTTTCACTGGACGATCGCCAGCTCAAACGGGCGGGTTTGGATTACTGGGAGGACGTCGATGTGAAAGTCTGGGATTCGTTGCCGGCGCTGCTGCAGGCAAAAAGCCCCCAAAGCCGCTGTTTTTTCGTTACTACCAAGTCAAAACAAGCCTGCTGGGACGTTCAATTCCGGCCCGGCGACTACTTCGTGTTCGGCCGGGAAACGAAGGGGCTGCCCGAATCGCTTCTCGCCGCCCACCCTGGGAGCTGTATTACCATCCCAATGCGGGGCACTCGGAGCTTGAACTTGGCGACCGCCGTGGCGATTGTTCTTTTTGAAGCAGTTCGCCAGCAACGACCTGGCAAGGATGGTGTTGAATAACTCAGAACCTACAAAGTCTAAGAACCTCAGGAGGCTATAACTAACTTACCCATATGAAAATACTCTTAACAATAATGTGTTGTATCGGATTGGCGTCGCTCGCAGGCGCGGATCAGAACAAGAAGAAGGGCGGAAACGCAGCAGGTCAGCAGCAGGCCACGGCGTCGCAGGGCAACAAGTTCAAGACCGGCACTGGCAAAAACTTCCAGCAATCGAGCTCGGTCGGGAACCAGAACAAGTTCAAATCTCAGAACCAGTCGAATCTGAACAATTCGAACAAGTTCAACGCGAACAAGTTCAACGCGAATAAATCCAACGCGAGTAAGTTCAAGCAGAACCAGTCAAGTCTGAACACTCAGGCGAGCAAGACGACGTTCAACAAGACCAAGAACGTCAACATCAACAAGAACGTTGCGGTCAACAAGAACTTCAAGGTCCAGAAGTTCAATCTCCAGAACAAACCGTTCGGGAAATATCAGGCTGTGAAGTTCAATCAGCACTTCAAGATCGCCGGAGCCCAGAACTGGAAGGGGTCAAAATACGTGGTGTTCAAGAATTACCACCCGCAGTGGCAGAATCAGTGGTGGTGGTCGCATCATTACAACCACATCAGCATCGTGTTCGGCGCGCCCTACTACTGGGATGCCGGCTATTGGTATCCGGCGTGGGGATATGATCCCGGCGCGAGTTACTATTTTGACGGCCCGATCTACGCCTCGAATCCCGAGATGGATCCGGGTCAGGTGGTCGCGAACGTCCAGTCCGCATTGCAGCAACAGGGATTTTATCAGGGCGACATCGACGGAGTCCTTGGACCGCAAACCCGTGCCGCACTGGCTGAATATCAATCCGCCCAAGGTCTCGAACCGACCGGAGCGGTTGACGAGCCGACATTGGAAACGCTCGGAATGGCCTAACGAAAACTTAGTTTAGCTGTGAAATCGCCGCGGAGAAATTCGCGGCGATTTTTTTTTAGCAGATGATCTTATTGAGAGATTCAAAGAAGAGAAAGAGTAAGCCGAAGGGGAAGACCGCTTGCACCAGGGCGAACTTGGCCGACTAATTGTCCCGTGTCGCAGCCACCGCAGCTGATCGCCCGTGATTTGTGTCAATCGTTCCGGATGGGTTCGCGCCGGATTGAAGTGTTGTGTGGCATTTCACTCGACGTCGCCCAGGGTGAAATCATTTTCATTTGTGGTGCATCCGGCGCCGGAAAAACCACATTGCTTTACACTCTCGCTGGTTTGGAGCGACCGGAGTCGGGGACGGTCGAATTCGAAGGCCGCAATTTATATACCGGGAGCTCCGGATCGCAGGCGCGGTTTCGAAACCGGAAGATGGGTTTTGTTTTTCAGGGATACTTTTTGTTGCCGGAATTGACCGCGCTGGAAAATGTTTCGCTCCCAGGAATGATCGGGGGCAAACCGAGCAGCAGGGCGGCGGAAGAAAGTCTGTCTGCGGTCGGTTTGGCCGATCGGCTGCAACATTTGCCCGCGGAACTTTCCGGCGGGGAACAGCAACGGGTGGCGATTGCACGCGCTCTGGTCAACGATCCCGATATTATCTTTGCCGATGAGCCTACCGGCAATCTCGATTCGGCCACCGGTGAATCGATTGTGGAGCTGCTGATGAAACTCGCGCGCGAACGCAAGAAAAGTCTGCTCATTGTCACGCACGACACTAGCCTCGCCACCCGGGGCGATCGCGAACTTCATATTAAAGATGGGCGGCTGGATTAGAGGGCGCACTTTTTGTTGCTTGAATTGCTCTCCGAAACACGGAGATTTTTGGTGCGATTATGAAAACCTCTAATGCGGGCGGTGCAGTGATTGACCAACCAAAATCACGCGAGGCGGTAAAGCCCGCGGTCGACAAATCCACCGCGGCGAAACCCGCGGCCAAACAGTCGAAGATTTACATCGACGGAAAGTTTTATTCGGAAGCGGACGCCAAAGTCTCCGTGTTCGATCACGGCCTGCTCTATGGCGATGGAATTTTTGAGGGCATTCGTTTTTACAATGGCCGGGTTTTTCGGTTGGAAGAACATCTGGAACGGCTTTGGGATTCTGCGCGGTCGATTTGCCTGCACATTCCGATGTCGCAGCGCGCCATGACCGAGGCATTGCTGGAAACAATTCGGCAAAACAATCTTCGTGATGGTTATATTCGGTTGATCGTCACCCGCGGGGTCGGCAATCTCGGTTTGAATCCGGAGCAGTGTAAGACACCCAGCGTGATCATCATCACTGCGCAGATCGCGCTTTATCCGGAGGCGGTTTACAAAAACGGTTTGAGCATCGTTACCTGTGCGACCCGGAGGACAAATCCGAGCGCGCTCAATCCCGCGGTTAAATCGCTCAATTATCTGAACAACATCATGGCGCGGATAGAAGCGAACCAGGCGAACGCCGATGAAGGTCTGATGTTGAACGACGAAGGCAACGTGGCGGAATGCACGGCCGACAACGTTTTCATTATCAAGCGTGGACACATTTTCACACCGCCAATCACCGCCGGCGCCTTGCGCGGAATTACGCGAGCGGTTGTGTTCGAAATTGCTGCCGAAACCGGGATCAAAGTCACCGAGGCGGACATCACTCGTCACGAAATGTTTGTGGCCGACGAAGCGTTTTTAACCGGCACGGCGGCGGAGATTATTCCGCTGGTCAAAGCCGATGGGCGGCCGATTGGAACCGGCAAGCCCGGGCCGATCACGACCCGAATGATTTCGCGCTTCCGGGAGATAACGCGAGAAACAGGGACGCCGATTTACACCTGACCTTGATCGCCAAAAAACAGCATCGGCGCGAAAGGTGCTCGACAAACTTGGAGCTTGAATGTTTTAAGCGTGGAGCAGGTCTAAGGAAGTAGAGATGTTGTGCGACGTTTGTAAATGCAATGACGCAACGGTCTTCCTGACCCAAATCATCGAGGGGAAGATGCAAAAGGTGAATCTCTGCGACGCCTGTTCGAAGGAGAAAGGCGTTCAGGACCCGACCGGTTTCGCGCTCGCTGATTTGCTGTTGGGAATTGGCGCCGCTGAGGAAATCGAAAAAGGCGCGGCGACTCAACGCTGTCCGGTTTGCGGTTTTACTCAGGCCGATTTCAAGAAAACAGGACGCCTCGGATGCAGCGCGTGCTACGCAACTTTCACAGAAGCGCTCACCGCTTTACTGAAAGCGATGCACAAAGGCACATCGCACGTTGGCAAAGTTCCGCATCGCGCGCATCGTGCGATAGAGTTGAGCGATCGCATGCGCAACCTGAACGAGAGCCTGCAAAAGGCGGTGGCGGAAGAAAATTACGAGATCGCTGCGTCTTTGCGGGACCAGATCAAACAACTCGAAGGCGAATCAACGAGGTAGGGCCGTGAAATTTTCGAACCTGATGTCGAACGCCGGCGAGTGGCTCCGCGGCGAAGGACCGCATCATCAAGTCGTGGTCAGCAGCCGGGTCCGGCTCGCGCGTAATCTGCGCAATCGCGCGTTTCCAGGTCATGCGAAAAAGGCCGAACGAACCGCGGTTTTGGAACTGATCAAGCCCTGCGTGGAGCAACTTCCCGAAATGCAGGATTCATTTTCCGAATTTTTGCAGGACCTGTCGGCACTGGAGAAACAAGTCCTGGTCGAGCGCCATTTGATCAGCCGCGAACACGCGGCCAAGAGCTCCGGCAGCGCGGTGATCATGAATCGCCGCCAGACCCTTAGCATCATGATCAACGAAGAAGATCATCTTCGGATGCAATCGATGCGTTCCGGTTTGCAGTTGAAGCAGGCATTCAAACTTTTGGATAAAATTGACACCGCGCTCGAAGGCGAGCTCGAGTTCGCCTACGATCACCGCCTCGGTTATTTGACCGCCTGTCCAACCAACGTCGGCACCGGCATGCGCGCGTCTGCGATGTTGCACTTGCCGGGACTGGTTTTAAGCGAGCTGATCAATCAGGTCGTGCAGGCGGTGAGCAAGATCGGCCTGGCCGTGCGTGGGCTTTATGGCGAAGGGACCGAGGCGATGGGCAATCTCTTCCAAATCTCGAACCAGACCACCCTCGGCGAAAAAGAAGACGAGATCATTACCCGGCTGACCAAGGTTATTGAGACCATCATCCAAAAGGAACACGACGCCCGGCAGGTTCTGATTCAGAAAAAATCAAATACTCTCTGGGACCAGATCGGTCGCGCATACGGTGTGCTTACTTATGCGCATGCCATGAGCTCCAAGGAAGCGCTCAACCTCTTGTCGATTATCAAGCTCGGGATCGATCTGGGCGCATTTCCCGAAGACAAGCGCCTCGCGATTGACGAATTGTTCATCGACACCCAGCCGGCGCACCTTCAGAGGAGCTCGCAACAGAAGCTCAGCGCGGAGGAACGCGACCATCTCCGGGCCCAAATTATCCGGACGCGTTTGAAAGTGCTCCCTAAACCTGATATCAGTAAGCTGGTGAAGGAAGCGGGTAACGGCTCGAGTCCGGAGCCAACCGAACAATGAACAATTTCACTCCCCGCGCTCAACAGGTTCTTCAGCTTGCTCGCAAAGAAGCCGATCGCTTCAATCATAATTACGTCGGCACGGAGCATCTTTTGCTCGGCTTGATCAAGCTCGGCCAGGGTGTTGCCGTCAACGTTCTGCAAAAAATGGGTCTCGATCTCGAGACGGTCCGGATGGAAGTCGAAAAACAAGTCGGCTCGGGTCCGGAAACAAAAATCGTCGGCAACATTCCCTACACGCCGCGGGTGAAAAAAGTTCTGGCGCTCGCCGGCAAGGAAGCGAAAGCGCTCAACCATTCGTATGTCGGCACCGAGCATATCCTGCTTGGCCTGCTTCGCGAAGGCGAAGGCGTGGCCGCGCGCGTTCTGAAGAGTCTGGAAATCGATATCGAACGGACTCGCAACGAGATTCTAAAAGAGCTCGATCCGAATTTTACTCCGTCTGAATCGGAGGAAGGCGGCGAGCCGACGTCAAAGAAAGATGTCAAAACTCCCGCGCTCCGCGCCTTTGGCCGCGATCTGACTGAGTTGGCCAAAAAAGGCGAGCTCGATCCTGTGATTGGACGCCGCAACGAAATCGAACGGGTGATCCAGGTCCTTTGCCGCCGCACTAAAAATAATCCGGTCCTGATCGGAGAAGCGGGCGTTGGAAAGACTGCGATTGCCGAAGGCCTTGCCCAGGAAATCGCGAGCGGCAACGTTCCCGAATTGTTGCGCGAGAAACGCGTGGTCACACTCGATCTCGCGTTGATGGTCGCGGGCACGAAATACCGCGGCCAGTTCGAAGAGCGCATCAAAGCCGTCATGGATGAGATTCGCCGCTCCAAGAATGTGATTTTGTTCATCGATGAACTGCACACGATTGTCGGCGCCGGTTCGGCCGAAGGCGCGATGGACGCGTCAAATATTATCAAGCCGGCGTTGAGTCGCGGCGAATTGCAATGTGTCGGCGCGACCACGATGAACGAATATCGCAAATACATCGAGAAGGACGCCGCGCTCGAACGCCGTTTCCAAACCGTAAAGGTCGATGCTCCGACGGTCGAAGAAGCGATTGAAATTTTGAAAGGCCTCCGTCCGAAGTACGAGGCACATCACAAGGCCAAATTGACTGACGAAGCGCTCGAAACCGCAGTTAAGTTTTCCGAGCGGTACATCACCGGACGTTTTCTGCCGGATAAGGCGATCGACGTCATGGACGAAGCGGGCGCCCGCGCCCGAATCAACTCGATGACCCGTCCACCGGACGTGAAGGAGATCGAAAAAGATATCGAAAGCATTCGCCTTCAAAAGGAAGCCGCGATTAAGGCTCAGGATTTCGAAAAAGCTGCTTCGCTTCGCGACAAGGAAAAACAGACCAAGGAAAAGCTGGACTCAATCATGCAGAAGTGGCGTCAGGAGCGCGAGGAGAAGGAAGTCCTCGTTACCGGCGACGACATGATGCACATCATTTCGAAAGTCACCGGCGTACCGTTGCAACGAATGGAACAGGCCGAGACCGAGAAGCTCCTGAAGATGGAAGACGAGCTAAAAGGGAAAGTGATCGGCCAGGACGAAGCCGTCACCGCAATTTCGAAAGCATTGCGCCGCAGCCGGGCCGACCTGAAAGATCCGCGCCGGCCAATCGGCTCGTTCATTTTCCTCGGCCCGACCGGTGTTGGAAAAACGTTTCTCGCCCAAAAACTTGCCGAATTCATGTTCGGCGATAGGGACGCGCTGATTCAGATCGACATGTCGGAGTACATGGAAAAATTCACGGCTTCGCGGTTGATCGGTTCGCCTCCGGGCTACGTCGGTTACGAGGAGGGCGGCCAGCTTTCCGAAGCGGTCCGCCGCCGCCCGTATGCGGTTGTGCTGTTCGACGAAATCGAAAAAGCGCATCCGGACGTGATGCATCTTTTGTTGCAAATCCTTGAGGAAGGCAAAATTACCGATTCGTTAGGCCGAAAGATCGATTTCCGGAACACGATCATCATCATGACGTCGAATGTCGGCGCGGAGTTGTTGAAGAAGCAGACCACGATGGGATTCGGCGCGCCCCGCGAAGGCCACGATTATGATTCGATGCGGGAAAAAATTCTGGATGAAACCAAGCGCGTCTTTAAGCCGGAATTTCTCAATCGACTCGATGAGATCACGGTTTTCCACTCGCTCCAAAAGGCCGACCTCTTGCAGATCGTTGATCTTGAAGTCGAGAAGGTGAAAGCCCGGTTGAAAGCCAAGGAAGTCGAAGTCGTTCTCGACAGCGCGGCCCACGAATTTGTGATCGAGAAAGGTTACGATCCAAATTATGGGGCGCGGCCGATGCGACGCGCGGTAGAGCGTTATCTCGAAGATCCGCTGGCTGAGGAAATTCTGCGCGGCAACGTAAAGGCCGGCAGTAAAGTCCAGGTTACGGCAACGGACGGGAAACTGGTGTTCACATCGGACACCAGCAAGGCCAAGCTCGCGGAACCGATCAGCTAACCGGTTCCAGTCGGCGCGCCGGAAAAAAGCGATTGGCGCGGCTTTAACATGAAGTTGTCGCGCCGAAACGCGTGGACAAGAAATCCGGCGAAGAGCGCTAAATTGACAACTGCGAAGACAATCGTGATATCGAGCCCTCCCAACACCGGATTTATCCGCTGACCGAAAACGCCGTAAAAGAGAAACAGGTTGGCGTTTGCCGCGATGCAGAGATTGAGGCAGCGCGTCAGTTCCGCTGGTTCAATCAAAACGAGAATCCAGGCCAGGCAGCAGACCAGAAACAGATGATTCTCGTGCACACTCATGTTGAAGTTGAAATACGCGAGAAATCCAAGCATCGAGTAGGTGACGAGGCGCTCAAAGCTGTTGGTGCGTAAGACGAAGGCAAGCAGGACGGCCAGATACACCAGGTAAAACAGGATTTTGTTCGGCCAAATCAAAAGAGGGTCGCGGGTGATGAAAGCTTCGATCGCGCCATTGATGAGCGCTCCGTACTTTTCCGGGTTGCACAGATGAAGCGCCCAGGTCTCGATCCACTCGAGGTTGAGGGCATAACCGGACAGAAATTTGTGATAGGTGAGCGCCCGTTTAAGAGAATCGAAAACGGCCGGCGCACCGAACACCAGCAGTATTGGAACGGCCACCAGCAGCCCGCTGCCGATAAATGGGACGAGTTGAAGTTTGATTCGGCGATTCCCATTGTCTGAATCTCTTGCCGATCGGAAGACGTACCAACTGACAAATGGCAGGATAATGAGAGGCTGCCATTTGATCGCGCAGCTGAGCGCGTAACAAAGAAAACCGACATTCAGCCGACCGCGCCGCAAAAGAAAGAATGCCGAGATCAGGAGCGGGGCGAAGTAGATGTCGAGATAGCCGAGGGCAACGCTGTTTAGAATCAAGGATAACTCAAGCGCCGCAGTTAGAAGCAGGTTGCGGCTGAACCAGTAAAAGCAACCGGCGGTGGCAAAAAGAAAAAGCAGGAGAGAACCTTTCAATACCAACACCGGGGCCACACCAAGCGCTTTCGCAGTCTGAACGACCAGGCCAAGAATAACGAACGCCAGCGGAGGATAATCGGTTCCGGTGTTTGAAAAACCGCCAAGCACGCCGCGGTTCGCAATTTCGTTCATCCATGTGTTCCAGATCGAAACGTCACCAGTGCCTGGAGAGAAGAACAAGCTGACCGCGATTAAATTGACCAGCAGCAACAGGCTTATTCGCGGCCATTTGGAACCAACTGTGGGCACTGCCTCCATTTGAACGAGCTGGTTCTTCAGGCGTTGGGCCGGACGCTTTTTTTGGAGCGCGCCATCTTCATTGCGTGCAAGATCACGCGCAAGTAAGCGCCGCCGTGCCGGATCAGGTGGAACTTGGATTTTCCCATCTTCGGATCTCGATCCACCCAAACGACGGGAACTTCGATCAGGTTGTAACCCGCGAGCACTGGAAGCAACCCGGTTTCCGCATTCATGGCGAAGCCGTCGCTCTGCCAGGGCATGGATTGTAAAATCTCCGCTCGATAGAGTTTGAAATTATTAGTCAGGTCGTGCTGCTTCACTCCGAAAACGAGTTTAACAGTGGCATGAAACAACCGGTTCATGACTCGTTTCATAAACGGATACCGCACAATCTTTCCGCCTCGAACGAACCGCGACCCGATGACACCGTCACAATCGTCATTTTCGATCGCATCGATAAGGGCTCTCACTTGCCCGACGTTCTCAACGAAATCACTGTCCATCGTCAGGACGTACTTTGCTCTTGAGCTCACACTGGCAAAGCCCGTCTTAAGCGCCCGGCCCACTCCGCACGGCGGAGTTCTTTGTATCAGTTTGATTTTTGGGTCCCGTTGCGCGAAGCGACTCACAATGTCGGCAGTTTGATCTGTCGAAGCATCATCAACAACGATGATTTCCAATAACTCCTGATTGTAGCCCGCCAATAGTCCTTCCAGCATCAGGCCAATCGCCGATTCTTCATTGTGCGCAATTAAAATGGTGGAGAGGGCTTCTCTCATTCGAGCGGGAAGATTCTCAGAAAGATCGCCGTCTTGCAAAATCGGCAATATGCTTTTTTATTGCGCCCCTCGAATTGAACCGCGTAATAGCACTGTTGCTCTTCAATTCTTCAATGTCGCGATCAGCCGATCACGATTACCTTGGGTGATCGATGCGTTCCCGTCGGAACTGGGTTTTTGCCCTTGTCCTGATCGTTGTCACCTTCCTGGTTTATAAACCGGCTTGGAACGGTCAACCGATTTGGGATGACGAAGTTCATCTTACCCAGCCCGGCCTGCGTTCATTGGCCGGTCTGGCCAGAATTTGGACTGATCCATCTGCGACGCCGCAATATTACCCGGTGCTTCATACCCTGTTCTGGGTGGAGTACAAACTTTGGGACGGTTCGGTCCTGCCTTACCATCTCGTTACAATTTTTTGCCACGCGTTGCTGGCCGTTTTGCTGGCTCTGATTTTGCGCCGGCTCGATTTACCAGGCGCCTGGCTTGCCGCCTTCATTTTCGCGCTCCATCCGGTCCAGGTTGAATCCGTCGCCTGGTTTTCCGAAATCAAGAACACGCTTTCGGGCCTGTTCGCAGCCGCGGCGATGCTCAACTATCTAAAGTACGATCGAGAGCGATGTTACGGCGCCTACGTTGCGGCGCTGGTGTTTTTCTTCCTCGGCCTGCTCACCAAGACCGCCATCGTCGGGCTGCCCGTTGTTCTTGTGATCCTTTCGTGGTGGAAACGCGGTTCTGTGAAGATTAAGCGGGATTTGCTGCCGCTGGTTCCATTTTTCGCGATGGCTTTCATCGCCGGGATAATCACGATCTGGGTCGAGCAAAAATTTTGTGCAGAGAATGGCGAAACATTTTATTTTTCATTGCTGGACCGGTTTCTCATCGCCGGCCGGCTTTTTTGGTTTTACCTCGGGAAGTTATTCTGGCCCCAAAATCTGACGCTCATCTATCCATCCTGGCACATCGACCAATCGACATGGTGGCAATATCTGTTTCCGGCAGCAGCATTGATTCTGGTTGCGGCGCTTTGGAGCGTTCGCAAAAAATGGCGCGGGCCGCTCGCCGCCACGCTTTCGTTTCTAGTGCTGCTTTTTCCGGTGCTCGGGTTTTTCAATTTGTCGTTCTTTATGTCGACTCCCGCGTCCGACCACCACGCCGCAATTTTCCGAGCTGACCATTTTCAATATCTTGCGACGATTGCCGTCATTGTCCCGGTAGCGGTGGGGTTGATGCGGATCGCTCTGCTCGCGGCACGGCGGTTCCGGCCTGTCATGGCGGTGGCTGGCGCAGGACTCCTTCTCCTTCTGGCTACGTTAAGCTACGTCCACGCTGGAACCTTTCGAGACAGCGAAAGTTGTTTTCGTGCCGTGCTTGCCAACAATCCGGATTCAGTGACGGCGCTCAGCAACTTGGGAAACGTGTTACGAGACCGAGGCGACCTGGATGAAGCCATCGCTCAATTCCGGCGGTCAATTGAGATCGACCCGGACTACAAATTCGGTCGCTACAACCTTGGAGCAGTTCTGCTTGAAAAAGGCGATGTTCCGGAAGCGATCTCGCAATTGCGGGCCGTTCTGAAGGTCGATCCGAATTATGCGAAGGCGTATTACACTTTGGCAAATGCGCTCGCGAAACAAGGCGACCGCAGCGAGGCAATCGCCTCCTACGGCCGGGCCCTTAAGTTGACGCCTGATTTTCCGGACGCTCACACAAATCTGGCGAACGTCATGCTCGAAGCAGGGAATACCGCCGGTGCCCTCGAGCATTATCGCCAGGCATTGCAGCTTCAACCGAACAGCCCACAGACTCATTACAATCTCGCTGTTGGCCTGGTCCGCGATGGTGATTCCGAAGCGGCAATTCCCGAATTGCAGAAAACCCTGCAATTGGATCCGAAATATCCGGATGCCGGACCATTGCTCCGCGATCTGCTCGCGAAACGGCAACAGCCGTAGTTCGACTCAGGCCCGCGGGTGCG
>Ga0070732_10001408_pt1 | contig 13152 bp, 12 predicted proteins | sample Coa_R1_5_FD_66449 | JGI IMG/M metagenome (GOLD analysis project Ga0070732, IMG submission 66449) | Surface soil microbial communities from Centralia Pennsylvania, which are recovering from an underground coalmine fire - Coalmine... | ecosystem: Environmental > Terrestrial > Soil > Unclassified ...
TGCACAAGGCACGGCGGCGCAAGCAATACTCCAAACGGTAACGCCAGGAGTTTGGTGTTGGAAAAGCCGCCCCCAGGCGGCTTTTTTGTTTCGGGCGCCCCCCGCAAGCGCATGAACGCGGCCTTGTTGCATCGATATCGTCGAAGCTGTGTGGAGGAATCCGGCTGGTAGACTAGCCGCACAGGATGAAAATGATCAGAGTTGGCATCATCGGCGGAACCGGATATACCGGGATAGAACTGCTGCGTATTCTTGCCCGGCACCCGCAGGCCGAGCTTGCGGTGATCACCTCGCGCAAGGAAGCAGGCGTCCCCGTGTCGAGAATGTTCACCAGCCTGCGCGGCGCGGTGAATCTCACTTTTTCGGATCCCGACAAGGCGGACCTTGGTCGCTGCGACGTCGTTTTTTTCGCGACGCCGAACGCGGTGGCGATGGGCCAGGCCGCGGCGCTGGTCGATCGCGGTGTCAGGGTCATCGATTTATCGGCGGATTTTCGCATCCATGACGTGGCCGAATGGGAGAAGTGGTACAAGGTCAAGCACGCTGCGCCCGGGTTGCTTGCGCAGGCCGTCTATGGACTCCCGGAAATCCACCGCGCCGAAATCAAGAACGCACGGTTGGTTGCGAACCCGGGCTGCTATCCCACCGCGGTGCAACTCGGATTCCTGCCGCTTGTCCAATCTGGCTTAATTGATCTTGCACACATGATCGCCGACGCGAAATCCGGAGTCAGTGGCGCTGGTAAAAAGGCCGAAGAACACCTGCTGTTTTCCGAGTCCTCGGACAATTTCAAGGCTTATGGCGTCGCTGGCCACCGCCACTGGCCCGAGATCAGGCAGGAACTGGATGCCGCCGCGGGAAGAAAGATCGGGCTTACTTTCGTGCCGCATCTGACGTCGATGATTCGCGGAATACATGCGACGCTGTACGCGAGAATCGAGAAAGACGCCGATTTCCAGCGCCTGTTCGAAGAGCACTATCGCGGCGAACCCTTTGTGGACGTTCTTCCGTCCGGCAGCGAGCCGGATACGCGCTCGGTCCGCGCCGCGAACACCTGTCGCATCGCGGTGCACCGGCCCAACGGCGGAGACATGCTGGTAATCATCTCGATCATCGACAACCTGGTGAAGGGAGCGTCGGGGCAGGCAGTGCAGAACATGAACATCATGTTCGGTCTGGAAGAAGGTACGGGGCTATCGCAGCTCGCCATCGTGCCCTGACGCTATCTGCGGTAAGTACGTATGCCCAATCTACTCAAGCAATTTCGCCAACGCTTCGGTATCTCGGCACCGAAGATGACGGTGAGGACGCATGTTGCATGGTACTGGCGATGGCTGGGGATGCTGGTCTTCCTGTCGTTCGCGCTGGCGCTCGCCGCATGGATGTACGATGCCGGCCGCCGCTTTGCCGGTTTCGATCGCAGCGAACTCGAGAATGAGCTTGCGACACTGCGCGATTCGATGACGCGGCTCGAAACCGAGGCGGCAAGGTTGCGCGCGATCGCCAATGCAAGCGATTCGCGGCTAAAGATCGAACAGACAGCGCAGGCGCAGCTTGCGACCCAGGTGAAGGCGCTCGAAGATGAAAACAATCACCTCAAGGAGGATCTGGCATTCTTCGAGAATCTGGTCCCAACCGAGCGACGCGGCGACAAGGTCAGCATTCCGCGGTTCGTGGTGGAACGCGACGTTCTTCCGGGGGAATACCGATACCGGTTGCTCGTCCTTCAAGGCGGTCGGCTCGACCGGGAGTTCCACGGATCGCTGCAGTTGGTGGTGGAAATGCAGCAGGACGGTCGGAATGCTACAATCGTCCTCCCTGATTCGTCGGAATCGGGTAACGTGGCGTTCAAGCTGAATTTCAAATACTTCCGCCGCGTCGAGGGCACGTTTCGTGTGCCAGCTGGTGCCAAGGTGAAAACCGTGCAGGCCCGCGTCCTGGAGAACGGATCCGACGAGGCCCGAGCCAGCCAGAACGTCAATCTTTCATAGCAGAGCGGGAAACAGCATGTTTCGAAAACAGCCAAGCAAGCCGCAGAACCGGATCGACAGCCTGATCGGCGCCGGAACGAAGATCGAAGGCAACGTCCAGTTCATAGGAGGACTGCGCGTCGACGGCGAAGTCATCGGCAATGTCACGGCCGTAACCGAGCAGCCGTCCACTCTGGTCTTGAGCGAACAGGCGCGGATAGACGGTGAAATCCGGGTGTCGCACTTGGTTGTAAACGGCGAGATCAACGGGCCGGTATACGCCACGGAATTCCTCGAACTCCAGTCGCACTCCAAGGTCAAAGGGGATGTGCACTACAACACGCTGGAGATGCATCTCGGCGCCATTGTCGAGGGCCACTTGGTGCATCGGTCCAGCGAGGCAAAGACCGTGGAGTTGAAGCTCGCATCGAGCAAGCCGGGTACCTGAAGGGTGACGGAATTGTCGTCCCCGGCTTGAATGAGCGCGCGACGCCCCAATCTCATCGAGCACCTACCTACGTTGACCCTACCAGGTTGTCATTTCATAATGACGCGATCTGGCAGCAGGAGCGAAACATGAACGCAATGACGGAAATGCCGGCGCCGCTGGTTTTCAGCGATAGTGCTGCCAACAAGGTAAAGCAGCTGATAGACGAGGAAGGCAACACCGAGCTCAAGCTGCGGGTGTTTGTCACCGGTGGCGGGTGCTCCGGGTTTCAGTACGGCTTCACCTTCGACGAGATCAAGAACGACGACGACACCGTGATGGAAAAAAACGGCGTCATGCTGCTGATCGATCCGATGAGCTACCAGTACCTGGCAGGCGCCGAGATCGACTACAGCGAGGGCCTGGAAGGCGCCCAGTTTGTCATCAAGAACCCGAATGCAACCAGCACCTGCGGATGCGGATCGTCGTTTTCCGCGTGAGGTTCTGAAGACAACATGAGAACGGGGCCTGCGGGCCCCGTTTCTGTTTGTGCCCGCGCGCAATTCCGGCGCTCAGGCCGGGTAGATTGCCCCAAGCACCCGCTGGCCCCTTGCGCCGGTGACTGCTGCAAGGTTGCCGGCTTCGCGCTTCAGTGCGCGCTGGGCGAGCCAGGCAAACGCCATGGCCTCCACCCAGTCCGGATGAATTCCCAGGCGTTCAGTCGAAGAAACCGGAATCCCCGGCAACGCGCGCTCGATCCGCTTGCAAAGATCCGTGTTGCGGACCCCGCCGCCGCAAAGGTAGATCTCTTCGGCCCCCGGGCAAAAAACCGCGATGGCGTTGCCGATGCTGCGTGCCGTCAGTTCGGCCAGCGTCGCCTGCAGGTCCTCCGGCTTACGACGCCCGCTATCGAAGGCACGCACCCATTTCAGGTTGAAGCGTTCGCGCCCCGTGCTCTTTGGCGGCGGCTGGCGGAAAAATCGATCCGCCAGCATGGAACGTAGCAAGGCCGGGACAGACCGGCCCCGGGCGGCAAAGGCCCCGCCGCGATCAAAGGCATGGCCCAATTGCTTGCCGGCCCATGCATCGAGCAGCAGATTGCCCGGTCCGGTATCGAACCCGGTGACGATCCCCCTGGAGGGAAGATCGGTAAGGTTGGCGATTCCGCCCAGGTTGACCACCACGCGGTGCTTTTTCGGATGGCGAAAGCAGGCGGCGTGGAAAGCGGGCACGAGCGGGGCTCCTTGCCCGCCGGCGGCAATGTCGCGACTGCGGAAATCGGCGACGACGGCGATGCCGCTGCGCTCGGCAAGGGCGGCCGGATTTCCGAGTTGCAGCGTGTAGCCGGAATCAGGCCGATGTCTCACAGTCTGGCCGTGACAGCCGATGGCCCTTACCCGTTTCGGGGAAATGCCGGAACTCCGCAGCAATTGCTCCACTGCCTCGGCGTAGAGCGAGGAGAGCTCAATTCCCAGCAGAGCGGCGCGGTGCAGCTCATCTCGACCGGGTTCGGCCAGAGCAAGCAGCGCCGATCTCAGGCGCTGAGAGTAAGGCGCGAATCGGGAAGCAAGCAGCCGGGGAGCGTTGCGCAGATCGACCAGTACCGCGTCCACTCCGTCGAGGCTGGTGCCCGACATCAGGCCGATGTACAGCTCGGAGCGCGCCGGACCGGAAGAGCGGTTCACTCGAGCAGCGCGAGGTCGCTGTTTCCGAGGAGATCGAGACGGGCAACCAGCGGCGCCGTCGTACGGCTGAACTCCGCCTGCTCGCGGGCGGGTATGGGTTGCCCGGACGGGAACGCCATGGTGAGCGGATTGCGATACTGATCGTGGACGCGGAACTCGTAGTGCAGGTGCGGACCCGTCGCCCACCCGGTCTGCCCGACGTAGCCGATGACATCGCCTTGCGCCACCCGGGCGCCTCGCCTGATTCCGCGGGCGTACCCGCTGAGGTGCGCGTAATAGGTGCTGAAGCCGCCGTTGTGCCTGAGGACGATCAGATTTCCATATCCGCCCCGGCGCCCGATGGATTCGACGATTCCGTTACCGGTCGCCCGGATGCGCGTGCCTACCGGTGCGCCGTAGTCCACGCCGGTGTGATTGCGCCATTGCTGCAGGATGGGGTGGCGTCTTATGCCGAATCCAGAGGTGATGCGGGAATACTCGAGCGGTGAGCGCAGGAACGCCTTGCGCAGGTTGGTGCCGTCCGGCGCGTAATATCCGCCGTTGCCAAGTGTTTCCTGATACCAGACGGCGCGGTACGTTTTCCCGCGATTGACGACTTCGGCGGCGAGCACCCGGCCGGAACGGACCGCGCGTCCATTGTAAGTTTCCGTTTCGAAGACCACGGCAAACCGGTCGCCGCGCCGCAAGTCGCGCTGAAAGTCGATATCGCCGGCAAAGATGTCGGCTAGCTGGATCGCGACGTTGTCCGGGATTCCGGCGGCATCCGCGGCACCGAAGAGAGAGCTTTCGATTGCGCCCGATTTCATATCGATACCGCGCTCGAGTTCCGCCGCCTGCTCCGACGAAGCGAAACCGTCGCCGAGCCGGTCGATGGAAAGAAGCGTGTTGCGGCCGGTGAAGAACCAGAGCGAGTACAGCGTGCCATCCTCGCTCACCTTCGCCTGAACCGTCGTGCCCGGGCGCAGAAGGCGGAAGGCACGCATCGCCTGAAACGAGCGCAGGAACTTCGCCGACTCGCTTGCGTCGGCGCCGAGCCGCTGGAGCAGCGCCGCCAGCGTGTCGTCCCCCATGAACCGGTCTTCCCGATAATAGGCCCCCGTGTTCGGGTCCCCGTGCAGAGCTCCTGGAAGGTCGACCTGTTCGACGATCTTTCGGGTGGGAACAGGCTCCGGCGTGCTCGGCACGGTGCCGAATGCCGCAACCATCCCGAACAGAGGCACGGCGATGCCGGCGGCGGTCAGCCGCCACCCCAGGCGCGGCCCTCCCGGGCGCGCTACAATTCGTCCCTGTTCGCGGTACATGTTTTGCGCTCAGTAGAAGCCACAAAGTCTAGCAAATTGCCGCCGCACCAACCACCCGAACCCGAATGACGGACATCGACCGGCAACTGCAAGTCATCAGGCGTGGCTGCGACGAGCTCCTCGTCGAATCGGAGCTGCGCGACAGGCTGAAGACGCAGCGGCCGCTGCGCGTGAAGCTCGGGCTTGACCCGACGGCACCCGACCTGCACCTCGGGCATACCGTGGTCATCAACAAGCTGCGCCAGTTCCAGGAACTGGGGCATCACATCCAGTTCCTGATCGGCGACTTTACCGGGATGATCGGTGACCCGAGCGGCAAGAATGCGACGCGGCCGCCCCTGTCGCGCGAGCAGATCCTGCAGAACGCGCGCACCTATCAGGAACAGGTGTTCAAGATTCTCGATTCGAACAAGACCGAAGTCCTGTTCAATTCGAGGTGGTCCGACGAGCTGGGCGCCGCGGGGATGATCCGCCTCGCGGCCACCTGGACGGTGGCACGCATGCTGGAGCGCGACGATTTCGGCAAGCGCTACCGCTCCAACCAGCCCATCGCGATCCACGAATTCCTCTATCCGCTCATGCAGGGCTACGACTCGGTGGCGATGAAGTCGGACGTCGAGCTCGGCGGCACCGACCAGAAATTCAACCTGCTGGTCGGCCGCGAGTTGCAGAAGCATTTCGGACAACCGTCGCAGTGCATCCTCACCATGCCGCTGCTGGAAGGCACGGATGGCGTCAACAAGATGTCGAAGTCGCTCGGCAACTACATCGGCATCAGCGAGCCGGCCGAGACCATCTTCGGCAAGCTGATGTCCATTTCCGACGAGCTCATGTGGCGTTATTTTGAACTGCTTTCGTTCGAGTCGCTGGAAACCATCGCAAAGTGGAAGGGCAGCGTGGCCGACGGCGCCAATCCGCGGGACGTCAAGGTGTCTCTGGCACGCGAAATCACCGCGCGGTTCCACGGCACCGAAGCGGCCGAGCGCGCCCACGCCAGCTTCGAGGCGCGGCACCGGGAGGGCGCCATCCCCGACGACATGCCGGAAATCACTGTTCAAACGCACGGCAAGCCCCTGCCGATCGCGCAGATTCTCAAGCAGGCCGGCCTCACCGCCAGCACTTCCGAGGCCTTGCGCATGATCGAGCAGGGCGGCGTGCGCGTCGACGGAGAGAAAGTAAGCGACAACGGCGTCTCCTTGTCAGCAAGCGATCGCTCCCCGGTCGTCCTCCAAGTCGGCAAGCGCAAGTTCGCGCGCGTCACCCTGACCTGACGCGGGTACCGCGCAACTCTTCTTCCGGTTTGCCCCCTGTGCTATCGTTTCTCGCGGCCAATAAGGCCGGGTGGACACGCCCGGTCCGGGGTCGCGCTCAACTATCTCTGGAGGAGACGATCATGAAGGCAATTACCGGTTGGAAGAAGGCTGCAATTTCGCTCGCCGCAGCAGGGGCTTTCGCAGGGGGCGCTTCGCAGGCCCGCGCGTCCGCGTTCGCACTCACCGAACAGAGTGCAAGTGGCCTGGGCAACTCGTACGCGGGCGCAGCGGCGTCCGCGGAGGACGCCAGCACGATCTACTACAACCCGGCGGGTATGAGCCTGCTGCCTCAAGGCAGCCAGATATCCTTCGGCGGCGTGCTGATCGATCTTTCCACAAAGTTCAACAATTCCGGTTCGATGCAGACCGGTTCGCCTCTTGTACCGTCAACTCAAGCGCCTTTGGGCGGTAACGGAGGGAACGCAGGCGGATTGTCGGCGGTGCCCAATCTGTACTTTGCAATGGATCTCGCAAAAGACTGGAAGATCGGTCTCGGAATCGGTGCGCCCTTCGGGCTGAAAACCGAGTACGACTCCGATTGGATGGGGCGGTTCCAGGCGATCAAGTCCGAGATCGATACCCTCAATTTCAATCCGTCGATCTCTTACAAAGTTAACGAGAACGTTTCTCTGGGCTTCGGGGCCAATTACCAGCAATTCAATGCCGAATTAACCAATGCCGTCAATTTCGCGGCGGCGACGTTCGGCGCGACTGGGAGCGCGGCGGCGGCAAATGCCGTTGCGGCTGCCGGCCAGGAAGGAACGGTATCGGTCAAAGGCAGCGACAGCGCTTGGGGATATAACGCGGGCGCAATGTTCCGACTTTCTCAGGATACGAGGCTAGGAATTTCGTATCGGTCGTCCATCCAGTATCACGTGACGGGCACGGTGAATTTCAATGGCGTTCCTACTGCGACGCTTCTGGCAATAGACCCGACGGGTCGTCTTGCAGGTGCATTTGGAAATGGGAATGTAAGTCTTGACATCAAGGTGCCCGATTCAGCTTCGGTGGCGTTGCAGCATCGGGTCGACGACAAATGGATCCTGCTCGGCGACGTGACTTGGACCGGCTGGTCGAAGATTCAGCAATTGGTGGTGGTTCGCGACAACGGAACGGTCCTGAGCACGACTCCGGAGAATTTCAAGGACACCTACCGGGTCGGCATCGGCGCAAATTACCGCGCCAGCGACGCCTGGACGGTCAAGATGGGCGTTGCCTACGATGAGACCCCGGTCAACGACACCGACCGTACGGCGCGACTCCCCGATCAAAACCGCTACTGGGTGTCTGTCGGGGGGCAGTACCGCTGGTCCAAGCAAGGTACGCTCGACATCGGCTATGCCCACCTGTTTGTTAAGGACGCACCTATTAATCAGCCTGCGAACGGCGCCAGCCCGTTCCTTAGCGGACAGTTGACCGGCACGTACCAAAGCTCGATCGACATCTTCGGCGCGCAGTTCTCGTATCGATTCTAGAAGCTGCCGTCCGCGAGGCCGCGCGCAGCCGCCGCCGCAAAGGCGGCGGTTTCGTTTCAGGTTCCCGAAGAGGGTTCTTCCGCGCGCTTTCCGCTACACTCGCGCTGTCCCAATTGCGAGTTCGATAGTGGCGAGAATCCTTGCCGCGCTGGCCTGTCTGCTCTTTGCGCCCGGCGCGCCGGCGCAGAGTGCCGGCGAACGCGTCGTCATCATTCCGGTCAGCAAGTTCTCTTCCAGCCGCGCTGGAGAACCGCTGCCGCCCGGCTGGCGCACCTGGACCGTCGGCAAGTTCAAGAAGGCGACCGAGTACCAGCTGGTCAAGGAGGACGGGGGTATCGTGATCAGGGCTTCCGCCGACTCCTCCGCCTCCGGGCTGTCGCATGACCTGCAGCTGGACCCGAAGGAGTATCCGCTGCTGAAATGGCGCTGGAAGGTGCCTGCGCTCATCGCCACCGCCGACAACACGCGCAAGCAGACCGAGGACTCGCCTGCGCGCCTCATCGTCACGTTCCAGGGTGATACGTCGACCTTGCCGCTCAAGGACAGGCTCTTCGCCCTGCAGATGAAGGTCCTCACCGGCTACGACATGCCTTATGCGATGTTGATGTACATCTGGGAGAACCGCGTGCCCGTGGGTACCGTGATCCCCAGCCAGCATACTTCGCGCATCAAGATGGTCGTGGCGGAAAGCGGCAGCGACAAGCTCGGCAAGTGGCGTGACGAGGTGCGCAATGTCTACGAGGACTACAAGCGCGCTTTCGGCCAGGAGCCGCCGCCGACGCGCACGGTCGGGATCATGACCGACACGGACAACACCGGCGGGAAAACGCAGGCGTTCTACGGCGATATCGCTTTCGAGCGTTCCGAACGGCGCTGACGCCCGCGCAGCCGACCATCCGGCTCAGCCAGACAGCCGGGCGCGCAGGAGGATTTCGCCAAAGTGCGCGCCGGCAGGTAACGTTCCGAAGTTGCGGCCCCAATCACCTTCCAGGCGGGTGGCGCAATAGGTCTCGGCCGCAGCCTGTCCGGCGTGCTGCGTCATGAGCGAAGCCGTAAGCGCCACGGCGATGGTCTCGACGATCCGGCGCGCGCGTGTCTCCAGGGTTTCCGCATCCTCGATCGACTTGAATATCTCCGCGGCCGCCTGCTTCATGCGCCCCCCGCCTCGGGCGATTTCTTCGAGCAGCGCGGCTACGCTTTCGGGCTCGCGCTGAAGCCCGCGCAGGACGTCGAGGCAGATGACGTTTCCTGAACCTTCCCAGATGCCGTTCAGTGGCGCTTCGCGGTACAGGCGTGCGAGAGGCGCCTCTTCGACGTAACCGTTGCCGCCGAGACATTCCATCGCCTCGGCCACGAACGCGGGAAGGCGCTTGCACAGCCAGTATTTCGCTACCGGCGTCATCGGGCGGACGAGCAGCCGCTCTTTTTCATCGTCGCCGGAGCGGTCGAAAGCGTGCGCGAGACGGAACGCAAGCAAGGTCGCCGCCTCGGACTCCATGGCGAGATCGGCGAGCACGTTCTGCATGAGCGGCTGCTCCGCGAGCCTGCGACCGAAGGCCGAGCGATGGTCGGCGTGGTTCAGCGCTTGGTTCAGCGCCGCGCGCATGATCCCGGCGCAGGCCACGACGATGTCGAACCGCGTCAGGTGCGCCATGCCGATGAGCGTCGCAATGCCCCGGCCGTCCTCTCCGATCATGCGCGCCCGGGTTCCGTGGTATTCGATCTCCGCGGAAGCATTGGAACGGTTGCCGCATTTGTCCTTGAGGCGCTGGATAAAAAAGGGATTGCGTGCGCCGTCGGGGAGCGAACGCGGAACGAAAAAGCAGGTGAGCCCGGCGTCGGTGCGAGCAAGCGTGAAGAAGGCGTCGCTCATGGGAGCCGAGCAGAACCACTTGTGGCCTTCGAGCTCGTGCTCGCCACCCCCGGCCGGGGCCGCGCTCGTAGAATTCGCGCGCAGGTCGGATCCACCCTGCCTCTCCGTCATCGCCATGCCCATGGTGACGGCGCGCTTCTGCGCCAGAGGCAGCGGCCGCGGGTCGTAGTCGCGGGCGAGGAGCTTCGGCCGCCACTCGGCGGCAAGGCGTGCATCGTTCCCGAGAATATTTGCGGCGGCGAATGACATCGTCACCGGGCAGGCGACGCCGTTTTCCCCCTCGTTCCACAGGTAGTTGAGTGCAGCGCGGGCCACCCACGCCCCCGGCTGCTTTTCGGTCCAGGCGAGGGAGTGCAGGCCGGCGCCGAAGGCGAGTGCCATCAGCTCGTGATAAGCGGGGTGGTATTCGACGGCGTCGATGCGGTTGCCGAAGCGGTCGTGGGTCTTCAGCTCCGGAACGTGTCGGTTCGCCTGCTGGGCAAGCAACTGGAAATGCTCGCTGCCGACCAGTGCTCCCAACTCCGCGGCTCGCCCAGCGATCCAGGCGCCGCCCTCGCGCTCGACGGTGTCGACTAGAATCCGGTCTTGCGACCAAGCGTCGTAGCCTGCCAGCGGCGGCGGCTGGTTCGCGGCAGAGACGTCAATCGGATCAGGCAAGTTTGCTCGATGTAATGGGGTCGTCACCGACGCCGACAAAATAGCACGCAACCGCCACGAAGAGGACCTGGGACATGACTGTTCCTACGACAGAGGGTAAAGAGATCGCCACCCTGGCAGGCGGATGCTTCTGGTGCCTGGAGGCGGTCTACGACGACCTGAAAGGTGTGGAGTCGGTGGAATCCGGCTATATGGGAGGGAAGACCGCAAACCCATCCTACGAATCCGTTTGTTCCGGGAAAACGGGCCATGCCGAGGTGGTGCAGGTGGCGTTCGATCCCCAAATCGTTTCGTTCAGGGAGATTCTGGAGGTGTTTTTCGTCATCCACGACCCGACTACGCCGGATCGCCAGGGAAACGACACCGGCACGCAGTACCGGTCCGCGATTTTTTATCACTCGCCCGAGCAGAAGGCTGCAGCCGAGCAGGTCATTGCCAATTTGACTGCGGAGAAGGTCTACAACGACAGGATCGTCACCGAAATCGTTCCGGCCTTAACGTTCTACGTCGCGGAAAATTACCACCAGGAGTACTTCCGGAGGAACCCCAACCAACCCTACTGCAGCTTCGTCGTGCTGCCCAAGGTAGCGAAGTTCAGGAAACGGTTCATCGGCAGGCTGAAGAAGTAAGGCGCCGCCCGCTTCCCGAATGCCTGCGGTACAGCCCAATCTCCCGGGCTGACCGCAGTTCATTCGTGACCCGCTTGGCTTACGCGGGCTTTCTTCTGATTCTTACTACTACTTTTTCTTTTTCTTCGCTGCCTTCTTGGCTTTTCTCTTCTTGGCCATCACTTGCCTCCATCAAAGGTTAATGAAACGAAATTCCCGCCCGTATCGGCGCGGGCCATTCAATCACCGGAGCGAGCCCCGGCACATTGAATCCGACTTTCGTCTCCTGCTTGAAGCGAAGTTCATCAAAGCGAAGTTCAAGAAAGCTCAGCGCGAGGATTGCACACAAACAGGAAAGCGGCAACAATTATTTTCGCGTTGAACGCAGCGTTCGCGCGGTCCGAGAGACGCCGTCGGTGGCCGGCGTATCGAAAAGTGCGATCGAAGCGCGGCGTAAAGTAGTTTAGTTGCGCTCCAGGGAGCGATTATGGAAATGATTCTGTGGCGCCACGCGGACGCTGAACCCGGCGTGCGCGACGATGAACGCAAACTCACCGCGAAAGGTAGGAAACAGGCGAAGCGCGTCGCAGCGTGGCTGCGCGAGCGGCTGCCGCGGGACGTGGTGGTGCTGGCGAGTCCGGCACGGCGCGCGGTGCAGACCGTCGAAGCACTGACCGATCGTTTCGAGGCCCTTGCGCAACTCGGTACCCGCACATCGGCGCGGGACCTGCTCGAGGCTGCCGGATGGCCGGAACGCGGAGGCACTGTGATCGTCGTCGGCCACCAGCCGACGCTTGGGCGCGCGGCAGCGTTCGCGCTCACCGGCGCCTACGCGGACTGGTCCTTCAGGAAGGGTTCGATCTGGTGGCTTGCCAGCCAGGACGAAGACGAAGGCCGGAAGTCGGTGTTGCGGGCGGTGGTAGCCCCGGATCTCCTGTAAGGGAAGCCAGGCGCCGCGCCGGACGGCCGTCAGCTAGCTGTAATGACCGTAACGCGGCTGTAACAATGGCCGCCTACCATGGGCGCCGCACTCCTGTTTCCCAAATTTCCTGGAGGGTTTTATGCGACTCGCTCATTTGTTCACCAGACATCTCGTGGCCGTCTCGGCAATTGCCCTGGGCCTCGCCAGCCAAGCCGGAATTTCCGCGGAAATCACCGGTGCCGGGGCCACTTTCCCGTACCCGATCTATGCGAAGTGGGCCGAGGCCTACAAGCAGAAGACGGGCATCGGCCTCAACTACCAGTCCATTGGCTCGGGCGGCGGGATCAAGCAGATCCGCGCCAAGACGGTGGACTTTGGCGCCTCCGACATGCCGCTCACAGCCGCAGACCTGGAAAAGGACGGCCTGATGCAGTTCCCCACCGTGATGGGGGGTGTGGTCCTAGTGGTCAATCTCGAAGGCGTCAAGCCGGGAGAGATGAAGCTGACCGGCAAGCTGGTAGCGGACATCTATCTCGGCAAGATCCTGAAATGGAATGACCCCCAGATCGCAGCGGTCAACCCCGGGGTGAATCTGCCGGATCAGGCGATCACGGTCGTGCATCGCTCGGACGGCTCCGGTACCACTTTCATATTCACGAACTACCTGTCCAAGGTCAGCCCGGAGTGGAAGGACAAGGTCGGAAACAACGTTTCCGTTTCCTGGCCCGCGCCGACCGATGCTGGCGGCAAGGGCAACGAAGGCGTCGCGTCGTTCGTGCAGCGCATCAAGGGCGCGATCGGCTACGTCGAATACGCGTATGCCAAGCAGAACAACATGACTTACACCCAACTGCAGAACCGCGAGGGCAACTTCCTTTCGCCCGAGAACAAGACCTTCCAATCCGCCGCTGCTGGCGCCGA
>Ga0070732_10001410_pt1 | contig 13142 bp, 11 predicted proteins | sample Coa_R1_5_FD_66449 | JGI IMG/M metagenome (GOLD analysis project Ga0070732, IMG submission 66449) | Surface soil microbial communities from Centralia Pennsylvania, which are recovering from an underground coalmine fire - Coalmine... | ecosystem: Environmental > Terrestrial > Soil > Unclassified ...
TGCGCCGCAATAGAACTCCGCGAACCCTAACCGGGCTCGCCGGACTCCCTCACTCAACCGACTTTTACCCTGGGCTCAGGGGTTCGACACGCGGCCCTGCGAGCGTGTTTCTGTGCGAACACATCTCCTATTCCTAGCTGCGGTGTCCTTGTCGCCCCCTCACTATCGCTGAACTACCTGTCCATAGGCTAGGGCATGGCCGAAGGCGGGCGTTGCGTTGTGAGACAAACATCGCTCATGGCTGTTGAAAAGTGAAGCCGACGCAAACGCCGATGCGAGGTTCAGCTGTACTGCAGCAACTGCTGACACAGTTAGCGCTTGCTCTGCTGCCACGCGGAATGACGCCGAGACGTTTCAGTGAACTTGCCAGATGGGCATTTGTACAGGCAGCAGCTGATATGTCGAGACTTAGAAACGGACGCATCAATCACTCAAGGGTTGCAGCTCAGACTGGGCTCACACGAGCGGAGGTAAAACGCTTCCTCAAATACAATGCCTTTTCGTCACCGGTTTTCGGTCAAACTCCAGTTGAACGCGTAATCGAGGGGTGGCGCACCGACAGGCGCTTTGCGCTTCGAGGTCAACCAAAACCCCTTGCCATATACGGGGAAAAGGACTCCTTCGAGCATCTCGTAAAAAAGTTCGGCGGCGACGTACCACATCGCGCAGTCTTGGACGAACTCCGCCGCATTGGAGCGGTTGGCGGCAACAGGACGAGTGTTTCGCTGCGCCATCACCACTTGCGCCGCAGACCAGACTTCGCGTTTCTCTCCCCGATACTGCCAGTGCTAGTCGACGCCCTAACTGTCGCGTCGACCAAAACACAATCGCGCGATTCACCGATTCAGCGACTCTGCATTCCTATCGGATCTGAACTTGACCTTGCGATAGTGCGCGATCGTTGTACGACAAGCGCGAGATCCATGTTGGAAGGTGTACGCCAATCGCTGGGCAAACAAGTGACTGTCCCCTCGAGAGGGCGGCTTCCACGGTTCTCGTTCGCGATCACAGTGCTGCTCGCTGAGAGCCCAATCAAAAAGCACCGACGTGCTCCGGATGTCGTAGCAACGCGGCAACGTTAAAGGAGTGCAATATGGGCACGAGTCGGTTGAAGGTCGGGGCGGTCGATTATTCAAGTGTACTGGAGTCGATATTTGAGTTGATGCTTAGCAGCGGTTTGCCGTGCGCAGACGTTCTAAGCGCGTGCAAACGCTCCGTGAAGCGAGCCGAGACCAGATCAAAATCACGCCGGCTGCGTGCGACAGGAGGCTTGGTCTCGGCGGCGCTCGTGCTTGATGCTTGGCACCGTGACCGACGGTATCTCACGCCTAAGGGCTTGCCAAAGGCGGTCCGGCTGCTGGGACGCACACCTAGTGTGGAAGCTCTGATTCGAGCTCACACTGGGCACAGAAATGCCTCGGAGACTGCTCAGCGACTCAAGAACTTACATCTCCTAGTGCCGTGCGGGCGTGGGCTCTACAGGCCCACGAGCGATGCCGCGGTAATCTCCGATCGGGAGCCTATCGTGCTGCAGCACGCCGCTCGAGCGCTCTCAACCCTCGTAGAAACAGTCGGCAGGAACGTACACCGTGGTAGCAGCTTGGGGCCGCTCTTGGAGCGCGTCGCCGAAATACCGGACCTACCTCGCAGACACATCGCTGACTTTCAAAGATTTACACACCTCCAAGGAAGGACGTTCCTGAGAACGGTAAATGACTGGCTTGAGGCGCGGCGCGCTAGGCGGAATCGCCATGGGACGTTGGGCACAACAGTACGTGCTGGGATTCACGCCTACGCCTATGTAGCGGCGGCGCGGGGTCGTGCTTCAGCACGTTCTCAATGAGCCTTGACAAGTTCCTCTCTGAGCGTCTTCCTTAGAATCTTGCCAACATTGCTTTTCGGCAGCTCACTCCTAAAGTAGATGTGCTTGGGGACCTTGTAACCAGCCAACGATTTGCGGCAGCAATCGACAACGTCCTTCTCCGTAAGCGCCGGGTCTTTGCGGACCACAAATAGCGCCACGACTTCCCCAGAGTGTTCATCTGGTTGGGCGACGGCCGCAGCCTCAAGGATGCCGGAACACTCGGCTGCAGCAGCTTCGACCTCGTTCGGATAGACGTTGAAGCCGGACACCAGGATCATGTCCTTCTTGCGGTCCTCGATATAGACAAGACCCCGCTCGTCCATCTTGCCCACGTCACCCGTGCGCAGCCATCCATCCGTCAACATCACTTTTGCGGTTTCATCCGGCCGGTTCCAATAGCCTTTCATCACCTGTGGCCCGCGCACGCAGATCTCGCCAGGCTGTCCCAGCGGGACGTCGTTGCCGCCGTCGTCCTTAATAGCCACTTCGGTGGAAGAGATCGGCAGGCCTATCGACCCGTTGAAGCCTTCATCCGGCGGATTTATGCACGCCGCAGGAGAGGTTTCGGTCAAGCCCCATGCCTGCGTCAAGATGCATCCGGTGGCGTCTTTCCACCTCTGAGCGACCGATGCCTGCACCGCCATCCCGCCGCCAAGCGTAATCTTCAGACTGCTGAAATCAATCTGCTTGAACCCGGGTGCGTGCAGCATGGCGTTGAACAGCGTGTTCACGCCGCTCAGGAAGTTGCAGGGGTACTTCTGCAACTCCGCGCACAGCGCCTTCTGATCGCGAGGGTTGATGATCAGGACGTTCTTCCAGCCCAGTCGCGTAAATAGCATGCAGTTACACGACAAAGCGAAGATGTGGTACAGCGGAATTGCCGTAACCAGCACGCCGGGCGTGTCGCGATAGGACTTGCCGAGCCACGCCTCGGCCTGCAGGGTGTTGGCGCTCACGTTGCCGTGGGACAGCATGGCGCCCTTGGCAACTCCGGTCGTACCGCCGGTGTACTGCAGGAACGCGAGATCGTCCGCTGTGACTTCCACCGGCGCAAGCCGCAGCTTCATGCCGGCCGCAACGGCCGACGTGAATGGGATGGCCCCGGCAATGCTCCAGCTCGGCACCTGCTTGCGCACGCGTCGCACGACGAAATTGACGATCATGGACTTGGGGAACGGCAGCAGATCCCCGGCGCCGGTGACCAGCACGCGCTTGACGTTGGTATGGGCGATGACCCGCTGCAATACGTGTGCGAAGTTCTCCAGTACCACGATCGCCGTGGCGCCCGAATCCTTGAGCTGGTGTTCGAGCTCGGGCGCGGTGTACAGCGGGTTGGTGTTTACGACGGTCAGACCGGCGCGCAGGGCGCCGAACAAAGCGATCGGATACTGCAGGGTATTCGGCAGCATGATGGCGATGCGATCGCCCTTCTTGAAGCCCGCCTGCTGCAGCCACGCGCCGAAGGCGCGTGAGCGCTCCTCGAGCTGACGGTAGGTCAGTTCCGCCCCCATCTGCACATAGGCAACCCGGTCGGCGTGAGCCGCGCAGGCCTGCTCGATCAGCTCCTTCAGCGAGCGTAGCTGCGCCGGATCGATTTCGGCGGGTACCCCCGGCGGGTACGACTTCAGCCAGATTTTCTCCATCGGATCCCCCGGTTCTTATTTGTTCAGCAGCGGCTGCAGGTAGGGCCAGACGTTGTCGAGGATGCGCGGCTCGCCCTTCGCATTCGGATGCAGCCCGTCCTCCTGCATCAGCTCGGGGTCCAGCGCCACGCGATCAAGCAGGAACGGCACGAGCGGCAGATGATATTGGTTTGCCAGGTCAGGGAATATCCGCGCGAACTCCTCGGTGTAGCGTGGCCCAAGGTTGGGCGGCAGTCGCATACCGGCCAACAGCACCCGTGCCCCTGCGGCCTGCGACAGACGCACCATCTGCGCCAGGTTTTGCCGCGAGCCGCTCAGGGGCAGCCCGCGCAGACCGTCGTTGGCGCCGAGCTCGAGGATCACGAGCGCGGGCCGGTGGTTCTGCAGCGCCCGGGGCAGGCGTTCCAGTCCGCCGCTGCTCGTTTCGCCGCTCTCGCTGGCGTTGACGATCTGGTACCCGTACCCTTGCGTGTGAAGGCGCTGCGCGAGCAGCGCCACCCAACCCTCTTCCGGCCGGATTCCGTGGGCGGCGCTCAGGCTGTCGCCGAACACAAGGATGGTGCGGTCGGCGGCCACCGCGTTCTGGAGCGCGATGAACACCAATCCCATGCCCAGCGCCCAGGCGCCGACGACCCGCAGCAGCGTTCTCAAGGCGGAAAACCTCTGCAAGCAGGTTAGCAGCCCGGAAGGTTCGCTGACCATTGTCGACGATGTTTCACTCGACATCGCGGCCGGCGAGTCCGTGGCCGTGACCGGGCCTTCAGGCGCGGGCAAATCCACGCTGCTGGCACTGCTCGCTGGTCTCGACGTGCCGACCAGCGGGCGCGTGTTGCTGGCCGGGCAGGACCTTACCCGGCTCGACGAGGACGGACGGGCACGCCTGCGCGCGCAGCGCGTCGGCTTCGTCTTCCAGTCCTTTCACCTCATCCCAGCGCTCACGGCCCTCGAGAACGTGATGCTGCCCCTGGAGCTCGCCGGCCTCGGTGATGCGCGCCGCATCGCGGCCGAGACCATGACCGGTGTCGGACTCGGCGAACGCACAGGCCACTATCCGCGCCAGCTATCCGGCGGCGAGCAGCAGCGCGTAGCCATCGCGCGTGCTTTCGTCACGCGCCCGGCGGTGCTGTTCGCGGACGAACCCACCGGCAACCTCGACACCGCGACCGGGGCACGGGTCGGCGAGCTGCTGTTCGATCTCAACGCCCACGCGCATACCACCCTGGTACTGGTGACCCACGACCGCGAGCTCGCTGCGCGCTGTGGTCGCGTGGTCCGCATGGAGGCGGGGCGCGCCCTATGAAGGTCGTGCGGCTGGCGCTGCGCACCCTGGCGCGCGAGTGGCGTTCGGGCGAGCTGGGTGTGCTGCTGCTCGCGCTCACGGTCGCAGTGGCCGCGCTGACCGGGGTCGGCTTCCTGGTGAGCCGCATCAGCGCTGCAGTCGCGCTGCAGGCGAGCGAGGTGCTGGCTGCCGACATCCGCCTGGGCTCGCCCCAGCCGCTCGCGGCGGACTACTTCAGCGAGGCGCAGCGGCGTGGGTTGCAGAGCGCACGCACTACCAACCTGCTGTCGGTGGTGTTCAACGGCGAGGCGAGCCAGCTGACCAACGTCGCGGCGGTCACGGCCGGCTACCCGCTGCGCGGCCGCCTGCTGCTCGCCGACGAGCCGTTCGCCAAGGGGATTCCGGCGCAGGGCATCCCGCCGCCGGGGGAGGTATGGCCGGACTCGAAGCTGCTGGCGGCGCTCGGTGCCCGGGTGGGGTCGAGGCTGGCGATCGGCGCAACCAGCTTCCGGGTTGGCCGCGTGCTCATCTCGCGTCCGGACCAGGGCGGCACGTTCGCCGAGCTCGCGCCGTCACTCATCATGAACGTCGCCGACCTGCCCGCCACCAGCCTGATCCAGCCGGGCAGCCGCGTGAGCTACGCCGGCCTGTTCGCCGGCGAGCGTACCCGCATCGATGCCTTCAAGGACTGGCTCAAGGCCCACAAGCGCTCCGGCGAACGGCTGCGTGACATCACCGACGCCAGTCCGCAGGTAAAGAACGCCGTGGAGCGTGCCGGCCGCTTCCTCAGCCTGGCCAGCCTGGTGAGCGTGCTGCTGTGTGCGATCGCGGTGGCCATGGCGGCACGGCGGTACGTGCACCGTCATCTCGACACCGTCGCGCTGCTGAAGACCCTGGGAGCCAGCCGCGCCTTTACGTTGTGCCTGTCACTGCTGCAGTTGCTGGCGCTCGCGTTCATGGCTGCACTGGCAGGCGCTGCCATCGGGTTTCTGGCGCAGGAATGGCTGCTGCGCACCATCCGCGGACTGCTGACCGTGACCGAGCTGCCGCGCGCCAGTCTGACTCCGCTCGCGATCGGGTTCGTGACGGCGATCGCGGTGCTCGCCGGGTTTGCGCTGCCGCCACTGCTGCAGCTGTCGCGGGTGCCGGCGCTGCGGGTGCTGCGCCGGGACGTCGGGCCGCCCTCGACGCTGGTGCTGCTGGCCTTCGGGCCGGCCGTCGCGGTGGTGCTGCTCCTTATCTACTGGGTGGTGCGCGAGATGCGCATGTTCCTGTACTTGACCGCCGGGCTCGCTGCCTTCGTTCTGCTGCTGGCGCTGGCCGGCGGCCTGCTGGTCCACCTCGCCGGGCGGCTGCGCGGCCGCGTCGGCGTCGCCTGGCGTTTCGGGGTCGCCAATCTGAGCCGGCGCCGCGCCGAGAGCGTCGTGCAGCTGGCCGCCTTCGGCACCGGCATCATGGTGCTGCTGCTGCTCGGCATCCTGCGCGGTGATCTGAACGGGGACTGGCAGCGCACGCTGCCGCCCAACCTGCCCAACTACTTCTTTATCAACATTCCTCCCGCGGCGCGCGGGGACTTCGTGCACTTCCTCGAGGCTCAGGGAGCGCGCACCACGCGGGTGCTGCCGATGATTCGCGGACGGCTCACGCTCATCAACGGCCGCCCCGTCGAGGACCCGCGCGGCGGACGCAGCGAGGAGAACTTCGCGACCCGCGAGCAGAACCTGACCTGGGAGTCCGAGCTCGGAGCCGATAATCGCCTGATCGCCGGGCGCTGGTGGACGGCCGCCGACGCCGGCAAGCCGCTCGTATCACTGGCGAGCGAGTTCCAGGAGGCGCTCGGCGTCGAGGTCGGCGATCAGCTCACCTTCGACATTGGGGGCGAGACCGTGCAGGCCACGGTCGCCAGTATCCGCAAGGTGAAGTGGGACACGTTTCAGCCGAACTTCTTCATCGTGTTCGCCCCGGGGGTACTCGAGAACACTGCCGGTACCTATCTGACCAGCGCCTACTTCAAGCCCGGCGCCGCCCGCTCGCTCGCGGCGCTGGCGCGGCGCTTCCCGAGCGTCTCCATCTTCGACATCGACGAGCTGCTCACCAAGGTGCGCGCCGTGCTCGACCAGGCCGCGCTTGCGGTGCAGAGCGTATTCGTGTTCACCCTCTTTGCGGGCCTCACCGTGCTGCTCGCCGCAGTGCAGGCCAGCCGCGACGAACGTCGCTACGAAAGCGCCATGCTGCGCACCCTCGGCGCCAGCCGTAGCACGGTAGTGCAGGGCGTGCTGGCCGAATTCGCCACGCTCGGCAGCCTGTCGGGACTGCTGGCCGCGGCCGGCGCATCGGTTGCGGCCTACTTTCTTACCACGCACTGGCTCGAGCTGCGCTACACGTTCGAGTTCCTGCCGTGGGTCGAAGGCGTGGTGGGCGGCGCCGCGCTGGTGTGTCTGGGCGGCTGGCTCGCAACGCGCAGCGTCATCAACCAGCCGCCTCTCAAGACGCTGCGTGCGTGACCGCAGTGCGGGCCCTTATGCACCGCGATCGTTGCGCGCAGGCCTGTCGGAACGCATCATGCTGCGCGCCTTACCTGAGGGCACATCTATGCGACTGCACCCCCTTGCGGCAGCTGCCGCGGCACTGGCCTGCGGGACGATGCTCGGCAGTGCGTCGGATCACAGCGCGGACGGGGGCTTCGTGCGCCTGACGCCGGAGCAGGTGCGCTGGCAGGACCTACCCGATGGACATGGCGCGCAGGTGGCTACCATTGCAGGCGATCCGAGGGGAACGGGTGTCTACATCCAGCGGGTGCGCTTTCCGCCCCACGTCATGGACCGGCCGCACTGGCACCCGAACGATCGGCACGTGACCGTGCTCAAGGGCATCTGGTACACGGGCACCGGCCCGACGTTCGATCCACAGCGTGCCGTGCCCATGAAACCCGGCAGCTACATGCTGCATCCAGCGAAAGCGCTGCACTGGGATGGCTCCAATAGCGATGAGGAGGTCATCGTGCAGGTGTTCGGCATCGGTCCCGCCGACACGACGCCGGCGGACCCGAAGCAGCCGTTCTGGGTGCAGCTGCAGAAATAGGCTGCGGCGCTGCGTTCGCCGCACCCAGACCCTACTTCCGTTGGCTCCAGGCGAGGTTGATCAGGCTCCCTACCCGATCCGCGCACTTGTCAGCCACCTTGCTGAAGGTGAGCACGGCGTTCTCGTATTTCCAGGCATAGGTGCCGGTCTGCTCGCCGGCCTTGGTGCAGGCCCAAGGGCCGCTGGTGTCGGTCAGCTGCAGCTCGCCCGCCTTGACGGAGTAGCTGCCCGCAACTTCCACCGCGTCGCCCTTGGTGACGTGGAATTGCCCCTTGTCATCGAAGCTCAGGGTATAGGGAGCCTTCTTGGCGGCGTATGTGCCGGCGGGGAAATCGGCCGCGAAAGCCGGCGCGATAGCGAGGGTCGAGCAGATCGCGAGCGCGCAGACGCCGCGATTTGACCTGAGTAGCTTGGGTCGTGACATGTTTGTCTCCTCTTTGTGGGTTCTGAGTGCACTTCGGCCTGTGGTGGTCTTCGGATACAACCGTATGTGCATACAAATCCCGCCATGACGCTGCACTGCAGCGTGAACGGCGAGAGCAGCGCCGCCGTGCGGGCGTCAGTCCCGGCTAGGGTTCACCGCGCTGGCGCGCCAGTCCACGGCGCCGAAGCGGGCATTTCCGAGCAGCGTGTAGGCGAGCATGAAGGTCGACACTCGCTGGTGAGAGTCGGGTTGCTGTGAGTACCGACCGTCACGGGTCGACTCGGCATAGCGGATGGTTATCGCCTGCAGATTAAACACACGAATGGTCAGGGCAACGTCGAATCTGTCGATCGTTTCGCTGCCCGTGCTTTCCGTGGCGCCCACATGGCTGATGTAGTAATCGCGGACGGTGGTATCGAGGGCGACGCGGTCGCCGCAGATGAGTCGGGCGGCCAGCACGGCTTCGGGCGCGACGCCGTAGTGATAGTTGCGCTTCCCCTCGCCCGTCGGGCCGGCTGAGGTAACACCGGAGCCATGTATCACGCCCCCGGCCGCATAACCAAGCCCGGCCAGCGCCGTACCCTGCAGCGCCACGCTGTTTGAAAGCCACCATTGCGCGGTGGTGCCAAACGCTCCGGCGGTGTTCGATACCCGGAAAATGTTCGGTGCCACGTAGTCATAGAGGCCGTAGACACCCCAGACGCCGCGATAGGCTGGTCCGATGTCGTAGTCGGTGCCATAAAGCAGCCCGCGACTGAACACCGATTCCACCGCATTGGTGCTGTCCAGAGCGAGCTCAAAATTGAAGTAATCAAATGGCCGCTCATATGAATAGTCCGGTTTGCCCGGCAGCCCGTATCCGACCGTAAAACTCGCGCTGCCGGCGCCACGTTTGAAGGTTTGCGTCGGTGCCGGCCCGGTCGCGACCGGATTCAGCGTGACATTCGAGGCGAAGTGCGAGCTTAGATTTGCCCCGAGATCCACGCGCGTGAAGACGGCAGGATCATAGCTGCGAAATACCGGGGCGAATCGCTGGCCGTAGACCAGGCGATTGAATCCCAGCGCGGGGGAGATAAGCGCGGCGCCGAACTCGCGCCACCGACTCGGTCGTCCATCGCCACCGCTCTCCAGCAGGAGGCTGGCGATACGGAACAGCGGCTCGCCGAGGAAGTTGCCGCCGATGCCGGTCGCAATCTGGTCGTTGATCGAGGGGGTAGTGTTTTCCCCTGCCTCCTCCCATAGAACGCTGCCGGCAAACGTGTACGCAGAAGCCTCCCAAAAACCAAGCCCGGCCGAGCGCGCGAGTCCCTGGTAAATAGATCCCTGATAGGGATGCAGGAATTGATTGGTTGAGAATTTATCGTTGTCCACGACCCACTTGCGGTGCAGATTGTCCTCGAGGTTCGAAACGGGCGACGGATACGTGGGTGCATCGATCGCGTAGTGATCGAAACGGTTCAGTAGGAACTCGAACGTTGGAATCTCGACGGCCGGAACGACCCGGCTTCGGGCATCGCCGGTACCCCAGTCGAGGACTGGCTGCGGTTTGGCGGCCGCGAATGCGGTCGGCGCCTGGTTCTGCTCGTCGCCCGGATTCTTTGGATCATCCGCTGCGCAGGGCTGTAAGGCTGCGATACCCACCAACGCGGCAGTTAGGGCTGAAGGCGCGTGGGGCATTCTGACAGGCTCAAGGGCCTGACTGAAGTTGTATGTCAGCTAATTGCGCATTCGTGCGTAGTCCACCCCGCAGGCCGGACGACTTGGGCTCGACTCGCCTATCAGCCTGGGGGGCGCGCAGGCGACCAGGTGGAGCCGGCAAGCCACGGCGAGAGGTGATTCGCGAGGGCCTGGGGTGCACCGGGTTCAACGGTGCGGGCAGCCCGGCCAACAACACGGCCGGCGCTTGCCCGCCATCGGCTCGGTGCTGGCTCTCTCAATCCGCCGCGACCGCGTCTCCGGTTTCTTGGCGGACTCAATCCAACATATCCATTCATTCCGGGCGACGGGAGTAAGGTCTTCCCACGCGTGAAACGCCCTGGAGTCAGAACAGAGCGCGTCGCGCAGGTCTGCTGGTACCTCGTGCACCACGCCGGTCGCGATCTGTCTTCTAGTCATTGCCCGTTCACTACGCGCTTCCGCGAGGGGCTGGAAACGCCGCCTAGCATGGCCGGACGACGCGTTGCCAGGACTTCGATCGGGAGCACTGGGGGATATCAGACAAGGCAGGTGTCGGCTCCGCGGCCCCTGCCTGCGGAGGCCGCCACACCCTCAATGCAGCGCGGTCAGCGGGAGTGCGGTGTCCGTTTGGAGTCAGCACCGAGGCGAGACAGAACGCTGGTCACACGCCCCAACATGTCGTTCGTAACTCCCGCGGCCCCCTCAGCTCTGTGCATACCCTCGCCGTCCGCCGCTTGAAACTGCAGCAACTGGTCTTTCCATTGCACCAAGATCGCGGCCTTCTGCTCCGAGGTCAGCTCCTTGGAGGCGCTCAATGTCTCTGGCGTGCCAAAGACACTGGCGGGATTTTGCATGGCTTTGTCAACGTCCATTACAAATCATTCGACGCCTGTCTTGCCGCGTCGTCAAGCGCGGCCCGACGCCATGTAGGCCATCTCCGACAAGGGCACAGGGGTGGCGGCGGCAGCCTCAATGATGTGATTCCTCGCACACGGTTTGCCGGGCAGTGTGTGAAGCGACGACATCAGTGGGTAGGCGCGTGGCGGTAATGTCAGGGCGTGAACAACAAACCTTCGGACAGCAGCATTCCGAGCGGTGACCCGCAGGGCCGCAGGGGCGATGAAGCGTGGCAAGGCGGTGAGGGATTCGACCCCTACAATCGCACGTCTTCTAACGTGTCCGATCAATCCGCTGAGAACAACCCTCCGACAGTGGAGGAGGTCCGGGTGCTCAATAGCACCACCGCGGGCGCGCCGGTCTGTGCGGACCCAAACAAGAGCGAAGCAGCCACGTTGGCTCAGCGTGTGGCCCTGCTCAGCGCCGAGTTGGAACGCGTACTTATGGAAGTTGGGGACCTTGGTTCCGTAGCCTCGGACCCCGATGATCGCCGCGCCGGCGAATTGAAGAGACAGCTGTGCCGCGCGGCCAACTATCTCGAGGAAGCCTTGGACTGCCTGGTGCCGACCGAGCCGTCTTCGTAGATGCCGCTCAGGGTCAGGTTCTACGCCTTCCTACCAGGTCCGCGATCAGGAGGATGAGTTCAGCCACATCGAAGGGCTTTGCCAGGTGCGCCTGATAGCCGGCGACCAGAGAGCGCTTTCTGTCTTCTGCTCGCGCAAACGCGGTGAGTGCCAACGCAGGAAGCCGATCGCCGCGTGGCTCCAGGGCACGCAATGCGCGGATCAACTGGTAGCCATCCATCTTCGGCATGCCAATGTCACAGACGAGGACCGTCGGCCTGGTGGTCTTCAAGGTGGCAAGCGCTTCCTCCGCCGTCACGAAACTCGTCACCTTGGCCCCCTGGTCTTGCAGCACCGTTCGCAGCAGCTCGCGCGCATCGGGTTCATCGTCCACGAGGAAGACGTGCACGCCTTCGAGCCGCGGGAGCGAGAGCAGCTCGGTGGATTGCGTCTCCGCCGTCGGATGGACGCGCGGAGAACCCTCCTCTTGCAGCTGAACAATCGACAGCGGCAGCTCGACGGAAAATGTGGCGCCCAGGCCTTCACCCTTACTTGCCGCCTTGATGATGCCGCCGTGCAATTCGACCAGCTGCTTGGAGATCGCCAGGCCCAGGCCGAGGCCGCCGACGGACCGCGTTGTCGAGCTGTCCCATTGCGAGAATCGCTCGAAGACGTGCGGCAGATAATTTGCCGCAATCCCTATGCCGGTGTCGCTGACGCTCAGTTCGAGGTGAGAATTCACGCGTTGCAGCAGCACCTGTATCTGGCCGCCCTTCGGGGTGAACTTGATGGCGTTGGTTAGCAGGTTCCACACTACCTGCTGCAGGCGGGCAGAGTCGGCGCTGACGACGTCCTGCGTTGCACCCAGGATCGCCTTCAGCCGAATGTCCTTGGCCGTTGCCGCGGGCATGGCGGTATCCAGGGCCGCTTCCACGATACTGGCGAATGAGACCTGATGGAGGTCGAGCCGCAGCTTGCCCGTCGTGATGCGGCTCAGGTCCAGCAGATCGTCGATGAGCTTGACTTGGGCCCGCGCGTTGCGGTCGATGACTTCGATGGCGCGCCTTTGTGCGTCGGCGCTCCTGGAGGGCGCGTCTTTCAGCAGCACCTGAGTCCAGCCCAGAATCGCGCTCAACGGCGTGCGCAATTCGTGCGATAGCGTCGCCAGGAATTCGTCCTTGAGTCGAGTGGTGCGCTGTGCGGCCATACGCGCGTTTCGCTCAGCGTCCAGCATCTCTTCGCGCTGCTGATTGGCAAGCTCCATGGCCTCGGCCCGCTTGATCTCCGTGAGGTCACGGGTCAGCTTGGCGTAGCCGAGGAGCTGCCCGCTGTCGTCGCGAAGGGCGCTGATGGTGACATTGGCCCAAAACGTTGTGCCATCCTTGCGCACGCGCCATCCGGTATCGACAAAGCGGCCCTCTTCCGCTGCCACCCGCAGCTCGTGCTCTGGCCAACCGCTTTCCTTCGCATCGGGCGGATAGAAGAGCGAGAAGTGTTGGCCGATGATCTCGCTCGCCTTGTAGCCCTTGATCCGCTCAGCCCCGCTGTTCCAAGTGGCCACCCGGCCATTGGGATCGAGCATGAATATGGCGTACTCGCTGACGCCGTCTACCAGCAGGCGAAAGCGCTCTTCGCTCCGGCGCAACTCCTCGTCATGGGCGCGCCGCCGCGTCAGATCGCGCGTGACCTTGGCGAACCCCAGCAGCTCACCGTC
>Ga0070732_10001411_pt1 | contig 13138 bp, 13 predicted proteins | sample Coa_R1_5_FD_66449 | JGI IMG/M metagenome (GOLD analysis project Ga0070732, IMG submission 66449) | Surface soil microbial communities from Centralia Pennsylvania, which are recovering from an underground coalmine fire - Coalmine... | ecosystem: Environmental > Terrestrial > Soil > Unclassified ...
CACTTAGTAAGAGGAGTCTTGAAAGGGCACGGCTTTTAGCCGTGCCGCTGGAGCATGGAAAAGATCTTGGGCTCAGCCCCTGAAGTAGCAGCATCGTTATGACGAAACAATTTTCGTCGATGTGGTTTTTTCCTCTTGCCAAAAACTAAAAGTTATGACATCTTCAGACATCCTCTAAGGAAAGGACGCCCAAATTTGTCGATTAACACGCACAAATCGCTTAGCGAGCTGACAAGGCCTTATCCATGCCAAGTCAGTTTCAGGGCGTCGTCCGATTGCGCTAATTAGTTCCTCGGCGCCCTTAACGCAAAGCTAACAAAACAAAAGATCGCTGGGTGGCGAAGGCCGCGGTTCCTTCGACTGTGGATCGACCAAGACCGCTGCCGTTCATTCCCCCAGCAAAATGCACTCGTGCGCACGGGATTGTGTAGGGGCGGACGCCTTCGTCCGCCCTCCGAGCGAAGCTCGGATTAGACAGCCGATGAGTTCGGTCAGTGGTGAAAGGCAACGGATACTTCTCTTGGTAAGAACAGCCCGCTCTCTTCGGAGACCGTGCTGCGAGGTTCGACCCCTCAGGGCGCAAGCCCAATCCGTAACCGACGGTTCCCTGACCAAAGCAGTTCACAAAACGCGCGGACATTCCGCGCCAACCGAAATTCAGTCAGTGGTGAAGTTCACGGCAACTTCGCGGCGTGCCTATGGAACACAGGCCGGGGTTCGAGCCCCCAACCGTGATCCCGGTTCCCTGGCTGCGACCGCAGTTGCAGCGCGGGTGTTTTCACCCGCGCTGCACGCAAGGAGAGACTCCACGCGTATCTCCCGTGCTCACGCGCCGCCGAGCAGTTGCATCTCCGCACAGGGGCGTCGCCGTGCGGCTGTATCGCCGTGGAAGAGCGGCCCTTTAAGGGCCGCGTCTGGCGGACCTCATGAATCGGGGCTTTAGCCCCTCAGGGCAATTGTTGAAAGTAAAGTTTCGCCGGTGGTGAAGAGAAGAGTTTACTTCGCCCTAAACGACAAAGCAGGTACCCCTAACCTGCCGAGGTGCAAGTCTCCAGGGACGGGGGCGTAGTCCCGAAACACAAGGTACCTGGAGAACAAAGCCTCGACTCTTTTCGCTATTCCCCGGCGAGAGCAACCGCAATTAGAACCGGTGTCCACTGCGACACCTTAGAAAGTATTCGCAAGCAATGCGTGCAGACATGCACAAGGTCGTGGTGGAGCGGGAACGACGAAGGAGTACTTGGAAAAACCGCAAGTGGGGCAAGAGGCTCCCATTTGTTCCCGATGCTGACTACGAGGATCAGCCGAAGTTCGTTTCGTCGGGCCGCAGGCGTCAGTATGGCTCTGACTGCAAGTGGTTCACCGATGTGCTTGGGCCGCTCGAAGGATTTCTACGCCGCAATCTCGGGCGGCCCTGGGACAAGGTTTACGGCGAGTTGCGCCAAGGTCTCGATGTTCGCAAGGTGACCGGGCAGCACATTTTCGATCACCTCAAGAACATGGTCGAAACCGATTGCTGGATCGGCGCAGACCGCAAGATTTACACCTGGGGCTGGCGACGGGGCGTTGAGGGATTTTATGTGCATCCCAAGAGTGGACTGCTATGTTTCGTACCCAGGCAGAGCGCTCGCGAGCGTAAGAAGGAGCGCCTGCTGCGGCAAGAGATCGACGAAGTGAAACTAGATCGTTGCCACAGCTACAAGCTGATCGAGGGGCAGTGGTATTGGGTCGGATACGAATACATTGAGGTCGGGCGTGGCTTTAGCCCTTCGCGCTGGGACGTCGTCCAGCGACTGCACGTGAAGCTGACCTCGGGCTGTCATCGCATCGCAATCAGCAAGCGGCAATGCAATCGCGAAGAAGTGCGCTGGATTCTGGCGCGAATCGCCGCATGGAAAAAAGAAGTTCGCAGAATGTAGACAAGTTCGGCCGGTGGTGAAGATAAGGGTTCCATCGCCTCGTAAGCGGGTGGTCGCAGGTTCGAATCCTGCCACGGGAATTGTGCCCGTGTAGCTCAGTGGATAGAGCACCTACACCTTTGTCGCTGATTCCACGGCTGATTGATTTCGAAACACAACCCCGGCCAAGTGCTGGTTAGAGAAGAACTGTATGACTGTCGTCATTCGAAGCGGAAAGCCGCAGACAACGGAGTCACTGTGCAACTCGTGCTACTGGGCGCACATCCAGCGCGGATTCGCCGAAAGCGAAGAGGCCATCCTCTGCGCCTTTCTGCGACAGCCGCACGCGGTGACGTTCAAGGTAAGCCAGTGCACTGACTACAACGACAAGCGTGTGCCCAGCAAGGCCGACATGGAAGAGATTGCCTGGATTATTCGCACTAAAGACGTGAATCGCCCGGTGGGATTCGCCAACGAAGTTGAAACTGAATCGAGCGAGGAGGACGAACTTGAAATTGTGCCCTCTGAATAATTGGCAACGACATGATCGAATTTCTCAAACACGCAAATGAGGAAGTGGAATCGGTGCTGGCCTGGCCAGCACCAGAAAGTTCGCCGGTGGTGAAGTCAACGGTTCCTTCGAAGGTCGCAGGTTCGAGTCCTGCCATGTTCCCAACCAGGGGCATGTAGCTCAGTTGGCAGAGCGAAGCCGTTGCCGCGAATTCCCCGGCGATTGAGTTGCACTCGGAACGGATAACGCAGGTATGGAATCCTGCCGGAGCTCGCGCTCTGTCGTCTAGCCAGGACGTCCGTCTGCTTCACATGCCGTGGTCGCCTGATTCCCCGGCGAGTTTTCAAACGATAAGGGCAAATGCGAACGCGTGATGGACGTTCAATCTTTTGGGGGTTTCGGCGGAAGTGATGGTGTTTCGAACCCGATGCGCCGGCTGCTGGCGGGCAACGGTGCGATGAGTTCCTGGATCGCCCCGACAAGTTCCTGAAGCTCGGCATCGTGTCCGTCGAGTCGTGCTTCGAGTTCGGAGAGCTTCGACACGACGTGCTGATTGACGGCCATGTCCTGGCGCATCTGCACGAAGGCGCGCACTACGAAGATGCTCATGTCGATAGCTCGCTTCGAGTTCAACACGGTCGCAGCCATGATCGCACCGTGCTCGGTGAAAGCGTTCGGCAGATAGCGGCGTCCGCCATGCTCTGAAGTTGAGGTGGCATCTTGCGACCTCAAGTTTTGGTATTCCTCGCTCGTCAGAGTGAAAAGAAAGTCGGCTGGGAATCGCTCATGGTTCCGTTTGATCTGCTCGTTCAAGCGCTTGACCGGAACGCCGTAAAGCTCGGCCAGGTCGCTATCGAGAATGATCTTTTGATTGCGCAGAATCACGATCTTCGAACTGACTCTCTTGGCGAGGACGATTGCAGTTTTGTTCATGGGTGATAACCAAACTTGAGGTCGCAATTTGCGACCTCAAAAAGGAAACGATTCATCATAGCAAGCCACGAGCACGGCAAGACCCAGGAACGCGAAGGTTCTAAAGCTGCTGTGTGGCAAAAGTTAGTTTAAATATTTGTCATTCCGATCCGCGTAGCGGTGAGGAATCTGCTGTCTTAGATAGGAGCAAGCGGCTAGACGTTTCTAGCTCGCAGCTCATAGCTCGCAGCTCATAGCTAAGAAGGAGGCCACAAATGGCTCGACTCAACCTGCTCAACCTGAACTTTGGTCCGCGCACGCACGAAGCTGCTCCCGCGCGCAACATCTCGACGGAGCTGCAACTGCGGCGCTCGGTGCTGGCTTGCCTGCTCTGGGAGAGCCAGTTCTACGAGGACGGAGTCGAGATCGCGGGCCGGATCGCGGAACTCGTCCCCAAGGTTGCGGCCGAGAAGGTGGCTGCGCTCGCCGTTGAGGCTCGCGAGAAGATGAAGCTGCGTCACGCGCCGCTTCTGCTCGTGCGTGAGATGGCGCGTCACGCCACGCATCGCGGACTGGTGGCCGAGACGCTGGCGCGTGTCATCCAGCGTGCCGACGAACTCGCCGAGTTCGTCGCCATCTACTGGAAGGACGGTCGCGTGCCTCTCTCCGCGCAGGTGAAGAAGGGGCTGGCGGCGGCCTTCCCGAAGTTCGATGCGTACGCGCTCGCGAAGTACGATCGCGGCGGACCCATCAAGCTGCGCGACGTTCTCTTTCTCGCTCACGCCAAGCCACGTGACGAAGCGCAGGCCGAAGTGTGGAAGCGCCTGATCGCCGGAGAGCTCACCGCTCCTGACACTTGGGAAGTGGCGCTGAGCGCCGGTGCTAACAAGCGCGAGGCCTGGGAGCGTCTGCTTCGCGAGGCAAAGCTTGGCGCGCTGGCTCTGCTCCGCAACCTGCGCAACATGCGCGACGCGGGGGTGAACGAAGATCTCGTTCTCGCCGGGCTCGGCTCGATGAGCACTTCGCGCGTGCTGCCGTTCCGCTTCCTGGCTGCGGCGCGATACGCTCCGCAGTGGGAAGAGGCGCTCGAGCAGGCGATGCTCAAGTGCGTTGCGGGTGCGGAAAAGCTACGCGGGAAGACCATCGTGCTGGTTGACGTTTCCGGCTCGATGACCGCTTCGCTCTCGCAGCGTTCCGAGATGCAGCGCACCGACGCGGCTTACGGCCTCGCGGTATTGCTACGCGAGATCGGCGAGAAGGTCGGGGTGTTCAGCTTCTCCGACAAGCTGGTCGAGGTTCCATCACGCCGCGGATTCGCTCTGCGCGACGCGATCGACGCCTCGCAGCCGCACTCGAGCACCATGCTCGGCAACGCAGTCGCCGAGCTCAACCAGAAGCAGACCTACGATCGCCTGATCGTCATCACCGACGAGCAGGCGCACGACACGGTTCCCGCGCCGCAGGGCAAGGGATATGTGATCAACGTAGCCAGCTACAAGAACGGCGTCGGCTACGGCAAGTGGACGCACATCGACGGCTGGAGCGAGTCGGTCGTCGAGTACATCCGCGAACTGGAGCGGCCGCAATAACGACAACGGCCCACATGGGACGGCCGACATAGGCACGGCACATGTGGGGACAGCCGCCCTCGGCTGTCCGGCGGCCCGGAAGTATCGGGTGGCAGCGCCGTTGATGAAACCCGGGTGCGGTGGCGTAAGTATGCAAAGTCAAAATCCCCACCCTGTCGCGGAAGGCGCGACAAGCGTGGGGCACCCACGCTTACCACTGTGCTCTGACTTTCTTGCCTGAGGTGGTGGAGAACTCGATGAAGTTTCGTCCGGTTGTGGCGGTTGCCGCAGTTGGTGGATCGTGGACCTCCGCGGGGTCGATGGCAAACGCCGAACAAGGCGGATTCGAGTGGGCAACGGGAAAAGGCAGGAAGCGCAGCGGGTGCCATTCTCCGCAGTCGATGATTGTTTTGGTGGGACCCAGAGAGACAAGATAAGTTTCGGGCCACGAGCCGTCGGTTCGCGTCAGCAGGAGAATAGTTTTGTCGGTGTTGGCGTGAAGATAGCCGGTTGTCTTTTGCCCGTTGATGAGAACTTGACCATCGACCCGGAAATACCACCGGATGTTTCCGCGCCAGGTGGAATAGACCATCGACACGACGACGAACAGGAGTGCGAGAATCGCGATCCGTCCCAGCGCGCGCCGGAGGGTTTTCATCTTGCCTTTGTAACAACGAGGGACACCGGGAAGCCAGAGGAAGTTTGGGGGAGGCGATCTCGCGACTTAAGACGACGCGGACGTTAGGTGAGGCAAGCTTCCGCCTCGGTTGGAAGCAGCCAGAAACGTCTGAAAGCAACCAGAAGCGTAAGTGCGATCAGAAATGATGGTCCGACCAGAATCGTTGGCAAACGTCGGCGCAATCGTAGAAGAGCGGCGCTTCCAGCGCCGCGTAAAGCGTTCCTAAATCGTAGGGCTTTAGCACCTGTGGTCGTTGTCGGGCTGGCCAGCGCTTTTGAGCGTGACCTGATCTTGCGAGACTTCGCCGCTCGTGTGTACCGGCGGAGTTTCGGCTCTCGGATCGGGCTTGGGTTCCGCGGGCGGATGCGCGACTTGGCGGACGTCGACCGGGTGCGGACTATTGATTGGAGTGATCATCGTGGTCTCCTGAAAGATAGGATCGGCAGGGGTCGAGGAAATCTCTAGCGTGTTGGGGATCTTTGGTAAGGTTACCAAACCGGCAGAGATGAAGGGGCTCAATGCTTAGCCTCGTATCGGCTTGGTTTGGCGAGAGTTCAGGTTTTAGCTTGCGCGTCGTTTCCCGATTCAGGAAGCGCTTTGAAATTTTTCGTGCTCCAGCATTGACTTCGTTGTCGGTCGAGGACTAAATCTGATGTGTGTACCTTCCGTTCTTTGGCATCCCAAGCCGGCGTAACTCCCAGGGGCTCAAGATTTTGCCCCTAAGTTATTGACGCCCATAGATTTTTTCGAGATTTTTCCCTAAACCCACGATTCCAATAGATCAAGGGGGAGGGGGATACCCCACCGTTAGCAAAGAGTAAACACCCCATCCCAAAACGGGAATCGTCTATCAGGCACCAGCGCCGAAGGATTTTTCTTCGGGCTTGGCGGCTTCTTTTTCCGGGCCTGCTCCGGCGGCCAGGTCCTGGACGAATTCGCGGCGGCGTTCTGGCTGGCCTTTACGTTCCACCTGACGCACTCTTCGCGTCGGCATGTTGCTGGGTTCCAGGCTGACGATGCGGCCTTCGCGGACTACGATCTGCGAGCGGAACCAGTCGGTGCGGTACATGCGTCCGGCGGCGTAGAACGTCATCGCAGCGGCGATCGGGCCTTCGAATTCGTATCCCGTGCAGGCGAGGAGGCGCTTGCCCATCTCCTGCGTCCAGGTGAGGCCTCCGACTAGCGGATCGTTGAGGCGACAGCGCTCAAACGGCGTGGCGTGCGAGAGCTTGCGCAATTGCAGGAGCTGCAACAGAACCGAGGTCTTTCCCAGATTCGTGACGATGAGCTGGGCTTCGGTGTTCGAGACGCGCTCCATCTTGATGTGCAGGTCGGGATTCCATTCACGCTCGAATTCTTCGCGGGCGAGGGCGAGTCCCTTGTCAGTGGACTCGACGTAGCGCAGCGTGGCGCGTGCGAGCACGATGCTGAAGAACGTGGTCACGATCGTCGCGATCACGGGGATGTAGCTCATCAGCGTGGTAAAAGGGACGCGGAACGAGTCAATCAACTGCATATGCATAGACGGACATGGCTCCTGCGGGCGCGGCTTGGGGAGGGCGACCGACGAAAGCGAGTGTAGCGGCGAGTGGTCGGATGCTCCAGATACAGTTCGGGAGTGGACGTAACGGTTCGGGTAAGTGGACTTTCGTAACCGAGAAGTGTTCTACTCCAGCACGCTGTCGTCCAGCTTCTTCTTGCCCCAGTCGGCGGCCGCCTGAACGAAGGCCAGGACCAGCGGATGCGGATTCTTTTCCGTCGAAGACAGTTGCGGCTGGAACAGAGTCGCGAGATAGAAGCGGTGCGTGGGCGATTCGATGGCGCGGATCTCGCCTTGGGGTCCGCGAGCGACTACGGGGAATCCGGCTTCCATGGTGGTCCATTCGAAGTCGGGATTGATTTCGAAGTTACAAAAGAATTCTTCGGTGACGACTTCTTTGTCTTTGCCGTAGTACGTCTGCAGGTACGAGCCGGGGCGAAGGCGAATCTCAGGAACGGCGCCGGAAAGCTTGGGCGAGTTGCCGTTTCGGTCGGGGACGGCACAGGCGACGGGGTAGATGATGATGTTCTTCGATCCGGAATTGTTTTCGGCGGAGTCGGCGTCAGCAATTTGAAGAACGTTGCGGGCGAATTCGATGAAGGCGTATTGGAATCCACCACAAGTGCCGAGGAAGGGCCAGTCGCGGCGGCGGGCGAACTCGATGCCTTTGAGCATGCCGTGAAAGCTCTTGTAAGGGCTGCCGGGTGAGGCCCATAGTCCGTCGAAGGATTCGAGCGTCTTCTCGGTGTCAGGGTTGTCAAGGGACGGAGTCGCAATCCACTCGCCTTGCACTTCCATCTTCAGCTTGCGAGCTGCGTGCTTGAGGGCGTCATTGGTGGCGTGGTGCGAACGGAAATCGGCGTTGAAATCGCCCAGGATTCCGATGCGGACCTTGTCGCTCACGGGTTCGATTGTACTAGAGCGCATCATGCGGACCATGGAACGAGCGACGCAGGCAGGGTTAGGAGCGTGGTGCATGCGAGACTAGCGCTTTGGTTTCGGAGCGAAGCGCGAGTCAGCGAATGGTCAGGAATAAGATCAGGCTTATCAGGGCGAGCATCGACCCACCCAGCAGGAACATTTTTCGAAGAATTGAAGAGTGGCTCTGGACCGGAGCCCGGTCCGGGGCGATGGCGGGAGTTTGCTGTTCTGTTATTAGCTCGCTCAACGGGGCCTGATTCGACCAGGTGGCAGAAGTGGCGATTCCCGCTCGACCCAGCGCGGCTGCGATCTTTTGTTGCTGGCTCATCTCGGAGCTTCGAGTGGCGCCGGGGTTCGCGGTGAGACGAATGATTTGTTGGGCCGCCGCGGGAGGTTGGGAGAGCGGCTCTTGAGGACGTGCTTCAGAGAGTCGGGAATCGGATTCTTGCGACGAGCTCGGCGGTTTGCGATTGAGCCGGAGTCCGAACAGGACGATGAGCAATCCGCAGCAGCTGCCGATTGTGCAGAGGAGGCGAACTCCTGCGAGGTTGAGCGCAGCGAGGGCTACGGCAAAGGCGGTCATCGAGGGTTCGGGAGGGATCGTGGATATTGGGATCCCTGGTCATCAGGCTAACCAAGCCACGATGTCCGGGGCAGCTTACGTTGGTAATCGAGGGCGGAGTGACTACTGGTTGGCTGGGAAAGGTGCTTTAAGAAAAGGCTTCAACCACGAAAGACACGAAGGTGCGCGAAGAAAACCTTTCGGGCGGGAGCGCCCGCTCCACACTTAGGCCTTCATGGCTTTTTGGAAGGCGGATTGGAATTTCGTCATTTCGTCCTGAGTGCCTACCGTGATGCGGACGTATGTGGGCATGATGGGCCAGATGCGGCCGATCAAGACATTTTCTTTCGCCATGGCATCGCGGACTTCCTGACCAGGACGTTTGGTGTCGAGCATGAAGCAGTTGGACTCGGAAGGAATGAAGGAATAACCGTTGTGGGTGAGCCAGTCGAACGTTTGCTGGCGGATCGTGGCGTTAATCCGGCGGCGTTCGGAGACGAGGCCTGGATCTTTCAGGCTGGCGGTGGCGGCGACTACGGCGGTGACGGGCATGAAGTTGTACCCGCCGCGTTGCAGAACTTTGTCGGCGAGATCGGGACGGGCAATAATGAATCCGCAGCGAATGCCGGCCAGGCCGTAGACCTTGGAGAATGTCCGGAGCACGATGACGTCTTTCCCGGCCTTCACAAGGTCGAGTGTGCTGGGAGCTTCCGTGAGGTGAATGTAGGCTTCATCGATCAGGACGATGGAATCTTTCGGTTTGTTCGCGACTAGATAGTCGATGTCAGCGCGAGGCGTCAGGGTTCCGGTGGGATTGTTGGGATTGCAGATGTAGAAGACGCCAGCATCGGAGCCGGCGGCCAGCATGGCTTTGACATCGTGGGCGTAGGTCTTGGTGAGCGGAACTTTGACGGTACGCGCTCCGGATTGTTCGGCCATCTTCATGCCAGTTTCGAATCCGGGATCGGCGGTGACGTAGCTTTTCTGAGGAGAGGTGAAAGCCAGCACACTCAAAGCGAGGGGCGGAGTGGAGCCGACTGTGGCGTGGATCGATTCGGGATTGAGGCCTTCGATTTGGGCGAACGTGGAGACGAGATCGTCGGTGAGATTGTCGGCGTAGCGTCCGCCCTGCGGGAGGATTGCTGCCATGGCATCTCGCGCAGACTGGCTGGGACCGAGGGGATTCTCGTTGGAGTCGATCATGACCGCATCGGGAGCGTGCGGCGGGCGGCGGCGGGCCGCGGCGGCGAGCATGGGCTCGGTCATGAAGCGGAAAGCCGTCGCAGCAGAAGCGGCAGTGGTGAGGTGAAGAAAGGATCTGCGGGAGAAGCGTGGCATGCGGTGGCTCCTAGGAAGAGGAGTTTAGCAGAGAATACGGGAAGGGGATCTGCGTTGGCTGCCGCAGACAAGGGGAACCAGCGCAGGGGCTGAAGCCCGGAGTCTGTTGGGGCGTTTAACGCGGCCCTGAAGGGCCGCTCTTCCACCGTGAACGAAGAGTGGCTCAATGAGAGTCGATTCAGTTCTGTGTACTCGACACCGTGCGACGACGAAGCGCCCTCGCTACGCCGGCGAGGATGCCGGCGCTGGATTCAGTCTTGGCTGCGGGCGGCGTAGTATCCGGCGCGGGCTTGGATTTTGTAGTTTTGCTTGTTCTTGATTTCGAGTTTGCGGTAGGTGCCGTCGAGTTTGAGATTCGTGGGGACGTAGCCCACGTTGTACTGGCTGCGGAGTTCGGTGGCGATTTGATCGAAGGCTTCGCGGAGCTTGTCGAACTTGTTGCCGACGTTGATGACGCGGCCTCCGGTCTGCTCGGTCAGCTTACGCATATCGCCCTCGCCGCTGTAGGACATGCCTGAACTGAAGTATCCTCCGCGATCGGCGCAGAGCAGGACGTAGATGATGGCGTCGGCTTTCTGGGCGGCTTCGATGGCGTCGCGGATTTTAAGGCGGCTGCCTTCGTCCTGGCCGTCGGTCAGAAGAATCATCGCCTTGCGGCCTACTTCTTTGGCCAGCATGTCGTGGGCGGAGAGATAGACGGCGTCGTAGAGTAGAGTGCCGGGAGCGTTCTGCGTGGGGACCGGGCCGCCGCCCATGCCGGGGATTCCGCCGCTTGTGTAGTCGACGTTGACCTTGGCTTTGTTCAGTGCGGCCTGAAGACGGCGAGTGTCGCGGGTGAAGTCCTGCAACAGATCCACCGTGATGTCGAAGCTCATGACGTAGGCTTCGTCTTTGTCGGTGAGGATCTGTTTGAGGAAGGCGCCGCCGACTTCTTTTTCCATGTCGATGACGTTGCGCTGGCTGCCGCTGGCGTCGATCATGATGCCGAGGGTGAGGGGCAGGTTTGATTCGGCGGCGAAGTATTTGATGGTTTGCGGTTTGCCGTCCTCAGAGATCTCGAAGTCGTCTTTGGTCAGGTTGGGGATGAGCGCCCCGTGCTTGTCTTTGACGTTGAAGAATAATTGGACGACGTTGACATTGACCTTCAGGGTTTCGGTTGGGTTCTGGTCGGCAGGTTGCTGGGACTGCGCGGGTTGGGAAGACTGCAGGGCCAGGATAAAGGGAGCCACGGCTGTGAGGGCCAAGCCGGGCAGAAGTCGGCGAAAGTTGTGATTCTTGAGCATGGGAACTCTCGACAGGTTCTTTTGTTAGTCTAATCCTGTAGCTTAGATGCACCAAACGGGGTGGGATTGGCATCCCAGAGGGGTGTGGAAGTGGATTTTTCCCGGTGGGTGGCGATGAGAATGAATATCCAGAGGATTCGGGGGCTTTTCGGACGGTGGAACGCGCATTTTCTTTCGCCCCTTCGGGGCTCCGTTACCGTTGCGCCGCATACCCATGGCTTGCGCCGGGGGCTGCATTCTTTCGCCGCTTCGCGGCCGGGTCCGGTGACGATCGCCTGCGTCATCATTGTAGGGATATCCGCTGCACGGGCGCAATCCGGCGGCGCGCAGGGGCAGACGCAGAGTCAGACATCAACTCAGACGCAGAGTCCAGCTAACTCACAGTCGTCGCAGGACATTCCGGATACACCTTCGGCTGTGCAACCGCCGGCTCCGAAACCCGCGCCTGAGCCGGAAACGCCGCCGAAACCGAGCCAGACGCCAAACTCAGGACAGTCTTCGACTGACGGTTCAAGACAACAGGGTGATGAGGAGAAACCGGCACCACCGAAGATGCCGCCGGTGGAAACTGTTCCTCCAGGGAGTATGTCGGAGGCAAGTTCCCAGGGCAGTGCGCCGAAAAATCAAATCAATCCGACCGATGATCTTTACAAAATATCTGTCACCACAAACTTCGTGCAGATTCCTGTGATGGTGAAGGACAAACAGGGACGGCGGGTCGATGGGTTGCTGCCACAGGATTTCACGGTGCTGGAGAATGGCAAACCGCAAAAGTTAAGCTACTTCACCAGCGATCCGTTTCAGCTTTCGGTGGCGGTTCTGATCGATCTGGGGATGGCCGATGTCTCTGTGCAGAAAGTGAATCAGACGTATTCGGCGCTGGTCGGTGCATTCAGCCCTTACGATGAGGTAGCGCTGTATACCTACAGCAGCACCGTCAGCCGGGTAACCGATTTTACGGGCAAACCGGAGAGACTCACTGCGACGTTGGACTCTTTGAAATTGGTGCGGGGTCACAACAATGGGCCTCCCGTATTGGGCGGGCCGCTCGGTCCGCAACCGCCGATGGTGAATGGAATTCCGGTGGGCACGTCGGGACCGCCACCTGTATACACGCCACCAAAGGAAGCGCACGTGTTGAACGATGCGATCCTGCGGGCGGCGCTCGACTTGAGCAAGCGCGACCGCACTCGGCGGAAAGTGATCTTCGTCATCAGTGATGGACGGGAACTTGGCAGCCGTGCCAGTTACAACCAGGTGCTACACCTGCTGGAAACGCAAGGTATCCAGGTAAAGGCGGTTGTGCTCGATATGGGAGCCCTGCCGATCTACAAACAAGTGGAGAAACTTCCCCACCTGTTTCGTCACGGGTACAGCGACATTTTGCCGAAATATACCAACGCGACCGGGGGCGGAAGCGTGTTCACCGAGCTTTCAAGGAACTCGATCGAGCAAGCGTATGCGGAGATCACCTCGGAGGCGCGGAACCAGTACACGCTCGGTTACGTTCCTAAGGCGATCGCTTCCAGTTCAGCGTACCGCGACATCGAGGTTCGGGTTCTTGGCCATGGGCCGAATCTGAACATCTACACCAAGGCTGGGTATTATCCGATCCCTGCGGCCCGCTAGGCCGGCTTTTGGGACGATCGAAGCAGCGTAATTTGAGTGGACCAGCGCGGTGAGGGGCGGCGCTCGACTCCCCGCCGTGGTGTTGCAAGCAACAGCAGATTCCTCAACGGCTAACGCCGTTTCGGAATGACAAGAAGGCGGATTTGGCGCCGGGGTCACCTGAGTAACCTGCGGTCGGTACCCCCCATATGATATAAAGACCGCGAGCCTCCTAAAAGGGACAGTTGTGCAGGCGGCAGCCCGCGAAGGGGTGTCCGCTTTCGAGGAAAGCCTTTGAGTTTCATCAACTTCGCAGCC
>Ga0070732_10001412_pt1 | contig 13133 bp, 7 predicted proteins | sample Coa_R1_5_FD_66449 | JGI IMG/M metagenome (GOLD analysis project Ga0070732, IMG submission 66449) | Surface soil microbial communities from Centralia Pennsylvania, which are recovering from an underground coalmine fire - Coalmine... | ecosystem: Environmental > Terrestrial > Soil > Unclassified ...
GGATTCCAGCGGCAACCGTTGTCTTTGTCGGCGATGTCGGCGGCGTGGAACGGCGTGCCCTTGATCGGAAGATTTTTCTCCACGGCCTGCCGCGGAATTCCCCGCATGATGTGGATGCCGAATTTCAGCCCCTTGCTGTGGACGTAATCCGCCAGCGACTTGAATCCCGCACCATTCACTGAAGAGGGAAAACGGTTCGCGGCTGGCATCAGGCGGCCGTATTCATCCATCGTCAGCGGAGCACCGGGTTGGTAGTCGTGCCCCTGCGCATTCGGCTCATACCACTGAATATCAACCACAATGTACTGCCATCCATACTTGGCGAGATGTTCCGCCATCCAGTCGGCGTTGGCCTTGACCTGATCTTCACGCACCGTGGTGCCGTACGCGTCCCAGCTATTCCAGCCCATGGGAGGCGCAGGCGCGGGACTGGCAATAGTCTGGGCAACCAGCACAGAGCCCAGGATCACAACTGGGAGCGCGCAGGCGCAAAGCCGGTGATTCATGTCGCAGGATTGTACCCGGGAGCGGTCCGCCATGATCCGGAAAAAAATGGCGGCCTTCTGCTGGCCGCCTTTTTCCAGACCGTGACGAACTTTGGCGAAGGTTAGATGTCGAGGTTCTTTACATCCAGCGCGTTCTCTTCGATAAACTTCCGGCGCGCTTCCACGTCCTCGCCCATCAGCGTGGTGAAGATCGTTTCGCACTCGGCAATGTCTTCGAGTTTGACCGAGAGCAACGTCCGCCGCTCCGGATCCATCGTCGTCTCCCACAACTGCGGAGCGGTCATCTCTCCCAGGCCCTTGTAGCGCTGGATCGTGAAATCCTTGCGTCCCTCGTTGATCACGTGATCGCGAAGGTCGCGAGCCGTGGTCTTCTCCACGACCTCAACCTCAGTCTTGCGCTTGGCGGGCTTAGCGACTTTCTTCTCGCTCTTCTCGCCTTCTTCAGACTCCGCCTCGTCACCCGCAGCATTGCCGTCTCCATTGGCCGAGGCAGCCTTCACCAGCGTCTCCACCACGAAAGGCGGCTCCATGAACGGGCCGATCTGCTTGAATTTCGAGATCATCTGCCGGCATTCGGCGCTCGAAGCCAATTCCCAGTTGATGACGTGCTCGGCGCCGTGCTTGTTGACGAAGGACACTTCCCACAGGTTGTGCTCTTCGTCGAAGCGCGCTTCGACGCTCTTGAAGCCTTCTTCCTTTTGCAGCTTCTTGATCTCTTTTTCCAGGCGCTCGATCTTCTTCGGCGCCTCTTTCTTGTCGCCTTCAAAATCCGCACGCTTCGCAAGATCGAGCTTGGGAATCAGTTCCGTCACCCGCTCGTTGCGCACCCGTTTGTCGAGCTTGTCGAAGAATCCCAGATATTCATCGAGCACAGTCATGAATCTGGCCAGTTCCTTGCCTTCGATCTTGGCCGCGCCCTCGCCATAGCGCACGCTCAGCCCGTCGGCGGCGCGCTTCACCATGACCTTCACAAATTCTTTTTCGTCTTTGATGTACTGCAGCGACTTGCCTTTCTTCAGCGAAAACAACGGCGGCTGCGCGATGTACACGTTCCCGCGCTTGATCAGATCCTGCATGTGGCGGAAGAAGAACGTCAGCAGCAGCGTTCGGATGTGGCTGCCGTCCACGTCGGCGTCGGTCATCAGGATGATCTTCCCGTACCGCACCTTCGTCGGATCGAAATCGTCTTTCGCGATGCCGGTGCCAAGGGCGGTGATCATGGCGCGGATTTCCTCGTGCGCCAGCATCTTGTCGTACCGAGCCTTCTCGACGTTCAGAATCTTTCCCTTGAGCGGTAGAATCGCCTGGAATCGACGATCGCGTCCCTGCTTCGCAGTGCCGCCTGCCGACTCACCTTCGACCAGGAACAGTTCGCAGCGGTTGGGATCGCGTTCGGAACAGTCTGCCAATTTGCCTGGCAGACCTCCTGAATCCAGTGCGCCTTTGCGCCGTGTCAGGTCGCGGGCTTTGCGCGCTGCCTCCCGCGCACGCGCGGCATCCACAGCTTTATTAATGATCTTCCGTGCAACGGTCGAATTCTGCTCGAAGAACGCGCCCAGCCGCTCGTTCACAAACGCGGTGACAACTCCAGCAATGTCAGAATTCAGCTTGCCCTTGGTTTGTCCTTCAAACTGCGGCTGCGGCAATTTCACGCTGATCACCGCGACCAGACCTTCGCGCACGTCGTCACCGGTCAGGTTTTCTTTGACATCCTTGAACAGGCCCATTTGCTGGCCGGCATAGTTGATGGTGCGGGTCAGCGCCGTGCGGAAGCCGGAGAGATGCGTCCCGCCATCGACCGTGTTGATGTTGTTGGCAAAGCTGAAGACCGACTCGGAATATCCATCGTTGTACTGCAGCCCAATCTCCATCACCACGCCGCTGCGCTCGGCCTCCATGTAGATCGGCTTGTCGTGCAGCACCTGCTTGCCGCGGTTGAGGTGCTTGATGAATTCCGCGATGCCACCGTTGTACTTGAAATCGGCATGCTTGGCTTCGCCGGTCTTTGGATCGGTCGTGCGTTCATCCGTGAGCGTAATCAGCAATCCCTTGTTCAGGAATGCCAGTTCCCGCAAGCGCTGCGCCAGCGTGTCGTAGTTGTATTCGGTAACGGTGAAGATGGAGCGATCGGGCAGGAAATGTACCTTAGTGCCCGTCTTCACCTTCGCAACCCCAGTCTTCTTCAGCTTGATGGTGGGCTCGCCTTTGGAATACGTCTGCTGCCAGGTGGCGCCATCACGCCAGATTTCCAACTCCAGATCTTCGCTGAGCGCGTTGACGCACGATACACCGACGCCGTGCAATCCGCCGGAAACCTTGTAAGAGGACGTATCGAATTTGCCGCCGGCGTGCAACTTGGTCATGACGACCTGCGCCGCGGAAACCTTCTCGCCGTCGATCTCCATGTCGTCGACCGGAATACCGCGCCCGTCATCGACCACCGTGATCGAATTGTCGAGGTGAATCGTGACTTCAATCTTGGTGGCGAATCCGGCGAGCGCTTCGTCGACGGAATTGTCCACGACTTCGTACACCAAGTGATGGAGGCCCATTTCGCCCGTCGATCCGATATACATCGCCGGACGCTTGCGCACTGCCTCCATTCCGCCCAGCACCTTGATGGAATCGGCGTTGTAATCGTTGCCATTGGCGCCGCCGTTTCCGTTGCTGATCGGAGTCACTTTTTCGTTTTTTGTTTTTGGGTCAACGATGGGAGTATTAATCTCTTTGGTGGCCATTCCGCTCCGCGAAAATGTCCCGATTTGTTCTCTAAACTCTGTCTTGCATGAGCCTGGAAACGGGCTGGGATCGGCCCCGTTTCGAAGTTCTCGGCGCCCCTGCCAAGGGACTTCAAGTCATTGAAATTCCTAATACTTAGGACCTGTTGGAACTGTATACATTATAGCACAAGAAGAGCAATTCCGGACCGCCCGAACAGGCGCCGAATCGACGAAGTAACAGGCCAAAAAGGTGGCCATGTATCGGCTCTGCGATCAGATGGTTACCGATCAAAAAGCGCACAAAAAGGGCGGCTCACAAGAGCCGCCCTTGACGAACCTGATGCCATTCTTAAGCGGTCGCAGGCCGCTCGCCGCCCTTGGCGCGTCCGGGCTGAAGCTCCGGTTTGATCACGTGCTGCACCCCATCATCTGGCTTCGACGGAGGCGTCTGAACGGGCGGTAGTTCCTGGCCCTCGACCAACAGCTTAATCTCGTTGGCATCGAGTACTTCGCGTTCGATCAACGCCCGTGCAATCTTCTCGAGCGTATCGCGATTGTCGGTCAAGATTTGCTTCGCTGTGTTGTAACCGGTGTTGACCAGCTTGCGCACTTCCTGATCGATTTTAATGGCCGTATCTTCGCTGTAGTCGCGGTGTTGCGCGATCTCGCGGCCCAGGAAGATCTGCTCTTCCTTCTTGCCGAAGGTCAGGGGGCCAAGCTCGCTCATGCCCCACTCGCAAACCATCTTGCGCGCCATGTCCGTCGCGCGCTCAATGTCGTTGCCCGCGCCGGTGCTCATCACGTTCAAGAACATCTCTTCCGCGATGCGTCCGCCCATCAGGATGGCAATCTGCGTCTCCAGATAGTTCTTGTAGTAATTGTGCCGGTCATCCGTAGGCAGCTGCATGGTGACGCCCAATGCCATTCCACGTGGGATGATTGTCACCTTGTGCAGGGGATCGGAATTGGGCGTTTTCGCGGCAACCAGAGCATGTCCGGCCTCGTGATAGGCCGTATTCTTCTTTTCCTCATCGGAGAGCAAGAGTGACTTGCGCTCGACGCCCATCAAAACCTTATCTTTGGCCAGCTCGAAATCGTACTGCAGAACCGCCTTGCGATTCTGTCGAGCTGCGGCCAGCGCGGCTTCATTCACCATGTTGGCCAGATCGGCTCCCGAGAATCCTGGAGTCCCACGCGCCAGAACGGAGAGATCGACATCCTCAGCCAATGGAATCTTGCGGGTGTGAACGCGGAGAATCTCTTCTCGTCCGCGTACATCCGGACGGCTCACCACGACTCGCCGATCGAAGCGTCCCGGCCGCAACAAGGCGGGATCGAGCACGTCGGGCCGGTTGGTCGCCGCCATCAGAATGACGCCTTCATTTGACTCGAATCCATCCATCTCGACCAGCAACTGGTTCAGCGTCTGTTCGCGCTCATCGTGTCCGCCACCCAGGCCGGCTCCGCGATGACGGCCAACCGCGTCAATTTCGTCGATAAAGATGATGCAGGGGGCATTCTTCTTGCCCTGCTCAAACAGATCCCGCACGCGGCTCGCGCCGACGCCGACAAACATCTCGACGAAGTCTGAGCCGGAAATCGAGAAGAAGGGCACATTGGCTTCGCCCGCGACAGCCCGGGCCAGAAGCGTTTTACCTGTTCCCGGAGGTCCAACCAGCAACACGCCCTTGGGAATCCGTCCGCCTAACTTCTGAAACTTCTGCGCCTCGCGCAGGAATTCGATAATTTCGCGCAGCTCTTCCTTGGCCTCATCGACTCCAGCCACATCCTTGAATGTGACTTTCTTCTGCTGCATCGAAAGCAGCCGGGCCCGGCTCTTGCCGAACGACAGGGCCTTGTTCCCACCTGTCTGCATCTGGCGGATCATGAAGAACCACAAAGCCGCCAGCAGGATCAGGGGAGCCCATGTGCCCAGTAACTGCAGCGGCAGGCTGCCGCTATTTACGTCATGGAAGGTAATGCTCACGCCCTTCGATTGCAGCGTCTTCAGCATCTCGGGAGTGAAATAGTTACTGGGCGCGGTGGTGTGAAACGGCTGGCCTTCGCGATTCTTGCCATGCACTTCCATCCCGTTGACAGTCAGCTCGCGAACGTTGCCCTGGTCCACATCACTCATGAACTGGGTGACGTTAATTTCCTTATCCTTCGTGCCATCCCGCGCACCCTTGACGACTTCCCAGAGCAGCGCCGCCGACACCACGATCAGCAGCCAAAACAGCACGGTCTTTACAGTTGAATTCACCTAGAGAACTCCTCAGATCCACCCCAGACGACAAAAAGCGCCGCCGCCAGGATTACCCAATCCAATTAGATGCCGGACAATCGTTTTTGATCGGGGAAATCCCTGACGCCTTTTATTCTACCTTTTTACCGGCCAAAACGCTCACCGCGAATCGCCACACTTAAGTCACTGGTACACTGCGCGTTGCCGCCGCCAGATAAGGCAGATTCCTGCCTGTCTGCTCTACCGCTCCCAAGCCGTAACCCACCAGGAATGCGTCATCCACCAGGAAGCCGAAATAATCAGGCTGCAAGTGCACCCGGCGCGCCGACTGGCGGTCAAGCAGGGTGGCCAACTTCACCGAAGCCGCTCCCCGCGCCCGCAGATCGCTCATCAGGAACTCGCTGGTTACGCCCGAGTGCACCAAACCCTCGACCAGGAGAATGTGCTGGCCTCGAATGTCTGGCTCATGACTGAAAAAGATCTCCATCACGTCCTGGGCGGAGCCTTCCTGCGACTTCGTATACTTGGGCTTGATGAACTGGCACACGACCGGCACGTCCAGGGACCGCACCAGGTCGGCCACAAACATAAAGGCGTTTTCGAGCACGGCCAGCAACTGGATCGTCTGTCCCTTGTAATCGTCGGAAATCTGTCGTCCCAATTCCTTCACCCGCTTCTGAATCTGTTCAGCGGAGATTACCGGCCGAGGCGCCTCAACTCGCGGACTGTTCATCAGGGCTGTGCGCCTCCCGCGCACCGATAGGATTCTACGTCAGTTTCGCTCGCCGAGGGGCTTTTCGGCAATGCGGATGGCATCGTGCCCCGCCTGCGCCCGAAAGCTTGCTGCGACCGGAAAGCCGCGCATCCAAACCACCTCGTCCGCACTGACGACAACAGGCCACAAACGGCGCTCCGGCTGCGGAATGTGAAGCTCCTGAAGCAATTCTTTGATCTTTTTCGCAGACTTCGTATGGGCCGGCCAGAAGCGGTCTCCCGGACGCCAGTTCCGCACGCACAATTGCCCTGATAAAGACTCCCCATCCAAAAGCTGATCCTGATTCCAGGGCCCTGTTTCACCCGCGGGAATGCGAAGAGCCTCGAATGCTACGCCCGCCTCTGCAATCTCTATTTGCCCAGGAACAAGCAATTCGTATTCATAGTCCTGCGGTTTGGCCTGCTCACGCAGATCGGGAGTCATGAAAACCAGCTGGTCCGGCTCTCGCATCACTTTCCAGCCCAGCGGGAGTGACAGCTCTTTGCCGGAAGCGCGTTCCTCGGCGACGAAACGAAGTACCTCCTCGACATGTTTGAATTCCAGCGGAATTCCTGCCTCGTCGCCGATCGCCTTGATCAGCCTGCGCTGCACGGCGACTGGCTCACTAAGCAGCCACAGCCGGTCCACTGAGGCATTCATGACCGCCCAACGAGCAGTGTCGATTCGCGACTTGAGATCGGGTTCAGATGGGGTTTGGCTAGAATTGCTGCCTGCCGAACTACGCTCTGCGCTAGCCGTCGCTCCGATTTGCACGAAGGTCGCCCCGGCTCTCGCCTTCCGGGCCCACTCCGGCTCAAACCAATGCACCGCGGTCCCCATCCATCCCGCCACTTCGTTTTCCCAATAATCTTGCTCGCCGCGTGCAATCTCAGCGAGTTCCGCCAGATTCTCCGCAACGGCGGGATTGAATTCTTTCTCGAGCAAAGGCACGACTAGCTTGCGCACGCGATTGCGCGTGAAATCATCGCTCGCGTTGGTGGAATCCTCGCGCCAGGGCTGCTTGCAATCGTTGAGATAGGCTTCTAATTCCCGCCGGCGAAAGGCAAGCAGAGGCCGCGCAATTTCGCCGCTAAGTTCTCCATCCTCAGCTTCAACCGGAATTCGCTCGTAAATCCCGGCCATTCCCCGAAGCCCCGACCCGCGAATCAGGCGCATGAGCACGGTCTCCGCCTGATCGTCGAGTGTGTGCCCGGTGACGATTTTGTCCAGGCATCGTGAACTGCGCTCACCACCACCGTGAAAGAGCGGCCCTTCAGGGCCGCGAGAAGAGCCCGGGAACGGCACATCTACCGTGCCGTTAACCGCCGTGTTTGAAAGGGCGCGGCTTTCAGGCGCGCCATCAAGCTCCGTTAAGGAGTGGGACTTTAGCCCATGAGGGCCGCCCTCTCGCCCTTCCTCGAGCAAATACCGAAAGAATCCATACCGCAACTCTCGCGCCGCCGTCTCGACACTGATCCGTTCCTGGGTCGCGAGCTGCGCCACGTCATCGGCGTCGACGTGGAATTCCAGATCGTGCTCGCGAGCCAGGCTGGCGACGAATTCCTGATCCGCCTCCGACTCCGCGCCGCGCAGCTTGTGATTGAAATGAACAACCGAAAGGACAATCCCGAGTTCGCCCCGCAGTTCGAGCAGCAAACGCAGGAGCGCGACCGAATCAATTCCGCCGGAAACGGCCACGCCGACGCGATCCCCAGCCTTTAGCAGGCCCTGCCGCCTGATGTGGCCACCGACGCGCTCCGCCAGTTGGTTCACGACAACATGGTACCGCACAGCTCATATGGGGACAGCCGCACTCGGCTGTCCGGTCGAGCTAAGCTCGACGGGCGTTTTCCCGTGCGATGACTGTTTGGGAAAGAATCGGGCCTTCGGACAGCCGAGGGCGGCTGTCCCCACATAAAACCCAGCACAGCTTAATCCAGCCCCGCGCTCTTCTCCGCGATCAGCTTCCTGATCTTCTCCACGAACTCCGCCGCCGGCATGTCTTCGGTCTTCTCTTTCCCCCGCGTGCGGACGTTCACCTTCCCTGCCTCAGCCTCTTTATCCCCAACCACCAGCAGGAACGGCACCTTCTGCATGGCATGCTCGCGGATCTTCGCGTTCATCTTCTCGTTGCGCGCGTCGACCTCGACGCGCACACCAACCGCCTTGAGTTGGTCGGCAACCTTGTTCGCGTAGTCCGCATGCCGCTCGCTGATGGGAATCATCACCGCCTGCACCGGCGACAGCCACACTGGAAAAGCTCCGGCGTAGTGTTCGATCAGCACCCCGAAGAAGCGCTCGATCGACCCATACAGCGCGCGGTGCACCATGACAGGCTGCTTGCGCGAGCCATCTTCAGCGACGTATTCGAGTCCGAAACGCTGCGGCAGGTTGAAGTCGAACTGGACGGTCGAGAGCTGCCACAGCCGCCCGATCGCATCGACCAATTTGATATCGATCTTCGGACCGTAGAACGCCGCCTCGCCGGGAATCGTCTTGTACTCAATTTTCTTCTCTTTGAGCACCTTTTCGAGAGACTCGGTGGCATGAATCCACTGGTCCTCGCTGCCGACGAAATTCTTGCGATCGTCGGGGTTCCACGTCGAAAGCTCGGTTTGGAACTGGTCGAAGCCGAAATCTTTCAACACGTCCAAAGCGAATTCGAGGCAGGCCGCAATTTCACCCTCGATTTGCTCGGGCGTGCAGAAGATATGCGCGTCATCCTGGGTAAACCCGCGTACGCGCAAAAGTCCATGCATGACTCCCGAGCGCTCGTAGCGATACACCGTGCCGAGTTCACCCAGACGCACCGGCAGATCGCGGTACGACTTCAATGAATCCCTGTAAACCAGAATGTGCCCCGGACAGTTCATCGGCTTCAGTCGATATTCGGCGTCGTCCAGTTCCATGGCGTCGAACATGTTCTGCGAGTAATAGCCTTCATGCCCGGAGGTAAAGAACAATTGCCGTCGCGCCACGTGAGGCGTATACACCAGCGCATAGCCGCGCTTCAGATACTCGGCGCGCATCCAGTCTTCCATCTCTTTGCGGATGATCCCGCCCTTGGGATGCCAGAAGATGAGCCCCGGCCCGGCCAGTTCCTGAATCGAAAACAGGTCCAGCTGCTTGCCCAGCACGCGATGATCGCGCTTCTTCGTCTCCTCGATGTGCTTCAGATAATCGTCGAGGTCTTTCTTCGAGAAGAACGACGTGCCGTAAATCCGCTGCAGTTGCTGATTTTTCTCGTCCCCCAGCCAGTACGCGCCGGCGATGTTGAGCAGCTTGAACGCCTTGATCTTCCCCGTCGATGGAATGTGCGGCCCGCGGCAGAAATCGGTGAACTTGCCAGTACGGTAAATCGAAATCTTTTCATCGGGCTTGGTGAATTGCTCGATGAAATGGCACTTCATGAAGTCGCCGTCTTTTTTAAATTCCGCCAATCCCTGGTCCCGTGGCAGAAACTCTCGGGCGTAAGGAATGTTCTGCTGCACCAATTCCTGCATCTTTTTCTCGATCTTCTCGAGATCCTCAGGTATGAACGGCGTTGCACGGTAGAAGTCGTAGAAGAACCCGTTTTCGGTCGCGGGGCCATGACCAAGCTTGGTCTCAGGAAACAGTTCCAGCACGGCTGCCGCCAACAAGTGCGCGGACGAATGCCGGTACACCTCAAGCGCCTCGGGATCTTTGTCGGTGAGAAGGCGCAGATCCGTATCTTTCTCGAGCGGCCGGGTGAGGTCGATCAGATCGCCGTTGGTCTTAGCCACCAGCGCCGCATCCGCCAGGCGCGGGCTGATGGACTTCGCAATCTCAAGCGGAGTCGTGCCTTTAGGAACTTCTTTCACACTCCCGTCCGGGAGCTTCACATGAATGCTGTCAGCCATAGTTTGAAACCTGCGGGATGATTGAATCCTTCAGTCTAAAGAAGGCAGTTGGGAGGGTCAAACAGCGCAAGGGGTTGGTATAAGGAGACGGCAAAATGCTCCCTCCCCCCTCCCCGGACCCCGTCGGGGTGGACCTGGGGCACGGCCCGCCCGTGGGATACGTGCGCTGGGAGCGCGTGTGCGAGCGAGCGTTCGTTCCGGGCGCGAAGTGCAGAAACCTGCGTATTGACACGGCTCCCGAGATAACACACAATCGCAGTCCTGCTCTGGTTCGTGCACTTTGATCAGCACCGAATTGCGCTGCAGATGGAGAGTCCCGTGCGTCTGCGATCTCTTGCGTTTCTTACAGCCGTTGTTCTCATCGGGTCTTTATACGGTATGGGTCAGTTCCTTCCCAACTATGCTCAATTTGACAACGGGGTAAACCTGGCTTACTTCTTACCAGCCGATATCAACCGTGATGGTCACGGAGACGTCGTGGGGATTCGATCTCCGGCAGCGAACACCGTCGAGTTAACGGTTCTGCTGGGCAATGGAACTGGCGGGTTCGGCGCTCCTCTAAACACCACGATAACTGGCATCGACAGGGTCTGCCTTGGACCATTCCTGCTCCAAGACTTCAATGGGGACGGGCGGCTAGACGTCGCGGTGTCTGGGCTCGACCATATCACTGGTCAGAGTGTTGTAGCAGTCATGTTGGGAAATGGAGATGGGACCTTCGAAGCACCGCGGGAAACGGCTGGTGAGAGTTTTCCTTGCCAGCTAGTTCAAAACGGACCTCCCGGCGCTACCGCTGGAGACTTTAACGGGGACGGTAAACTCGACATCGCTTACCCAGCAGGCACCAATAACGTGGTGGTCCTGCCGGGCAAAGGGGATGGCACTTTCTCGTCGCCGCTGACAACAACCTTCCCAGGCAATGTGAACCTTATGGGGATCACGGCGGGCGACTTCAATAATGACAAGAAACTTGATTTGGTGATTTCGAACCAGTTCGGCGAAGTTTCTGTCTTGTCAGGCAATGGCAACGGAACATTTCAGTCGCCAAAGCAGGTGGGAAACGGCGGTCTGTATGGTCGGCTGCTAGGGGTGGCGGACTTGAACGGTGACGGCAACCTCGATTTGATCGTATGTTCCTACTTAGAGGTACTGGGTGGACAAACGACGATATTCCTGGGCGACGGCACCGGAATGTTTCCGACAATGCACGTGTACAGCGACGGTCTCGGCCCCGTCACGCAGTTCGAAGTAAAGGATCTGAACGGGGACGGCCACCCTGACATCGCGTTGCTCCTCAATAACAACATTGCTCCAACGGTAGTCAGTACTCTCCTTAACAATGGCGACGGTTCGTTCACCCCGGGCAAAACCTACAATGGAGACGGCAAAAGCCCGGATGTAGGGCTTCTGGTAACTGATGTCAATGGCAGTGGAAAGCTGGATTTTGTATTTGGCAACGGTGCCGGCGGTGTGAGTGTCCTGTTGGGGAATGGGAATGGCACGTTCAAGGGAAACTTTGTGAGCGGGGCAACATTGGGAGGACAAACGATCTTAGGTGGCGATTTCAACGGCGATCTTAAGCCCGACCTGATAGAAATGCCCAGTGGAACTCCTTCTAACTCTAATGGCCTTCTGTTAGGGAATGGCGATGGCACATTCACTCTCAAAACCAACACAGCCTGTCCGTACGATTTCCATACTACGGCTATCGGCGACTTCAACCATGATGGGAAGTTGGACCTCGCAGGCGCCACGGGCACAACAGGCCCCGTAGCAGTCTGCCTTGGAAACGGCAACGGCACCTTCAAAGACGCGGGTTACACGGATCAGCAGATTAGTCATGGCCTCGTGATGCCGGGTGACTTCAATAATGACGGAAAGCCGGATCTGGTGGCATCGGACCAAAATGGAATCAGCATTCTGCTCGGCAACGGAGACGGGAGTTTCCAGAATGGAATCCCAACCGCTGTGAGTGCATCGTTCCCCACTTTTACGGTGGCTGATTTCAATAACGATGGCAAATTGGACATCGCTGCCTTGACCTCAGCTGGAGTCGCTGTCTTCCTCGGCAAGGGCAACGGAATGTTTCAGGCGCCAATCGTTTCGCCTGGGCCTGCGTCCGGCTTCCTGACCGTGGCCGACTTGAACAAAGACGGCAAGCGCGACTTGATAGTCGCCAACACAGCAGCCGTTACTGTGCTTCTGGGCAAAGGCAACGGAGCTTTCCTGGCTCCGGTTCACTACGCCGTCAAAGCGGCGACCCGAGCCGTGATCGCCGACTTCAACGGCGACGGCAATCTTGACGTTGCGGTAGGTTCCACTGGGCAGACAATCGACATCTTGCTCGGCAACGGACTCGGCAAGTTGTCGCTGCCTACGACCACTTTTCGAGTGGGAAGTCCTGCACGGGGGATAGTTACTGGCCTCTTCAATGCAGACAAGAAACCTGACCTTGCCGTTCTGTTGGGAGACGCGGTAGTGACCCTCCTCCACCAGTAGAGTCTACATCGGCACAACGCAGAATATCGGCGATGACTATCTTACGAGCAAAGAGCTCCATCTGGCTTGCGGGGCCAGACATTGTTGCATCAATCCTGAGCGATTTGTACCCGTGGATGCGTTCGTCAGCTTCCGCGTTGCGGCTCGACTTGGGCGTTAATGGCACGCCGCAACTCTTCAAAAATCTCATCTGGCATCTGCTGAAAGACCGCCGCGATTTCAGGATCGAACTGGCGTCCCGACCATGCCTGGATTTCCTTGCGAGCCGCACTGAAACTCTTCGCCGGACGATACAGTAGGTCAGACGTGATCGAATCAAGCGTGTTTGCAATGGCTACGATCCTTGCCCCCAATGGAATTTCGTTCTCCTTCAGTCCGCGAGGGTAACCAGTGCCGTCGTAACGCTCGTGATGAGCGAGACAATCTCAGCGGCCTCGGGGAAGAGAAACGGAATCTTTTTCACCATTTGATAGCCAAGATGACAGTGCTGCCTCATGATGGCGGTTTCGTCCGGAGTGAGTCCTCCCG
>Ga0070732_10001414_pt1 | contig 13121 bp, 11 predicted proteins | sample Coa_R1_5_FD_66449 | JGI IMG/M metagenome (GOLD analysis project Ga0070732, IMG submission 66449) | Surface soil microbial communities from Centralia Pennsylvania, which are recovering from an underground coalmine fire - Coalmine... | ecosystem: Environmental > Terrestrial > Soil > Unclassified ...
ATTTTCGTGGATCTGGACATCCTTGGCCTGAGCCAAAAGATTCGCGAAGTCTTTCCGAACGAACCGATCCGCGTGGAAGCCTCAAAGGATTTGGTAATGATATCGGGCCACGCGTCGACGAAAGCGGCGCAGGCCCAAATCCTGGCCATCGTGTCTGCCGTGACTCCCAAGGTGGTCAATTTGATGGAAGCGCCCGCCGCGCCTACGGCGGGAGAAATTTTATTGCAAGTAAAATTTGCAGAGGTCGATCGGTCCGCTCTGACCGAATTTGGCGTCAATCTGTTCCTTGGTGGACAGAAGAACAACGCCTCCACGTCCACTCAGCAATTTTCGCCGCCAACCTTGATTAATCCCACTCCCACGACATCAGCCTTCGGTCTGACCGACTTGTTAAACATGTTCTATTTTCGTCCGGACATAAATCTGGGCGCGACCATTAAGGATCTCCAACAGAAAAATGTCCTCCAAATTCTGGCGGAGCCGAATCTGTTAACCGCAACCGGCAAAGAAGCCAGCTTCTTGGCTGGTGGCGAATTCCCGTATCCCGTGGTGCAGCCGGGGTTGGGCAGCAATGCCATCACGATCCAGTTCAGAGAGTACGGCATTCGACTCACGTTCACGCCAACCATTATGGAAAACGGGCAGATTCACCTGAAGGTTAAACCGGAAGTAAGCGCCCTGGATTACAGTAACGCACTTACGATTTCAGGTTTCACGATTCCCGCGATATCGACCAAGCGAGTGGAATCGGAAATGGAATTGGGTGACGGCCAAAGCTTCGCGATTGCAGGATTGGTCGACGATCGAGTAACCAGGCTTTTGAGCAGGGTTCCCGGGATCGGCGACCTTCCCGTCTTGGGCCAATTGTTCCGGAGCCAATCGTTCAGCAAGTCGAAGACCGAACTTCTGATCTTGATCACCCCTCGAATCGTCAAGCCGCTTTCACCGGGCCAGATTCCCGCGGGACCACAATTTCCTACCCCATTCATGACGCCGGCGGCGTCCGCGGCGCCAGATGGGACAACACAACCGGCGGACAAGCCATGAAACATGAAAGACAAACAGACCGGAATCGTTTTGCGGCCATGGGAGAGCGAGAGAAACCATGTTGACAGCCGCAGTAGTCAGTCACGATTCGATTAGTCGCTCTGCTTTGGCAAGATGCCTTAAGGAAACCGGTATGACACGCCAGATCTTGGAGTGCACGGACTCGCCTGACAGCTATCCAATCTTGACCGAAGGTCTTCCCGAGGTAGTCCTTCTGGATTTGTCGCCTAAGGATCCAGGGCCGCAGTTTGAGGTCGCCGGGTTTCTTCATCGACTGTCTCCCGCCATTCGAATTGTAGCTTGCTCGGGGCTACAGGAACCCGATTCCGCGCTCTTAATGCGGGCGATGCGCTACGGAGTGCGCGAATTTCTACACATGCCTGTGGATGTCCCCCACCTCCGGGAAGTACTGATGAGATTTGAGCAGGACCGCGGGACAGTTGCCCCGGTAGGGGCCAAGAAACTCATAGCCGTGATCGGTGCAAAGGGAGGGGTAGGAACGACCACGGTCGCAGTGAATCTCAGCGTGCAGCTCGCGCAGATCAGCCACAAGCGTGTGGTTCTTCTCGACTTTGCGCGGCCGATGGGCCACGCGTCCTTGATGCTGGACCTGCAACCCAAGTTCACTCTCCGCGACGCGGCGCAGAATTTTGACCGTATGGACAGCCACCTTCTCGATGGGTTAATGACGCAACACAAGAGCGGTCTTGCGGTGCTTGCAGGAATCTCCGATCCGAACGAATGGTCGAGCATCGGATTGAACGTGATACCCCGAATTGTGGATGTGGCCCAAAGCCGCAGTGATTATGTGGTCGCGGATATGGGCGTGTACTGTCCGGCGGAGTGGGCCGGGGTATTGAGCACAGCACGCTATGTCCTGCTTGTTTCCGAAGCCCATGTTGCATCTCTATGGGCAGTCGAAAGACAAGTGAACGCGCTGATCGCGCAGAAAGTCGAACCAGGTCTCCTGCGCCTGGTGATCAATCGCTGGCACCGCCGGGACGATGGGGTCTTGAAAACCGTGGAACAGAGAACGAAGCGAAACATTTTTTTGCGGCTTCCCAATAATTTCGCCAAAGTCAACGATGCCGTGAACACGGGAACGCCGCTTGCGGACAATCATGACAACGCAATCGTTTCCCGGCTTAGGCAGTTCGCAACGGAATTAACAGGGGCCCCGGCTCCGCCGCGTCGTACCGGGCTTGGAAATTTGTTTTCATCTCGTGCATCCAAGTAGGAGAGCCAATGTCCGTCTCGTCGCCATCTCGATCCGACATGAATGCGTTGAAAGTGACGATTCATCGGAATCTCATCCAGAAGATAAACCTGGACCGCTTGCAATTGATGGATCGCGAAGTCGTACGCCGCGATTTGACCCGCACGATCGAGTCGCTGGTCGGTGGCGAGACCACGCCCATGTCCCTGGTGGAGCGAGAGCGATTGACCCAGGAGCTTCTGGATGAAGTGTTCGGGTTGGGCCCTCTGGAGCCGCTTCTGAAGGACTCGACCATATCGGATATTCTCGTGAACTCGTATCGGGATGTCTTCGTGGAACGGCACGGATTGCTGGAACGCACCACCACTCAGTTTCGGGATGAAGCGCACCTCCGCTTGATCATCGATCGCATCGTCACCGCGGTTGGCCGCCGCGTCGATGAATCCTCGCCCATGGTCGACGCGCGCCTGCCAGATGGGTCGCGCGTGAATGCCATCATCGCTCCGCTGACACTGGATGGCTCGTGCTTGTCCATTCGCAGATTCGGCCACGACCGGCTGACCGCGGAAGATTTGCTTCGCAATAAATCCCTGACGCCCAATATGCTGCAATTTCTGGAAGGATGTGTGCGCGCACGATTGAACATCCTGATCTCCGGAGGCACTGGGTCCGGCAAAACAACCATGCTGAACATCCTATCCTCCTACATTTCCAATCGAGAGCGCATCATCACCATTGAGGATGCCGCCGAGCTGCAGCTTCGCCAGGAGCACGTGGTGCGGCTGGAAACGCGTCCCGCAAATATCGAGGGCCAGGGCGCCGTGCGCCAGCGGCAATTGGTGATCAATTCCCTCCGTATGCGTCCGGACCGGATTGTGCTCGGGGAGGTCCGTGGCGAAGAGGCGGTGGACATGTTGCAGGCCATGAATACGGGCCATGACGGTTCGCTCACCACCATCCACGCAAATTCAGCGCGAGATGCACTGTCGCGCTTGGAAACCATGGCGGCCATGTCGGGGTTGAGCCTTCCCGAAAAGGCCGTCCGCCAGCAAGCGGCATCCGCCATAAACATAATTGTTCAGGTTTCACGCCTCAGCGACGGTACCCGTAAAGTCAATTCCATATCGGAAATCACCGGGATGGAGGGCGACATCGTAACCATTCAGGAGATTTTCGTGTTCAAAAAGAGTGGGATTGGAGAGAAGGGAGCAGTGTTAGGCGAATTCTTACCGTCAGGGATTCGCCCGCGGTGCTCGGAACAGCTGGCAACCTCGGGGATTCAATTGCCGACCAGCATCTTCCGGCACGAGGCTAGGTACTGAGAGGATATCAATGGCGCTTCTCATAGCAATTATCATCGGCGTAGCGATTATCGCAGGGGCCCTGGGATTTATGCTGATAGGCAACCAGGACCAGGCCCAGCAGATCGCCCGGCGCCTCGAAGGAAGAGCGCCAGCACCAGAGTCTTACGAGGTAGCCGCAAGCTCGCAATTAATGCGTGACGAGGGATTGAGCACTCTTCCCTGGCTGAATCGAGCCCTGGGAAATTGGTCGCGAATCGGCTACGTTCGGGCCCTGCTCTCTCAAGCAGGAATGGAAACCAAACCTGGCCTAATTCTCCTTTCGACGGGTGTTCTTACCTTGGGGACTTACGTGGTCGCGCGTTTATTATTCGGCGGAATTGGAATGCCGATCCTGTATGCCGTGATTGTGGGTTCCGTGCCGATCGATAGGGTTTTTTACAAGCGCTACAAGAGGATGAGCGCGTTTGAGAAGAATTTCCCCGAGGCGATTGACCTGTTAGCGCGTGCCGTGCGCGCCGGCCACGCTCTGAATACCGGGATGGAGATTGTCGGCCAGGAAATGGCCGAGCCGATCGCCGGCGAGTTCCGAAAAACTTATGAAGAACAACGCCTGGGGCTGCAATTTCGCGAGGCTCTGATCAACTTAAGCACCCGCGTTCCCTCGCAAGATGTTCGATTTTTTGTCACGGCATTGATCATTCAAGATGAAACCGGCGGCAACCTCGCTGAAATATTGGGCAATCTCTCCGCGACCATTCGCGACCGCTTTCGGATCCGCGGGGAAGTGAGGGTCAAGACGGCGCAAGGGCGGCTTACCGCGGTCATTCTTATATCTATCCCGCCGGGGATGTTGATCCTGGTGAATTTCATAAATCCCGAGTACACCCGTATTTTATTTACCGATATCTATGGAATTCTCGCGCTTGCCGTGGCGGCTGGTTTGCAGATCATCGGTGCGTTCATTTTGTGGAAAATAGTAAATATCCAGGTATGAGCGCCGGGGGAAGGAGCCTGAAATGATGTGGACAACGATCGCCGTAATATCCGTGGCATCTTTGCTCGTGGGCATGTCTATCGTCATGATCGCGATCCCTCCCACGGATGCAGCCCGCGAGCGCTTGAGTCAGCTGTGGAGCGACGCCAAGTCAGCGGCGCCCGCGATTCCTTTTCGCGAAAAGCAGAAGGAGCGAGCGCAGCGTGTCTTGCAAGACGTCGGGAAGATCCTGCCCACCTCGAGTAAAGAAACCTCCCGCACAAGTTTGTTGATGATTCGGGCAGGCTATCGGAGGTCCGAGGCCATCTTTGCCTTCCAAGGGGCGAAAATCATATTGCCCATCTCGTTCTTGGCCCTGGTTTGGTTCACCGGCCTATACAAATTCAATCCCGTCATGATCCTGCTGATGGCTCTGATTATTGGATACATCTTGCCGGATGTGTGGCTGACCTCTCGAATCCGATCCAGGCAACGCAAAATCGTAGTGAGCTTACCGGACGCTCTCGACTTGTTGACGGTGTGCGTGGAGGCAGGGTTGGGCCTCGACCAAGGGCTCTATCGAGTCGGTCAGGAAATTCATATTACCTGTCCCGAGCTGAGCGATGAGCTGAAGCTGATGAATATGGAGGCGAGGTTCGGCAAGGGGCGATCGGAGGCCATGCGCGATCTGGGCACACGAACCGGAGTGGAAGACATCAAAACCGCGGTGGCTATGCTGATTCAAACCGACCGATTCGGAACCGATCTTGCGAAGGCCCTGCGCGTGCATTCGGATACGATGCGTGTGAAACGCCGCCAGCGCGCCGAAGAATTGGCTGCGAAAGCCTCCGTAAAAATGGTTCCGGCGCTGGTGTTTTTTATCTTTCCAGCGATGTTCGTGGTAATTCTCGGGCCCGCAGTGATTGCCTTTATACGGAATCTACTGCCAACCTTGAAGCAGTAGGGACTGACTCTAGTTATTTAGATGAGGAGGAACAATGGACGGAGCAACAGTAATTCGAATCGTTTCTGGAATTTTGGCAGTCATCGTTCTGGGGATCATTATCTGGCGAAGGAAGCGCGAAGCATTGCGTTAATTGGGGCCAAATTCCGGAAGCAAGTCTAATTTGAGAGAGTCCTGTGACGAATCACGACGAACGGGTATGTGTGCTCAATAGAACGCGCGAGCGCTTTGTCGCCACCAATGTGGCGGTGGCCAATTCCTATTTTCGTAGGTTGGTAGGTCTGCTGGGAAAAACCAGGAGATGGGCGCGCGCAGGGCAAGGTCTTTGGATTGTACCCTCTCATGGGGTGCACACGATCGGTATGTTGTTCCCGATCGATCTGATTTTTCTCGACCGGGAAAAGAACGTCGTGCGCCTTGAGGAACACGTCAAACCTTTCCGGATTTCGATCGGGTCATTGCGAACTCACAGTGTGCTGGAATTGCCCGCACACACTGTGTTCCGCACCGGCACGTGCGTCGGCGACCAGTTGGAATTCCTCGAAACGAAGAACGATGGCAACGCGGATGGGTCCTCCCCGTCGAGCAACTGATTTTGGGCGCTGGGACACACTTGGCGATACGCCACAAATTTTCAACAACGATTCCCAAATGCTTAAGCCCGGCATGCGAAGTCCGAGAGGTGTTCGTGAAGCAGCCCATCATTGTGGGAGTGCTGAATGAGCGGAGCCCTAGCTCCAATAGTTCCGCGTGCGGGTAGCCAGGGGGTAATGAACTCCGTGACGTTGTCAGCAATGGGGCAACGAAGAAGCACATCTTCCACGTGGGTCCCGCAAACGCCCGCGAAATGTTGGATATGCTTCGGAATCATTTTACTTCTATTCCTGGGCTATGTTGAGTGGCTGCGTCCTGCCCCTCTGTTTGGCTATTTTCATGATGATACCCTTTATTTCAGCTCCGCACACGCGCTCGCTACAGGACAGGGCTACATAATTCCCAGCTTGCCGGGGACGCCCCCCCAGACAAAATACCCGATTTTGTACTCCTGGTTGTTGTCGTGGGTATGGAAATGGTTTCCCAACTTTCCTGGGAATATAATGCCGGCGATTTGGCTGACCGCGTTTTTCGGTTGTTGGTTTTTGGCGGCGGCGTTTCAATTCTTGCGCAAGATGGACGGCATTGGGAACTGGGCCGCGCTGGCCATCGTGGCGGCCATAGCATTCTCGCCTCACTTTCTGATCCTGAATACATCACTGCTTAGTGATGCGCCGTTTATGGCTTTGGCTTTAACTGCGATGGTGGTGGCCGATTCAGCTTTGCTCCCCACAAGTCGATCGTGGGCCGCACTGCTTACAGGATGCCTTGCAGGACTTTCCGCTGACATGCGTACCCTGGGAGTGGCAACTGTGATCGGGATTCTTTGCATTGCTCTCATTCGGCGAGAATTTCGTAGAGGTCTGATCGTTTTGTTTTCGGCGGCGCCGTTTGTTGCCTTCGCCGCTTGGCCTGCTCTGACCAGCACCCGCGGTCTTTCCTCTGCAAACGTTCCCGGCTCCGTTGATCCCGCCTGGAATCAAACCTGGCTCTATTACACAAGCTATTTAGGGAACTGGACTGCGAGCATTCCCAATGTAAGCATCTTCTTTCAAATGCTAAAAAGCACAGGGCTTCTTTTGCTCGTAGCTCCGGTCCGGTACGTCCTGGCGCCCTCCTTTGAAGCTTGGTCTCCGGCAGGCATGGCCGTCTATGCTCCCCTGACAGTTGTTCTCATTGCAGGAATTGTCAGGCTTGTTCGAATTCAGGGATGGAAGCCTGTTCATCCGGTTTTTCTCGTATATTCCGCGATTCTCTTGGCGTGGCCCTATCCGCAAATGAGCCGGTTTCTTCTCCTTTTCATGCCCCTTTTCTTTGCAGGTCTGTATGTGGAGATGAAGCGAATCGTTCATGCGATTGTGGAGAATTTCAAATCACAATTGCCCGCGCCGGAGAGATTTGCGGCTCTCGCATTGAGCGCCATCCTGCTGGCAACTGGGGCCGTCGCCGTATGGAATTACGCGCGTGGTGGCCGCACGGAGTTGAATGCCCAAATCGAACGCCGAGCTTCGATTCTTCGAGAAAAGGAACAAGCCTACGAATGGGTTCGGCAAAATACGAAGGCGAGCACTAAAATGGTGGCCTTCGAAGACGCCATGCTCTACTTATATACGGGACGCCAGGCGATACGCCCCATTTCGTTTTTACCCAGTTGTTGCGTTACCGATCAAATTTCAATATTGCAGTCTGACTTGAACCACATCATGGATGTCCCTAGGCATATTCAAGCCGGCTTTTGGCTGATGTCAGACGACTATTTTGACGGCGAAGGCAGCATCCCCCTGATTCACGCAAAAATGATTCAGATGAAATCGCAGCTACCGCTGGTCTTTAGCAGCCGCGAAGGACACGTTCAGATTTATGATCTTTCAAGACTGGGCGCTCTCTCTCCATCGGGTCCTCCGGCGGCGTCGGTTCCATAACCCTCCTCCGACCCCTGCCGTGCGGGGAAATAAATTCTCCGTGATTGAGTTTGAAAATTAAATGGGTTGCAAAGCTACTCTTTGGCAGCCGCGGGACGGGGGACTCCACCCCGAAAAAGTGAAGGAATTGCCAGGGGCCAAAGCATGGGGACAAGCGGCGCTATCGCGCACAAGCCAGGCAGTCCTTCTTGAGGGCCCGAGGGGGTCATGAACCTCACGCGATCCAGGCCAGGCGCACCGCCGGCGCCGGGAAAGATGGCCGAGCCTTCCTGGGAATGCAGATCAAGAAAGCGCACTCGGCGGAATACATCCAGCGCCTTTAGAGTGTTTACCGCTCGCAAGGAAGAACTAGATGCACCATCATAAACTACCGTTCCCACCGCTCCAAGCCGCGGCCCGAGACGTTCGCAAATCCACGACCATGCCTTGGAAAGATCTTCCGGGTAAACAAACGTCACGTACGTGGACACCATGATCCACTCAAATATCGGCAGATTCATTGAATATTCAATGGACATATGAAGTAGGAACGCAGCGGTAAGGACCGCATACCGCAGAGCACGAAACCAAACCAGGAAACCTGCTGAAAATTCGATTCCCAACGTGCCCCAGGTCATGAACTTGGTGACGATGAGACGGTTTGCAAATGGAACCGGGAAACGGCGGAAACCGTTCAGGCGCAACACAAAGTAAATCGCGGTTCCATTCCTCCAGGATTTGCCGACCATTTTCGCGAGGAAAGTGGAGATATATCCAATTGAAATCTGCAACTGAATCATTCGCTGTGCCCACGGACTGTACAGGGGTACTTCATGACCTTCCCGCCCGGTCCAGATGCGTCTCAGACGGTCGATCGACAAAGCTCCATCCGCCGCGGAGAACATTAAGAAAAATCCGGTTACGGTCATGACCGTATCCGCGCCGTTCAAGATGAAGGAGTTGCGTTCTTGAATGGACATGAGACACAAATAGACAGCCACGCAACTGAATCGCGTCAGGAAACCCACGGTGAGGCTGATCGCGCAAGCCATGAAGATCCAGAAGAATACGTTTACTGCGAAATCGGTTTGCGGCAACAGAACGAACAGGTTCAAGCGGGCGCCCCAAGAGAACTTGTTCAACGTCTGCATGGACATGAACGCATGAGGGCCATACCACGTGTACCATTCAGGTCGAAGGAGGGCAAGATTAGCGATATTCAAAAGGCCATAGAAAATACGAAATAAGGCCACTGGCGTAGGCCGCTGCGGCTTGAAGAAAAAATCGTTCCAGCTACTTACAATGAACCGCATCATCACAACAAATCCCCGGGCAACACGGAGTACGTGAAAAAAGTGTACTGGTTCCAAGTCTCGGGCTGGCCGGACCGGGGCGGCGCAATAAACGACCAGTGTCGAACCAACGCGACAGTTGCGGGCGGATTCTTCGGGTCATTGTTCACTCGCGCGACATATCGCGCGGCGTCGGGCCAGAGAAATGCGTTGTCATCCAATCGAAGGTTGTCGCTGCTCCACTTTCGCTCGCGCTCCATGAAATATCGCCGATAGTAACCAAAGTCCTGCGGCATCGGAAATTTCCAAACCTTTTTTTGGCCATCCCGATACGTAATCTCCGCCTCGAGGTAGACATTGATATACTGCGGGTCCGGAGCGAATAATGCCCACCCCTGAGTGAGGCCGGACCATACCATATAAGGAGCGATGACCCTCCTTATCCTCCCCAGGGAGCGCGGGCGAATTGGAAATGACCAGACCAAAATGACGAAGAGATGAAACAACAGAAAGACATTAATGAGAACGCGCCTGGCTGGACTTGGATAGGGCATAACGTCCTTGGGCTCGCGTCCGATCGTTGCCATCATTCAAGAACTGTCAAGACGGCATGCGCAATGATGCTTCTTACTAAGGCGAATTCAATCTCGTCCAAGGAACTAGGATAATAACAAAAGTTTGTCAATAACATTTGCTTCCGTCAAGCAATAGCAGCCCTGCTGGAGGCGAAATCGGCATCCTACGGTAGGGACAGGAATCAATGAAGTTTGACTCACGAATCCGCATCACAAACGCAGACCGCCAATGTTCCCGGCTTGAGAGGACGACTTGCTTGTGGTTTCGAGCATGGTTAAAGTTGAGAACGACACGGTTGGCTTGAACGTCATGCAAGGAAGAAGGATTCCGGGTCTAATGACGCCGGATTGTCTCACAGGATCGCAATCGGCGTCACGGAGCATCGATCCACGAATATGTCTAAATTCTGGCGAGACACACGGCGCTTTACCGGCTTGATCGTTTTCGTTGCGCTCCTCTTCCGAATCCCTATCCACGCGCAAGACCAGGGCCAGGGTACCATTCGCGTGGACGTGAACCTTGTATTGGTTGACGCGACCGTGAAGACGAAGGACGGTCAAATCATGGCCAATCTGAAAAAAGACGACTTCGAGGTGCGCGAAGATGGCGTAGCCCAAAAAGTGGAAGTCTTCAGCCGCGACGAATTGCCCGTGAATGTTGCGCTCGTATTGGATCTGAGCGATTCAATTGGTCCATTCCTGGGCCCCTTGCGCGACGCCGCGACGATTGCCCTCGCGGCGCTTAAGCCCGACGATGAAGTGGCGCTGTTTACATTCTCCACCGAAGCTGAAATGCGCCTGGCGCTCACGAAAGACAAGAACAAGATTGCCGATCAGATCAATACATTTGACGCGCGCGGCGCCACCAACATTAATGACGGCATCTTTGTCGCCGCCGAATATCTCCTTAAGGCGCCGCCGAATGGGCGCCGCGTGATCATCCTGATCAGCGATGATGTGGGCACGGATGCGGGCGGGCAAGGGACGCGTGACATCGTCACCGAAGCGATTGCCGCGGACGCGGTCCTCTATAACCTGAAAATACCCGGGTACAACCCGCCGGCAACCCGCTTCGCCGCAAGCATGATTCCTGGCCTGGTGAACATCCGCAAAGTCATGGACGCGACGGGCGGGGAACTCTTCGACGTTCAGGATGTGGCGCATCTGGACTCCGTATTCAGCGCTCTGATTCACCGGATCAAGACGCGTTACACTTTGGGTTATTACACGATGGCCAATGGGGCCGCGGGAAAGCCGCATAAGCTGGATGTTCGCCTGGCGTCCTCGTTTGGAAAAAAGGGGCGCGATTACTCCATTTTGGCAAAGAACGGCTACTACATTCATTAGGGAATGCGGAACGCAATCGCGTCAAATTCCTGTAAATTTATTGTGGCGGTGGTCCGCCCAGAAGTGGGGCAATGATAAATCTTTCCGTTCTTGATCAATCCCCTGTGTCCGACGGTTACACTCCGGCCGACGCGCTACGCAATACAATCGAACTGGCCCGCCTGGCCGACAAACTCGGCTACGAGCGGTATTGGATTGCCGAACATCATGCCATCGTGACGCTTGCCAGCCCGGCGCCCGAGATCCTCATCGCCAGGCTTGGCGCCGAAACAACGGGCATTCGCATCGGCTCTGGCGGCGTCCTGCTGCCTCATTACAGCCCCCTCAAGGTCGCGGAAAATTTTCGCATGCTTCATGCGCTTTATCCGGGCCGCATCGATCTTGGCATCGGACGCGCACCCGGAGGAAGCGGCCTCGAAGCTTTCGCTTTGCGGCGCGACCGCAACGACCGCATCCAGAATGACGATTTTGAAGAGCAGTTGCTTGAGCTGCTGGCGTTTCTTCATCATGATTTTCCGTCTGATCATCCCTTCGCTCGCATCAAGGTTTCGCCGGACATGCCCGGTGCGCCCGACGTTTGGCTGCTGGGTTCTAGTTCATGGAGTTCGGCCGTCGCTGCGAAATTGGGCCTTCCGTATGCGTTTGCGCACTTCATTACGCCTGAAGAGACCCCGATGGCGCTGGAGTTTTATCGGTCAAATTTTCAGCGGTCGAAACACCTGGCCCATGCACGGGCAATCGTCGCTCTTGGAGTGATTTGCGCCGACACGGAAACCGAAGCGAAACGCCTGTACACCAGCACGCAGCTGCACATTCGCCGCATTCGACTCCAGGGCAAACGTCTACCAGTGCCGACTCCCGAGCAGGCCATCGCGGAACTCGGGAACTTTGCATTCGGAGCTGATCCGGTGGTGCGCGGAAGCGGTGAATGGCCTCGGTACGTCGTGGGCGCTCCCGAGCAAGTCCGCGATGAACTGGAGCGCATGGCGACTACTCTGCAGGTCCAGGAGATGATGATTATCGCCGTCCTGCACGACTATCAAGCCCGCCTGCGATCGTATCAACTCATCGCCGAAGTACTCAATCTCCCCCCTCGAGTGTCGACCGGTCCAAAGGAGCTCTCGCCTTAGGAAACGTGAAACAAACACTTCGAGGAAAGCCCCCTTCGTGAATGAGAATGGAATGAATTGTATTGTGGCGCCGGTGGCCCGCCGGCGCTTCTAGACGCACGGAGATCAGCGAAATCGCCGGCGAGACGCCGGCGCCACGATAAAGCCGGCTATGCATCTTGCAGAATTGACGATCACGCTTTGCGGGTCGACCCAGTCATTAGATCGACAACAGAGTTTCCTAAAGCGATCGTGCAAGGATCGGGCAGCGATTGCAAATCAACCCAAAACTGGAATGCATGATACTTGTCTAGAACTTCCGGGTGTGTTGCTCTCCCCAGCGTTCGATGACGACTTTCTTATCGGTGTAGAACTCGATGGCGTCGCGTCCCTGTGCGTGCATGTCGCCGAAGAAGCTGCCTTTCCATCCTGTGAAGGGAAAATAGGCCATTGGCGCGGCCACACCGATATTGATGCCGATGTTGCCTGCGGGGGCCTCGTAGCGGAACTTGCGCGCGGCCGCTCCACTGGAGGTGAAAAGGGAAGCCTGGTTGCCATACGGGCTTCGTTCCAGGAAGGCGATCGCTTCGTTCATGTCTCTCGCATGGACCAGGCTCAGAACGGGGCCGAAGATTTCCGTGTCGGTAAGCTCGCTCGACGCGGGCACGCCGTCGAGAATGGTCGGCTTTACAAAATTTCCTGATTCGTGCTTCGGAATCCTGGCATTCCGGCCATCGAGAAGGACCTTTGCGCCTTCTTTTTCGCCGATGCCGATGAGCGACTCGATTCGCGATTTGCT
>Ga0070732_10001416_pt1 | contig 13115 bp, 10 predicted proteins | sample Coa_R1_5_FD_66449 | JGI IMG/M metagenome (GOLD analysis project Ga0070732, IMG submission 66449) | Surface soil microbial communities from Centralia Pennsylvania, which are recovering from an underground coalmine fire - Coalmine... | ecosystem: Environmental > Terrestrial > Soil > Unclassified ...
GGCCCTGCTCTTTCCGTTGTGGCATCTCGCTCGCGATGCCGCCTGGGTCGCCGCGATGGTGGTGTGGACCGCTCGCCGTGCCTTGGCCAGACCCTCCGATCCTGCCCACAGCATGCGCGCGCGCCCGGCCAGGCATCGAGTTCGGCCCGGCGATTCGCGCATCGAGCTCCACCGCGACCCGCCCGCCCCAACGCGCGTGATCGGCATCATCCCGGCCCACAACGAGCGCGCGGTCCTGCCGTCCGTACTCGGTGAGATCCATACGCATCATCCGGCCCTCGACCTTCTCGTCGTGGACGACGGGTCGACGGACGGCACGTCGTGGATGCTCGACGAACTGGGTGCGACCTACCTTCGCCTGCCCGAACGCATGGGCGTGGGCAACGCGATGCGCGCCGGCCTCGGCTACGCCGCGCGGCTCGGATACGACGCCGCCGTGCGCCTCGACGGCGACGGCCAGCATCCCCCGGAGGACGTGGATGCCCTCCTTGCACCGATCCTGGGCCAGCGCGCCGACGTCGTCCTGGGATCCCGCTACGCTGTTCGTGCCGGCGACGACCGATCCGTTGTGCGGGTCGTGCAAAGGCTGCTCGCGGCGTGGCTGTCTTCGCTCACCGGGTCGGCCGTGACCGATCCCACCTCGGGGTTCTACGCGATCGGCCCGCGCGCGATTCGTCTCTTGGCCGATCACCATCCGACCGGCTACCCGGAGCCGGAACTGCGCCTCTTCCTCAGCGGTAACGGACTGACGGCGGTCGAAGTGCCGGTGGCTGCCCGGGCGCGTTTGGCGGGCCGCAGTTCTCTGACGCCCATGCGGCTGCTGGGCGCGGCCGCGCGCGTGCTACTGGCGCTCGTCACCGTGCCCTTCCGGAGCGCCGTGGTGATTTCCCGTCGTGATTGAACGCGTTCAGGTCGTCGCCATCATCGTCAGCGCGATCCTCCTGCTGACGGTCGTCGAGCTCGTCCGACGTCGCAAGCTCGTCGAAGAGTACTCGCTCGTCTGGATACTCGGCGCGCTCGGGCTGCTCGGCCTTTCGATCTGGCGGCATCTACTCGACCGTGCCGCGGCGATCCTCGGCGTGTTCTACCCGCCGAGCCTGCTGCTGATGCTGCTCGTTGTCATGGTATTCGTCGGGTTGCTGTGGTTCTCGGTCGTGCTGTCGCGGCAGCGGCGGCAGATCGACCGCCTGATTGAGCAGACCGCGATCCTCGAGGCGGAGCTTCGACGCGCCCGCCAACCTGGCCGCGGCGAGCGTGGGGCTTAGTCGCTGAGGCTCACCGGTCTGTCCGCTGACGAGCCGCGAGACGGACCTTCCATTCGTGCGGCTCACCATTGAGCCCTCAGGGGAAAACGGTTTACGCACGGCCAGCCGCCTAATGGTTGACAAGATCACGACCGTGTCACGGGCGAAGGTTCAGACGCATCTCGGCCGACTCTCTTTCGACGACGTGGCCGGTGACGGTTGCCCGCCCCCGCTTGCCGGGCGTCGGCGGCCGTACACCGTGCCAGACTGTCTACCCGTAGCGGCCAGCGAAGTGATCGCGGGTACCGTCGACCACGGCTCGAACGCGCGCGAAGAGGGTCGAACCGCGCGCCCGACACGCGTGCGCCAAATTGAGGGCAATCACGGAAGCCGCCGTCAGCGCCGCTGGCACACCGTTCCGAGAGGCGGTCGACCCTGCGAGCCGGAGATGATTGCGCGCCGCGAAGTACAGACGCCTCGGCGAATCGGCACCCATCGAGACACCTCCCTCGTGCAGGACGACGGCGTCGAGCGCCACCGCCGACGTGAATCCGGCGCGCCGCGCGCGGAGGCACCAGTCGAGGTCCTCGAAGCTGAAGAAATACGTCTCGTCCAGGAGGCCCGCCGCGTCGAGGGCGGCGCGGCTGACAAGCATCGCGCAGCCACTGACGCCGTCGACGAGCGTCGGTGACCCGTCGCGTGACATCTCCGCCACTTGTCGGCCGTACCCCAGATGCCGCATACGGCCCGTCCCTGAGTGGTATGACATGCCGCGCGTCGCGATTCGGCTCGGGTCCGTGCGGGCAAGGGCGACCGGACCGACGGCGCCGAGACGCGCATCCGACGCGAGGGCCCGTTCCAGCCGACCGACGGTGTCGGGCGGGACGATGACGTCGTTGTTCACGAGGAACACGCGCTGCGCACCGCGTGCCAGCGCTTCTCGGATGCCGAGGTTCATGCCGCCGGAGTACCCGAGGTTCCGAAGGCTCTTCAGGTAGACGACTCGGTCCCGGACGTCCTCAAGGGCGGCCCCGCAGGGCCGCTCCGGGTCGTTGTCGACGACGATCAGGTCGTCGATGGGCCGCTGAGAGGCCATGAGCGACCGGACTGACAGGCGTGTCTCGTCGGGATGGCCAAAATGGAGGACGACGGCTGCGAGACGATCCGTGCGCACCGAGGGCGGCACGAGCGACGTGAACAGCCGCACGGACGCGTCGGCATCCTCCTCGAGCGTCCGCACTACTGATACCCGGGCACCTTCCCGCAGGCGGGCCAGGAGCGCAGGATCGTCGACGAGACGGACGAGGGCTCGACGCATGTCCTCGACGTCGCCAGGCTCAACCAGGAGACCGTTGACGCCATCCACCACGGCTTCGGGAATACCACCGACGCGGGAGGCCACCACGGGCACGCCTGCAAGAAAGGCCTCGCCGATAACGAGCGGGCTGTTTTCAGGCCAGATCGACGGCACGACGAGCACGTCAATCGACGAAAGCGCCGCCGGGACGGCTTCGTGCGCAATCGGCCCGTGCATCGTCACGCCCGGTTTGGAGAGGAGCGGCTCCAAGACGGCCCGATAGGCGTCGTCGCCGTGGTACGGCGTGTAGGCGCCGAACACGTCGACCGTCGCCGTGCCTGGCGGAAGGCCGGCGAACGCCGACAGCAGGACGTCGGGGGCCTTCGAGATCATCACGCTGCCGAGAAAGCCGAGCCGTACGCGGCCAGACCCGTGCCGATCACGGGATCCGAACAGCGTGTGGTCGTGGCCGTACGGCCATATCTGGATACGGTCGGCTGGCAGCCCGGACGCCACGAACCTTCGATAGAGTGCCTGTGATGGCGAGAGAAAACACGTCACCTGCCCCATGACCGCGCGCATGGAATCCAATCGGGCTCGCGCCTCGCGAGGCGGCGTCGCGCCTTCAGCGTTCGACGCCCGCGGTTCCATTAGCGCCACGGCCTGCTCTGCGGTCCTTCGAAGCCACTGCGCTGGCCCGGCCGGAAGATTCTGGACAAACCGCGTGGCGGCAAATGCCGACGGGCCCAGGCGGGCTGCAGGCCCGAGACACGCGTTGCAGCCTTCCGGCTCAGGTCCGCTGCAGATCCGGTACGCGTTGTCGAGCAACTGACCCCGATGACAGAGGAGCCAGTAGTCGTGAAGGGTGAAGACGACTGGCACGCCTCGCGACCGCAGGAGTCCGACGATACCCGTCGACAAGCACGTCAGATGATGGACGTGCGCGACGTCCGGTCGAAAGGCATCGATCACACTGGCCGAAACGGCGTCGATGGCGGGATTCGCGTAGCTCTCGGCAAACGACGCGATCTGGCGAAACGTGTTGTTGATCCAGGCGACCTCGAGACCGTCGCGGCGCTCGACTCGTGACGCGTACTCAGGTTGCGAGGCATCGGCCTCCCGTGTCAGCACGGTCACCTGATGGCCGCGCCTGGCCAGCGCGCGCGCGTGCGCGTCAGCGTACGTCTCGGCGCCGCCCATGGATGTCGGCGGGAACGCGTGAACGACGACCAGGATGCGCATCAGACAGTGCCTGGCCGCCACCTCGGAAGGGGCTGGCCACGCACCGCCGAGCGCGCGCCGAGATACTGCCCTGCCGGCCAAGCCACCGCGAGGGCGGCCGCATGCGGCCACATCGCGGGCCGGTGCCGCTCGTACCTCAGATGGAGGGCGAGGGACGATGCCATCGCGCGAACGGCGAGGGGTAGAGTCGGGATCGTCTGCAGCTCGAACAGCTCCCAGAGCCGACGATGCAGCAGGTACGTGCGGCGGTACTCGTAGCTCGCCGACCGTTCGTGCGAGTGTACGACCGCCGCCTGTGGCACATAGACGATGCGATGGCCGGCGAGGAGCACTTCGCGTGCCCATTCGACGTCCTCGGCGATAGCCGTCTCCGTGAATGGATGCGCGGTCCACACCGACCGCCGGATGCACGAGCACACATTGTCGAAGACGCAGCGCCAGAACCGCTCCTGGGGCGTGATCGCCTGCCACTCGGCGTCGCCAGCGATTTCGGAGAACCAGCTCTCGCCCACCGTCCCGACCCACTCTGAGAGATAGTGCCGCGTGATGGCACTCGCCTCCGGCCGCGGCATCTGTCGCGCGAACGTCCCTGCGACCATTTCGTCCGCGAGCAACGGCGCAGTCAGATGCTCGAGCCATCGATCGGAGGCCGGTACCGCGTCCTGGACGATCAGCACGATCAGGTCACCCGTCGTCTGCTCGATGGCGAGATTCCGCGAGAGACCGTGATTGAAGGTGCTCGGCTCGATGGCGACCAGGCTGTTCACGCGCTCTTGCAGGATCCCGCGGGTGCGGTCGGTCGACCCTGAATCGACGGCGACGATCTCCAGGGGCGCGGTCACCTGCTGTTTCCAGAGCGCGTCGAGGAGGTCCGGAAGCGTGGCCTCGCCGTTCTTCGTGAGAAGGGCGACCGACACCTTCGGCAGAGGCTCGGCAGCAGGTACCGGGACGGTCGACTCCACCGGAGCGCCGTCCTTCGCCATCGGGGCCTGGCCTGCGGACGGTTCGTACGGCCGAGCATCGCGCCAGGCTCGCAGTACCCGCAGGGCCTCGGCTCTCGAGCCCCCCGGTGGAGTGTTCTTCTGCTCTGGTTCCGTCATGACGCCTGCTCCGACGGGCCGTCCAGGGCTCTCGGTGCCATCACCTCGCGATAGCGCGCTTCCCACGCGAGCGCGTCGGCCTCGATCGACTTCACCGGCGGCCGTGCGGCCGCCATGGCGACGAGCTGCTGCGGATGGTCGATGAGATCGCCAAGGATCGCCGCCAACTCGCTGGGCACGCGCGGGTCAAAGAGGCGCCCCGTGACCCCTTCGCGAATGCACTCCGGAATGCCCCCCATGCGCGAGCCGACGACCGGCACGCCCGCCTGAAAAGCCTCCTGGATGACGAGGGGCGCGTTTTCTGGCCACAAGGACGGCACGACGAGAACGTCAATTTCGGCGAAGACTTCTGGCACCTGGGACGGGTCGAACGCGCCCTCGAATCGCACCGGTCGGCCGGCTGCCCGCGCCCGGAGCTCGGCGACGTAGTCGGGTTCGACTTCCAGGCCCCCAAAGACCAAGAGTTCGAAGCGAGACGCGCCAAGCGTCCGGACCGCGTCGATCAGGACATGAACGCCCTTGTGCCGCACGATCGAGCCAACGAATCCGATACGGAGCGGGGTCCTTGGGCGTGTCACCGCGACGGGCGTTGACGTGACTTGACCATATGCAGACACCTGCATCCGCGCGCGGTCCACGCCGAGCCGCACGAACTCGTCGGCCAGGAACGCCGACGGCGCCACGAAGAGGTCGACTTCGTCGAAGACCTGTCGCGCTCGGGCGAGCCGGCGGTCGATAGCCGCCGGCGTCACCGGCACCACCGCCACGTGGCGGGCCGCGGCGGCGGCGGCCCGGCTGGCGGCCGCAGGAAACCGCCGGCGCGCGGACATGGCCAACTGGTGCGCCCACCCACCCGGCGCGGAACTGGCGACCGCGCCCACCGACAACTGGACGTAGAACGGCGACTCCTTGAAGCATCGCGCGCATCGGGTCGCATCAATCGACGCGCACACGTGCGCCTCAGCGCGATGGACCCGCTGACCGCCCGACGGGCAGACGAGCGTGTAATCGTGTAGGGTCGCCACGACCGGGATTCCGCGAGCGCGCGCGAGCGCGGGCAGTTCCAAGGAAAGATTGAACAGGTTGTGCACGTGCACGACGTCGGGCTGCACGGCCTCGAGCACGTGGACAATGCGGTCGGTGACAAGCCCTGGTCGGTAACTGTCCTCGAACGACCGGCCGACCCAGTTGTTCACGATCTCGACGATGGGCAGACCCTCATGGACGCGCCAGGTGACCTGACCATGCGCCCGCGCGGGGTCGTACTCCGCACACAACACCGTGACGTGATGGCGTGCCAGGAGTGCGGCGGCGAGCGAGGCGGCGTAGATTTCCGAGCCCGCCCGATGCCGCGGCAGAAAATCGTGGATGACGTGAAGGACATTCAGTCCCGGCGGTGAATTGACGATTGTCGATCGGGTCATGGACGTGTGATGGCCGATTGACGCTTGCCGAGTGACGATCGAGACTCAACCGCCGTTCGGTGAGAAGAACCCGCCCTGCGTTTGGACGACAATGCCGGGCTTGCGGCATTGAATCTCGACCTTGCGCCACGCGCCGTCGCGCGCGAAGTTCGTCGAGGTGTAGCTGATGATATAGCGCCGGCGCAGGTTCTCGAGGATGCGGTGGTAGTTCACATCGAGCGTCGTCACGTCCTCGGGAAAGTACGATTCGCCTCCGGAGATCGAGGCCAGGTTGTCCAGGATGGTGTGGTCGACCTTCGTCCCAAGGCCGATCGCGAAGACCGTCGTGCCGGTGTCCCGGACGGCGGCCAGGACATCGTCGAGCTTATGCACGCTGCCCGGCGCGGTGCCAGGGTCGTTCTCGTCGACGCCGTCGGTGAGGACGACGACGACACGCCGACCGTCGATATGGCGAAGGCGGTTGAGGCTCATCATCAGCGCATCGTAGAGCGCGGTGCCCCCGTTGGCCGTGTAGTCGCCGACCGCTTCGAGCGCGTGCTTGCGGTCCTTCGACAGATCCTGGACCAGCGTCGCGCTGTCGGCGAACTGCAGAATGCCGAGGCTGTCCTTCTCCGGGAGCGCGTTGACGAAGGCCTGGGCGGCGTTCTTCACGCCGGCGACGCTCTTCCTCATGCTGCCGCTCCCGTCGAGGGCGAGAATGACCGACACGGGCGTCAGCGCCTCTTCGAAGCCTTCGATCTTCTGCTCGACGCCGTCCTCGAAGACCTGCAGGTCCTCGGCGCCGACGTCGACGAACCCCCGGTTCGTGTCACGAAGCGTCAGCTCAATTTGAGGCCGCACGGGCGGCGGCGACGCCGCGCGGTAGCCGTCGCGCACGCGGAGGTGATAGGTAGGGTTGTTGGTCGACACGACGACCGCGCGCCACGTGCCATCGGCCTTCTGATTCGTGGGCGTGTAGGAGACCATGTACCGGTCCTGCACGTCTGCGGCGATCAATCCATGAACGTCAGTGATCTGCTCCTCGCGGGAGGGAAAGAAGGCGCGGCCGCCCGTCTCCGTCGCCAGCTTCTTCAGCAACTCCTCACCCTTGATGGAGATGCCGGCTACCCCACCGATCCCGAGCACGTACAACGTGGCCTCAGATGACTTGATGGCTTGCAGGGCGGTCTGGTACGTCGTCGTGCTGTCCTCGTCGTAGCCGTCTGTAATCAGCACGACGATCTGGCGAGTCGTGTGGTCCGTGAGGCGGGGACCGAGGTCCTTCAGACAATCGAGGATGGACGTGCCGCCCGTCGCGCCGATGGCGCTGATGGCATCTGCGATCGTCTCGCGGTCCTTCGTGGGACCCGTGATGGTGCCCAACTTCCGGGTAAAGGGCGCTATCACCACTTCGTCATCCGGTCGCAGGTAGCGAGGCAGCGCGGCGGCCGCTTCCCGGACGAAGTCGAGGCGTCGCGACATGCTCTGGCTCGTGTCGATCAACAGCGTGTACGTCGATGGCGCGACTTCGGGCTGGGCCATCTCGATGGACTGCGGCACGCCGTCCTCGAGCACGTGAAAGTCATCGAGCTTCAAGCCGTTCACCGGCTTGCCGTCGGCGTCGAGCACCATCGGCTCGAGGAGCACGCTCTCGACCGAGGAGTTATCGGTCACCTCGAGCGGCTTGAGGTTCACGACGTCGCGCGCCACGCCACCGCGGTCGTCCGAGACCTGGGCGACGATCTCGCGCGCCTGGAACGGGTTGTCGTCGGTCCACTCGACCGCGTACGGCGGGCCGTTCTTGCCCTCACCGACGAGCTTACCGTCGACGTAGAACTGGACGGCGCTCAGGACGAACGCAGGCGTCGCGGTCACGCGCGCCACGATGCGCACGGAGCCGGAGATGCCCGTGCGGCCGAGCGGCGACGTGATGCGAATGGACAGGCCTGGCGCGCTCACGGGCTGCGCCGTCGAGGCCGTGGCGGTGTTCTCGGTGGCGATCTTCGCGACGGTCTGCGCGGCGCTCTGGGGCGGAGCCGGCGCTTGCGAGCTCTGGGCCGCCTCCGCGCCGGGGACGGCGCTAGGGCGAGCCAGAGCCGGAGCCACCAGGGTCGCCGCGAACGCGGCGACGACCGTCCACAGGGGAACGCGGGTGCCCGTGATCACGACCGGATCTCAGTCCAGGCGTACCGAGGCGCCTTCGTGCTCGTCGACGAAGTACGTGGCGCAGGCCTCGTCCAAGAGACTCGTCGAGAGCTCGTGCGGCAAGCCCCGATACTTGGCGAGTGCCATGGCCTGATTGATCAGATCGCGCGGCTGACAACCGCGCATCGCGATCTGGCGCGGCGCGAGGACCGAGTCGAGCAGGTACGACACGTGCGACGGGTCGTACGGCAAGCCACGTTCGTTGCAGGCCCGCTGGAAAATCTCGATAAAGTCCGCCGGAGTCGGGTTCTCCGCGAGCACCTTGTACTGAATGCGGCGCAAGAACGCCTCATCGACCAGGTCAGCCGGTCTAATGTTCGTCGCGAAGACCGGCAGCACCATGAACGGCACGGCGATCTTCTGGCCCGACTGCAGTTGGAGGTAGTCGATGCGACCCTCGAGGGGCAGAATCCATCGGTTGAGGAGCGCCTGCGGCGGCGACTGCTGGCGTCCGAAGTCGTCGATGACGAGCACGCCGCCGTTGGCCACGAGTTGAACCGACGCACGGTAGAGACCGGCGGCCGGGTTGTACGTCAGCTCGAGCGACTCGAGCGTCAACTCACCGCCGACGGTGACGAGCGGACGCTTGCACCGCACCCATCGGCGATCCACCTGTTGCGTGGACTCGAGCCCAGCGGACGCCGGGGGCAACGGGAGCGCTTCGTGATTGATCGGATCAAAGATCGTGATCAGGCTGCCGTCGACCTCGATGGCGTGCGGCACCCAGAGGTCGCCCACCAGCAAATTGCGGATCGCCTGCGAGATGACCGTCTTGCCGTTCCCCGGTGGCCCATAGACGAACAGCGAGTGGTTGGCGTTCACCGCGGGGCCGAGCTGGTTCAGCACGCGTTCGCTCAGGACGAGGTGCGAGAACGCGGCGCGAACCTGGTCGGGCGTCACCGTATGCGGTGTCGCCGCGAAAAATTCGGTCATGTACCGAACGTACTGGTCGAGCGGCACGGGCGCCACGCCGCTGTACATGTTCCGGTCGAGGAACATCCCTGCGCGCTCGCGGCCGAGCTGCGAGATCCGGTAGTGGTAGGACGGCGGCCCGAGCGACGAACCGCCGACGATCTCGACGAGTCGCTGCGTTTTCAGGCTGTCGATCGCGGGCTCGATCGCCGGGAAGCTCAGACCCAGGCGATCGGTCAGCTCAAAACCGGTCAGCTCCCCGGCGAAGTGCAGGGCCTTGACCATGAGCTGCTCGACGAGATCGCGCTTCAGGCCGGCCTCGGCCAGGGACAGCGGGGCCGGCAACTGCGCCGGCGGTTCCAATTGTGCGGTGGCCATCTTTACTCTCTTGAAGTCGCGCTCTCGCTATTTCGCTACTTCCTGATATCGGACCGAGGCGTCGCGGCCGCGAGTCTCCGGGCCTCGGCGGCCCAGGCGCAGGCACCCGCCACTTCAGGCTTGGCGCGGCATGCGGCTTGGAGCGGCTCTATCGCGGCGCGATACTCGTGCCGCGCCATTTGGACGATTCCCATATTGAAACTGGCGGCCTGGCTGTCTCCTGCTCTTGCAAATTCGTCAGCCGCCTGGTCCGAGTGTCCCTCGGCAGCGTACACGAGTGCCAGGTTATTCCGAATACTCGTCATGTCGGGCGAAAGGGCCAGCGCCTCGTTGCATCGGGCAGCCGCCGGGCCGCCATCGCCGAGCATCAAGGCAACATAGCAAAGGTTGTTCAGAGCGTACACCGCGTTGGGATCGAGCGTGACCGCCTTCTCGAAATGCGTCCGCGCTGCCTCCGGGTCGCCCAGCACGAAGAGCAACGTCCCGAGCGTGTTCTCAGCCGACGGCGACTTCGGCGCGGTGGAGACGGCGCGGTACGCGTACGGCAGCCCGTACTGGGGCAGCTCCCAATCGCGCCAGACCCGCGCAAGACCTTCGGCCGCGGCCGGCAAATCCGAGTTGATGTCGAGGGCGTGCTGGAAGTTCGCCTGGGCCTGGTCGAACACGCCGAGGCGACGGTATGCATTGCCAACCGCGACGTACCCGTCTGCTGTTGGGTGGCGTTTGAGCGCCGCTAACAAGGCACCGAGATCAGCGTTCGTGGTTTCGAGTGTCGGCAAGTCGCTCGACTTCGGCTCCGGTGCTTTGGAGGCACCCGGGTCCGAACTGACCGCGCTCGAATCGGACTGGGTTTGAGCCTGCGTCCCGGCGCCAGCGGAGTCGCCTGCTCCCTTTGGCGCGTCGAACGTGGCACCTCCCGCGGACGACGCCTGGGAGCCCCGGATGAAGAAGCTCCGTGTGTCGGGCGGCTGGTGCCCGGCGCACCCGGCTGCCGCGCAGACGAGCAGCGCCAGGACGCAGACCCGCACTCCTAGTCCTCTTTGCTCATGCGCGACCGACGGCGCATCAAATACAGGACGAGCACCACCGCCGCGACCCCGAGGCACACAATCTGTAACGTCGCCATTGAAGCTCCTCCGAGGGCCAATTCAACCTCAGGCCCCACCCAGGCCGCCGGCGCCACGCCGACGGCACGATGCTACTGACCCATCACCTGGCCGAACAAGATCCGCATGAACTGAATGATCGCCGGTCCGAGAGTCACGACAAAGAACGCCGGAAACAGCAAGAACACGAGCGGAAACACGAGCTTGACGCCAATCTTCGCGGCGGTTTCCTCGGCGCGCTGCCGGCGCTTGGTTCGTGACACTTCCGCATGTGTCCGCAGCGCCTGGGACACACTCGTACCAAACCTATCGGTCTGAACCAGCATGGCCACCAGCGACTTCACGTCGTCCACGCCCGTGCGTGAGGCCAGGTTCCGGAAGGCCTCGAGGCGCGGCTTGCCGGCCCTGGTTTCGGTAATCAGCAGCTTGAACTCTTCGCTCAGCGCCGGGTAGGCTCCGGCCAACTCCTCGCCGACTTTCATGATGGCCTGGTCCATCGCGGACCCGGCCTCGAGACAGACAATCATCAGGTCAAGCGCGTCGGGCAGGCCGTTCCTGATGACCTTTTGGCGGGCCTTGATCTTTCGCGAAAGCCAGAATCCGGGAAGAAGATAGCCGACGAGCGCACAAATCGCGATGATGAGCCACGAACTCCGGAGCGCACTGAAGAACAGTGGGATGACCGCAAAGACGATCGGGAGCACGATCTGAAACACCGAGTACACGGCGACGGGCGTCAGCGTCTGGTATCCCGCCTGCATGAACTTCTTGCGCAGTCGCGTGACGTCCTTCGGCGACCGCGGCACGATCGTCGTCAACTTCTTGATGAACTGGGTCGGCTCCGAGGACAGCGTCGGGTTCTCGAGCAAGACGCCGGACGGCAGCCCTAGGAGACCAGCACGCTCGAGGCGGCGGCGCTCGGGCGTGGCGCGCTCCAGCGTGGTCCACGCGACGGCGCCCACCGTCAGGGCAACTGACCCGAACACCGCGACGACCGTGAGCATGAGAATTGGCGTCACGTCAGTACTCAATACTCAATGTCGCAAAGCTTCCGGATGATGATCGTCCCGAGCACCTGCATCACGACGGCGGCGATGATCATCTCGTGGCCGACCGGGTCGTGCATCAGGACCTGCAAGTGCGTCGGGCTGATGAACATGATCGCCACGGCCAGACAGGGCGGCAGCGCGCTCAGGACGACGCCCGTGATGCGCCCATGCGCCGAGATGACCTGGACCTGGCGCTTCACCTTGAACCGGTCACGGATGACCGTCGCCAGGTTGTCGAGCACCTCGGCCAGGTTACCGCCCGATTCCCGCTGCGTCAGCACCGCGGTGACGAAGAATTTCGCGTCGAGGAGCGGCACTCGCGCCGCGAAGTTGCGCATCGCGTCGGGGAGCGTCAGCCCGAAGTTCTGCTCGTCGTAGAGCATGCGGAACTCGGTGCCCACCGGCGGCGCCATTTCGTCCGCCACCATGCCCAAGCCCGTCGGCAGGGCGTGACCAGCCCGCAGAGCACGAGCAATAAGGTCGATCGCTTCCGGGAACTGTTCTTCAAACGCCTTGATCCGCTTCTTGCGTCGATGGCGAGCGTAAAGATACGGCAGGAAGCAGATCAGACCGCCGGCCAGAAAGCCGACCAGGACAAGGCCGCTCAGCTGTGCAGCGACCAGATACGCGACGAGCCCGAGGCAGGCCGAAAAAAGCAAGAAACTCGAGACGTTCATCTTCAGGTCGGCTTGCTTCAGGAATTCCTTCAGGGGTCCGGTCGGGGCTCCTGACCGCTGCATCAGACGGTTGAGGGGAGCGACGTAGCTGTCCTTGACCTCCTCCTTCTTCAGGACACCTCGAAGAAGGTTACGGGCTGGGTCAGGCTTCCCCTTCAGCCGGTCGAGGAACTTGTCCTCGTCTCGCAGGACGAAGAGATAGTACGCGCCCACTACAAGGGCGACGACGCCGCCGAACACGGCAAGGGGCACCAGCATTCGTCGGGTCCTATTGAATCAGGAGCTGGTGCTCGAACATCTCGGCGGCGAGCGGATACCCGGCGGCGGCCATCTTCTCGCTGGTTTTCGGGCGGATGCCGGTCGCGCGGAAGCGGCCCTGCACCTTGCCCTGGGGATTCACGCCTGTCTTGTCGAAGAGGAAGATGTCCTGGGCGGTAATGACTTCGCCCTCCATGCCGGTGATTTCGGTGACGTTCGTCACGCGGCGCGTGCCGTCGGACAA